>Ga0302320_10007760_pt1 | contig 23541 bp, 20 predicted proteins | sample Bog_T0_3_FD_202130 | JGI IMG/M metagenome (GOLD analysis project Ga0302320, IMG submission 202130) | Peat permafrost microbial communities from Stordalen Mire near Abisko, Sweden - Bog_T0_3 | ecosystem: Environmental > Terrestrial > Soil > Wetlands > Peat | place: Sweden: Abisko, Stordalen Mire... | reverse complement strand
ATTGGCCGAATCGGCTATAAAGACATTTCCATACGGGTCGACGGCGACACCGTAGGGCACGGAAAGTTGAGCCGCCGTACCGGGTCCGCCATCTCCCGAATACCCGCCAATGCCGTCACCCGCAATCCATAGCTGGCTTCCCCCGGACAGAATTTTCAGGATCGTGTGGTTATGGTAATTGGCGACATAGAAATTGCCGGCCGCATCGATGGCAAAATTCTGTGCCTGGAAGTTCTGCAGGAAGGTAGTGATAATTCCGTTGGTTGAAACCTTGCGGATGGAGCTGGTGCCAATGTCGCCGATATACACGTTGCCGGCGCTGTCGACTTGCACGCAGTAGGGCTGTTCGAGAAACGCTTTGGAGGCCAGCCCACCGTCGCCGGGCGCAGCGCCATAGGCGGCGAATCCGACGCCCGCGAAGGTGCTAATGTTGCCGTTCTTATCCACGCGGCGAACGGTGGCGTTGCCGTAATCCGCGATATACAGGTTGCCCGCTTTATCCAGGGCCAAACCGGAGGGAAACATGAGTTGCGCGCTGGTGGCAGGGCCGCCGTCACCCGAGTAACCCGGCGTCCCGTTACCCGCGAAGGTGTTAATAATCCCCGAAGTATTGACTATACGCACACGGCTGTTGCGCGTATCGGCGATGTAGACATTTCCCGCCGCGTCAACCACCACGTCATGGGGATCGGCCAGTTGCGCCCCGTCGGCCGTGATGCCGTCGCCCGAGTATCCGAAAAACCCATTACCCGCGACCGTAGTGATGACGTCGGTATTGGCGTCGATCCTTCGTACCGACTGGTTTGAGTAGTCGGTGATGTAAAGATCGCCCTGGGCGTCGAGCGCCACACGCAGCGGATTGGTGAACTGCGCGTTGAGCGCAGGCCCCAGATCGCCGGACCAGCCAGGCGAGCCTCCGGTGCCCGCCACCGTTGCGATCAAATATTGCTGTGCCGAAGCGACGCCACTGTGAATCAGCAGCACGAACAGGATATAGAAACTTTTCATTAATTTCAGTTGTTTGTAGACGCCGCGCCGGGCGGGAGCGTTTCTTATCTCAAGTCAACGCCCAATCTGCGATGATACCAATCGGGCTTATGGCGCAACTGTTCGCGGGCACATCCGGCTTCTCTTATCCGGCATGGAAGCCGGACTTCTACCCTAAGGAACTCCCCGTCGGCGGTTTCCTCCGGCACTACGCGACGCGCCTCAACAGCGTCGAAATCAACTATACATTCCGCCAGCTTCCCTCGGCTAAAACGCTCGGAGGATGGGCGGCCGCAGCGTCCCCCGGTTTCGCGTTCGCCTGCAAGGCTCACATGCGTCTGACTCACATCATGAAACTCAAGGATGCGGAAAGCTTCACGGAGGTTTTCCTGAAGGCGCTCGATCCCCTGCGCGCGGCTCGGCGGCTGGGTCCCGTCCTGTACCAATTCGCTCCGACGTTCAAATGCGATCTGGAACGTCTGGATGCCTACCTGCCCCTGCTGCCCAACGATATTCGATTCGCTTTCGAATTCCGCCATCCGTCGTGGCTGGTCGATGCAGTCTATGACCGCCTGGGGCGTCGCAATATCGCACTTTGCCTGGCTGAATCGGAGAGGCTTGAAGTCCCCAAAGTTATGACTGCGGATTTCGGGTATTTCCGGCTACGTAAGGCGGATTATCCGGAATCGGCGCGCCAGGAGATTGCCGGTCAGGTCCGTGCTTTGCTCGAAGGGGGGCGCGACGCTTACGTGTACTTCAAGCATGAGGAAGACCCCCACGGGGCGTTGTGGGCCGAGGAACTGATCAGGACGTGCGTCTAGCGCAGGTTGGCGCCGAACGCGGGTGTCTGGCCGTTGCGCACCGTCTCACTCCACGAATCCAGTTGTGGCGCTCCCGTCTTCCAGAATTTCGCGCATAGAACGAGGTAGTCGAGGACCGTATTGCGTTCGCCTTTCTGCAGCAGTTCGTTTGCGAGCGTCATAATCGGGCCGAAAGAATTCAATTGCGGGGAGCCTGGAGTCTGGCCGGCCTTAATTAATTCCTCGCGCGCCGTGGGCACATCGTTGTTACGCAGCGCCAGCAGTCCCAACACCATATGGCCATCGTGGATCGCGTTGCCGTAATTCCAGTCTTTCGGATGTTGCGCTGCAGCCGCCAGCGACTCATCGGCGTACGCCTTCGCCTTTTCATTGAACCCCAGTTCCGCCGCCTTAACCGCCAATCCATTCAACTTGTAGAAGCGCCGTAATCCGCCGCCGCCTCCCGCGTCCTGTTCACTGTCCGCAAACTCCTGCTCCGGGGTTCGCGGAAAAGCTTCCTCCAACTGCGCGAGCCGATTTGCGGCGGCGGTGACATCCGGAGTGATCTCGAATCCGGGCGGGGTTGGGTTCGACCGGTCGAAAAAGAAGACGTTTGCGTCAGTATAGGCAGTGACCGGCGCGCGGTTACGGATCACCGGCCGGTAGGTCCACTGCCGGACCGTGTCGATTGCGGCTTTGCGCAGCGCCTCCGGGCCGCTCAGCGCTTCAACGTGCTCTACGCTGCCCCTGGGGCCGACGGTTACCAGCACCTGCACATTTCCCTGTACGTGGCTGGCGCGCGCTTCGTCGGGAAGCACGGGCTGTGTATCGGACAGCGGAGTGAGTGACGGAACATACGCCTTAACGGCCGGAGGAATAGCCGGGTCGGGAGAAGACTTCACCGTTTTCGCCGCCGGCGTTTTCATCGCCTGAACTGTAGCCGCCTGGATGCCATTCATCAGATCTGCGAATGGTTCGACAGTGCAATCGCCCGGTACAGCGAACAACGAATCGTCGAGCGGCGCCGTGGAGACATCCACCGCTTCCTGGCTCATTTTCATCAACGGGGCATCCGCGGCAGCGCCGGCAACCGGCGACGGGAAATTCATAGACATTTCCATGGTCATACGCAGCATCACGACTTGGTTTTTGTCCATCGCTTCCATCAGGGGCGCCATGACGCCGGGCATTATTTTGGCGAACCCTCCGGTGGGATTCATGAAGTACTTCTGCCAGAGCTCAAAGCCGGATAGTTGCCACAACCCGGGCACACGCACACGCTCACCCGGCGTCGCGGACCAGGTCCGCCTCACCAACTTCATACCCATTCCTGTCATCGCGCCGCCTGTGCCCTGTTGCACGCCGGCAGGCATCGGCATCGTCATCGAACAGGTGACGTCGCGCTCTTGTGTCTGTATTCCCTGGATGGTTTCCGTACTGACGGATTCCTTTGTCGCGCAGGTGCCCTTCATTGACTTGAGCGCCTCCTCTACTGCAGCCCCCTGCGACATGGCCGACGACATTCTCTGGGACATTCTGTCGCCATACTCAGTGGCGGGGATCATCGCGTACTTCCTGCGTTTTGGATCCATAATCGTCACTTCCTGTTTCGCGAAGTCGACAATCGTCGTCTCGTGGTCGTCGACCGTCGCCCCTTTATTCCCCTTCATATAAACGGCCGATGAAGACTTCTGGTCGGCCAACCGAGCCACTGATGTTTCGATCTGGTATCGAATAGTGGCATCGGCCTTGAGCAGCGCCGGTACGGCTGAGAGCAACACCAACGCAGGGCGGTAAAACGATCCCATAGTGACTAATAAATTAGTCTATCCGGAAAGTAATGTCAATCGGCAGGTGGACAACATATGCGTTACAACTAAAGAAAGATCCAAATGCATTCGCCGAATAATAATCGCCGTGAATTTTTGCTATCGACGGCGTCTCTGCTCATGGCCCGGTCCGCCGCGCGTGCTCAGGACCAGGAGCCGACGTTTACTACGGACGTTAAAGTGGTCTCCGTCCTTGCGACCGTCCTCAATAAGCAGGGCCAAATCGTGCACGATCTCACTAAAGACGATTTTCAGATCCTCGAGAACGGCCGTCCGCAGACTATTAAATACTTTTCCCGCGATTCCGACCTTACCCTCACCATCGGCCTGATGGTGGATACCAGCATGAGTCAGGTGAACGTTCTCGACGCCGAGCGCGCCGCCAGTTTCCGTTTTATCGACAAAGTTCTGCGCGAGGACAAAGACAAGGTTTTTGTGATGCAGTTCGACATGGCGGTGCAGACGCCGCAGCCGTTGACCTCGTCGCGCGAGAAGCTGGAGAAGGCCCTGCGGTTTGTCGACACGCCGACCCGCGCCGAATTAAATCAGCAATACGGGGGCGGCACGCTGCTCTTCGATGCCGTGGTGAGCGCGTCGAACAACATCATGAAAACGCAGCAGGGCCGCAAAGCTCTGATCATTCTTTCGGACGGCGGAGAGAACGGCAGCGACACCAGCCTGCAGGATTCCATTGATGCCGCACACAAGGCCGACACCATGATCTATTCGATTCTGTTCGGCGGCAACGAGGGACGCGATATTCTGCAGCGCATGTCGCGCGAAACGGGCGGCGGGTTTTTCGAAGTTACGAAGAAGCGGCCCATCGACCAGATCTACGACGTGATTCAGGACGAGCTGCGCGGCGAATTCAGCCTGGGTTATGTCTCGGATGTGCCAGTACGGATTTCAGAGTTCCGCAAGCTGCAGGTCTCGACGAAGCAGAAAGGTCTGACGGTGCAGGCGCGGGATCGGTATTGGGCGCAGCGGTAGCGTCTCTAGACAGCCGCCTGCATCACCATCGCTTCAGGCACGGCCATCTCTAACGCGGCCTTGGCTTCAATCGCCTCGCACTCGCGTTCCAGTTCATCCGCCACGTGCCGCGCATAAATCACGAAATGCTGGGCCGTCGCAAGAGTCATCGTTCCCATCCACAGCTTGGTCTGGTTATTGCCGAAATTCCGCACCAGCTTCAAGAGGAAGCGCCAGTAGGCAGCCCGATATCCCGACCTCACTCCCTGCGTCCACATGGAATTCAGGATTCCCAGCATGTTGTACTTAAATCCCATGGCCGGAGGATTCTGCGTGGGCCTGGTGCCCCAAACCTCGAGCGACCGCAGCGACCGCTGGAAGTAGGTTTCGGGATCGTACAACCGCGCCAGCAACTGGCTCAACCCGCGCATCAGAATCGGCAGCGGAAGCGCAGTCTGGAAGTTGGGCGCGCTGAAGTTCGAAGTCCCCTCGCTGTCTTCGTTGAGACGGCCCTCTTTCCGCATACGATCGAAAAGCGGCGTGGTGGGCGGCGCCTGCAGCATTCCAGTCATTGCCCAGGGGATGGCCGTCTTCTCGATGAACTCGAACTGGCGCTCGAAGATGGTCTCGTCGTCGGAGTCGAAACCGACGATAAATCCAGCCATCACCCACAGACCGCTTTCCTGGATGACACGCACCTGATCGACGTTGTTCTTGCGCAGGTTCTGGAATTTCTTCGCGCCCTTGAGCGCCTCGGACGAAGGCGTCTCGATGCCGATAAAGACGTAGCAGAAATTCGCTGCCACCATGGCCGCCAGCAATTCGGGCCGATCCGCCAAATCGATTGACGCCTCAGTGTTGAAGGTAAACGGGCGCTTGTGGGTGTCGCCCCACACCGTGAGATCCTGCGCCAGCTGCAGCGCATGCTTTGAATTGCCGATGAAGTTGTCGTCGACAATGAACACTTCATTGCGCCAGCCCAATTCGCGCAGCGTGTCCAGTTCGGCGATCAACTGGGCCGAGGATTTCATGCGGGGCTTGCGCCCGTAAATCGTAATGATGTCGCAGAAATCGCATTGGAAGGGGCAGCCGCGCGAGAACTGCACGGGCATCTGCGCATACTTCTTCCACTGCAGCAGGTCGAAGCGCGGGATGGGGCTGCGCGACATGTCGGGCTTATCGTCCACCTTATAGAGCGCCCGAGCGGTGCCGGTTTCGAGTGCGATGGCGATATCGGCAAAGACCTCCTCAGCCTCGCCCACCATGACGTGATCGGCATAATTCATCAGGAGTTCCGGCTGGCTGCTGGCCCAGGGACCGCCGACGAAAGTGCGCGTGCCCAGCTCGCGGGCGCGCTTCAGAATGGCAAGTGCGTCGGCGCGCTGCGCGTGCATGGCGCTGACCATCACCAGGTCGGCCCAGGCGAAATCCTCGTCGCCGATCTCCTCGAAAGCGCGGTCGAGCAGGCGCATCGTCCAGGTGGGAGGGCACAACGCGGCGACCGTGATCAGACCCAAAGGAGGCGTGATCGCGTCCTCCGGGAGCATCTTCAAAGCTCCCTCAAACCCCCAGAACGACGGGGGAAAGCGAGGCCACACGAGCAGGACCTTCAGATTCGAACCGAGCGGCGGGAACGAGGCTTGGGGAGCCTCATTCGTCAGGACATGCAAGTGCATGTCGCCTAGTTTATGCTGTTTTTACTTTACGTGGGGCACGTTTTCTTTTGGGCTGGCCGGCCTCAGCCTCGGAAACGGCCTCGGTTTCCGCTTCTTCGACCGATCCGTCGGCGGTCTGAGCGACCATGGGAGGCTTACGCATTTCGAGGCTTTTCTTCAGCGCTTCCATGATGTCGATGACCGGCGCGACGTGCGCTTCAGGCGTGGCTACGACCTTGTGTCCCTCAATTTTCGCCTTAATCATTTTGCGCAGATTGTCACGGTAATTATCGCGGTATTTTTCCGGCTCGAACTCGCCCGCCAGCGACTCGACCAGCATTTTCGCCAGCGCCAGTTCCTTGTCTTTGAGGTTGGCCGAATCGGTGCGGAACTCCTCGCTGCGCTTCACTTCATCCGCGTAGTACATGGTATGGAGCACCATGCCGCGCTCGCCCGGCCGCAGGATCACCACGTGCTCCCGGTTGTGCATGGCAATCTTGGCGATCCCCATATACTTGGTCTCTTTGAGGGCCGCGAACAGCAGGGAATAAGGCTTCTCGCCGCCTTCATCGGGCGCCATGTAATACGAGCTTTCGAGGAAAACCGGGTCCACCTGTTCGGACTTGACGAACTCCTGGATCTCCATCACCTTGGCGGTTTTGGGGGCGACCTTCTTGATGTCTTCGTCTTCGATCACTACGTACTTGCCCTTCTCGTACTCGTAGCCTTTGACGATTTCGGTCCTTGGGATCGGCTTATCCTCAGCCTGGCAATAGAGGACTTGCTTGACGCGCGAGTTGTCCTCTTTATGCAGTTGGTTGAAGCTGATGGTCTCGCTGCGCGCCGCTGTGAAAAGCCGCACGGGAAACGATACCAAACCGAACGTAAGATGCCCTTTCCAGATACTGGTTGCCATAAGCGCCTACATAAGAGCTATAACATGGAAGCAGGAACATTTCCAACACTTTATGTCCTTGCAGGAATATGTCCGTAAACGCGATTTCCGGCAAACCCCCGAACCGGCGCCGGGTGAAATCGTACCGGCAGGCACCCATTCGGGCCGTTTTTTCATCCAGCGGCACAACGCTACGCGGCTCCATTACGACTTCCGGCTGGAGATCGACGGGACCCTGAAATCCTGGGCGATACCCAAAGGCCCCTCGCTCGATCCCGCCATGAAGCACCTCGCAGCCATGGTGGAAGACCACCCGCTCGACTATGGCGATTTTGAGGGCAACATCCCGAAAGGCCAGTACGGCGGCGGCAGCGTGATGCTGTGGGACCGCGGTACGTTCGAAGTGATCGGCGAAGAAACGGCGCTCGAACAAATCGCACGTGGGGATTTGAAGTTCCGCCTCCACGGTGAGAAGCTCAGCGGAACCTGGGCGCTGGTGCGCATGAAGAACCGGGGCAAAGGCAACGAGTGGCTCATCATCAAGAAGAAAGACGAAGCCGCTAATCCGGAGTGGGATATCGAAGACTTCGCCTTCAGCGTCAAGACAGGCCGCACGCAGGAAGAGATCGCCGCAGATCTGCCGGCGCATAAGCTCGCTCAAGGTGACAAGGCTCTCAAAAAAAAAAGATAGCGGGCGCGGTGAAGGCGCCCATGCCGGGCTTCTTCGCTCCCATGGGCGCGACGATCACCGAAAAACTTCCTTCCGGTCCCGAGTGGATCTTCGAAGTCAAATGGGATGGCATTCGCGCGCTGCTTCACATCGATAAAGAATCGCTGATTATCTACACGCGGAATAATAACCGCTGCGAGCGCCAATATCCCGAGCTCCAGGTGCTGCCCCATTACATCGAGGCGGATCAGGCCATTCTCGATGGCGAAATCGTGGTTCTCGACGAACGCGGCATTTCGAAATTCGAACTGATTCAGCCGCGCATACACAACCAGGATGCCAACGCCATCGCCAAGATGGGGCAGAAGAATCCGGTCCATTTCTACGCCTTCGATCTGCTCTATCTGGATGGCTACGATCTTCGAGGCGTCCCCCTGATCGAGCGCAAACAGGCGCTGGCCGGCATCCTGAAGCCATATCCACTGCTGCGGTTGTCGGATTATTTCACCAACTCGGGCGAAGAACTGCTGGCGGCCGCGCGCCAAACGGGACTGGAAGGATTGATCGCCAAGTGCGCTACCAGTACCTATCAATCGCGCCGCAGCCGCGACTGGCTGAAGGTAAAGCTCACCTCCGAGCAGGAGTTCGTGATTGCGGGATACACGCCTGGAGAACGGGATACGTTTGGATCGCTGGCGCTCGGGTACGTCGACGAAGATGGCAAGCTGGCCTATGCGGGCAACGTGGGCACGGGTTTCAACGAGCGCACTCTGCAGGACCTTTGGTTGCGCCTGCAGCCTTTAGTCACCCCGACGAAACCCCTCGAGCGCGGGGATAAGATACCGCGCGGAACGGTCTGGGTGCGGCCCGAGCTCGTGGCGCAAATCAAGTTCGCCAACTGGACCGACGAAGGCCGCCTGCGTGCCCCGGTTTTCCTCGGCCTTCGAGCCGACAAAGCTCCGCGGGAGGTCACGCGTGAAGTGAGCAAAACTCATGAAGTAAAACTGACCAACCTCGATAAGATCTACTATCCGGAAAATGGCTACACGAAGGGCGATCTGCTGAAGTATTACGATGCCGTGGCGCCGCTCCTGCTGCCGCATCTCAAAGACCGGCCGCTGTCGCTGAAGCGCTATCCCAACGGAATCCACGAGCCGTTTTTCTTTCAGAAGAATACGCCGGAGAATTATCCTTCCTGGCTGCGCACCGAGACCATTGACGGAATTCGCTATGTGCTGGCCGACGATAAACCGAGCCTCATGTATCTGACGAACCTCGGATGCATCGATCAGAATCCGTGGATGAGCCGCGTGGGTTCGCTCGATTGCCCGGATTATATTCTGATCGACCTGGATCCGTATCAATGCGAGTTCGACAAAGTGGTTGAGGCCGCTCTGCTGGTAAAAACTAAACTGGACGCAATCGGATTGACCGGCTACCCGAAGACGACTGGCGGCGACGGCATGCATATCTTCGTCCCCATCGAACGCCGCTATGGATACGACCAGGCGCGCAATTTCGCCGCGGTGATCGCCGGGATACTGGCAGCCGAGCGCAAGGATTTATTCACCACACCCCGCGCGGTGGAGAAGCGCGAGAAGAATCGCGTCTACTTCGATTGGATGCAGATCGCCGAAAGTAAAACGATCTCCGCACCGTATGTGGCCAGAGCCTATGTGGGAGCGCCGGTTTCGACGCCGCTGCATTGGGACGAGGTCGTTTCAAAATTGCGCCCGTCGCAATTCAATATCAAGAACGCGCCCGCCCGCTTCGAGCGCACAGGAGACCTGTTTGAAGGAGTCTTGTCGAAGCCGCAAAGTCTGGAGAAGGCGTTCGCCAAACTCGAAAAGCTGCTGAAGAAAGGCTGACGGCTTATTCGAGACCGAGCAGCTTCGAAGGGTTCTTTTTAGCCATCAGATCGATCTCAGCGCTGGAGACGCCGGCCTGACGCAGGACGTCAAGAGCTTGCCTCCACGCTTCCGGCAACGGCGGGTGAATTGTCTGCCCGAAGTCGCCCGAAAGAAAAATGTGTTCGGGGCCGACGGCGCGGATGGTCTTCACATACTCGGCCACAGCGATCTGCCGGTCTTTGGGGTGAGTGGGCAGCAGCGCGTTGCCGCACAACTCTATGTACGCGCCGAGCCCCGCGGCCTCCTGCATCTCGGGAACGCTCATGTGGATGGGCGCGTCCATAGGATGCGTCACGATGATCTTCTCAATGCCCAGCTTCTTTCCCTCGCGGACGAGCATCAGGTTCTCGGCGGCGGAGGAGTGGCCGGTCGCCAGCACCAGCTTATTTTTGGCGATCAGCTTGAGGACTTCGATGGTTGCCGGGAGTAGCTGGCCATCGCGCGCAACCGCCGCAAATGGACCGTTCTGTTTGCTGAAGCGCACATAGTTTTCGGAATCGAGAGTGGGCATCCAAACGATGCGCAACTTTCCGCCGGTAAACGCCACGCCTTGTTTCACGGCCTCCGGATTCACTCCGCCTACCGCGAGATCGAGCGCGATTCCGCCAAAAACTTCGATGCCGGGGACGACTTTGGCTACTGTGTAAGCGAGTTGCGCAGTGGACGTCCAGTGGTTCTTCAGCACAATAGCGCGAAAACCGGCCTCTTTTGCGAGGCGCGCTGAGTCGAGGGCGTCGAGCTTGCGCGGCACGGCGTCAGGGTCGCTGTGAACGTGCAGATCGACTATTCCCTGCAACTGCGCGAGGCACAAAGCCGAACAGGCGAAAAAGAGGAGGATCGGGCGCACGGTCCTTAGTTTACTTCAGATCCCGCGCGAACTCCGGTATTTCGGCCTTTAGATTCTTAAATCGACGATCAAGAACAGAGCCACTCCAACATTCTCACGGCGGAGTTCCATGATGTTACATGGCGTTAACAATGCCACATTCCCGTGGACACGGCGTGCGACAGCAGCGTATTCACTGGCCCAGACGAAACGCGGCTGTCGCCGCATGTCCATCGCTAACGACGCGTGCCGGAAGCCTGGCTAGTTATTATGCGAGTGCGGCTCTGCCTGTTTGCGGTGCATCTCTGCCGGAAGCGCCAGCATATCGCCGGCCTTCAGGTGAACAACCGGACCATCGTCGCCACCCGACCGCAGCGCTACCCTGCCCTCGGCGACACCGCGCGCTGCATGGAATAGGAATGGAAATGGGTCGGTCCATACCCCGTCCAGACGGCACTCTTGAAGCGCTCGCGGAAGACGTTGGCTTTGCCTGTCGCATGAAGCGGCAGCACAGAAGGCTATAACAAGACGGGCAGACTAGTGTTGGGAATTCAGCTCCGTTTATGGCTTGCGCTCTTTGTGGATTGGCCCTCCAGACGCCGTTTGAGATAAACCGCAGTCCTGCTTTGCGGGCAAGCTGCCACCTCCGCGGGCGCGCCGGAGACGACAATCTCACCGCCGGCTTCACCCGCGCCGGGTCCCATGTCGATGACGTAATCGCTGGCTGCCACGACATCAAGGTCATGCTCAACGACAATCACTGTGTTGCCGAGTTCGACGAGGCCGTTGAGTTGAACCACGAGTTTTTGAACGTCGGATGGATGCAATCCGGTTGTCGGTTCGTCGAGGATATACAACATGTTTCCGCGCTGGCTGCGCTGCAATTCCGTGGCGAGCTTGATGCGCTGCGCTTCGCCGCCCGACAATTCAGTGGCGGGCTGCCCCAGCCGCAGGTATCCCAGACCGACCTCCTGGAGAACGGTAAGGGCGTGGTGCACCTGGGGTTGTTCCGCAAAGAAGCGGGCCGCATTGTCTACGGTCATCGCCAGCACTTCCGCGATGTTCTTGTCTCGATAGCGGATTTCCAGGGTCTGCGCGTTGTAGCGCGCTCCGTGGCACGTCGAGCAGGGTGCATACACACTCGGCATGAACAATAACTCGACGCAAACGAAGCCTTCGCCTTCGCAGGTTTCACAGCGGCCCTCGGCGACGTTAAAGGAGAACCGGCCGGCGGTGTAATGGCGGGCGCGAGCGGCTTTCGTGCCGGCAAAGATCCTGCGGACGTGGTCGAACAGACCGGTGTACGTGGCGAGGTTGGATCGAGGCGTACGCCCGATGGGTTTTTGATCTACCTGAACCAGCCGTTTAATGGCGGCTAATCCGTCGACGATGCGGCCTTCCGAACGCGCGGGACCGTCTGCGTTGAGGAGTTCTTCCTCTTCCTCATCGGAGGAACGCGAGTGGCCGAGATGTTCGCCGATCAATTCCACCAGGGCCTGGCTCACGAGGCTCGATTTCCCCGAGCCGGAAACACCGGTGACGGAGGTCAGCGTCCCCAAAGGGAATGCCACCGACAGGCCCTTGAGATTGTTGCGGGTGACGCCTTCCATGCGCAGCCACCCACGCGCGGGCCGTGGAGAGCGAGCGGCTTGCCTTTCGTTTCCGAACAGATACGGACGCGTCCTCGATTCCCGCACGGACTCCAATGCCTTCGGCGGCCCGCTGTAGAGAATTCTGCCGCCTTGCTCCCCGGCGGCGGGTCCGACGTCGACGATCCAATCCGCGTGGCGGATCACGTCCATTTCGTGTTCAACCACAAAAAGCGAGTTGCCGGCCGCCTTCAGCCGATCGAGCGCGACCAGCAATGCTTCGGTATCCGCCGGATGCAACCCCGCAGAGGGCTCGTCCAGCACATAGGCGACCCCGAACAGGTTTGAACGGATCTGAGTGGCCAGGCGCAACCGCTGCAACTCCCCTGGCGAGAGGGTCGGCGTGCTGCGCTCCAAGGGGAGATATCCGAGCCCGAGATCGAGCATCACGGCAATTCGTTCGACAAGATCCTCGGTAATCCGTTGCGCTGCCACCGCGCGCTCGGGATGGGCGGCATTTTTGTTGCCTGAGCTTTTTGCCAGTGTCGATCGAAGCAGATGGTTTAAACGCGTGAGCGGGAGAGCTGAGATTTCCGCAATATCCAGACCGGCGAATTTGACTGACAACGATTCGGGGCGCAGCCGCTTTCCATGGCAGACCGGACATACCGTGGCGACGAGGAATTTAAGAACGCGTTTACGAGTCAAGGCGCTTTCCGTATGCGCGAGGGTGTGAAGCAGGTACCGGCGGACGCCTGTGAAAGTTCCCTGATAGCTCGGTTCCTCTTTTCGTTTGAGCGCGCGCCGCGTTTCTTCGGGAGTGAAGCCGGCATAGACGGGAACGGTCGGTTGATCTTCGGTGAACAGAATCCAGTCGCGATCTTTTTTGGGAAGCTCACGCCAGGGACGATCCACGTCGTAGCCAAGTGTTACCAGAATGTCGCGCTGGTTTTGACCGCCCCAGGCGGGTGGCCAGGCGGCGATGGCGCGTTCCCGAATCGTCAAAGAATCGTCGGGGACCATCGTCTGTTCGGTGGCGGAATAAATGCTGCCGATCCCATGGCAGTGTGGACAGGCGCCTTCGGGGCTATTCGTGGAAAACGCCTCACCGTGCAGTTCCGGTTGTCCCGGCGGATAGACACCCGCTCGCGAATACAACATCCGCAGCAGGTTGGACAACGTCGTGACGCTTCCTACCGACGAACGGGTGGTTGGCAAGCCCCGCTGCTGTTGGATTGCCACCGCGGGTGGCAGACCGTCGATGCTGTCCACTTCGGGAACGCCCATCTGATCGAAGAGGCGCCTGGCGTAGGGTGCAACCGATTCCAGATAACGCCGCTGAGCTTCGGCATAGAGGGTTCCGAAGGCCAGCGACGATTTGCCCGATCCCGACACACCGGTGAAAACGACCAGCGCGTCGCGGGGTATCTCCACGTCGATGTTCTTGAGATTGTGCTGCCGCGCTCCCTTTACGGATACGAAGCCGGTGAACTTTGCGTCCGTGGTCGTCATTTCGTTATCGCCGGAACAGCGGCTTGAGATCATAGACCCTCAATGCTCAATGCCGGGACGCTTTTGTTGCGCAGCAATTGATGCGCCGAGGCGCTTCTGCGGCCCGCGGCCGGCTACGTCCATTCATTGTTTGGATGGCCAGAACTCGCCTCCCTGTGCAACTAAACGTACTGGAACATTCAATACGCCACCGCAGACCCGAGAGCAGCGTATGCCAGGTTCGGTTCTTCGCTGGAAACTGGTCTGATATAGTAGCGCAGGTTTTCGGGACGCTTACGCAAAGTAAGTGGAACAACAATGAAGACAAAAACCCAATTCATATTCTTGCTCGCACTGGCACTCTCGGCCCTTGGGGCCGCGTTGATGATGGCGCAACAGGCCGGAAGGTCAGCCAGCGCCGCCCATCCGAGACCGGAAGGCCCCTGCGACGTCTACGCCGCGGCAGGCGATCCCTGCGTTGCCGCGCACAGTTCGACCCGCGCACTTTACGCAGGCTACAATGGCCCGCTGTATCAGGTGCTCCGTCAGTCCGACGGCAAGATGCTGGACATCGGCGTTGTCGGGCCTTCCGCATCGGATGGCGGCGGATACGCCGATGCGGGCGCGCAGGAAGCGTTCTGCGCCAACACGTATTGCTGGATCGTTAAGCTCTACGATCAGTCCGGTAAGGGCAACCACCTCACACAGGCGCCCCGCGGCGGATTCAGCGGCCCGGCCATGGGCGGGTTCAATAACGTTCCGGTAGCCGACATGGCGCCAATCACGATCATGGGCCACAGGGCTTACGGCGTTTTCATCGAACCGGGCATGGGCCTGCGCGGCGACGATGCGCACGGCACGGCTGTGGACGATCAGGCCGAGGGCCAGTACTGGGTCATCGACGGCCATCACTATAACTCCGGCTGCTGCTTCGACTACGGTAACGCGGAAACCGACAGCCGCGACGACGGCAACGGCACGATGGAAACCACCTACTACGGCAACGCGGGCGCCTGGTATCACGGTCCGCCCCCCGGTCCCTGGATCATGACCGATCAGGAGAATAACCTGGTGGGCTGCGTCAACTCCGACGGCACCAATAAAAACTGCCCCGACCTGCCGAATGTGACCTGGCGCTTCGTGACCGCCATGGCGAAGGGCGAACCGCATCACTGGACCTCGCTCGGCGGCGATGCGCAGAGGGGCTCTCTTTCGGTCATGTTCGACGGCGGGCGCGTCAACCCGAGCTATGACCCGATGCGCAAGCAGGGCGGCATCCTGCTGGGCAACGGCGGCGATAACAGCGTGGGTTCGCAGGGCACCTTTTATGAAGGCGCGATGACGGCCGCAGGCACTTTCCCGACCAACGCCACCGATCAGAAGGTGCAGGCCAATGTGGTGGCCGCAAAGTACGACGTCGCCCGGCTGCGCGTGGCGCCCGCCTCGGCGGTGCAAATGCCTCCGGGACTACAGACGTTCGCGCCGGCCTCCTCACAGGATTCGACCGTGACCTTCCGGAACACCACGGGGGCGCCTGTGGCAGGACTCCGCCTGAGTCTTTCCGTTCCGGCCGGGTGGATGGCTGTTGCCTCAGGCCCTGCTTCGTTCCCCGCTCCGATAGCCCCTGGCGACAGCGTGAGCGCCACCTTCACGGTTACCTCGGGACCGACGCCTTTCAACGGCGACCTGCTTGCTAAGGCCTCGTGGACCGTCAACGGCGCGTTCCAAACCGAGTCGGCGAGCGAGAAAGTCCGCAGCGTCAGCTCGGTCAAAATCAACGAGTTCCGCATCAGCTCAGGGGCCAACCCGACCGACTCTTTCATCGAGTTGTATAACGCCGGCTCCAGTGCCGTCGACATCTCGAACTGGACCCTGACACATCATTCGGCCCAGTTGCCCATCTTCTCGACGGTGAGGGTTCCGGCCGGGACGAGCCTCGGGGCCAAACGTTTCTATTTGCTCGGCCTGTCCGCATCCGGGCTGGCGGTTCCCGCGAGCGCGGGCGACAGCGCCATTTACGTCAGAAGCACTGCCGGTTTGAAGGCCGGCGATACCATCGCAATCGGCTCGGGCTCCGGCGCGGAGACCCGCAGGATCGAAACCCTGGGAACGGCGGCCAGCCCTTCCCTGCCGCTCTGGCAGCCACTTCCGGATGGCCCGGTCATCACTATCCCGGCGGGCTCGACCAACGTGCCGTTTACGGCCCCCGGCGGGCGGGGCGGGGCTTTGCCGACCGGCTTCGTGGTGGGTGAGAAGGTCGCCCTGGGCTACGGCGCCACCTACCCCCCGGTCTCCGGCGCTATCGAGAGATACGAGGTCGTGACGGTCACCGCTCTCGCTAAGCCCGGCACGCAAGCGTGGCTGACGGCCCCGGCGAAAGCGGGCGAGACCAACATCAAAGTGTCGTCTCTCGCCAACATCACGGCCGGCGATCAGATCCGGCTGGATATCGACAGCGTCGGACACGGGATTGAGACCGTTACCGTGAAGGCCGTCGGCACGCAGTCGGCCCGCAACGCCTTCAACGGGCCTTTGAAACCCGATGAACTGGGGACGGGCCTGGAACTGACCGCGCCCCTGAAGTTCAATCACTCCTCCAACATTTCCTTCAGTTCCCGGGGAACGGGTATCACCTTCACTCCGAAGACGGCATTTGCCCACTCGAGCAACGAGCCGGTGACGCCGCTGGGGACTGGTATTAAGCTCGACAAGCCCCTTACCGACGCCCATGAGATCGACGCAGTTGTGAGCGATCCCTCGGCCACCACTGCGGGCTATCAGGGGACCCCGAAGCCGAACCAGTGGTTCGGTGGTCCTGCCCTCGGCCCCGCCGCTGGAAGCATGGTGCTGCGTGATGCCAGAGGCCGGGTGGTCGACAGCCTGAACTTCGGCGGCATGGTCGACCCGTGGGCTGCCGAGGGCTACCAGGCCCTGTCCGGCGCCGGGGCCAGCGGCTGCAGCGTCGCCTCGCCCGGTGCCGGTGGACGGGGTGGCGTGGGAGCTCCGCCCGCTGCCTCGTCCAACCGGAGTGCGGGCCGCTTCCCGGACGGCGCGGATACCGACAGCAACTGCACTGATTTCCAGTTGCAGACCGTTACCAACACGGTGGCGTCGTCGAACGTGGGCTCGAACAACATTAAGGTTGCCAGCGTAGCGGACTTTGCGTCAGGCCAAACGATCGTCATTGACACCGGGTCGAATCAGGAGACCGCCATTGTTGCGACAGTGGGCACGCAGGGAGCAACCACAGTGGGAGCCGCGACCGCGCCAGGCGCAATTGCTATCCCGGTCGGCAGTGCAGCGTTCTTTGTGCCCGGACAGACCATCACGATTGACAGCGGCGCGAACCAGGAGACAGCGGTTGTCGTCTCGGGCGGCGGCGGTCGAGGCGGCGGCAGGGGAGGGCAAACCGGGGGCGTTTCCATCACTGTCTCTGCACCGCTCATTCGGCCGCACGCGGTGGGCGCGCAGATTTCTGGCACGGGCATTACCATCATGGGCGGACTGACCAGGGCACATGAGAACGGAGCGCCGGTGGCGAGCGACCTTCCCACTCCCGGAGCCCCCAACCGATATCGCGGGTCCGGTGGGCGGAGATAGAAAGATTCCTTCCCATCGGATACCTGGACATTTCCAGACGCCGTTCGGCCAGGCACCGCGCTTCGCAGAGAATTATCGTAAACATCCAACCGTCTGGCGCCGATGCATCGGCCCGAACCTGGATGCCATTGTGCTGGAATGGGTTGACTTCCACGTACTCCGGCGAACGAGTTCCTCACTGATGAATGATCTCGGCGATGAGGGCAAGGTGGGATCGGATCAGTTGGGGCACGGGCTGGATGTTAACCAGAACGTTTACCCACAAACTTCCATGAAGCGGCGCAGTCAGGACGCGGATTCACTCGAAACCGCGCTGAAGGCAAGCTGAGGCGGTTAATCGAGCATTTTGGAGCAGGTGCTAAAGGATGTCTTCCTGAGTAATTGAAAAGATGGAGCGGGAGACCGGGATCGAACCGGCGACGTTCAGCTTGGGAAGCTGACATTCTACCACTGAATTACTCCCGCCTGCCTGTGTTTTCCGCTACTTAACTGCTTTACAAGGACTTAGCTCGTCCTGCCATCATTCTATTCCGTCTATTGCGTCCATCCAAAACCATGCGTTTTGACCGCGAAATGGACAGTAAAGTGGACAGTAAACGAGCCGGAAAATTCTGGTTCCAAACGGGTACGCTTGCTGTCCACTTTACTGTCCATCCCACGGCAGTCACAAACATATCACAATGCAAAGTTTGTGCGAAAATCCTCTTCCGACATTCCCCCGGTCGTGCGTCGCGGTGAGCAACGAACACAAAAAGGTTTTGCGCGGGCACTACCGAGTTTCTTCCAGTCTGCGATTAAAGCGCAAAGAACTCGCTCGCGGCCCTGCAGCTGCCGACGCGCGGCACACGAGTGGCACACAAAGCCGTACTATGAAATTGAAATTTTGGGGAGTTAAAACAGGAGATCGCTGATCGTCAGTCTCAGTCTGCATCGGGTTTAATTCTGGCGACGCAGCGGCCTACGCTGCTCGCGTCCTGCGTCTCGAACTTCGCCGAGTTGCGGTGCCCAGAGGGAGTTCACTCTGGCCGGCAGTGCTCGGTCGCCCGTTGTTGTAGTGCTTCTTCGTTGATTTGAATGGTGCGCCCGCGAGTGAATTCGAACACCCGACCTTCTGGTTCGTAGCCAGCCCGCTTTCCTTAACTCTATGCTTATACGGTAGATATTCTCGCATTAAAATTCAATTTAAGTACTAAAAATACGCCCGTGGGTGGGTAACTGGGTGGGCAGTTTTCACGCGTGCCGACCTTCTGGCCATCATGGGAAAGGTAACCGAAGGGGCTTAGGCCGCGCGAAAATTCTCAGACAGCGTCTGCGGAATCTGCTACACTGGCGCCCGCTACCCGTGCCGCTGAGTTATCCATTTGCGGATTGGGAGCGGATGAGCATATGGTGCCGTCAGGAACGCAACTGGCGCATGAGCGAGATGTCGTCCAAAACGGCTATCCCGGCTTTTCTCAGAAACCCTTCCGCCGGAGGTTCGAAGAAATCCCGGTCCTTCGTGCAAAGAATGTCGGCTTCGCCAATGACCGCGGTTTGCATGACGACAGTGTCATTTACATCGCGAATCGGTGTGACCAACAATGGATTCGGGACCACAATCTCGGCGGCCTCGCGCAGGAAACCGACGTAATCGTAGATGCGTTTTTCTGAGAGGCCGTGGAGCGCCAACATTCGCGGATAGCGCAGGACCTTGGCCAATTCGTAAAGCATCTCGTTCGACAGCAGCAAAATATGATCTGACTCGACGATACTGATCAGGAGATCGCGGGCAAGCCCTTTAGTACTGCCATGTCCTCGAACGAGGATGGCGGTGTCGAGGATGATTCTCACTGATGGGGACGATAGCCGGGGCGAACGCTTCTCATGGCCTCAGTGATGATATCTTCGGCTTCTTCCTCCGAAACGGGCTCGCGGGCGGCGTCCACTTCAGCAAAATACTTCCTCAGTTCGTTCGCTATTTCCAATCTCCGCTGATGTGAGACGGCGACAGGCTCGAAGGTACGGACGCTGACCGCTTCGTCTTCCTGAATACGGCGTCCAAGAAGCGTTTCGATGGCGGCTTTCTGGTCGGGAGAGAGATCTTTGGCATTGCAGATCATGCGATAGAACCTGACTACATTATGACGGATTGCATTCCAAAGCTTCGCCGGTGTCCCGACGCATCCCGCCCGGCGGGAATGGCAGGCGCATTAGCTTCAGGTTATCCAGTTCGGTCAAGAGGTCATCGGGAGGGAGAACAAATGGGCTAATCTGCAAAATACTAAAAGGTTGCCTTAGATCTTGCGGATGTGGCGGAACTGGCAGACGCGCATGATTCAGGTTCATGTGCCAGAAATGGCGTGGAGGTTAAGTCCTCTCATCCGCACCAAAATCAGACTTAACGGCCATCCTCCGGTTCGGGCGAATCGTCGATTTTGTCAGTACAGTTCCGATATGGAAAGATATTGACACAACAAGGCTTGGAGTGAGCGAACGCGCTTTTGCCGAGTGAATACCTTGTCCGTGTTGCTCACGAGCGGATCATCGTCAACAGCATCTTGAATCTACTCAGGGCTTTCAGCGCGTGGGGTTGGTTTGCCGGCATGAGAACTGCTTCGCCCGCCGTCACGCGCAGTAGCTTGCCAGAGACCGTAATTTCCGCTTCGCCCTCGAGCAGATGTGCCACGGCGTCGAACGCGGCCGTATGCTCGCTTAATCCCTGGCCGTCGTCGAAAGCGAACAAAGTGACAGTTCCCGTTGAGCGCTTGACTATCGTCCGGCTGACAACGGACCCTTCCTGATAATTCACAAGGTCTGTCAGGCGGACGCCTTCCGCGACGGGCATTTCGCCCTTATTCTGCCCTTGCTGCGAGCTCATATTTGGCCGCCTCCAACGGTGCCATCATCTCTTCTTGCCGACTGGATTCCAGCCGCACATCCGGCCTATGCGGAGTGCAGCTTCACTTCCCCATTGACGCCGCGAGCTTCCTTTTCGAGGCGCAACCAGATTTTTTGAAGATCCTGGGTTGATTCCCGGTCCACAAAGCCGGAAAGGAAAAGAGGGGGGCATTCAGTCTCTGCCCGAACCGGGCATCCCTCATGGAGCATCTGCTGTGAAAGTGAGATCTTCTTCAGGGATACCTCGTACCGCCCCCCACACGTCCTGCATGGGATCTCGATTCCGACCATTTCGAGAATGTCCATAGGTGTTCCTCCCAGTCTGGAATTCCCATTCTGTCATCCCGGATTCCAGGAACTAGAGCATTTTCAGATATAATATAAAAAGCTCTTGGCAGATCTTTCGCCGACATAATAGATGGCGCGAGCCTATTCAGATGATTTGCGTCGGAAGTTGCTGGAAGCGCATGAGCAGGGAGAAGGCAGCCTGGCGAGTTTGGCGAAGCGTTTTCGTGTAAGCGAAGGGTGGGCTTACAAGATCTCCGCGGCGCGGACCCGGACGGGAAAAACAGAAAGACCAGCGGGCAGCAAGCGCGGGCGGAAGAGCCGGATCACCGCCGGGGCGATCGAGTATTTGCGATCACGAGTGAAAGAGCGGCCGGATCGGACGCTGGTCGAGCTTCAGGAAGATCTGCGAAACGACCAGGACATTGAGATCGGAATCACCTGGCTTTGGATGGTGCTGCGGGACATGGGCCTGCGTCTCAAAAAAAGTCACTCCGCGCCGCCGAGCAGGACAACGAGCGTGTTGCAGCGCAACGCCAGTTCTGGCAAAGGGAAAGCCGGCATATCGACCCGGCGCAATTCGTCTTCGTCGATGAAAGCGGCATCACGACGGAAATGACGCGGCGCTACGGCCGCGCCTTACATGGCGCGCGCGTCGATGAGGGAGTTCCCGCCGGTAACTGGCGCACACTGACCGTACTGGGAGCAGTCAGCGTTTCCGGCTGGGTAGCCGTTATGTCCATCGAGTCACCCACCGATGGAGACGTCTTCCTGGCTTATCTGAAAGAGGTTCTCTGCCCACAATTGAAACCCGGCCAATTGGTCGTCATGGATAACCTGGGAGCGCACAAAGTGGATGGCGTCAGAGAACTCATCGAGCAAACCGGGGCTTCTCTCTGTTACCTGCCTCCCTACTCGCCTGACTTCAACCCCATCGAGAAGTGTTGGGCCCAAATGAAGCAAAAGCTCCGCGCGCTCAAAGCTCGCTCCGTCATTACCCTCCAACAGGCTCTTGGAGAAGCTCTCGCTGCCCTCACACCACAGAGCGCCTCCAACTATTTCCGCCACTGCGGCTATCCTCTACAATTAATGTGAAAATGCTCTAGAGCTCGAATATCGGAAGGGAGCGGTTGAGTTTAAACTGCCCACGCTTCGCAACGCGTCCTCGACTCCGCCCAGGCGGCCGCGCTCGCCCCACGAAAACATATCAGGTACGCGGGTAAGCCTGAAGCAATCCAAATAGGATGTACTAAACTTGACGCCACGCGGGTTGTCATCATGGAGTTCGCACGCGGGCGCGCAGTTCTCCAGCCGTCATTTCCGTCCCTGGCTCGGCGTGCTCTATCCGTACATAGCCCAGTGCAACCACCTTTCCAAGAGCCGGAGAGTACGCCGCGGAGGTAATCTCCGCGGCGGGCGCGCCGCCGATCTGTAGCTTCGTCCTAGGTTCTGGCGGCACCTGCCCGTCGATTTCAAGCGGCTTCAAAACGCGTTGAATCAGCCCGCGCGATCGGAGCCGTTCAACGATCTCCTGGCCGAGGTAGCAACCTTTATGGAAGTGCAGCGCGTCCGCCTGATTCGCTTCCTGAGCAAGGTAGCGCTCGCTGATATCTTCGCCATACCGTGGCCTGCCATGTTCCAGGCGCACTACACGAAATGTCTCTTCATCCGCAGGCACCGCACCCGCCGCGTCGAGTGTTCTTAGGATTTCATCCTTCTGCGCCACCGGCACGATGATGAAAAAACTCAGGCTCCCGGTGACGCTCAATCGAGCCACCAAAGCCGATCCCCACCCCACGTTGGCCCCGTAGCAGGTCTCAAGTGCAGGAGCCCCTGCGGCAGTCAGGACATCGGGCGACTTTGGTCCTTCTACGGCGATGGTCGCGAGCGCCGGTGTGACGTCCTCCAGCGTGACATCGTCCGCGATGATGAACTTATCGAGATGTTCCAGCAGTTTCCGCAGCGTTTCCGGTGCCGTATCGAGCAGGAAAGAATCGTGTCGGCACAACACGTTCACATCCGCCAGAATTCGTCCCTGGGCCGTCAGGAAGAACGCATAGCACCCCGTTCCCGGAGTGAGCTGCTGGATATGATTCGTGGTCATCGCGTGCAGGAGGCGCGCACGGTCTTCACCGGCCACCCGAATTTTGCCGCGGCTGGAGACGTCCAGCCACGCCGCGCCGCCGCGAAGTTCGTAGTAGCCTTGCATGGTTCGAGTATATGGTTCACCGTGGATTGCCTTTGGTGCGATCGCCAGCGACGCCATCGCTTTTTGTTCTGCCTCTGTGTTCGGCCGGATAGGTGACTTGCATTCGCGTTATCTTGCCCCAGGGTGTAAGCATATGAGGCTGCGTACGGGTGAGACTTGCGATTTCCCGCACTTCAATTCCTCGTGCTAACAAAGCATCTGCTATCAGGGAACGATGACAGCGCCAGGGAACGGCTTCGGCGCACATAATTGCGATTCGCTCCGACTTCGCAAGTTCTATCAAATCGTCCAGATTCTTCCGGAACTCAGACGTCTGCATATAATCGGCGAAGCCACGGAAGCTGGCGTTATGCCATCCGGTGTTGACGGAATCACGGCGCGCATGCCGGAAGCCACCCAGACCGGGCATGTAACGGTAATGAAGGCGGGCGGAATGCAGGGCAGGCGACAATTCGCTTCGGTTGAACTGCGGATTGTGTCGCGAACGTGGGACGGTGCGTACATCGACCAGTCTCTGCACCCGGTGCGCTTTCAGAAGTTGGATGAATTCCTTTGATGTGTGGGTGGAGTGCCCAATGGTCATGACAATCATCGGTGCTGTGATGTGCACGTTCGTTTCATTTGCTTGCAAGTTTACCCGTATTCGCATACGGAGAACGGGTCGCAGCCGTGTCCATTTGGGCCGAAGGCTCGCCCATCCTGCTGACGGATCGCTCGCAGCGGGTAGAAACTGTTATACGTATGGGCGGTTCGTGCCAATGCGCACTGGATGTTGCCTCGCCAGCCACGTCAGCTCGGAGTTTGCATGATTTCATTTGATTCGGTCCACAAAGCCGTTCATTATCCACCGGACCGTCGCTTTCGTATCTGGATTCGACCATCCATCCTGGTAGGGGTTGCGATCGCGATTCTCGCTGTCATCGCTGCGGCCTGGATCGAGGTCGCCATC
>Ga0302320_10007758_pt1 | contig 23548 bp, 23 predicted proteins | sample Bog_T0_3_FD_202130 | JGI IMG/M metagenome (GOLD analysis project Ga0302320, IMG submission 202130) | Peat permafrost microbial communities from Stordalen Mire near Abisko, Sweden - Bog_T0_3 | ecosystem: Environmental > Terrestrial > Soil > Wetlands > Peat | place: Sweden: Abisko, Stordalen Mire... | reverse complement strand
GGTGAGTAACCTAAACCCCCCGTCGGCCAACCCCTCCGCCCCGGTTCATGGGCGCAATGCGCGTAAAAATTTCGGGGAATTCTCTCCTCTGCCCCGCCCTCCCCTGCCCGGTCCTATGAATGCCCAAAACCGGGGCGGCGATGGGCGGGACACTTCCCCGAATACTCCATTCATGCGTTGAACCCCTGAACCCGGCGTTGGGGGAAATTCATATGGAGTGCGGTCCCGCCGTCTGCACCTTATATGCATCTATCGGTTTCAATTGCTACCTCGGGGACGGGCCGTCTTTTCTGTAGCGGCGGGCCTGTCCGCCATAGCCTTGGCGACGGCGGACGTCCCGCCTGCCGTCTTGTCCGCCGTAGCTTTAACGAAGGCGGAAGCTGGCGGCATCTTGCCGCCTGGTCCAAGGTCCGGGTTTCAACCGGGGTCGCAAATAATTCAACCTTCCCGGGCCGGGGTGCGTTTTTCCGTCGGGCGGGACGCCCGCCCTATGGCAGGCAGGATGCCCGCCGCTACCACAAGATGCTTATAAGGTGCAGCCCGCCGTCGCGGGATCACCTCTATTAAATCGAGACGACATGTCGTCTCGTTGAGGAGTTCGCCGCCTCCGCCTTACCCATGGCTTGCGGGTTGAAAAATTAACGCAAATCGCTTTAATACAGTGTGTTACAACCAATATTTTAAGGTTCCCTGCCGGTCTGACAACCGGAAGGATCATGTTAATCGCAAGTTGTTTACAATCATGGATTTGCGCGCGAAAATAACCAAAAATAACCAAAAATAACCAAAAATAACCAAAATCACAGTTTCGTTTTTTTGGGGGTGTCCTAGGGGGTGCCGCCCAGCCGCCGCACGTGCTCAACACCTTGTGCGGACCTGCTCCGGTTGCGTTCCGCCAGCGGGTTGGTCCGCACGGCGGGACGCGAGGCCGCAGATTTGAAAGTCCGCGTTACCGCACCAACTGAAACGCGAAGCCTTTCAGGTATTCGGTCTCCGGGATCATGGGGATGACCGGGTGATCGGGGCTCTGGCTGTAAATGGCGGTGCGGCGCAAGATGCGCCGGGTGTCGTATGCGGCGGAGAGAATGACGTCCTGGAACGTGGCGGTGTCCACATGGTGGGAGCAGCAGAAGGTGGCGAGGGTGCCGCCGGCCTTGAGAAGTTTGAGCGCCCGCAAATGGATTTCCTTGTAGCCGCGCAGGGCGTCGGGCACCGCGGCGCGGTTGCGGGTGAACGAGGGCGGATCAAGAATGATGAGGTCGAACCGGGGAATGACACGCTCATGGGGTGCCACGGCGGTGTTGGCCTTGAGCCAGTCAAAGACGTTCGTCTCCTCAAACGAACAGCGCTCCGCCAGACCGTTGGCGGCGGCGTTGCGTTGCGCGGCCTGGACGGCCTCGGCGCTTTGGTCGAGCATGTGGACATGCGCCGCGCCAACCCGCGCCGCGTGCAGGCCAAACCCTCCCAGGAAACTGAAGCAATCCAGCACCTGCGCCCCGGCGGCGAACTGCGACACGGCCTGGTAATTGGCCTGTTGATCCAAATATAGCCCGGTTTTATGGCCGGCCAGCAGATCGGTCTCGAACTTGAGGCCATTCAAATTGACGGTGACGGGGCCGTTCAGTTCGCCGGCCAGCAAGCCGCCGGTCGCGCCCAGTCCTTCAAACTTGCGGGACGCCTGGTCCGCACGCTCGTAAATCGCCCGGGGCGAGAAGATCTTTTGCAGCGCCGCCACGATTTGATCCTTGCGCTGGTCCATGCCGAGCGACGAAAACTGGAGGACGAGGACGTCCTCGTACAGGTCCACGATGAGCCCGCTGAGGAAATCGCTCTCCGCGTTGACCACGCGGAAGGATGTGGCCCCGGGCAGGAACCGCCGGCGGACGACCAGCGCGGCGCGGATGCGTTCCTCAAAAAACGCCGCATCCACCGTCACGCGGTCGGGCGCCAGAATGCGGACGTGGATTTTGGATTTGGCGTTAAAAAAACCCACGCCCAGCAGTCGCTGGCGGTGGTCTTTGACCTGCACGAGTTCGCCGTCGGCGGCGGGGGCGGTGACGCGGAGGATTTCGGTGCTGTAAATCCAAGGGTGCCCCGCCACAATGCGGTCGGCCTCGCCGGGTTTGAGAATGACAGTTGTCAGGGTGTCCATAGTTTGTAAACAGTCGGCTAGTTTTGCAGGCCCCTGCCCTGCTGGAAAGCCAATTTTACGGGTAAGTTCGCCCTCCATTTTCCCGCCCATGTTGGCGGATGCACGCTTTGTCTCGACAAACACGGCCGGTTGTCGCAAATTTCTGACGTCAGGGCCCATGGACCGTGGACTTACGAACCCCGCCAGGGCCGGAAGGCAGCAACGGTAGTTTGCTCCGCGTCTGCCGTGGTCACCCTGACATTAATTTCATGAGCTACCAGGTCATTGCGCGGAAGTACCGGCCCCAGCGTTTTGCCGACGTTGTGGGCCAGGAGCATGTCACCCAGACCCTCGCCAATGCCATCACCCAAAAACGCATCGCCCACGCCTATCTGTTTTGCGGGCCCCGCGGCACCGGCAAAACCACCATCGCCCGCATTTTTGCCAAATGCCTGAACTGCCAGGACGGGCCGAAGGTGGATTTCAGCGAGGACGATCCGCGGTGTGTGGAAATCACTGAAGGCCGGGCGCTGGATGTGATTGAAATTGACGGCGCCAGCAACAATGGCGTGGAACAGGTGCGCGAACTCCGCGAAACCTGCCAGTACGCCCCCGCCTCCGCCCCGTATAAAATCTACATTATTGACGAAGTCCACATGCTCTCCACGGCGGCCTTCAACGCCCTGCTCAAAACTTTGGAAGAACCGCCGGCCCATGTGAAATTTCTGTTTGCCACCACCGACCCGGAAAAGGTGCTGGCCACCATTCTCTCCCGCTGCCAGCGGTTTGATTTGCGTCGCATTTCCTCGCCCCTGATCGTCAAGCATCTGGCCCACATCGCCGGACTGGAAAAAGTGCAGATTGATGAAGCAGCCTTGTACGCCATCGCCCGCGGCGCCGACGGCGGGATGCGCGACGCGGAGTCCACCTTGGACCAGTTGATCAGCTTTTGCGGCGACAAAATCGAGGAGCCGGACGTGCTCTCCATGTTCGGCCTCGCGGCGGAAAATCAAATCATCCAGTTGAGCCAGGCCGTGCTGGAAGGCCGGGTCCAAGCCGCGCTCGGACGGCTCGACGAATTTGCCCGGGGCGGCAAGGATTTGGGGCGGTTGTTGGGGGATTTGTTGAATCATTTCCGGAATCTGCTCATTTTCCAGGTGTCCCGCGGCGACCTGACCCTGATCGAAGTTTCCGAGGCGGTCGCCGCCGCCCTCAAACAACAATCTCCTCTCGCCAACACGGAATCCCTCACCCGCATCCTGGAGGTGCTCACGGATTCAGAAATCCGCCTGCGCGACGCCACCTCCAAGAAGATCTTGCTGGAAGTCACGCTGCTCAAGCTCATCGAGGCCCGCAACGCCAGCAGTCTGGACACGGTGCTGAAGCAGTTGATCCAGTTGCGCGGCGAAGCCGCCCCGGCCGCCCCCGCGCCGGGGCCGCAACCCAGCCGGGCCGGTCTCCAGTTGGTCTCCTCCGCCTCCCCTCCGGCGGACCAACCGGCACGTCGCGTCAAACTGGATCAGGTGGCGGCGCCCGCCACGGTCGCTGCGGCGCCCGCAGCTTCGGCCGCTCCGGAGCCCGCGATGAAACTGTCGGAAACCACCGCTCCCGCAGCGGCCTCCGGTTCTTTGGAGGACCTGTGGAAGGCGCTGATCGAATCCGTCGGCCGTGCCAGCCCTTTTGCCCGGAGCTATTTGGTGGAAGCCCGGCCGGTGTCCTTTGAGCGCGGCTTGTTGGTCATCGGTTTTGCGGCGGAGTTTGAGGATTACCGGGGCTTGGTGGACAACGCGCGCAACCACACCCTGCTGCAAACCAAGCTCGCCGAAATCGGCCACCCAAACGCGCAGATTAGATTCATCCTGCACGAAGCCGCCGCCCCCGGGGCGGACAGCCCCGAGCCCGCCGCCACGACTTCCCCCGCGCCCGCCGCTGCTCTGGCGGCGGACGCGCCGGTCAAACCCGCCGCCCGGTCGGCGGCCCCCAAGGCGGAAAAGGCCGCCCCCGCCGCCTTCAACAAAGACGATTTCAAAGACGACCCCTTGATCAAAAAAGCCTTGGAAATCTTCAAGGGGCAGATCATTGAAGTGCGCGCCTGAACCAACCATCTTTTCATCGGTCACCCGCAAACCTCTCCAATATCCTGCCATGGCCAACCTCGAGAAATTAATGAAACAGGCTGCCCGGATGCAGCAACAGATGGAACAAATTCAGGCCCAACTGGCCCAGCGCACCGTGGAGGCCTCCAGCGGCGGCGCAGTCAAGGTTACGGCCCGCTGCGATGGCACCCTGGCGGCCATTAAAATTAATCCGGAAGCCCTCAATCCCGCCGACGCCCAATTGCTGGAGGACATGGTGCTGGCCGCCGCCAACCAGGCACTGAGCCAGGCCAAGGAAATCTCCAACTCGGAAATGGGCAAGGTCACGTCCGGCCTGAGCCTCCCGGGTTTTTAACCAATGCCGATGCTGCCCGAATCCATTTCCGAATTGATGGGCGCCTTGGGCAAACTGCCCGGGATCGGACCGCGCTCCGCCGAACGCATCGCGCTGCACCTCGTCCAAACCGAGCCGGCCATCGTCCGGCACCTGGCGGACACCCTGGTGCGCGCGCGGGAAAAGATCCACTTTTGCACGGTCTGCGGGGCGTTGACGGAAAAGTCCCCCTGCCCCATCTGCGATGACAGCCGGCGCGATCCCGCGATCGTTTGCGTGGTCGAGCGGGCGGTGGATATTCTGAGCGTGGAAAAATCCAGCGGCTTTCACGGCAAATTCCATGTGCTCGGCGGAAAAATCTCGCCCTTGGACGGGGTGGACCCCGAGGACCTGCGCCTCCGGGAATTGGAAGAGCGCTTGGAACGCGAACCCATCCAGGAACTCATCATCGCGCTCGGCACGGATGTGGAGGGAGACGCCACCAGCTTTTACCTGGCCAAACGGTTTCAGCGGCCCAATTTGAAAATCTCGCGCATCGCCCACGGCCTGCCGGCCGGCAGCGGGCTGGAATATGCGGACGAACTGACGCTCAGCCGGGCGCTGGCCGGTCGGAGGGAAATGTGATGGACCCAGTCATAGTTTTCGACCTGGGAAAGGTCCTGGTGGATTTTGATTACGGCATCGCGGCTGCCAAAATCAGTGCGCGCTGTGCCCATCCTCCGGCCCCCGAAAGCATATTTGAGGATCTGTCCCCCCTGCTCGTCGAGTACGAGACCGGGTTGATCACCCGGCGCACGTTTTTTGAAACCGTTCGCGCGGCCACGGGTTTTCTGGGATCGCCGGAGGAATTTGGCGGCTATTTCGCCAAAATATTTTCGCCGATCACCCCGATGATCGAATTGCAGGCCGCGTTGCGCCAGCAGGGCCGGCGCCTGTATCTGTTCTCGAACACCAACGAACTCGCCATTGAACACGTCCGCCAGGATTTTCCATTTTATCCAAATTTTGACGGCCATATCCTCTCATACGAGGTCAAGGCGATGAAGCCGCAGGCGGCGATTTACGCGGCCTTGGAATCCCTGTGCGGCCGCCGGGGGGACGGAATTATCTACATTGATGACCGCCCGGAGAACATCGCCGCCGGCGCGGCCCGCGGGTGGCGGGCCGTTTTGCACGAGACCCCGGAGAAAACGCGGACGGAGCTGAGCCGATTGGGCGTTGAGGCCGGAGCCGCAACCTATTCCGGGTGACAGGCGGCCGCTTGTCCCGCCACGCGGATGACGTTTGGTTTAGCCAGGAACTTTTGCTTTTATTACTAAATGAATTTCGCCGATAGAATCTACTCCCTGCTTCGGCCGAAGCGGGACGGGGACATCGTGGCCTTGGCCCTGGTTGCACTGTTGCTCCCAGGCTGTCTGTTCGCCCAATCCCCCGATCCCAAAATGAACACCTTCATCAATAGTTTGATGAGCCGGATGACGCTAGAGGAGAAGATCGGCCAGTTGAACCTGTTGTCGGTGGGCTTTGATGTCACCGGGCCGCTGCTCAGCCAGGGCGTGGACACCAAAATCCGCCAAGGCCAGGTGGGCGGGGTGTTCAACACTTACACGCCGACGGCGGTGCGCAAGCTGCAAACGTTGGCCAAACAAGAGAGCCGGCTGGGCATCCCGCTTTTGTTCGGATATGATGTCATCCACGGGCACAAGACCATTTTCCCCATCCCGCTCGCGCTGGCCTGCACTTGGAATCCGGATTTGATTGAACAATGCGCGCGGATCGCCGCCAGCGAGGCGAGCGCCGACGGCCTGAACTGGACCTTCTCGCCGATGGTGGACATCGCCCGCGACCCGCGCTGGGGCCGGATCATGGAAGGCGCGGGCGAGGATCCGTATCTGGGCGCGCAAATCGCCCGGGCGATGGTGCGCGGCTACCAGGACGGCGGACTGAGCCGGACCAACACGCTGATGGCGTGTGTCAAACATTTCGCCCTGTACGGCGCGGCGGAGGCGGGCCGGGACTACAACACTGTGGACATGAGCCGCCGCCAAATGTACGAGTATTACCTGCCGCCGTATCGAGCAGCGGTTGAGGCCGGTGTCGGCTGCGTGATGACCTCCTTCAATGAAGTGGACGCCGTGCCCGCCACCGCCAACCATTGGCTGCTCACCGACCTTCTCCGCACTCAGTGGGGGTTCCCCGGCTTCATTGTCACCGACTACACCTCCATCACTGAAATGACCCAGCACGGCATGGGTGATTTTCGCACGGATGCCGCCCTGGCCCTGAAGGCCGGCGTGGACATGGACATGGTCAGTGAAGCCTATCTCAATTATTTGCCGGAACTGGTCGCCCACCGGGACATTCCCATATCCCTCATCAACCAGGCCTGCCGGCGAATCCTGGAGGCGAAATACCGGCTGGGCTTGTTCACCGATCCCTATCGCGGCTGCACGGAGGAGCGCGCCCGGGCGGAAATTCTCACCCCGGAAAACCGCCGGGCTGCGCGGACCACCGCGGTCCGGTCCTTCGTCCTGCTCAAGAACGACCGGCAGCTTTTGCCCCTGAAGAAAGCCGGCACCATCGCGCTGATCGGGCCGCTGGCAGACAGTCAGGCAGATTTGCTGGGCGACTGGCACGCCGCCGGCGACTGGCGGTCGGTGGTCACCTTGCGGATGGGCCTCGGCAACGCCGCCGACTCCGCCGTTAACCTGCTGTATGCGAAAGGCGCCAACCTCGTGGACGATCCGGTGTTGCGCAAGTTTCTGGAACAGTACGGCTCGCCGGTGCCGGTGGACCCCCGTCCACCGGCGGAACTTGTGGCAGAGGCCGTCGCGGCGGCCGCGCGGGCGGACGTCGTGGTGGCCGTGCTTGGGGAAGCCGCTGGCATGAGCGGCGAGGCTGCCAGCCGCAGCGAACTCGGCCTGCCCGACAATCAACAGCAGCTCTTGCGGGCGCTGGTGGCCGCCGGCAAACCCGTCGTGCTGGTGCTCATGAACGGCCGGCCCCTGACCCTCGGCTGGGAGGCGGAGCATTGCGGCGCAATTCTGGAAACTTGGTTTGGGGGCTTGGAGACCGGCAACGCCATCGCCGACGTGCTGTTCGGCGATGACAACCCGTCGGGCAAACTCACGGCGACATTTCCGCGCAGCGTCGGCCAGATTCCCATCTATTACAACCACAAGAACACCGGCCGGCCCGCCGCGGGCGATCCGGCCGTCAAATATGTGTCCCGTTACCTTGACCTCCCCAACGACCCGTTGTATCCGTTCGGTTTCGGCTTGAGCTACACCACGTTTGCCTATGGCGAAGTCAAATTGAGCCGGACCGACCTGACCGGCGCGGAGACGCTGCTGGCGTCCGTCAACGTGACCAATACCGGAGCACGCGCCGGCGAGGAAACGGTGCAGTTGTATCTCAGCCAGCCGGCGGCCAGCGTGACGCGCAGCGTGGAGGATCTGCGCGGCTTCCAAAAAGTGTTCCTTCAACCAGGCGAGACCAAAGAAGTGACCTTCCGCGTCACGGCGGACGATTTGAAATTCTACAATGCCCGGCTGGAATACGACTGGGAACCGGGGAAGTTCGTGATCCGCCTCGGCGGCAATTCCGCCGCCGGCTTGCAGTCGGCAGCCATCACTTGGAACAAAGCGCCGGCGAAGCGTCGGTAGCGTCTTGGAGCCTGCCTGCCCGCCAAAGCTTCAGCAAAGGAGGGTCCCCTGACGCTTTTGCCGGCCAACGTCCGATCCAGAGGTTTTCTCCCCTCATCAGCGCGCAGGTAACCTGCCTGCGAGGCTCTCCGCCATGCTGAAGGGAGAGGGCCGGGGAGAGAATTCCCCGAATCAGAAATGCGCGCTGGGAACCCCTAAACCAGAGGTTTGCGGGCAATCCTGTGGAATGCGGTGGCAGTCCAGCAAAGCGGGAGGCGGTGCGCCCGCACACGGTGGCGATCAGGTGCGGCGGCTGGACGCCCCCGCACACCTCCAAAAAAACGAAACTGTGATTTTGGTTGTTTATGGTTGTTTTTGGTTATTTTTCAACCAGATATTCACTGTAACACATTGTATTCGAGTAATTTGCGTCACTTTTTTGCCTTGCAAGCCTGGTGGCCCTGGATTTTGGGGTCTGCGGTGCAAAAAATCTGCCAACAGCTTCGGGAAGCACCGGAAGCGCGTCGTTGTGCCAAAAGGTGTTGCCTCGCACCTGGATTCCCTTTATCTTTTTGCCAGTCACGCAAGTGACTTGTTTGCCTGCGGTTTGAGTTGCCGGAGCGGTCCGGCCATTCCGCGTTGCGGTTCGGAGCGATCCACCTTGGCGGACGTGACTCCAGGTTGGATTCTGAACAGCGAAACAGGCCTTGTATTAACGGTTGCGCGGTTAGCTCAGTGGTAGAGCATTACCTTGACACGGTAGGGGTCACAGGTTCGAACCCTGTATCGCGCACCATTTTCACAAATATACCGCGTGCATTCGGTGCGGAGGTCAACTAACCGTTCTTTCTTGATCGCAGGGTGGAGCAGCCCGGTAGCTCGTCAGGCTCATAATCCCGCAGGGCGGGACCGTTGGTTCAAACCCAGCCTTCGCAACCCATTTCTGCGAGCAAAACAGGTTCGAGTCTTGTGAGCGCACAGCGCACCATTTTCACAAATATACTGCTTGCATTTGGTGCAAGGGTCAGTTAATTTCTCTTCCTTGACCGCGGGGTGGAGCAGCCCGGTAGCTCGTCAGGCTCATAACCTGAAGGTCGTTGGTTCAAATCCAGCCCCCGCAACCAATTTCTTCGAGCAAAGCCCCTGTGAAAACAGGGGTTCTGTGTTTTATTATGGCTTTGCTTTATCAAGTTTATGTCATCCAAAACCGCGAGGGCCGGTTTTACATCGGATTAAGCGAGAATGTGAAAATCCGAGTGGACCAGCATAACCAAGGAATTTCCAAATGGACACGCCTCCCCTCACACCAGCTTCTTCCATCTCTTATCCGCCCCGAGCTTCTTCACCAGTTGCTTGATCTTCTGGGCCTCGTTCTTGGGGGCGATCATCACCGCGTCATCCGTCTGCACCACGATGGTGTCCTGGAGGCCGACCAAGGTGATCGGAGTGCGGTGCTTGGTGCGCGCATCAAACACGATGTTGCGGGCGGCATCCACGGTGACGATTTCGGCCGGGCCGCAGTTGCCTTGGGCGTCCGCCGGCAGATGGCGGGCGAGCGCCGGCCAGGCGCCCAGATCGTCCCACGCAAACGCCCCGTCGGCGCACACCACGTTTTTGGCCTTTTCCATCAGGGCGAAGTCAATGGAGATCTTCGTGATGGCCGGATATTCCTTCGCCAGGACTTGAGCGAGCCGGGCGGGCCGGCCGGCCGCCTGGAACCAGCGCTGGCAGGCCGCGTACATTTCCGGCTGGTGCAGTTGCAGTCCCTCCGTGATCGTCACAAAACTCCACACAAACATGCCCGCGTTCCACCGGTAATGGCCGCTTTGCACATAACCCGCGGCGGTTTGGTGATCCGGCTTCTCCACAAAACCTTCGGCCCGGAAAAACGTCGTGGCATATGGTTTGGCCCCCGCCGGCGGCGGCAGTTCGACGCCGGTGCGGATGTACCCGTAACCCGTCGACGGTTCGGTGGGCTGGATGCCGATGGTCACCATCACCCGCCCCCGGGCGGCCACGTCAAAGGCGTCGGCGAGCACCTGCTGAAATTCCTTCGCCGCAGGAATGACGTGATCGGCCGGCAGCACGGCCATCACTCCTGTGGTGGAACGCGCCCCGACGAGCGCGGCCCCCAGGGTGACGGCGGCACAGGTGTCCCGCCCGAGGGGTTCAGCCACGATGTTCTCCCGGGGCAGTTTGGGCAGTTGTTTGCGCACGGCGGCCGCCTGGGCCTGGTTGGTGATGATGAAAATATTCCGGGCCGGCACCAACGGCAGCACCCGGTCCACCGCCGACTGGAGGAACGAACGCTTGCCCAGCAAAGTGAGCAGTTGCTTGGGCGTTTTCTCGCGGCTCAACGGCCAGAACCGTTCCCCGCGGCCGCCCGCCATGATGACAACAAACCGGTCCGGTATCTGCGCGCTGTTTTTCATGCTTTAAACCCGGCGCAAATTATCAGCGCCCCCGCCCCGGAGCAAGTCGTTAGCTGGAAGAAATGAGGGCTTGCCGTTTTCCCCATTCGCATTATTTTGACGATCGTGTGTATCGTTAAAGAACCCGCCCCGTTCCGGTTTTCCAAGGCGGATTTGGCTGCTCCCTTTGCGGCGCCGGGAACAGGCGCTCCGGCGTGTTTCACCCCGCGGCGATGGCTGATTTGCGCCATCAGCCTGGTCTTGGCCGCCCCAACCTCACCGGCCGCCACCCTCACCGAGCCCAACGCCGGCTTGTCGGTCTCCGTGGAGGAAAACCGTTCGTATGCGGTGAGCTCGCAAAGATTTGGTTGGACTTACGCCGGACAGCTCCCCGGCGAGGTGTATGACATCGCCATCAGCACCAATGCCGATGCGCTGGGAGATTATCAGCAGATCAGCTTTGCCTGGCAGGAGGATGGCCGGCCCATGACCGGCTGGTTCCGCCTTTATGGAGACAGGGTGCTCTGCGCGGAAACCTGCCTGCAGGCCACCGACAAACCGCCCGGCGCGTTCCCGGCCTTCACCCGGTTGCCGGCCAAACTGCACCAGTTCAGTTACGCGCAAAAAGTCTTTTCCCCGCCCACGTTTTCCGCCGCCGATTGTTCCACGCCCTGGCTGTTCTTTGATGACCAGTTTCACTCGCTTATCATGTCGCCCGCCTCACACTTCATGGTCGCCCAAATGCAGGGCGACGGGAAGGAACTGGCGGCCAGCGGGCTGAACTCCGGTCTGACAGGCCTGCCCGCCGGCTTCACGCAACAAACCCTGCTGGTGTTTGGCACGGGGATCAACCTCACGTGGCAGTACTGGGGCCGGACCATGACGGATCTGGCGGGGGTTAAACGACCGGCCAATGATGCGGACATTGTGTCGAAATACCTGGGCTATTGGACGGATAACGGCGCGACATACTATTATAATTATAACACCAATCTCGGTTACGCCGGCACCCTGCTGGCGCTGGCCAAACATTATCAAGAGCAAAAAATCCCCATCCATTATCTGCAACTGGACAGTTGGTGGTATTACAAAAGTTTCACGGACCCGGACGGCAGGGTGGGCAGGACCAAATCCCCGAAACTGCCGGAAGGCGAATGGAACCGGTACGGCGGGCTAATAGATTATACGGCGCACAAGTTTCTGTTTCCCGACGGCCTGGCCGCATTCCAGAAGGAGGTCGGCCTGCCGTTGGTCACGCACAACCGCTGGGTGGATTTGAACAGCCCCTATCACGACCGCTTCAAAATCTCCGGGGTGGCCGCCGTGGATCCGACGTTTTGGCGGGAAATCGCCAGGTATTTGCACAACAACGGGGTGGTCACTTATGAGCAGGACTGGCTGGACCGCATTTACACCTACTCCCCCGCGTTCCGCACCAATCTGGAGGCCGGCGAAGCGTTCACGGACGGCATGGCCAACGCGTGCCGGGACCAGGGCCTGACGATGCAGTATTGCATGCCCTACCCTTGCTATTTCCTGCAAGGCTGCCGGTATCCCGCCTTGACGACCTCGCGGGTGAGCAACGACCGTTTTGGCCTCAACCACTGGAACGATTTTCTCTACACCTCACGGCTCGCCTACGCCCTGGGCATCTGGCCCTGGACCGATGTTTTTATGAGCGGCGAGACCAACAATCTGCTGCTGGCCACGCTCTCCGCCGGCCCAGTGGGCATTGGCGACGCCATCGGCGCGGAAAACACCAATAACCTGTTTCAGTCCGTGCGCGCGGACGGCGTGATCGTCAAGCCGGACGCCCCCATTGTGCCGCTCGACCGGATGTATGTGGCGGATGCCGGGACCAATTCATTCCCGATGCTGGCGGCCACTTACACGGAACAAAACCACGTGCGGACGGCTTATTTGTTTGCCTATAACCGCTCCAAAACGCAGCCGGCAACGGTGAGATTCAATGCCGACGAGTTGCTCGTGGGCAGCCCGGTTTATGTGTATGATTATTTCGGCGGCAACCTGGAGCGGGTTGAGGAGGGCGCGAATTTTTCCACCGTGCTACCCGCCGGCGCGTCCGGCTATTACGTGGTGGCGCAGATGAAAATGAGCGGGGTGGCGTTTTTTGGGGATATGGGAAAATTCGTCTCGAACGGCCGGCAGCGCATCGCCTACTTGGATGATAAACCCGACCGCCTGGGGGTGGAGGTGGATTTTGCCGCCAATGACGGGCCGGTTACACTGCACGGGGACTCGGCCCGCCCCGTCGAGGCGGCATTGTCCGACGGCACTCTCCTGCCGGTCCATTATGAGCCGTCCACCGGGCATTTCACCGTGGAAGTGGCGCCCGCTCCGGGCCAGCAAGTTTCCTTGACCATTAAGCTCAAGGCGAACTGATGGCCCTGCCAGAGAGCCTGATGGGTGAAAAACAGAAATGACGAGCGAACCTCAACCACCTGGCAGTATGGCGAAATTCCCGGTGCAATTTTTTTTATGCGTGGCCCTGCCATGGGCTGGCGTCGCCACCCCCGCCTTCGCCGCACCGCCGCCGGGTTACAAGCTGGCCTGGTCGGATGAGTTTAAAGGCCCGTCGCTGGACACGAACAAGTGGGTGTATTGGCTGGCCGGTCGCCGGCGCGACGCCACGAACACGGCCAATGCCGTGTCGGTGCCGGACGGCCGGGTCACGCTCACCACTTATACGGAAGGGGGCAAACATTACACGGGCATGATCAGCACCGCGGGCAGGTTTGAGGCGGTGCATGGGTATTGGGAGGCGCGCATCCGGTATGCGGATTCGCCGGGGATGTGGTCGGCGTTCTGGCTGCAATCGCCCACCATGGGCCGCCCCGTGGGGGACACGGCCAGGGCCGGGGTGGAGATTGACATCTGCGAACACCGGTGCGCGGATAATGCGGGCGCCAATCTGGCCGCCCAGGTGCAGCACACATTGCATTGGGACGGTTACGGCCGGGATCACAAGAGCAAGGCGCAACTGACCCCGGACCGGCAACTGGACCGGGGATTCCACGTCTATGGCTGTGAAATCACGACCAACGGCTACCGTTTTTTTGTGGATGACGAGCCGACGTGGACTGTCCATGAAGCCGTCTCCAACGCGAAGGAATTTGTCATCCTGAGCTCGGAGGTGGAGGACCACGCCTGGTCCGGCCACATCCCCGCCGACGGCTACGGCGATAGGGCGCACAGCCGGACCCAAATGACGGTGGAATACGTGCGGTATTACGCGCGGGAGTGAGCGCTGCGGCCGTCCGTCGTGGGCCAACAGGACCATACCTTCCACTGATCGGTCAGCCCCGTCGAGGCGGCATTATCCGATGGCACTCTGCTGCCGGTCCACTATGAACCGGCCACCGGGCATTTCACCATGGAAGTGGCGCCCGGTCCGGGCCAGCAAGTTTCCTTGAGCATTAAACTCAAGGCCAACTGATGGCCCTGCCGGAAAGCCTGATTGGTAAAGCACATGAAAGCCATTAAATTGAGCCTGCCGGATGACGTCTACGCAAAGCTGGAAAATCTTGCGTCGCACGACCAACAATCGGTCCCTGTGTACGCACTGCGGAAGCTCGAAGAACTGGCCCGGGCCATTGAGGATTTCCGGGAATTGGAGCGGCGGGCGCAACGGGGCAACCGCGTCGCCTTCCCGGCCTCCATGGCCAAAGTGCCGATAATTGCCCCGGTGCCGGGGGACGAATTTTAAGCAGGCCCTCCCTGCCTGAGGGCTGAAAGCCCATCATGTGACAGCCTGGTTCGAAGCTCGCCCCGCGGGCGCAGGCCCAGGAAACCGCCCCCGCGACATTTTTGTGAGGCCCGTAGGGCCGAACTCCACCCCTGACACTGCCCCGGGCCAAAGCGTTGTGCCCAAAAACCGTTTGCCCCCGGCCGGCTTCAGAACTAGGATGCGACATATGAGCGCCGTTAAACTGGCGGTGAGTCAGATCAACCATTGGAGTTTAGGTGAAACTTTACATTGAAACGACGGTCCCGAATTTCCTGTTTGCCGACGATGCACCGGAGAAACAGAGTGCAACGGTGGCCTTTTTTGAGTGGTTGACGACTTCGCCGGACGAACTGTTCCCGTCGGAACTGGTCTTTGCTGAACTCGAACAGACGCCGGAGCGGTCCTTGCGCGAAAAACTGATGACCGCGCTCGCCAATCTTGACTGTGTCGTATTTCCGCTCACCCCGGAAGCGGTCGGTTTCCCGACCCGGTTGATTGCCGAGGGGGTGATTCCGACCCGTTATCAAAACGATGCCGTTCATGCGGCGTTCTGTGTTTTACATGAAATGGATGTTCTGGTAACTTGGAACATGAAACATCTGGTTAATCCGCGAAAGATCGAGGCGATCAACCTGTCCGCCATGCGGGCGGGTTATCGCCCGATTCGCATCCACACCCCTGAAGAAGTCATGATGATATGAAAACCTACAAGGAATCGAATGTTATGCTGGCGGTGCGCCGCATTAAGGAGAAGCTGTCCGGGGAGGCGGCGAGAATAGGGCCTGAAAAATTTTACCTGTCGTTGAATGGAACGGCGGCCAGATTGACGGGCAGGTATCGCACCACGCCTCGCACGCTCCGACCCGGCGGCAGCGCGACCGGAAAGGCAAAACGGCATGTCTCGGATCCGTCCGGCGCTCTGGTTCTACATGACAAACCGGTGAAATACAAAACCCATTGAGTGATCGGGATGCAGTGCCATAATGAAATCATGAAACGCAATGCCATCCTGTCTGAAATCCGCCGGACGCGCGAGGATCTGGCGTGCGAGACCCATTATGTGGTGGGACTCAAAGAGCATGTGCCCGATACAAGTCCACTTTTAAACTTTTTGACGCCTCGCCCTCCTACAAATGGGCACGTTGTCAAGGCCCGCACTTTAAATCTTGATCTTTAGCAGTTGCGAATTCCAATTGTAGGTGTCGAATGAATCTTTGAATTGGGCGATTTCGAGTCTTTTTGTGGGAATAGGAACCCCACGGTTTGTTTTTGCTGTCGCCGAGTGAGCCTCCAAAATTGACGATTTGCGGAATCATGCCGCGGCTATCTTGGCGGCTCACCCCAGATGCCGCGCCTGACGTTTGGGCAGGCCGGGTCGTTCCAAGCGAAGCGGGCGCGGCTCGGCGGGCGGAAGATAATCCTTCATGAACCCCGGTTTGTCGGTCCGCCCGCCCCGCTGATAATCCCGCCAGAGCGTTTCCGCCGCCTGTTGGGGCGGCAGCGCCAGTTCGCCGGTCAGATATTCAAACAACAATTCCAGCAGCCGCACCAGCGCGATGCTGTCGGTGCGGCCGAGGCGCGCGTACAGCCAGTCGCTCCAGCGCAGGAACCCGTGGAAGGGCGAAGTCCCCGGGCTCCAGAGCAGCGGGGTGCTGTGCGGGAAATTGCCGCTGTTGCCCACCAGTTCCCAGTACTTGGCGAAGCGCCGCAGCCGCTGCACGGTGGCAAAATCCAGCAGCCGGCTGCAAAGAATCTCGTAGGGCGGATGCGCATGATAGACCATCTGCCAGGCGTCGTCGTGCCGGCTGATGGGCGTGCCCCGCAGCCGCTTTAAGATTCCCACCTGGATCTCCTGCGGCCCCAGGGCGATGAGCCGGTCGAAGCCGGCCGCGAAACTGTCGAGCGTTTCCCCCGGCAGCCCCACAATCAGGTCGGCGTGCAGGTGGACGCCGGTTTCCTTCCGCAAAAACCGGAAATTGTCCGCCAGCTTGTCATAATCCTGCCGGCGGCTGATCAACTGGCCCACTGCGGGATTAAAGGTCTGCACACCGACTTCAAATTGCAGGCTGCCGGGCGGGAATTTGGCGATGACCTCGCGCAACGCCGCCGGCAGGCGGTCCGGGATCATTTCAAAATGGAAGAACAACCCCGGCCGCCAGCGGTCGAGGAAAAATTCCAGAATGGCCCGGCTCACCGCGATGTTCAGATTGAAGGTGCGGTCCACAAACTTGAACTGTTGCAAGCCGCGGTCCAGCAGTTGTTGCAGTTCCGCGAGCAGCACCGGCAGCGGCACGGCACGGACGGGGATGTCCAGCGAGGAAAGGCAGAATTCACAGGTGAAGGGGCAGCCCCGCGAGGCCTCCACATATACGATGCGATGCGCCAGGTCCTCCGCCGTGTACAGGTGATAAGGCAGGGCCAGGCGTGAAAAATCAGGCGGCTCCGCCGCGATGACCTTCGGCAACGGACCCGCGCCGTCCAACAATTGGCCGCAGACCTCCGCGAATTTCAGGTCCGCCTCGCCGGTGATGACATGGTCGGCCAAGGCCACAATGGGCTGGGATTCGGTCTCATAGCTCACTTCCGGGCCGCCGAGGATGATTTTCAGGTCGGGCCGGACGCGGCGGAGGGCGGCCACGACCTCGGTGGCGGGGGTTACGTTCCAGATATAAACGCCCAAGCCGATGATTTTGGGGTTAAGGGCGAGCAGCGCCCCGGCGATGTCCAAGGGCCGCTGGTTGATGTCAAATTCCGCCAAGGCGGCGCGGCTCTGGAGCGGCCCGAGGTTGGCCATCAGGTAGCGCAGGCCAAAAGCCGCATGAATGTATTTCGCGTTGAGCGTGGTTAATACGATGTCCGCCACGTCCGCAGTCTAACCCTTCCCCCCGCTGGGCGCAATTCAACGCGGCTCGCGTTCCGGCAGCAGGTCCGGATGTGGGGCAAAACGCTGGTTCCGCCCGCTATCGCGCGGGCGGGGACGGCGCAGCGCGCCGTCCCTACCGACCACATCGGGATGCACCGGCAGGCGCCCCCTGATTCTTTTCATTAGACCTGCGGCGGTGTCGCGGTTATACTTTGAGCACTATGAAACCCGACGACATTTTGCTGGAAGCTGAAGAGAAAATGATCAAATCCGAACAAGTGGTCGTCCACGAATTTGCCGGTGTCCGCACCGGCAAAGCTTCGGCGGCGCTTGTGGAAAACGTTCCCGTGGAGGTTTACGGCTCCGTGATGCGCATTCGCGAGCTGGCCGGCATCTCCACCCCGGAACCGCGCCTGCTGGTGATCCAACCCTGGGACATGACCACCATCCACCCCATCGAGAAGGCGATTCAAAAGGCCAATCTGGGCATGTCCCCCGCCGTGCAGGGCAAGGTCATCCGGCTGGCCTTCCCCGAGCTCAGCACCGAACGCCGCCAGGAATTTGTCAAGATCATCAAGAAAATGTCCGAGGACGGCCGGGTGGCCGTGCGGCATGTCCGCCGGGACGCCCTGGAATTGCTGAAAAAGGCCAAAACCACGGGCGGCGTTGGCGAAGAGGAGATCGAAGCGGCCGAAAAGGAGATTCAAAAGCTCACCGACCAGTACATCGCCAAGATTGACGCCCAGGTGGTGACCAAGGAAAAAGAAATCATGACCGTTTGACGGAGCGCGTTCCTTATCGGGGCACAAAGCCGTTCGTGGACGGCAGGTCGAAATGGAAGATGGTCTCCCCGGGCTTGGCGTACCCCAGCTTCTCGCGCGCCAGGCGTTCCAAGGTGTTGGTGTCGTTGCGCAGAATGGCGATTTGGACGGACAATTCCTGGACCGCGATTTCCTGCGTCTTGATGTCCTCGTCCATTTTCAAAATATCCCGGCGCATCCGTTCGTTTTCGTCAATGAGCGGGCGGTACAACATGAAGATGAGCGCCAAAATGGCAATGACGACCAGTCCGACGACCAGTTTGGTCAGCATTCCCCAAATGTTCACATCATCATTCACGCGCCGAGTAAACCACGCCCGCGCCACCGGTGAAAGCGGATTCGCGCAGGCTTGTCGCCCCGGGGCGCGGGGAACCTCTTGGCTGGACTCAGCCGGACTCAGCGCGACTCAGGACGACTCGCCCTGACCCGAACGAGAAATGAGCCATTGGCTCTCGGCCGTCGGCAATCGTCTTTCGGGGGTCCGACCGCCGCTCCACCAAACCATTGACCCGCTTAATCGTGAATTGCATTTCCAATAAATCCAACCCAAGTGTGTCAATATGCACTTCCTTGCATCGCCGGATGATGCGGGCCGGCCAGGTCAGGAGCTGCTGGATTTTGAAGTTTGAGATAGGAGCGCCTCCTCTCCTCCGCCGTCTCTGGCGCTTCCGCCACTAAAGCTACGGCGCGACAAACCGGCCCGGCTTATGAACCTGAATCGGGCGGAGGGTGTGAGACGATTTGGAGTGCGCCGGCAGATCCCGCAGTTGCGGGACGGCTAATCGTTCCCATCCAAAGCGGTGTCGCTCCCGCTCAGAGCGGGATTGCCACCGCACTCCATATTATTTGCCGTCCTCGGCCAGTTCAGGGGTTTGAGGGTGACCACGCTTATCAACGAGAGGACGTGTCCTCTCGGTTAAAATGCGGTGATCCCGCGGCTGCGGGCTGCACCTTATACGCATCTTGTGGTGGCGGCGGGCATCCTGCCTGCCGTAGAGCCGGGCATCCCGCCCGGCGGAAAAACGCAGCCCGGCCCGGGAAGGTTGAATGATTTGCGAGCCCGGTTGAAACCCGGGCGTTGGACCAGGCGGCAAGATGCCGCCAGCTACGGCAGGCGGGACGTCCGCCGTCGCCAAGGCTATGGCGGACAGGCCCGCCGCTACAAAAAAGCCGGTCCGTCCCCGCGGTAGCAATTGAAACCGATAGATGCGTATAAGGTGGAGGCTGCGGGACCGCACTCCCAAAGGGGGGTCCGTCTGCCGGCGGGCGTTATCGAAGCCCGCAGAAGCGTGTCAGGTGCAGCACCAGATTGCCGTACGCGGGGGCGCGTCCGGCTGCACCCGGGGCGGGTGCGCTCCCCGACTGCGGAGTTCGGGGGGAGATTATTGGCGGCCAGGTGAAAGGGGATGTGCAATTTATGGGTGGTAATTGACATAACACGGGTTGCATGCCCGGTGGGCGAAGGCCTTCAATTGTACCATTATACACTATGGTTGGGGTTGTTTTCCAGGAAATGAAAACCACCGCCATCAGGAACGGGGATGATCATTCAGGAACGGGAGTGATCATTTATGGGCGAGGATGAACAGGCCGGTCCGCAATGCGGACAGCACATTTCCTGCACCGATGGCGGCATTGGACGCGGGGGCGCGTCCGGTTGCACCCGGGGCGGACTGCCCCCGGAGCGCCGGTCTGTGACCGGTTTACAACCCCACGTTTATGAGGCCAGGGTTCCTGTGATGTTAACCGCACTGCCGGCTTGGAGGTCAAAAGCCGGCTGCAAGCCGGCGCTCCTAACGGCCTGAACGTTGTGAATCGTCCGTCGTCCGTGGTCCCGTTCCGTCGCCTGACGCTTCGCTCGGCGACGGGGACCGCGCAGCGCGCTGTCCCTACCTGGGGGAGCGCGCCCGCCCCGGGCGCTGTTTTCCGCGCCCTCGCGGAAAACCTCGGGCCGGACTGCCGGACGCGAGGGCGCGTCCGGCTGCACCCGGGGCGGGTGCGCTCCCCGGACTGCAGCGCCTTCACGCAGATTGATATGTTGGCCGTCATTTTTATTGTGCTGTTGCTGGGGCTTTGGGTGGGGGCGGCGCATGTGGGGGAAGTCGTGGATGGAGGTAGGGACGGCGCGCTGCGCCGTCCCCGCCCGCGTTTCAGCGGGCGGCCCGAATGTGGTGAGTCGGGCGTTGGCCGTGGTTTGGTTCCGTCGCCTGACGCTCCGCTCGGCGACGGGGACAGCGCAACGCGCTATCCCTACCCGAGCGTGCTCCCCGGTGAGGAATAAGATATGAAAACTAACTGGATCAAACCATTCATCAACACCGCCGGGGGGATTCTGCTGGCGGCGGCACTGATTCGTTTTCTCATCGCCGCGGGCCATCATCCGGTGCTGGCGCTGCCCGAACCGTTGCTGGGCATTCCGCTCCGTGACGCCCTCCTGGCCGTTGGTGCGCTGGAACTGGTCGTGGCCGGCATTTGCCTGTTTGGAAAAAATGCCCGGCTGCAAGCCGCCTGGCTGGCCTGGGTGGGGACCAATTTCGTCGTTTTTCAGATCGGGCTGGTGTGGATGCATGTTCATCCGCAGGGCACCTGCTTGGGCAGCCTCACCGACCCGCTCCAGCTTTCACGTGGATTCACCGGGGGCATTATGATTTTCCTTCCCTTCCATTTGCTGCTGGGCAGCTATGCAGCGGTGGCGGCCCCATTTTTACAGAAGCGAACGAAGGTAATGAAGCGGATGAGCCACGCCGCGGAGGTAAACCGGCCTGAACCCGGTCAGCCAATTTACGCCCGTTTTCTCAAAATTTCCTGCACCGCATGCGGCGGGCACATTGAATTTCCCACCAACCTCTTTGGCGGGCAAATCCCGTGTCCGCACTGCCGGGCAGTCATCACGCTGCGAAAAGCGGTTATGGTGAAAATGGCCTGTCCCGCCTGCGGAGGGCACTTGGAATTTCCCGACCACGCGCAGGAACAAACCATCCCCTGCCCGCATTGCCAGACCCAGATTACCTTATCGAAGACCTGATTAATTGAATTTAACCGCAAAGAACGTATAGATCGCAAAAAAGCACACGATTATGAAACCGAAGCCACTGATTTTAAACCGCGAAATACGCGAAATACGCGAACAAAACAAGGGTTTTAACCACGGATGACGCAGATGACACGGATAAAAAATATAAAAGTTGAAACGGAAGCCAATGTATGGAAGCCGGGGGACGTGCCCGCCCCGGGTGCCGCTGGATGCGCCCCCGCGTCCAGCCTCTAAACCGTAGCGGAGTCTCGGCACCGCGCCGCCAGTCAATTCCCGTCACCGCCCAAAACCCAGAGACTAAAGCCCAAAGCCTGATTTTTCACTCATCACACGTCACTTGCCACTCGTCACTCTTATGACCTCCCTCTCACACATCCAAAACTGGCCGGAACGGGCGCAGCAGGTCAAATGGTCCGCCTCGGCCCTGGCCAAGCAATGTGGGGTGTCTGAACGCACTTTGCGTCGGCATTTTCAAAAGAAAATGGGCAAAGGCCCAAAAAATTGGCTAGCGGAGCAGCGTCAACGCAATGCCCGGGAATTATTGCGCGATGGGTCGTCAATCAAGGAAATAGCCACATGTCTGGGGTACAAACAGCAAACCAACTTCGCCCGCCAGTTCAAAAACCAAATGGGATTCTGCCCTTCAGAAAGCGCCAGCAGGGCCAGTAATTTCTCGAATGTCCGCAAATGATTAATAAATTGTCGAAAATGTCCGCAAATGATTAAAATTTTCTCTTCCAAAAACCAACCGGCCATGATTCAATGAAATCAAGATGTAATTGAACGAAAAAACTATGAAACAATTTTCATCACAATTAAACGGCCTCATTTGGCACAAGCCGATGTCTTGCGCCGCCTCGCTCATGAAAATAATGGCTGTCCCGCTGTTGATCTTGGCGGCTTCTATATTTGCCACCACATCGTCTTTAGCTCAGACGTTAACTGCGGACGGCCAAGAAAAAACTGAGGTCGTTTGTGTTGGGAATACTGTTGCCATACAAGTCAGCGGGGATGATTGCCCTTATGCCGCTCCTGGCGCAAGCGTTAACGGTGCCACTGTCATCTTAACTTATGACTCTAGCAGTGACACATGGAATGGAAGTTACCCCGCGTCAACCCCTGGCACGTTCACTGTCTCGGCCTCGGATTCAATAGGCATAGCTTGGGACAATGCCAGCTTGTCTTATACAACCGGCGGCACAATTCCACCAACGGTGGAGAATGACGACAGCAAATCGTGGTCAATGTATCTTAACCCAGTCAACGGAGATATATTTGATTTGGATATACCGGGTTGCTCGACTATGCGGGGTATAAATATTAATCACACAGCAGAAATCTATATTAATTTTAGCGAATGTACCGCTATATCTTTGGGTGATGAACCTGGCCCCGTGCCTTGCTCCAATGTAAGTACTTACAGTTATAAAGCTGCTGTGGATGCTGATGCAAAGAATATAGCGTTAAATTCTTTGAATTCTTCACATATTTCGCCGTTGCCTTCCTCACCTCAAGTTTATATGACTCCAAGATAATAAACATGATAAACAATTGCCTATTATTCTGTCTTGCTATTCTCATGGCGGTAGTAACTCGGGCTAGCGCCCAAGAGTGGGTAAACACCTCGGGCGCAACCAACGCACCAGATTTTTCAAAATTGTCATATGATGAGGCCAGTGACGAGGCTCTTTCGGAATCGGTTCACATTATGGGCAGTAAAACAAAGAAAATCGGCCCGCAATATATTGCAAACTTGGTCAATCAGTTGCGACAAGGAAATCTTGATGATGACAAAAAAGTTGTTGTCATTTGGCTTCTGGGAGAACTGCGTGCGAGCGATACCAACGCCATAGAGATGTTGATAAAAAATATTGATTTAAAAGCCTCAAAACTCGATCCTTTGTTAAGAATCCGGCGCTGGGGAGAATATCCTGCTGAAGAAGCATTAGAAGAAATTGGAATGCCTGTGGTGGATCCCGTTTTCAGTCACCTTTCTACTGAAAGCAAGGGACTTCGTCGGCATCTCATGTGCAAGGCCTTGATCCAAGTGGAAGGCAAAATAGATGGCAGGTGGAATGTAAATCAAAGTGAAGCTCTAGGCAAGCAATTTTGCAAACAGCAGCTTAATCAAATGCTTTCCAATGAATCAGATCCAGCAAAAAAGGCGAATATTGAACTGGCCTTGAAGGAATTGGTAAAATAGACAGGCATTGTCCTGTTTGCGAGCTTCCCATGACCATTCGTGGCCTTATTCAACAATCTGCCTGGTCAGCAAAATTCATGGGTGAATTGAGGTTCTGGAAGTTTCCCCAGGTTGTGATATAGGGCTATTTCCATGGCTCTATAGGTGCGGAAGCCATACGCACGTCTGGTTACCACTCGGATTTTATTGTTGAGCCCCTCGGTCGCCCCGGTGGCGATCTCGCCTTTGGCCTTGAACCAGTTCAAGATCAAGGCTTCATGCGA
>Ga0302320_10007754_pt1 | contig 23561 bp, 16 predicted proteins | sample Bog_T0_3_FD_202130 | JGI IMG/M metagenome (GOLD analysis project Ga0302320, IMG submission 202130) | Peat permafrost microbial communities from Stordalen Mire near Abisko, Sweden - Bog_T0_3 | ecosystem: Environmental > Terrestrial > Soil > Wetlands > Peat | place: Sweden: Abisko, Stordalen Mire... | reverse complement strand
CGCAAGGCAGTGCCGCCACTTCGTGGTCATTTCCTCGGAATGCTTCTCCGCGACTCTTCCCAGAGTCTTGGTTCACCCCTTGCGGGGCTGCTTCGCAGTCCAATCACCTCCCGCCAGTCAATGATTTCTCGCCTGTACGCTCTAAGTCCGACAGGCTGCTAGGAAAGCCCCTCGGACTGATCCTTAAAAAACTTCAGAATCCCGCAAAGAGATCGCCCTGAATCGAATCTCCTGGTTTCGGCCCTGATGCTGCTTTCTTGAGCTGTGCTTTGGAGGGCTTTTTTTTCGTCGGCTCAAAGGTCTGCTTCCATTGTTTCTGGACATCTTTGATGACCGCATTGGCACGCTTCAAATGCTCTTTTTGCCGCACGAGAGCAATTGCAGGATTAAGCCGAAGTACCTGGCGAGCACGATCGACACGAGCCTCTGTTAGCTTCCCGCGCAGACGCCAATGTCCACCTTTGGTCGTATAGACACCAACAATCTTTCCGGCTTCGGCATAGCGCCGAAGCTGTCGATCCGAAATCCCTAATGAAGAGGCTAATTGCTTGAATGTGGACATCATTGATGTGTTATTACATTTAGAAGTCCAAATCACTACAATGCAAGAATATGTTACTTCGTAAGGAAAAACAGGTCATCTCATGACCGATTTTGAAACAATCACCTCTTATCCCATTCACCAGCAGCACGCTCATCATGGGTCAATTCGTTGCATCGGCTTGGATTGCAACCCTCGTCATCGCAGGGTTGAATAGCTGGCTTCTCATACCAACTCTCATAAATAGCAGAACCTTCTTGCTTGTTCTTTTGGCGAGGGGCGGTGTTGTCATCGCTCTGGTTATCTTCAGATAGCCATCACTCTTCCGCCTTGCCCCTCACCAAAATTCCAGCGCCATAAAATCCCGTTATTTCTGAGAGTTGGTATCATTGTCCAATTTCGTACATAATTCTAAAACTTCGCGATGTCTGACTCTCCCTCTCCCGCCCTGGAAGGCTACGAACTCCTTGCCTCAGGCAATGGTCAGCGTCTGGAACGCTGGAACGGCATTATTGTCCAGCGCCCCGAATCATCAGCTCTCTGGCCTTGGAACAATCCGGGGGCACTCCCAGGCTGGCAGGGACACTATGATGGGCTCCGTGCAATGGGTGGACGCTGGCAATGGCTCGCTCCCCTCCCCGATCCCTGCATCGTGCGCTATGGTGCTTTAAGCTTTCTGATCAAGCCAACGACATCCAAGCATCTTGGTCTCTTCCCAGAGCAGGCAAAAAATTGGCACTGGGTTGAGGAGACAATCTCCTCGGCTCCAAAACGCACTGAGCCGATCAAAGTCCTGAACCTCTTTGCTTACACCGGAGCCGCCACTCTGGCCGCCGCTTCCGCTGGAGCCGCCGTCACCCATGTCGATACCTCCCGAGCCATGGTTAATTGGTGCTCAGAAAACGCCAAACTATCCGATCTTTCGGCTGCACCGATCCGTTTCGTCGTTGAAGATGCCATCAAGTATCTGCAACGGGAAATCCGCCGGGGCAATCGCTATGATGGCCTCATCATGGATCCACCTTCCTTTGGGCGAGGCAAGAATGGGGAGCTCTGGAAACTCGCCGAGCACCTCCCAATGCTCCTGGATACCGCCAAGGAAGCCCTCTCCGACAAGCCACTCTTCCTCCTGCTCAATACCTACAGCGATCTCGTCAGGGAGCTCAGCGAGGATCCCTCCAGCATGATTGAAAAGAGACTTGGGAGCTCCTGCGAAGTGATTGATCTCTCCCTATGCGGCACGCTTGATCAGCGTGAAATTCCCTGTGGGATCAGCTACAGGTGGCGATCCTAATGAGAGCACCACAGCAACTCTTAACGCTTACTGCCGTCTGAAGTATGGCTATCGCCGTATTCTCGCGAAGAGAGGAATCCCCGCTCACATCGTAAAATCGGTATTACTTCTTCTTCGTAATCTCAATTTCGGCCACCACGGTATCGGCAGCACCTGCTGTTGCCGTGCTATTAGGGCCATGATAAATGAACCCCTCGATATCGGCGGCATCCATGATCTTATTGGAGAGATCCTGCCAGTCTTTGCTCTTGAGAATCACGATGATGCGAATCTGATCGGGATCAATGGCTTCTACGAATTGCTGGTGGTTTCCAGCTCTGAGCACATCGCCGACGGTCAGCTTGGTTTTAGCCATGGCGTCAGCCGAAGGTGTTTCGATTTTGATAAATTCCGTGATCGTCTTGAGATTCGGATCCTTGAGAGTATTGGCGGCTGCCTTCTCGAGCGTTGCCCTCAGCGCGGAAAAATCAGCCTGCCCATAATTTTTGGCTGACTGATTATTCAGAGAACCTTCCACAAAATGTCCCAGGACACCGGTTTTCTTAATGGCAAGCCCGATTGTAGCAAAAGGCACCATGCATAAGGCAATTACCACAACGACCAAGACACCGATGAGCAGTGCGTAATTCAGCCCGGTTTTTTTTGACTCCTCTTCGGCACTCATAGATAGGCATCAGCATCGTTTTCCAGGGAGTCGGCGGCAAGGACGATGTTCAAGGGGGGGGGACCTCGCGATCCTGAATAGGCTCTCTTTTAGCGAATCGGTAATTCCTCCATCGTGATTGACCCTCTCTTCACTCTATCGGATAATGAAGAGCTGCCCATGTCCGTATCCCATATTCGCAATTTCTGCATCATCGCCCACATCGACCACGGGAAAACAACCCTGTCCGATCGCCTGCTTGAGAAAACCAACACGATCGCCAATCGCGACAAGCAGGAACAGATGCTTGACTCGATGGATTTGGAACGCGAACGCGGCATCACCATCAAATCCCACCCGGTCAGCATGCAGTACCGGGCCAAGGATGGGCAGATGTACACTCTCAACCTCATGGACACTCCGGGCCATGTCGATTTTGCCTACGAAGTCTCACGCAGTCTTGCAGCGTGCGAAGGTGCCATCCTCATTGTCGATGCAGCGCAGGGAGTCGAAGCGCAGACCATGGCCAACATTCACCTCGCCCACAAGCAGGGTCTGGCCATCATTCCGGTTATCAATAAGATTGATCTGCCCAATGCCGATCTCCCGACCGTCAAAAAGCAGCTCGAGGATCTCCTTGCCATCCCTGCCGATGAAGCGCTCGAGGCCAGCGCCAAGGCCGGTATTGGTATCGAGAATATTCTGGAAGCCGTCGTCGAGCGCATCCCGCCTCCTCCTACGGGCGACGGAGTGCTGAGAGCTCTGGTCTTTGATTCCCTGTTTGACACCTACCGGGGTGTGGTGAGCTACATCCGAGTTTTCTCCGGTGATCTCAAGCCCGGCTCCCAGGTGCGCATGATGTCCACCAATCAATCCTACGATGTGAAGGAAGTTGGCATCTTCACCCCAAAAATGACGGCGACTCAATCAATGAGCGCCGGCGATGTCGGCTACTTTATCGGCAACATCAAATCGACGGCCGAAATCAAAATCGGCGACACCCTGACCGATTCCAAAAAACCCGCTTCAGAGCCCCTCCCCGGCTTCAAGGAAGTCCAGCCGATGGTCTATAGCGGTATCTATCCGATCAATACCGCCGACTTCGAGCAGCTCAAAATTGCCATGGGTAAACTTCAGATCAACGATGCCGCCTTCGACTTCATGCCGGAGAGCTCGGTAGCGCTTGGATTTGGATTTCGTTGCGGATTCCTCGGACTCCTCCACATGGAGATCATCCAGGAACGCCTCCGTCGCGAGTACGACATGGACATCATTGCGACCTATCCAAGCGTTGTCTATGAAGTGCTCAAAACCAATGGTGAGCTTCTTTTAGTCGATAATCCGGCCAACCTTCCCGACATGAGCGTCGTTGAGGAAATCCGCGAACCGGTGGTGAAATGCTTCGTCATGGTTCCCAATGAAAACATCGGCGACATCATGCAGATCATGATGGACAAGCGAGGTATCGTGGAGAGCACAGAATCCATCGACACCCGCCGCGTGATGATCACCTCGGTCCTGCCTCTCAACGAAATCCTTGTTGATTTCCATGATAAGATCAAATCAGTCACCCGTGGCTACGGATCGCTCGATTACGAGCCAGCCGGTTACCGCGCCGATCGCATGGTGAAACTCGAAATGCTCGTCAATGGCGAGCCCGTCGATGCCTTCTCCAGCATTGTCCATCGGGACAAAGCCGAGGCTCGTGGCCGTTCTCTGGCCAGCAAGCTTAAGGAAGTCATCCCGACCCAAATGTACCAGGTGGCCATTCAAGCAGCCGTCGGCGGCAAAATCGTCGCCCGAGAAAGCATCAGCGCCATGCGCAAAAATGTGACGGCAAAATGCTACGGCGGCGACATTTCCCGGAAGCGCAAGCTCCTTGAAAAACAGAAGGAAGGTAAAAAACGGATGAAGGCCATCGGCCAGGTCAATATCCCTCAGGAAGCCTTCATTGAGGTGCTGAAGACGAATTAATTTCCGTCACGCGCTCCGCCTTGCCGCAAGCTACATGGCATTCTGGGAGTTCCAGAGCAAAGTAGCGGCGGCTGTTGTGAAAACAAATGTCGGCCACGGTCTGGCCGAGCAGCCTCATGTCGCGAGGGAGTTGGCCTTTGACGACATCGCGACCGAATAGGTTGCAGAGGATGCGCCGAAAATACTCATGGCGTGGGAAGGAAAGGAAGCTGCGCGAGTCTGTGAGCATACCGACAAAGCGGCTGAGCAGGCCGAGATTTGAGAGCGCGTTGAGCTGCCATTCCATGCCTTCCTTCTGGTCTAGGAACCACCAGCCGCTGCCGAACTGCACTTTTCCCGGCACAGTACCATCCTGAAAGTTACCGGCCATGGTTGCGAAGAGATAGTTGTCGGCGGGATTGAGATTGTAGATCACGGTTTTCGGCAGCCGATCCTCGTTGTCGAGGAGGTCGAGATAGCGTGCGAGAGCCGCCGCCTGCGGCCAGTCGCCGATGGAATCAAAGCCGTTGTCGGGGCCGAGCGTCCGCAGAAGCCGGGTGTTTGTATTGCGGAGCGCGCCGAGATGAAGCTGTTTTGTCCAGCCTTTCTCCGCATCGAGACGGCCGAAGAAAATCATCATGTATCCGCGAAACTTCTCGGCCTCCGGGGAAGAAACCGTGAGGCCTGCGCGAGCGTTCTCGAAGATACGGCGTGCCTCGGCATCGCTGCACTCACAGGAATGGCTGAACTCGAGCCCATGGTCGGAAAGCCGTCCTCCGGCATCGTGAAAATCGTCATGCCGCCGCGTGAGCGCGGAGAGAAATCCGTCAAACGCGCCACAATCGCTGCCGCTCGCGCCGGACAGCTTGTCGAGCCAGTCATTAAAGACCTCCGGTTGATCGACGAGGAGCGCCTTGTCCGGTCGGAAGGTGGGATAAACGCGCGTGGCCAGCTTTCCTTCGTTGCGAATGCGACGGTGTGTGTCCAGCGATTCTGCGGGATCATCCGTAGTGCAGGAAACAACGACGCAGCTCTTGCGGAGCAGTTCGTGGACAGGGAGGGCTGCGAGCTGCTCGTTAGCGCGATTCCAGATCGACTCGGCCGTCGTCTCATCCAGCAGATCGTCGATGCCGAAGTAGAATTTCAGCTCAAGGTGCGTCCAGTGATAGAGCGGGTTGCGAAGCGTTTTCGGCACGGTGCAAGCGTAGGCAAGAAACTTTTCCCACGGAGTCGCGTCACCGGTGCAAAAACGCTCAGACACGCCGTTCCAGCGCATGGCACGCCATTTGTAGTGGTCGCCGAGCAGCCAGACTTCGGCGAGATTCTCGAAGCATTTGTTTTCAGCAATCTGCATGGGAGGCAGATGTGAGTGATAGTCGTAGATCGGAAGCGACTTGGCATAGTCATGATAGAGCTCGCGCGCGACATCGGACTCGAGCAGAAAATCGTCGGTGATAAAGGTCTTCATAAAGTCTTAAAGGTTGGTGATGGGCTTATAGCGCGGCACAAAAGCTTTCATGACCACCCACGCGACAAGATAGCTCAAGCTGCAGACGACAAACATGATCGCATAGGCATGCTGCGGGTTCTGCCTGAACGCGTCGGTAAGGGAGCCTGCGAGCAACTGCACCAGCACGCCGCCGATACCTCCAGCCATGGAACCGATGCCAGTCACCGATCCGACCGTTTTTTTCGGGAACATGTCGGAGACCGTGGTGAACAAATTTGCCGACCAAGCCTGGTGCGCCGCCGCGCCGATACAGATCACCGCCACGGCGAGCCAGGGTGCCATTTTGCCGAACTCAGCGACATTGGCGAAATACTGGGTACTCAGAACAACCAGCGGACAAAGCGCGATCAGGAGCATCGCCGTTATCCTCGCGTTGTAAATCGGCATCCCGCGGTTAATGAGCGCCATGGGAATGCTGCCGCCCCCCACGCTGCCAACGATGGAGACGCCATAAACGATGAATGTCGGCAACATCACTTCCTTCTTGGTCATACCGAATTGCTTGTTCAGGTAGTCCGGCAGCCAGAACAAATAGAACCACCAAATACCGTCAGTGAGGAACTTGCCAAAAAAGAATGACCATGTCTGTCGGTAGCCTAGCAGCCGCAGCCACGAGACCTTGGCCTTGTCACCAGGAAACGCGTCAGTGGGTGTTTCGTCATCGATATGGATGTAGTCGTACTCCGCGGGCGTCAGGCGCTTTTGACGGGCAGGGATCTCGTAGAGCCAGAACCAGAAGATCAGCCAGAGGAAACCGATCGCGCCCGTGTAGATGAAGGCCATCTTCCAGCCGAGCTGGTCGCCGTAATGGATCATGCACCACGGCACGAATAAGGCTGCTACCATCGCGCCAAAATTCGAGCCACTGTTGAAAATGCCAGTGGCGAGTGCTCGTTCGCGTTTCGGAAACCACTCGGCTACTGTTTTGATTGATGCGGGAAAGTTGCCTGCTTCGCCGACAGCAAAAGCACTACGCACGAGCATATGCGCCCAGACGAGCGAGCCGACAAATGCATTCGCAATGCCGCAGACCGACCAGACAATCAGTGAGAGCGCAAAGCCAATCTTCGTCCCAATGCGGTCGATCACCCAGCCTGCCACAACCGTCATGACAGCATAGAACGCGGTGAAAGCGGAAGTAAGATAGGCGAAGCCCGAGTTGCTCCAGCCGAAGCCGCCCAGCTCGGTCGGCGTACAGAAAAAGACCTTGAGATAGCTGATGACCTGCCTATCGAGGTAGTTGAACATGGTCGCAAAAAACAGCAGAGTGCAAATGACCCAGCGGTAGCCACCCAGGGCGAGAGGTCTTGCAGGGGAGAGCGAGATCGGGCGACTCGTGTTCATCGGGAAACGGTCATGCGTTCTGTATGAAGGAGGTCGAGGGGCTGGCCGTCTTGGCAGCAGTCATGAAGCCAGGGGAAACTGGGGGGGGGTAATTGCAGAGTGTTAACCTCGGCATGGAGGCCAGTCAAAGCCGCCAGGATTAAGATGGCAAGAAGAGAGATTTTCACACAGAAAACCAACTGGTGGAAATCGGGGGCGGACAGTCCAACACTCCGAAGCGCAATGGAATCAATGACTTGGTCGCCCCACCATCATTCGCCTCACTAGCGAAGTGTTTCCTTAACGAGCAAGCACTTCTCGATTTTGCACCAGCGTTTCCCTCTTTATCGAAAAGTATTCCAGTGTCTAACCCACCTTATTTTTGGGAACTACATACTTGAATCCCTCGCACAGAGAAATCCAATCCTCCAAGCAGCAGCGTTCTTCTCTGTGCAGGGAGTTAACGGTATAGGTCCATTATTATTCGTCAGGCTCCTAAGAAAAACAACAAAGCCTTTGACATCTATTAATACGATAGTATGATACATTCGTATGAATGAGATAAAGAGACTGATTCCCATACCGTCGGCAGCAGCCACGCGTGAAGCCCTTTTAAACGCGGCAGAGGAAATTTTGGGAGAACGCGGCGTGGAAGGGACATCGATCCGTGACATCATCAAGGCGGCTGGCACAAACCTAGGCGCGGTCAATTATCACTTTGGCTCGAAGGATCGGCTCGTCATGGAAGTCTTCATGCGACGCATGCGGCCGGTGGACCAGGAGCGGATCGCCCGCCTCGATGCAGTGGAGAAGTCGGCGGGCAAAGGACCGCTGGCACTTGCGGAGGTAATGGACGCATTTATTCGTCCGTTGATTGAGGCGCAGCGGGGAGGCTCACGACACGCGATCATCTTAAAGCTGATTGGTCGGGGCTTTCAGGAGGTGGATCCCGAGGTGCGGGCACTGGTACATCAGGAACTAGCAATCCTGACAAAGCGTTTTGATGCGGCCTTCCTGCGGGCGGTACCAGGGCTGCCGCCGGAGGAACTCCCTTGGCGGATCATGTTTTTCATTGGCGCGATGCACTTCGGAATCGATCTATGGACGACTTTTGATCAAAGGCCTGCTTCAAATCCGCAGATCCAACCGAAGAAACTTAATCCAGAAGAATTGATCCAGCGGTTGGTAGCTTTCGTCACAGCCGGAATGGCAGCTTCGGTGCCGAAAACGAAAGGGAAAAAGAAATGAAGAAATCGTATAAGATTACCGAGTTGAGCTTGCGCTCCGCGCTAGGAATGTCGCAATGGGCAGCGCTTGCGCTGCTCGTGAGTGCGGTTGCGGGATGCGGACAAAAGACGGTATTGACTCCTCCACCCGCCCATGGCGGAGGGCCGCCGAGGGCAATGGGTCCGGTGGAAGTAGGGGTCGTTACAGTAGCGCCGACGAAGGTGAGCTTCACGCAAGACCTCCCGGGTCGGGTTTCAGCCTGGCGCATTGCTGAGGTACGGGCACGGGTGAACGGCATCATTCTAAAGCGGTTTTTCACGGAGGGTAGCGATGTGAAGGAGGGAGAGGTACTATATCAGATCGATCCCGCTTCCTATGTGGCTGCGTTGAACAGCGCAAAGGGTGCGCTGGCAAAGGCGCAGGCCAATGCGGAAGGGGCGCGACTCAAGGAGCAACGCGACAGAAAGCTGCTGGACACGCATGTGATCAGTCAGCAGGACTACGACGACGCGATAGCTACACTGCACGCCTACGAGGCCGATGTAATGGCGGGCGCGGCTGCGGTGGAGACGGCTCAGATCAACCTTGGCTACACCAAAGTGACAGCACCAGTGAGTGGGCGCATCGGCGCATCGCAAGTGACGGAGGGTGCTTATGTCCGCGAGACTGACGCTACCTTGCTGGCCAAAGTGCAGCAACTCGACAAGGTCTATGTCGATGTGACGCAATCGAGCTATCAACTACTTCGACTCAAGCGCCAAGTGGCCAGCAAAGAAATCGAGACAGACGGAGCGGGTCATGCGACAGCGAAACTCCTGTTGGAGGACGGCACCGAGTATGGGGAAGAAGGAACGCTGCAATTCTCGGATGTGACGGTGGATCCTGGCACAAGCTCGGTGATGCTGCGGGCGACCTTTCCAAATCCGTGCGGTGAATTGTTGCCCGGGATGTTCGTGCGAGCGCGATTGTCGGCGGGGCAGAAGAGCGACGCGATCCTGGCACCGCAACTCGCAGTGACCCGCAATCAGAAAGGGCAGGCACTCGCCTTCGTAGTCGGTACGGATGGCACGGCCGAATTGCGGGTACTGGATGCAACGACAACCGTGGGCAACCAATGGCTGGTACGCTCGGGCCTGAAGGCGGGCGACCAATTGATCGTCTCGAATCTCCAGCAGGTGCGCGCGGGCACACCAGTCAAGGCAACGCCAGCCTATCTCGCGACGATGCCCACCCCTCATCCCACACTGAATTAAACCGATGTCCCGTTTTTTCATCCATCGCCCTATTTTTGCATGGGTGGTAGCCATCCTCATTTCAGTGGTGGGAGGAATCTGTGTTTTTGAGCTGCCAGTGGAGCAGTATCCGAATGTGGCCCCGCCGCGTGTCTCGATCTCAGCTAACTACCCCGGCGCTTCAGCGAAGACGGTGGAGGACAGCGTGGTGCAGATCATCGAGCAGCAGATGACGGGGCTTGACCACCTCCGATACATGGAGTCGTCGAGCAGTTCGAAAGGCACAGCCATGATCAACCTGACTTTTGATGTGGGGACCGATCCCGACATCGCGCAGGTTCAGGTGCAAAACAAGGTGCAGAGCGCCTCGGGGATGCTGCCGCAGGAGGTGCAGAGCCTGGGTGTGATGGTGCGCAAGTCGACCGACTCGATGCTGCTGGTGGTGGGGCTGGTATCAGAGGACGGTTCAATGAAGAGCGAGGATATTAGCGATTACTTCCTCGGGAGTTTGCAGGACACGATCAGTCGGGTCTCGGGGGTGGGCGATGTGCAGAGCTTTGGCTCGCAACATGCGATGCGGATCTGGCTGGATCCGGCTAAGCTGATGCAGTACGGACTCACCTCGGGGGATGTGCGGGCGGCCATCGCCAACCAGAACGCGCAGATCTCGGCGGGTTCGCTGGGCGACCTGCCAGCGCCCAAGGGCCAGATGATCGATGCCTCGATCGTGGCGCAGGGACGCTTCGAGACGGTGGAGGAGTTTGAGAATGTGCTGCTTCGCGTGAATACCAACGGTTCCCGAGTCATGCTGCGAGATGCGGCGCGGGTGGATCTGGGCAGCGAGAACTACGGCATGACGGCGGAGTACAACCACCATCCTTCAAGCGGCTTCGGCATCAGCCTCGCGCCGGGGGCGAACGCACTCCAGACGGTGGCAGCCGTGAAGAAAAAACTGGCGGAACTTGCGCCGACCTTCCCATCGGGCCTGAAGGTGATCTATCCCGTGGACACGACGAAATTCGTACAGCACTCGATCGCGGATGTCATGAAGACACTCATCGAAGCGGTAGTGCTGGTATTCCTCGTGATGTATCTCTTCCTGGGCAATCTGCGAGCCACCCTCATCCCCACGCTGGCGGTGCCAGTGGTGCTGCTTGGGACCTTCGGTGTGCTGGCCATCGCTGGATTCTCGATCAACACACTGACACTCTTTGGCCTGGTCCTGGCTATCGGACTGCTGGTGGATGATGCGATCGTGGTGGTGGAAAATGTGCAGCGGGTGATGGACGAAGAAGGGTTGTCACCGCGAGAGGCGACACTCAAGTCGATGAAGCAAATCTCTGGCGCGCTCGTGGGCATCGGCATCGTTCTCTGTGCGGCCTTCATTCCGATGGCATTCCTTGGCAACTCGACCGGCGTGATCTATCGACAATTTGCCATCACGCTGGCCACATCGGTGATGCTGTCGGTGGTGGTGGCGCTGATCTTCTCGCCAGCATTGTGCGCGACGCTGCTAAAGCCGGTGCCGAAGACGGCACGCGAGGGCGGGCGCGGCTTTTTCGGATGGTTCAACCGGAGCTTTAACCGCATAGCAGACCGATACAGTAGCGCAGTACGGTTCACTCTGAGACGGAGCTGGGTGCTGCTCATCGCCTACACAGTGATCATCGTTGCCGTCGTCATGATGATACGCCACCTGCCAACAAGCTTTCTACCGGAGGAAGACGCAGGCGAAATGATGACGCTGGTGCAGTTACCGACAGGAGCAACGGCTGAGCAGACGAGGGCCGTGCTGAGTCGTGTGCAGGATGTGTATCTCAAAAACCTGAAGGATTCGGTGGAGGGCGTCTTCGCAGTGACGGGCTTCAGCTTCGTGGGGAGCGGGCAGAATCAAGCCATGGTCTTCGCGCAACTGAAGGACTGGTCCGAGCGCAAGGGAGCTGCGCAGAATATTCAGGCGCTACAGCGGCGAGCCATGATGGAATTCTTTAAGATCAAGGAGGCGCAGGTCTTTGCCATGGTGCCGCCGGCGGTGCGGCAATTGGGCAACACAACCGGATTTGACTTGCGGCTGAAGGACAATGCAGGGCTGGGACATGACGCGTTAGTCGCGGCACAGCAAAAGCTGATCGACATGGCGTCTAAGCGCCCGGAGCTGATGAATGTGCGCTCAAATATCTTGGAGGACAAACCGCAGCTGCACTTAGACATCGACTATGAGAAGGCGGGCGCCCTCGGACTCGATATAGGCATGGTGAAGTCGGAGATCTCGAATATCTTTGGTTCTTCCTATGTTAATGACTTCATCGATCGCGGTCGGGTGAAAAAGGTGTATCTCGAAGGTGATTCGGATTACCGCATGACACCGGAGGATATCGACCGGTGGTATATCCGAAATAAGGACGGCGGCATGGTGTCCTACTCAGCATTTATCTCTGCTCACTGGGAGCTTGGGGCGATGACCCTCGCCCGTTTCAACGGGAAGCCCTCACTGGCCATCTCGGGCGAAGCGGCGCCGGGGTGTAGCTCTGGCACGGCCATGCAGGTGATGGAGGAACTGTCGCGACAACTGCCGTCCGGCATTGTGTGCGATTGGGCGGGCCTCTCGTATGAGGAGAAACTGGCGGGCTCGCGCACGACGCTGCTCTACAGCCTCGCGCTCTTCATGGTCTTTATGTGCCTTGCGGCCCTGTACGAGAACTGGGCAATCCCCGTCTCCGTGCTGATGGACATGCCGCTGGGCGCTCTAGGCGTACTCACATCGTGTTTCGTGCGAGGAATGCCAAACGATGTGTACTTTCAGATTGCTCTGATCACCATCATCGGTCTCTCGGCCAAGAACGCAATCCTGGTGGTGGAATTTGCCAAGGAGGGGTACGATCAGGGGGCGAGCCTGCTTGATGCGACGGTACATGCGGTGCGTCAGCGACTGCGCCCGATCATGATGACATCGATCTCCTTTGGCCTAGGCACGCTGCCTCTGGCGATCAGCACCGGCGCGGGTGCTGGCGCGCAGAATGCAGTGGGCACTGGCATCGTGGGTGGGGCGATCACGACTACACTGCTCGGGCTATTCTTCGTGCCGTTTTATTTTGTTACGGTGATGCGCCTATTCCGAGTGAAACCACAGTCTCAACGAACCACAACAAACCGGATCAATGCTACTCTGTTGCTCAAGGAAGTCGGGGCCGAGCGGGAGGGAACGAGTCAATCGAACTGAAGTTTTGAACTCGGGCGTGCCCATGCCTGTAGTGAGCGGTATTGTGAGTTACCTCATGTTGCAGTGATAGCAAGGATCATCGGACACCATGGCGCTCGCCACTCACTGCGTTCGGACTGCTTGTAGTGAGCGGTATTGGAGGTTTCATCCCCTTATTTGGTGGAGGTAAGGGGATTCGAACCCCTGGCCTTCTCATTGCGAACGAGACGCTCTACCAACTGAGCTATACCCCCAAAAGCTTCTTCTTACTTCGGACCCTTTGAGGTTAATAGGAGGCAAAGGCTGGTCAATCTGAAAACTGAGGGCCTGACACAAAAGAACGGTGAGAGGTTGGCTAGTGTGCTGGATGGTAAATAGCTATCAAGCACACTAGGGAAGCGCTGAATAAATCAGCGGGTTGAGAATGAAGGTAAGTTTTGCGAGATGGCGAAGCCTTCTCAACTCGTCGCTATCTGAAGATAACGACGGGTTGAAAGGCTTTGGTAGATCGTGAAAATCGCCTTCAGGCATGACTCGGAGATTTATTCAGCGTTTCCCTAGAGGAGTCCGGCTTCCCGAAAGCTGAAATAGGGGGAATTTTCCGAGATTTTAGCGCCGATGATGACATGATCAAGCAGCGGAATTTGAAGTAGCGTACCAGCCTCAGCCAGTCGTCGAGTGAGACGACGATCAGCCTCGCTTGGCGTGGGATCACCCGAGGGATGATTATGCACGACAGCAATGGCGTAGGCTCCCTTGGCTATAGCCGGACGAAAGATTTCACGGGGATGAGCAATACTCTCGTTCAAATTTCCTCTGGATATTTCCTGTGACTCCAGCAATCCGTGGCGCGTATCAAGCAGGAGCACACGGAGCGATTCATAGGGAAGCGACTGCAATTCTCCGGCCAGGAGTTCATAGATGACTCCGGCACGATCGATTCGGAGTTTTTCCATTTCAGGGCGTGCCATGCGGCACCCCATCTCAAAGGCGGCTTTTAACTCGGATGCCTTGGCCGGACCGATACCGGAGACCTTGGCCAATTCCTGAGGTGAGCAGCCGGCCAGACGGCGCAATGTTCCCCACTCCTTGATCAGCCCCTTGGCCATGGTGAGCACATCGACCCCCTTTTTTCCCGTGCGCAAAAAGATCGCCAGCAACTCGGCATCACTCAACACTGCGGCCCCATGCTTCCAGAGACGCTCACGCGGAAGCTCAGCCGAGGGAAGCTCATGAAAACTGGAATCGCTCATGAGGTTTGGAGGGCTCCCTTAGTCTCCGGTTACTGTAACGAAGAGAGAACTCCTCGCAGATAATCAGTCATGGAGCGCAGTGCTGCGGCATGTCGGTTATCCTGCACCAGATCCAATTCGGCTTCGGCCTCATTCACTAGGCTGTGGGCGGCGGTGATGGTGTCGGCAAGGGCTCCGCGAGTGGTGACTAGCTCGAGAAGCTGGTTCGGCTCAATACCCTTCTCGGAGAGCAGCAGAGAATGAAGCTCATCACGCTCTTTGGAAGTGGAGTTCTGCAAAAGAAGCAGGACGGGAAGCGTGAACTTACCACAGGCAATATCAGTGCCAAGTGTTTTGCCAATCATCTCCTCATCCCCGACAAGATCAATACAATCATCCAGCACCTGATAGGCGATGCCGATCTTGTTTCCGTAATTTTTAAGCGCGCTGATGATGGCAGGCGAAGCCCCACTCAAAAAAGCTCCCAGCTCGCAAGCCGAGGCAAAGAGCGCGCCGGTCTTCATTTGCACCATCCGGTAATACTCCGCGAGGGTGACATTGAGATCGAAGCGGCGCTGTGTCTGAAGAATCTCTCCGGTACAGACCTCGGCAGCGGCATCGGCAATCCTGCGGGAGATTTCGTTATTGGAATATTGCGTTGAGAGCTTCAACGCATGGGAAAAGAGAACATCACCCACGAGGACGGTCAGAGAATTACCCCATTTGGCATTGAGTGTGGGGCGGTCACGCCGTCGATCGGCACCATCCATGATGTCGTCATGCACGAGGCTCGCAATATGAATTAGCTCCAGGATCACAGCGAGATCAACATGGTCGGAAACAATCCGTCCCGTGGCACCTCCTGAGAGGAGCGCAAGCGCTGGACGGAGACGCTTACCACTACCGCCAAGGGCGTATTCAATATAGTGCTCAATCCCGGGATCGACCGCCTTGGACTGCTCGTAGAGCCTCTCCTCAACAGAGTAAAGTTCGGGGCCAATCAGCTCAATAGCTGAAGCAAAAGCCTCATGAGACCTAGGATCAATTTCGCGTGTGGACCATCTGCTGAAGCTTTTCACTAAACGAAGTTTCGATGAAGAGAGCGCTTCCTGTCAATCTTACGGACGACTGATGATGGAAGGGACAGAAACCGAGTCGAGGGCTGAAAGTCGAAGGTCGAGCAGCCTGTCGGACTTAGAGCAGAGAGGCGAAAAATCATTGACTGGCGGGAGGTGATTGGACTGCGAAGCAGCCCCGCAAGGGGTGAACCAAGACTCTGGGAAGAGTCGCGGAGAAGCATTCCGAGGAAATGACCACGAAGTGGCGGCACTGCCTTGCGGGAGCAAGGTGCCGTTCAATGGCTCGGGGGAGCCCGAATTCAAAATCGCGGTTTGAGTCAGAAATTTTACGGGTTTGAGGAGTCTATGTGAATATAAACGACGAAAAGCTGGGAAATTTCTGGCCAAATCCCCGTTTTTCGCAGCCCTGCGGGCTAAGTCCGACAGGCTGCTAGGCCAGCAAAAAAGCTATCGACCGTTGAGCTTTTCAGCTTTTTCGGGCAACCTTCCCCGGCTTCTTCGGGCCAGCACCCAGCCGGATCGTCAGCCTGATCAGAGGAAAGGGGAGCAAGCGCGTCCCCCTCACAATCAGGGCAAGAAGGGCATTGGGGATGACGCCAGGCCTGTTTTTTTCCACCCCTTGCAGAGCATCTCGGACGACTTGGCTTGCCGTCGCATGAAGTGCCCAGTGAGTTCGATCCTTTGTCTGGATGCTCTCTCCAGGACGGCTTGCCACGGTTAGAAATTCCGTTGGCACAGGGCCGGGACAGAGTGCGGTGACACTGATCCCATCGGGTGCAAGCTCCATACGAAGCGCCTCGCTGAAGCTTGTCACATAGGCTTTGGAAGCTGCGTAGACCGCCATCTCCGGCAGGGGGTAAAATCCCGCAATCGAACTGACATTCAGAATGGCCGAGGGATGCTGCGCCACCTGGGCCCTGAGCATCGGCAGCAGAAGATGGGTCAGGTGCGTGAGGGCGGTGACATTCACTTCCAGAATCGGGGCAAGACGCTCCCAGTGCGCAGAGTCAAAGGCCCCCAAATCACCGAGTCCGGCGTTATTGATTAGGAAATTCATCGGGATCTCCTCGCGGATTACCCAGGCGGCAAGGCGCTCCCGCTCGGCAGCAATCGAGAGATCGGACTTGAAACAATCAATCCGCAGATAAGGGGCACCCGGTTGGAGTGTCGCCGCCAGCTCCTTCAGGCGATCCTCCCTGCGACCAACCAGGATGAGGCGGGAGGCCTTCGCGGCAAGCTGTCGTGCAAATTCAGCACCGAGGCCAGCCGAGGCTCCCGTGATGAGTGCGGTGCATTTTTGTGTGGTAAAGGTCGGTTTCATAGTAGTGCAGAAAAGGACTGAGAGAACGAGGAATCGATGGGAAAGAGATCAGAGATTATTCATCCTAACAGCCTTCAGCCTAATCCGCTAATAGCCTGCGGCCTTTGGTCGCAATCAGCGCTCTTTACGATACATCTCACGCAGGGGATGCTCGTCGAGCACATTTGCCTCGATGCCGCCCAACTGATCGGAATTGTAGAGTTGGATACCGACATAGAAAAACAGCGGGGCAATCGGTGACTCATCGCATACCAGCAGCTTCTCAGCCTGGCGAAAGATTTCGAAGCGGTGCTTTGAGTCTCGTGCCGTGGCGGCTTCCTCAATGAGGTGATCATAAACGGCATTGCTCCAGCCCGTACGGTTATTGCCACTGCCTGAGAGGAAGAGATTGAGGAAGGTATTGGGATCGGGATAATCCCCCACCCAACTGGAACGAGCGATGCCGTAGTCGAGCGAGCCGAGTGAATTGAGATAGACTTTCCACTCCTGCCGGGCGAGTTGAACAGTCACCCCCAGCTGCTCCCTCCACATTGCTTGCAGTTCGACGGCCACGCCCTCATTCAGCTCCCCCTCGCTGTAGAGATAGGTGGTCAGCGGAAACCCCTTCCCTCCCGGATAGCCAGCCTGAGCCAGCAGCTCGCGAGCTTTCTCGGGATTCTCAGAGAGTCCCTCCGGAGGCTGATAGCCGGGAATCCCGGGTGGCACGAAGCTTAAAGCCCTCCTCTCGCCTGCTCTGGTGATCTTGGTCGTGATGCGCTTTCGATCAATAGCCATCGAGAATGCCTGACGCACGCGAGGATCCGTGAATGGCCCCTTGGCGCAATTGAAACGCAGAAAGTAAGAACCGAGAAACGGAGCAGCGTGAAAATCAGGGCGCTCCTTGAGCGCATCCAGGAGCGAGGGGGGAGCCAGTCCCTTGTCCATGATCAGATCGGCCTGACCGGCGGCATAGAAATTATAGGCGACATTGGCCTGACTGATCGGCAGCACCTCAACGGTCTTGAGCTGCACATGAGCCGCATCCCAATAGAGCGGATTTTTTTTGAGCATCACGCAGTCATTGATCCGCCATGCCTCCAGTTGATAAGAGCCATTGCCCACGAGCTTTCCCGGCTTCACCCAGTCATCGCCATATTTGGCAATGATGTCGGCGCGCACCGGATAAAGCGTCTGAAAGGCGCAGAGATCCAGAAAGTAGGAAGTAGGCTGACGGAGAATGACTCTGAGCGTCGCCTCATCGAGAGCCCTCACCCCAACCTCGGCAAAGTCCTTGATCTTCCCATCCGCAAAATCCTCCGCGCTAGCCACGGGAAAAAGCTGGTAGCTGTAAGCCGACGCGGTCTCAGGACTCAGGGTGCGATGCCAGGACTCCACAAAGTCCGATGCCGTCACCCTCTTTCCATCACTCCAGCAAGCCTCGGGACGGAGATGAAAAGTGTAAGTCATACCATCCGGCGAGATTTCCCAAGATGAGGCGACTCCCGGCACAGCACGGCCATGACGGTCAAAGCGAAGGAGCCCTTCGAAAAGCGCGTTGACAATGCGGCCTTCCGGTTGCCCCGTAATCAGCGCGGGATCGAGGGTTTCGGGTTCCGCGCCATTAATAAAAATCAGATCAGGTCGCGCCTGCCTAGGAGAACAGCCTGCGACTAGCAGCAGGCACACAAGCGCAACGAAATAAGAAAGGCGTTGAACCAGAATGCGGCGACAGGAATGGAGGCTATCTTTTTCCCAAGGGTGCAGTCGGAGGTCTCGTTCCTCACCTCCGATACACCCTTTAATGCTAGGAGTTCTTTTGGGGTTCATGCTCGGCAAGCCACCTGCGGCGGTAGCTCATGAAAGCCGTGCGGCCAATGTCATTGGCGTAGGTGCCATTGAATGAAGCTCCGACAATAGCTCCGATAAGGGGGACCATCTGTAGAGCTTTGCGCTTTGTTAAATTAATTCCGAGGGACTGGGCAAATTGTCGCACAGCAGCGAGTAATGAAAGCTTGCTTATCTGCTTTGCTGCTAACTCGGTCGACATTTTTTTCCATGCAACTTTGATCAGAATTTGCTCAAGCTCCTTTAGTAAAATAAGTGCTTCTATTTTCCCTTTCACATCGCCAGCAGAAGCCGTGCGCAAGATGTGAAGGATATAATCTCTTTCTTCGGGTTTTGTTGGATCATAACCATAACAGACGCTAATTTGCTGGATAAGGCGAATGACGATCGTAAATAGAGCTGGAACATCGGCAGCTAGACCGAAAATTCCTAATGCGCCCGTTGCTCCACCCTCCGCTGCTGCATAACTCAAGTTCCAGTTCCAGTAGTGCTGTGCAGCTTTGTCGGCCGCCTCTAGATCTTGCCACATATCTCTGTGGTCTCCAAATATTGCACTTTCGGACTCGACTCGTTTGCCTACTTCAATCTGATCGACTGTCAAATCGGCAAGATTGGAAATGCCCAACAAAAAACCTTCAATAGCTTTTCCAACTACATCTTGAACTCCGTCTGGTATTAGCAACTCGGCTGCCTTGGTTGCTGGCCATAGAATAAAATCTCCAGTCTGTGCTAGCCAGCTTGGGCCTTCATGTTCCCATAGGTCGATTTCTTTTTTTGCTATTGATAGGTAGTTGTCGCTCATGAGTATTGGATGTTGAAAAGTGTGGAACTTTCCTAACTAGAACTAGTCGAAAGAGGTATTCGACTGCTTCTTTGGGGGGAGGTTTCGTCTATTTCTACTGATTCCATTGTTTTAATGGAGGTAAACTGACGGCATGAGGTTGACTCTCTAAAATCAAAGCGAAGGCCACAAGCCGAAACTCTTGGACCAGGTTCGCGACCTCATGCGACTGCATCAATCGGCACGCAGTCCGCTGGACTGATTGGGAAGAAGGGAACGGGGATTTTTTACCACAGAGGACCGACAAAGGACTTGCAAAGATGTCTGAAAAGGGGGGGCAACGAATACACGGGATAGGTGTGTGTTTTTGGAGGGGCAGGCACTTGTCCCGGATAACGGGACTTCCTCGCTGCTCATGGCAGCGGGTGCCTACACATCCCTCCCTCTTTTCTGATCCCTCTTGGATCCCCCTTGGATGGTCCTTTGAACTCAGGCTCTCCCGAGCCATTCGCCCCTGCGGGGCTGCCTTTGGCAGTCCTATCAGCTCCCGCCAGTCGCTGATTTGAACTCAGGCTCTCCCGAGCCATTCGCCCCTGCGGGGCTGCCTTTGGCAGTCCTATCAGCTCCCGCCAGTCGCTGATTTGTGGTAAAAATTCCCCTTTCAGGTTTTTCTTCTCAGCTCAGCTGCTTGTGCTTTAACCCAGACTCCGAAATTTCCGGGAGTCGCCCTTGCGATATTTTTTCTTCTTGAGCGACATGTGGCGGGTATTGCGGTTGAACCAAGGTAGGAGTGAGGCTAAACTGCCTTTCTTTATGGCCTCCCCATCATCTTCCTCGCGCTTTCCTTTTCTGAATGTCCTGCTCTGGGGCAACACGGTCGCCCTTTCCTGGGTCTGGGGTCTTGGTCTTTTCTTTTCGGTGCAGTTCACCGTCGAATTCGGTCTCATCGGATTGCTGAGCTTTTTGATTCCGAACTGTCTCGGTCTCTTCCTCTTTGGCGCCGTCACCGATGTGATCGCCAAGCGCTATCCAGGCTCCGAATCCCTGGCCACCTTCTTCAATAACTGGTCGAGACCTTTCCGGCTTGTCTTCTTCCTCTACCAGATCATCGCGCTTTCGCTCACCATCTTTGCCCTGATCCGCTATGGCTGGCAACCCCTCGGCCTGCGTCCCGATTCGCTCTATCTTCCTCTCACTGCTCTCATTATTCTGGCTGGAGGCATTCTCTTTGGTGAGGAATTTTCGATCCGTCGAATCAAGTACAGCCATGCTGCTTTTCTCGCACTGACCGTCGTCTGCGCCGCGATCATCATCGCCGAACTCGGATCGCCCTATTTCCGAGGCATTGCACACCCCAGTCTGAAACCTACTCAGGACATGAGTTTCTGGGGTTATGTGATCCCCATCTGCATCGGTTTTTTGGTCGGCCCCTGGCTTGATCTCCAGCAATGGCAACGCGCCATTCAGATGCGCCGTGAAAATACTTCCATCACCGCTTCCTATGCGGTCGGCGCGCTTCTTTTCGGCGCTATCCTGCTTTTCCACGGTGTCCTGGCTCTCTGGGCCATGGAGGGCGGAGCCTCCCGCTATATTCAGGTCGGACTCGCGGATTATCCCTATGCGGAGTCGTTGCTCACCCGCGTCTTCAGTGCTACTCCGGTTAATCCCTGGCTGCTTGGCGCCTATCTGACCTTTCTGAGCGGCTGTATTCTGACCACGCTCGATAGCGGCTATATCGCCCTGCGTTGGTTCCTGCAAAGTAATGCCAGCAAGAGCAAGCATCCGATCTTCTCCCTGATCCCGGAGCGGCTGATCGCCTCCCCCATCCCCCCCATGATGCTCTGCGCCCTGATCGCCATAGTCGGCGCGGCCATCGGGATCGAGTTGGAGTATTTCATGATTTTCTTCGCCACCTTCTTTGTCGGCTACTCTGTGCTGGCCATCGGTCGTGCCTTCATGAACGGCCCGGTGAATGTCATCCCGCAGGTGAAGATGTTCTGCATCGGTTCCGTGGCGGTGGTGGTTTTTGCCTTCGGCTATTTTCTCCATTACCCGATCTTTCAGATTCTCGCTTCGCTCCTGCCTCTCGCCTATGTCTTCTGGCTGCTCTTCAAGCCTTTTGTGGGTGAGGATTTCACGACAGGGACCGAGGAGTTGGAAGAAACTGCCGTCGCTTCAGTCATCCCCCTCACCCCGGTCAATACCGTCCTGACTCCTGCTCCAACAGGCACGCATGACATCTCGGGTCATTTCGAAGGAAAGTGGTTTGTCCACACCTTCATCGCCACCTACGCCGACACCAATTCTGTCGGCAATGTCTATTTCGGCATGTATGCCATGTGGGTCGGCAAGACGCGCGAGCTTTTCTTCAATCGCCTGATGCCGAAGTTCAATCTCAAGGAGACTCCCTTCTACATCCTCACCCGCTCCTTCGAGCATAAGTTTGTCCGAGAGACCAAGGAATTTGAAACCGTCAGCGTGAAAATCCGCGTCGCCGGTCACAACCGCAAATTTGCGATGCTGGAGCATGAAATTTATGACTCCACTGGCAGTCTGCTTGGCAAGGGGAATCAGAGTCTGCTCTTCGTCTCCTCAACGGATTACAAGATGATTGATATTCCAAACGATGTAATGACGGCCTTCCTGGCCTACTCCTAGGAAACGCATGAGAGATAGCCTCTGCGTCATCACCAAGAGAGGAGCGGGTGTACTCCTGCTTTTGCTCTCCCTGACTCTCGGCTGCTCCAAACAGGAGACTCCGAAGGGCAAGCCTTCCCCGACACCCACGCCGCTTTCACTCCTGCCTCGCAAGGAGTATGAAACTGCACGCCTCTTCAATGGAATTCTGGTAAAATCCTCGGTCAAGGTCACCCCCTCCGAGGAATCGGCTCTCAGTCTGGAAAAACGCTCTGAGTCCTATACTCTGGAGCTGACACTCCGCTTGCAGGTTCCCGCCCCAGCGACCACAGCCACCAACCTCCTGGCCGCTACGCCTGATCTGGCCGAGCTCCTGCCGAATCTGGACTCGCTGCTGACCAATGCCTCGGCCTCGCCCGACTATGCCACGCTCTTTGACTACAAGGAGAAAAACCTGAGGGCCAATCTCAACACCCTCCAGCGCCTCCAGCCACTCGATACCCTCTACGATTGCCAGACCATTCTGAATCTTCAGAATCCCACAACCGCCCGTCGCGCCCTCCTGATCCAGGCGCTCATGAATGTGAATACCGACGGCTCGGATGGAGACCGAAATCTCGATCTCGACTCCAGCTCCGCATTTTTTCAGCCTCAGACCAATTACCGCTGGCCCAAGGCGAGTGCCCATCCCAATCCCTACCTGAAGGAAATCGAGCGCCGTCTTTCCGTGATCCATCAGAAGCTCACCGGCACGGCCCCGCTCAGCGCCGCTGAAAAATCGCGACTCCTCGCCGCCGAATCAGAGGCAAAGGCGACCTCGGACGAGCTCAAACACTGGAGCTTCCTGGTCGGAGAAGCCGATCCTTTCATCGTCCTCCCCGCTTTCATGTTTCACAGCACGGAATTCCACCCCGAAATCGGCGACTATGCCGTTGTCATCGCGGGAGGGATCGTTTTCCCAGCGATCCTGGGAGACAAAGGACCTAACTACAAAATCGGCGAGGCATCCCTGCGACTCTGCCAAGAAATCGATGAATCCTCGACCGCCGAAAAACGCCCGATTGATCACCCGACCGTTTCCTATCTAATCTTCCCAGGAAGTGCCGAAACACCCTTCGCCTCACCTGATTACAAACACTGGTCGGAACGCTGCCATGCGCTTTGGAAAGAATTTGGCGGTAGCGAAACAGCCACCTGGCAGGAATGGGAGTCTCTGGAAAAACCATGGCCCACTCCGACGCCTTCACCTTCACCGATGCCGATGCCAGGCAGCTCTCCCATGGGCGCTTCATCGCTCACCCCTGCACCCTCTCCGACCCCCTTCGCAACTTCATCCCCTTTAGCCACCCCCTCCCCATCGCCGACACCTATCCCCCCTGGCACAAATCCTGCTTCATCTCCTACCGCTACGAATTCACTCCCCACCAACTCACTGTAATCATTTTATCGGGATTTCAGCCTTTCTCCACGAAGGGCTTCCCGTTTATTTTCAGTATCGCAAACCATCCCCAACTTTCCATTTCCCATGATCACCATTGGCACTCCCGCCCCCGACTTCACCCTCTCCACCATCACCGCCGAAGGGCCTAAACAGATCACTCTTTCCACCGAAATCGGAAAAAAGAACATTCTCCTTCTTTTTGTCCCCCTTGCATTCACCGGAGTCTGCACAGCCGAGTTCTGCGAGATCAGCAAGGGTATCGGTGCCTATGACACGCTCGATTGCAGCGTCTTTGGTATCAGCGGCGACAATCCCTTTGCCCAA
>Ga0302320_10007752_pt1 | contig 23565 bp, 17 predicted proteins | sample Bog_T0_3_FD_202130 | JGI IMG/M metagenome (GOLD analysis project Ga0302320, IMG submission 202130) | Peat permafrost microbial communities from Stordalen Mire near Abisko, Sweden - Bog_T0_3 | ecosystem: Environmental > Terrestrial > Soil > Wetlands > Peat | place: Sweden: Abisko, Stordalen Mire... | reverse complement strand
CGGCCTCGGCTTTGGAGCCACCGCCCGCAATGAATTTCACCACCCGCTCCCGCAAGTCCAGCGCATAGGCTTTCATGCCCACTACCCTTTCAGCCTATGTCCCAATGTCAATATGAAATGCTATATAATGGTCGTGGACATAACGATTGCTATCTGGCTTTTTCAACCACGAGCATCTTGATTGAGTCAATGACTGAAGATTTTAGTGAAGTGGTGGAACCTCCTTCTCGACCTAAAACTTTGCGAAGGACAGGCCATGATTTTCTGTTGGGCTTGCTCCTGCCACGCTCCCAGTTTTTTAATGTGCTCAAACAAATTGCTAGCTTCGCAGCAAGCTTGGTCATGGTTGTGTTATTGCATTCTCGATAGGAAATAAGCGCTTTTGTGAGGCTTGCTGACGAGGGTGGCGAATCCACCCTTACGGCCTTGATCACCAGATGGCAAAAGCGTTCAGAACCACCCCTTCCGCCATTTCGTAGCAGGCTGGGAACAGGAAAAATACAACAGCTCGGTGTTTTTTTTGGTGTTGGACTGGATTTTACTTGTTCGAGATTGAACAGATCGGCGACATCCCTGTCTTTTAATTATGTAGTTTTTCATGTTTGTTTGATTTGTTATGGGTTTGAGAGCTTGGCCGGGGTTTGGCCAAGCTCTTTTTTATGTCCAGTGCTGATGTGACATGCGCGTGCTTGCCTGACATTCACGGGCAGTTCACCATTTGACCGTGCAACCGTCGCCGCCGCCGCACCCACCGCCGCCCGCCGTCCGGCAGATTCCCGCATTCACCCGGCGACAGGCGATGGATTGGAGCCTCGTTCTTGCCAGCCAGGGAATCGAACACGTCGTTGACCAAGATGAAGCCACAAACTGGACGCTTTCGGTTTCGGAGCAGGATTACGAAAGAGCGCTCGGTCAAATCCAACAATACCGACTGGAAAACCGACACTGGCGATGGCGGCGGCCGATCTTCCAGCCAGGTTTGTTCTTCGACTGGAGCAGCCTCGCCTGGGTGTTGCTGAACATTTTCTTTTATGGTTGGAGCGAAGCCCGTGCCGATTTGCGGACAACGGGCATGATGGATGGTGCCGCCCTGGCGCACGGTGAATGGTGGCGCTTGTGCACGGCGACCTGGCTGCACGCGGATCTCGCCCATCTGGCGATGAACGTGGTGTTCGGGTTTCTATTTTTAGGATTGGTCATGGGCCGCTACGGGCCAGGTGTGGGTTTGCTCGCCGCGTATTTTGCAGGCGTGAGCGGCAATTTTTTAGCGTGGCTGGTTTATGGCGAAACCCATCGCGGCCTCGGGGCTTCGGGTGTGGTGATGGGCGCGCTGGGTTTGCTCACCATTCAATCGGTTTCACTGCTAAAACGCCGAAACGCCAATACGTTCAGGCTTTTTGCCGGCGGCATTTTGGCTGGCATGCTTTTGTTTGTGTTTCTAGGTGTGAGTCCGGGGACGGACGTGGTCGCCCACCTCGGCGGATTCGTCACCGGCTTGCTGATTGGTTTGCTTTTGGCCATCACACCGCGTCTCAACCACCGGCCACTGGTCAATCTCACCGCAGGAATTTTGTTCGCAGCCGTCGTCATCCTGCCGTGGTGGTGTGGCCTTGCCCATCAGGGCTTTCATCTTGCTTCTCAATAGCACCGATAATCAGTAGAGTTCGCAACCTGTGGCAGCGACGCTTTACGATTTCATTCCGCGCGACGAGCAATACAACAACGACGTGTTGCTGGAAAAATTTCTCGATTACGTCGCCGGCCGGCGGCTACAGCTTTATCCCGCGCAGGAAACCGCCATCCTAGAATTGTTCGACGATAAGAACGTCATCCTCAATACGCCGACCGGTTCCGGCAAATCTCTTGTGGCAACCGCGCTGCACTTTCAAGCCATCGCCAAGGGCCGGCGCTCGATTTACACCTGTCCGATCAAGGCGCTGGTGAACGAAAAATTCATGGCGCTGTGCCGCGAGTTCGGGCCGGACAACATCGGCTTGAGCACCGGCGACGCCTCGGTGAACCGCGACGCGCCCATCCTCTGCTGCACGGCGGAAATTTTGGCGAACATCGCGTTGCGCGAAGGCGCGGCGGCCAATGTGCGCGACGTGGTCATGGACGAGTTTCATTATTACGCCGACCGCGAGCGCGGCGTGGCGTGGCAGGTGCCGCTGCTGACGCTGCCGCAGACGCGATTTCTTTTGATGTCGGCGACGCTTGGCGACACGGCTTTTTTTGAAACCGAACTTACGCGGCTCACCAAGCGTCCGACGGTTTCGGTCGTTTCCACCGACCGGCCGGTGCCGCTGGCGTTTGAGTATTCGGAATTACCACTCGCGAAAACCTTGGAAACGCTCGTCGCCGGCGGACGCGCGCCGGTTTATGTCGTCCACTTCACGCAACTGGAAGCCGCGCAGAGCGCGCAGGATTTTACCAGCATCAACGTCTGCTCGCGTGACGAAAAAGCCGCGATTGCGAGCGTGCTGGAAAATTTCAAGTTCACCAGCCCTTACGGCCCCGAAATTAAAAAATGGCTGCGACACGGCATCGGCTTGCATCACGCCGGTTTGTTGCCGAAATATCGTGTGCTGGTCGAGCAGCTCGCGCAAAAAGGTTTGCTCAAGGTCATCTGTGGCACCGACACGCTTGGCGTGGGCATCAATGTGCCGATCCGCACCGTGCTGTTCACGCGCTTGTGCAAGTTCGATGGGCAGAAGACCGGCATCCTGAGCGCGCGGGATTTTCACCAAGTCAGCGGTCGCGCCGGGCGGAAAGGTTATGATGACCAAGGCTGGGTCGTGGCGCAGGCACCGGAGCATGTCATCGAGAATCTCAAACTCGCGGAAAAAACGGCGCGCGACGGGAAGAAAACCGTGAAGCGCCAGCCGCCTGAAAAGAATTTTGTCAATTGGGACAAGAATACTTATCTCCGTCTCATCGCCGCGCCGCCGGAAAAACTGACCTCCCGTTTCAAAGTCACACACGGGATGTTATTGAATGTGCTCAGCCGCAAAGGTGACGGTTGCGCCGCGATGCAGCAACTCATTCGCGACTGTCACGATACGCCGCGCCAGAAGCAGGCGCACATCAAGCGCGCATGGCAATTGTTCCGCTCGCTGCTGGACCGCAAAATCGTGGAATTCATTCCGCCAACTCCAGAGGGCGCGAAGCTGCGCGTGAACGTGGATTTGCAGGAAGATTTTTCGATGGATCAAGTGCTGTCGCTGTATCTGCTCGAAACGATTCCGCTGATGGATCCGCAGGCACCGGATTACGCGCTCGTGCTGCTCACGCTGGTGGAGTCCATCCTCGACGACCCGGACATCATTTTGCGCAAGCAGCTCGACAAGGTGAAAGACCAGAAAATGGCCGAGATGAAAATGGAAGGCATCGAATACGACCAGCGCATGGAAGAACTGGAAAAACTTGAACCTCCGAAACCGAACCGCGAATTTGTTTATTCCACTTTCAATAATTTTGCCGCGCGGCATCCGTGGGTGGGCGAGGAAAACATCCATTTGAAATCCATCGTGCGCGAGATGTTCGAGGAGTTTCGTTCTTTTGCCGATTACATCAAGCTATACGAATTGCAACGCGCCGAGGGGGTTTTGCTGCGGCATCTGAACAGCGTCTTCAAAGTGCTTGCGCAGACTGTGCCCGACATTGCGAAGAACGACCAGCTCCGCGAAATGGAACTTTATCTCGGCACGATGATCCGGCAGGTGGATTCCAGTTTGCTCGACGAATGGGAAAAAATGCGCGACCCGAATTATCAGCGCACCGAAGCGCAGGAAATCCGTCCGCCCGGTGCCGAAGAAGCTGCCGCCGACATCACGCGCGACGTGAAAGCCTTTGCCGCCGCCATCCGCAACCGGATTTTCATTTTCCTGCGCGGCCTTGTCGTGGCCGACTACGAAACCGCCATCGCCAATCTGGATTCACCGCTGGATGGCGACGATTTGAATTGGACGCCTGACCGGCTGGACAAAATCATGGAAACCTACGAGGCCGACCATGAACGCCTCTGCCTCGATCCCAACGCCCGCAATGCGCGGCACACCTACGTCGCGCCATCCGAGGACAAGAAAACCTGGTGCGTGCAACAGATGTTGGTGGACCCGAAAGAAGAAAGCGATTGGGTGGCTGAATTCACCGTGGACTTGGCCGAGTCGCGCCAGCGAGGTGAACCGTGTCTGCGCCTGCGGCGGCTGGGAAGTTTGATCCGTGAGACTTCAAGCGCGCCGACGGAATAGACAGCTTCTGGCCAAATCATTATTCACACCGCCGGAGTTGGCCGCCGGAAATTTTCCAGGATAAAAAGCTTAATCGAGTTTCTCTTCCCGCCGATAGCGAAGAGTGACAGTGCTGCTGAAATGTAGTGCTGTGGCTGGTTGTTTTAGAATCTGACGGAAGACGAACCATATGACGATCAAATCAAAGCTCAGCCTGTTGAGCATCATTCCCATTGCTGGCATCATTCTGGGCATTGTCACGATTTTTTCCCTGGTGAAACACACCAACCGGGTGATTGACACCACCAAAAATCAGGATGCGCGGGAGATTGAGCTGGCCCGGCGCATGCAGTTCGACGTGGTGCAGGTGCAGCAGTTTCTCACGGATTTTTCCGTCACGCGCGGCCAGGACGGCCTCGACGACGGCATTCAGGAGGCGGAGAAATACCGCGATGACTTCAACAAGTGTATTCAGGAATTCAAAGCTCTCGCCGGCACCGGCGGTGAGACGGAGGATGTCAAAGCTTTGGAATCGTTGCAGGACCCATTCCAACAATATTATGTAGTGGGGCAGAAAATGGCGGAGATTTATGCCAAAGACGGCACGGCGGCGGGCAACAAGTTCATGCCCAATTTCGACAAAGCCGCCGACAATCTCACTCAGCAGCTCGAACCGTTTGTGAAAGTGCAGGAGGAACAGTTTTACGCCGGGATGCAGGGGGTGCAGACCGCCAACAACTCGGTGGCCAACCTGCTGTTGATTGGTGGTCTGGTGCTACTGGTGGCCACCTTCAGCATCAACTACTGGACCGCGCATTCCATCGCCAACACGATTCTCAAGTCCGTGGTTTCCATGCACGCCAACGTGGTGATGACTTCCTCCGTGGCGCGGCGCATAGATGAATCCAGCACGCATGTGGCCGAGGGGGCTGGCTCGCAGGCCGCCTCGCTCGAAGAAACCAGCGCGTCGCTGGAGGAAATGTCCAGCATGACCAAGCGCAACTCCGAAAATTCGCAAAAAGCCAACGACCTGGCCCGGCTAACCCGCTCCTCGGCCGAGCGCGGCGCCAGCGACATGCAGGAGATGAGTTCCGCGATGGCGGCGATCAAGACCTCGAGCGGCGAGATTTCCAAAATCATCAAGACGATTGACGAGATCGCTTTTCAAACCAACATCCTCGCGCTGAACGCCGCCGTCGAGGCCGCCCGCGCCGGCGAAGCCGGCATGGGCTTTGCCGTCGTGGCCGACGAAGTCCGCAGCCTGGCGCAACGCAGCGCCACCGCAGCCAAGGAAACCGCCGCGAAAATTGAGGGTGCCATCAACAACACTTCCCGCGGCGTGGAATTGAGCAGCAAGGTGGCGGCAACGTTGACCGACATCGTGGCCAAGGCCCGGGAAATGAATGACCTGGCGGCGGAACTGGCCGGGGCTTCAAGCGAGCAGGCGCAGGGCATCGTTCAGATCAACTCGGCTGTCAGCCAGATGGACAAGGTCACGCAGGTCAATGCCACCAGTGCCGAAGGCAACGCCGATTCCGCCAAGGAATTGAGCGCCCAGACCAACGTGCTGAAGCAGTCGGTCGAAGAACTGATGCGGCTCGTGGGCGGGGACGACAGCGGCTCCGGTTCCGTCGTCAATTCACGCCATGACCAGGGTATCATGCAGTGGAATCAGGCGCAGATGAGCACCAGCGTGCCGTCCATTGACGAGCAGCACAAGGAATTGATCCGCTTGATCAACGCGGTGCATGAAACCAGCACCAAGCGGAATGCCGGACAGGAATTGATGCGGCAGTTGAATCATCTCGGCGAATACGCCACCAATCACTTTGCCCACGAGGAGAAAATCATGGACAGCCATAAATGTCCGGCGGCCGGGAAAAACAAGGCGCTACACGCCAAATTTCTGCGCGACTATCAGATGCTCGTGGCCGATGCAAATCAAAATGGTCCGACCCCGCAGCTGGCGCAGGCTGTCAAAGAAATGCTCGCCGAGTGGCTGACCGGTCACATTTGCAAGATTGACACCAACCTGCGCGGCTGCCATCCGCCGGAACCTTTTAAAACTTCGATCACCAAAGCCCAACACCGGGAAACTTTGGTGTTGCCCGAGGAAAGCGAATCCCGATTTTAGCCGCGACCCGGACCGGCCCAAATCGCCCGCCGTCATTTCATTTGTGCAGTTGCAAAGTTTTGTTGGCGTCCACGCACCGCCATGGTTAAATTTCCCGCCAGTTTAGAACCGAAGAAATACTATGGCTGCAAATTACTCATGGAAATTCTTCCGCGCCGGCGGATTTAACCAAGTCGTCATCGGCTCCGGAGCCGACCTCCTCAACCTCGACCAGCTTGACCAGAAGCTTTGGGTCGCGCTCGCGTGCCCGACCACCGGCGTCGAATTTGACAAGACCACGCTGGCGTTGATTGACACCGACAAGGACGGCCGCGTGCGCGCGCCGGAACTCATTGCCGCTGCCAAGTGGGCGGGTGGTCTGATGAAAAATCCTGACGATTTGCTCAAAGGCAGCCCGACGCTCAAACCGGCGGCCATCAACGACGCCACGCCGGAAGGAAAATTGATCGCCAATTTCGCGCGCCAGGTTTTGGGCAAGGCCGACACCGACGAAGTCACTTTCGACGAAGCCGCCGCCGCCGCGCAGACGTTCGCGGCGAAACCGTTCAACGGCGACGGCATTGTGCCCGCCGATTCCGCGGGCGACGACGCGACCAAAGCCGTCATTGCCGACATCATCAATTGTCTCGGCGCGGACACCGATGCCAGCGGCAAACCCGGCATCAGCCAGGCCAAGGTGGATCAATTTTTTGCCGAGGCCGCCGCGTATTCCGACTGGTGGAAAAAAGCCGAGGGCGACGCCGCCGTCCTGCCGCTCGGCGTCAACACCGAAGCCGCCGCTGCCGCCGTCAAAGCGGTCAAAGCCAAGGTGGAAGATTATTTTGCGCGCGGCCGGCTCGCGGCGTTTGATCCGCGTTCCGTCAACGCGCTGAACCGTGACGAGAAAGATTACGCCGCGCTCGGCGCGAAAGATTTGACGAACAATCACTCGGACATCGCCGGCCTGCCGCTCGCGCAAGTCGGCGCAACCACGCCGCTGCCGCTCGCACAGGGCATCAATCCCGCGTGGACCGGGGCGATTGCCACGCTGCAAGCGCACGCCATCACGCCGCTGCTCGGCGCGAAAACGGTTTTGACCGAAGCGGATTGGAACGCGCTGACCGGCAAGCTCGCTGCGTTCGACGCGTGGAACGCCAGCAAGACCGGCGGCTCGATGGAAAAAATCGGCCTGGCCCGCGCCCGGGAAATTCTTGGCACCAAGGCGAAGGAAACTTTGACCGCGCTCATCGCCAAGGACAAGGCCGAGGAAGGCAATTCTGTGGCCGTCATCGGCCTGCATCGCCTGATTCATTATCATCGCGACCTCGCCAGGCTCTGCCGCAATTTTGTGAACTTCGCCGATTTTTATGGCCGCAAGGACAAGGCGATTTTTCAGGCCGGCACGCTTTATCTCGACCAGCGCAGCTGCGATCTCTGCCTCACGGTGGATGACGCCGGTCGGCACGCCGCGATGGCGGGCATGGCCGGAACGTATCTCGCCTACTGCGATTGCGTGCGCAAGGGCAGCGGCGAAAAATTGTCCATCGTCGCCGCGTTCACCGGCGGTGATTCCGACAATTTGATTGTCGGTCGCAACGGAATTTTTTACGACCGCGCCGGTCGCGACTGGGATGCCACCATCACCAAAATCGTGGACAATCCGATCAGCGTGCGACAGGCGTTCTGGTCGCCGTATAAGAAACTCGTGCGGATGATCGAGGAACGCGCGGCAAAACAAGCCGCCGCAGCAGACGCCGATGTGAACGCGCAATTGACGACAGCGGCGAACACGCCGGTGGCTCCGGCGGCGGCAGCTCCCGCCAAGCCGGCGTTTGATCCGAGCGTCATCGCGCTGTTGAGCTTGGCGTTTGGTGCGTTGGCAACGGCATTTGCAGGCTTTCTGGCATTTCTCGGCAAATTTAATAACGACCAGTGGCAATTGCCGCTGGTGATTCTTGGAATCATGTTGCTGGTTTCCGCACCGTCCATGGCGATTGCCTGGTTGAAACTGCGCAAGCGCAACCTCGGTCCGATCCTCGACGCGAATGGTTGGGCGGTGAACGCCAAGGCCCGGATGAATGTGCCTTTTGGTGGCGCACTCACCGGTGTTGCGGCGTTGCCGCCGGGCGCGACGTTTGGCGCGGCAGACAAATATGCGGAAAAACCGTCGGCTTGGCCGAAGGTGCTGGCGGTGGCGTTTGTGGTCTGGTTCATCTGGGCGTTCCTGAATGACAGTCAGGGCCGGCTCTATAACTGGACGGAAAATTATCCGGCAATACAACATTACGCCACGCCGCCGCTGTCCGTCCGCGAACAAATCGAAAAGGACAAATTGGAAAAGTCCAAAAAGAACAAAGCTGACGCCGACGCGGCCAAAGCCTTGGCTGCCGCCCCTAGTTCAACAACCAACGTGCCGGCGGCGAAATAAGAACTTCGAAATCAATAGCCCAGACGCGTGTGTCCGGGCATTTTCTTTGGTAGTGGCACGGGCGTCTCGCCCGTGTGCTTCAGCCCCGGCCAGCAATCAGGTTCATCCGAACTCACGGGCGAGACGCCCGTGCCACCATGCGGTCGGCGTTCCGAATGCTTGCCGCGTTTTCTCCGGCTGTTAATCTTTCGACGCCATGCCACGCGAAACCGCCGCCGCCAAAATCGCACGCACGCAGAAAATTCTTTCGGTGCTCAAGCGCGTTTACCCCGATGCGCATTGCGAGCTGAATTTTTCCAGCCCGCTGCAACTGCTCGTCGCTACCATTCTTTCCGCGCAATGCACGGACAAGCGCGTGAACCTGGTGACGGCGGAGCTGTTCAAAAAATACCGCAGCGCGAAAGATTTTGCCGCAGCGCCGCTGGCCGAAATTGAGGAAGCCGTGAAATCCACCGGCTTTTTCCGCAACAAGGCCAAGAACATCAAAGCCTGCTGTGCCGCGCTGGTGGAAAAATTCGGCGGCGAAGTGCCACGCACGATGGATGAACTCCACGCGCTCGCCGGCGTCGGACGCAAAACTGCCAACGTCGTCTTGGGAAATGCCTTCGGCATCAATGTCGGCGTCGTGGTGGATACGCACGTCACGCGGCTGGCAAACCGGCTGGGACTGGCGAAAGGAACCGACGCCGTAAAGCTGGAACAGGAATTGATGAAGCTGGTGCCGCAGGCAGACTGGGCGTTGTTCAGCCACTGGCTGATCTGGCACGGACGCCGCCGCTGCGCCGCGCGCAAGCCTGACTGCGCGAGCTGCGAAATCCAAAAGCTTTGCCCGCAAATCGGTTTGAAAAATTAACCACCAAGAACAAAGGCACCAAAAATTTCTTTTACAAACTTTGTGTCTTGGTGTCTTTGTGGTTTATGAATTTTTGGCTGCTCCTCAACTCCGGCAAATGCGAAGCCGCGTTCAACATGGCGCTCGACGAGGCGTTGCTGGAAAACATTTCACGTCTGGGCAAACCGGTTTTGCGTTTCTACGGTTGGACGGAACCGGCGGCGACGTTTGGTTATTTCCAGAAATTTTCCGAGGTCGAGCGCGCGACGACTTTGCGTCCGCTCATCCGCCGGCCGACCGGCGGCGGCATTGTGCCCCACGACGCGGACTGGACTTACAGCGCCGTTTTTCCACCGGGCCACGAATGGCATACGCTCAAAGCGGAAGGCAGTTACCACCGCATCCACGACTGGCTGCGACTCGCATTTGCAAAATTAAATATTGAAACGGAACTCGCGTCCTGCTGCAAAAAATCCGCAATCCGCAATCCGCAGTCCGCAATTCCCGGTGCCTGTTTCGTCGGCCACGAAAAATCGGATTTGCTCTGGCACGGTAAAAAAATTGCCGGCGCGGCGCAGCGCCGAAACAAGCTGGGCCTGCTGATCCAAGGTTCGGTGCAGCCGCCGCCGGTTCCCATTTCGCGCGGCGATTGGGAGCGGGCGATGTCGGCGGTGGCCGCCGCGCAATTTGGAATTCGCTGGCAGACATTCGTGGCCGATTCGGAATTGCTGGCGGCGGCAAGTCAATTAGCTGACAGAAAATTTTCGCTGGCGCTTTATAATGAAAAACGATAGCACTGGAGTCTGGCTGGACTCCGATGAAATCTTTCCACGCCATTTTTATCGCCACGGTTTTGCTGGTGGATTTCGCCGACGCGCAGATTTCCATGAGCGGCGGAATTTGTCATCAAAGCTTTGATTCGCTGGCGGCCAGCGGCAGTGCGAACGGTTGGACGGACAATTCCACTTTGTTTGGCTGGTATGCTTCCAAAAGCGTTTTGCCCAACGCCGTCACGAATTACATCGCCAACGCCGGTTCGCTCACCACCGGCTCGCTTTACAGCTACGGCGCGGCGGCCTCGGCCAGCCGCGCACTCGGCGTTCTGGTTTCCGGCACGCCCGGCAACATCGCCTTCGGGCAGCGTTTCACCAACGACACGGCTTCGGCCCAGAGCAACATTCTGATTTCCTTCACCGGCGAGCAATGGCGCAACGCCAACGCGCTGACGCAGACGCTGGCTTTTTCCTATCGCATCGGAACTTCGCTCACGGACGCGGATGCCGTTGGCAACTTCGTCTGGACGCCATTCCCCGATTTGAACTTCACCACGCCGGTCACCGGCGGCACGGCGGGAGCCTTGGACGGCACGGCGGCGGCCAACAAAATGATTTTCACCAATGTTCCGCTCGCCGGCGTCGTGGTGCAGGCGCGACAGGAATTGTTTCTGCGCTGGTTCCTGGCCCGGCCGGCTTCGGGCAGCAGTCATGGCGTGGCGATTGACAATCTCACCGTCAGTTTTCAAGCCATCGGCAACTCGCCACCGGCGATCATGTCGCCGCCGCAAAACGAGGCGGCGGGAGAAGGCGGCTTTGCGGTTTTTTCTGTCGGCGCAACGGGAAGTCCCGCGCCAGATTTCCAGTGGCAATGCAACGGAACCAATCTTCTCGGTGCGACCGGCTCCACACTGGTATTGAGCAATCTGATGGCAAACCAAGCGGGGAGTTATTCGGTCACGGTGACGAATCTTGCCGGCGCGACCAACAGCAGCATCGCCACGCTCATCGTCGCGCCAACTTCGCTGCTGGCGACGAACGGCGCGATTAAAATTTTGACCTATAACGTGGCCGGCAACAACAGCGGCACCGCAACAAACGCGGCGGACTGGAGCACCAACGCGCCGCAGGTGCAGGCCATCGGGCGTGAACTGATGTGTTTGCAGCCGGACATCGTCGCATTCAATGAAATCCCCACGACCAACGGCGTCGCGCAGATGCCCGACTGGATGAAGGCTTTTTTGCCCGGCTATTTTCTAGCAACGAATTCGACCGGTGACGGCCATATCCAAAGCGTGATCGCCAGCCGGTTTCCAATCACGCGCTCGGCGAGCCATCTGGCTTTTTCCAGCCTTGCGCTGTTCGGCTATACCGGCACCAGCTTCACGCGCGATTTGTTTGAAGCGCAGATTGCCGTGCCGAACTGGCCGCTGCCGCTGCACGTTTTTGTCGCGCATCTGAAAGCCACCGGCTCAACCACTCCGCAGGACGACGCGAACAAGCGCGCCGCGATGGCCTCCGCCGTATCCAATTATTTCGTCACGGTTTTTCTGCCGGGCAGCAACGGCGCGCATCCATATATTCTGGCCGGTGATCTGAACGAGGATGCATTTTTTCCCGACCCGGTTTATTATAGCGGCCAGCCCGTCCAGCGCCTGACCAGTCCACCGACCGGATTGCAAATGACGATTCCGGTGAATCCCGTCACGCACGCGGACTTGACCGAATCCATCCAAGGTTCGCTCGACACGCGTTTCGATTACATTCTGCCATGCGGTTTGTTGTTCTCGAACATCGCCGGCGGTGAAGTGCTTCGCACCGATCTTTTGACCAACCTGCCGCCAAATCTTTTCGTTAACGACGACTTCGCGGCCTCCGACCATCTGCCGGTGCTGATGATTTTCAACAATCCGTTCAACAATCCGTTCCGGCTGCTGTCCATCGCACGCAGCAATCGGAGCGTCACGCTGAACTGGGAATCGCAGAACAACCGCACCTTCAGCGTCGAAAGTTCGCCGGATCTGGTTTCGTGGACGGCACTGGCCACCAACCTTTTGGCGACAACGACCAATTCGCCGTTCGTTTTCACGACGGACAGCATTGCCGATCCGGTAAAATTCTTCCGTATCAACCGCGTGCCTTGAAACATTTCACGGACACCAGACCAGTTCGGGATTGTTCGTGACGCCTTTGTTGGTTGTGAAATTCCAATACTCCGTGTTGCGAAAGCGAGCCACATGGCCGTCCAAAAAAACAAACTGGGCTCCGCCGTTGTGCAGGTTCGTATGGACGAAGTTCTGTTCACCCACGGCGGGCAGATTTTTTGAATCAAAAAGCCATATGACGGTGCTCGGCCGGCTGATGGCGGAAATGCGGATTGAAATATTGTGGTTGCCCGTGCCATTGACGTATTCGTTCAAACAATAGTGGAACAAATTGAGACCATTGCTTCGGCGGATGTTGCCCGGACAAATCCAGATGGTATTTCCCATGTCCGCCACGGCATTGGTCCGCCACGGCATGTCGGCATAGCGCGGCAAATTTATCTGCTCGGGAAGCTGCATATACCAGCCCTGATACGTTGGATTGTTGACCTCCGCGTTGCTGGGATTGGGCGTGCCCTCTTTCGGAAGAAAATCTTCGTGTTCGGTCGCGTAAAGATGGGTTGCCAGCCCCCACTGTTTGAAGTTGCTGCGGCACGCCACCCCCTGCGCCGTCGCCTTGGCCTTGCTAAAGACCGGCAGCAGCAGCGCGGCCAGGATGGCGATGATGGCGATGACCACCAGCAATTCGACGAGCGTGAAGGCGCGCCAAAATTTCATAAACAGTCCTGATTATGATTTTGGAATGGATTAGCACAATAGCGGGCGGGTTGGCAAAACAATTTTTTGCATGGCATGAAAGTGTTTTTATCACGGTTCAAACTCCGGGCGGTGATGATGAAATAATTTTGCCTTCGCGAACCCGGCTGGCAACCTGTCGCCATGTTGTCATCGGAAGAGATTCAAAATGCGCTGAAGGCCGTCAAGTATCCCGGCTATTCGCGCGACATTGTTTCGTTTGGGCTCGTCAAAGAAATTTCCGCCGCGAACGGCGCGGTGAGCGTGATGCTGCAACTGACCTCGCCGAATGCGGACGCGGCGCGGCAGATCAAAATTGACGCCGAGCAGGTTTTGAAAAAACTTCCCGGCGTCAGCCATGTTCACGTCGAGGTTCGCCAGTCTACCGCCGGTCAGGCCGAGACCGGCAAATCGTTTGCGAACCAGACGAAAATTCCCGGCGTGAGGCGCGTCATTGCCGTCGCCAGCGGCAAGGGCGGCGTCGGCAAATCCACCTGTTCGGTGAATCTGGCCTGCGCCTTGAAACATCTCGGCGCGAAAGTCGGTTTGCTGGACTGCGACATTTACGGGCCGAGCATTCCGCTGATGATGGGCGTTTATGAAAAGCCGACGATCAACGAAGCCGAGCGGCTTGTGCCGCCGGTGGCGCACGGTGTGAAAGTGATGAGCATCGGTCTTTTGCTCAACGACGACCAGCCGGTGATCTGGCGCGGACCGATGATCACGAAGACCATCCAGCAGTTTCTCCTCGCCGTTGAATGGGGCGACTTGGATTTTCTGCTCGTTGACCTCCCGCCCGGCACCGGCGACGCCCAACTTTCGCTTTGTCAGACCGTGCCGCTCGACGGCGGGGTCATCATCAGCACGCCGCAGGAGGCGTCGCTCGGTGTCGTGCGCAAGGGCATCGCGATGTTCCGCAAGGTGAACGTGCCGATTCTTGGCATCGTGGAAAACATGAGCTACTTCACCGCGCCCAACGGCGAGCGCGTGGAAATTTTCGGCCACGGCGGCGGCAAAGAAGAGGCCGCACGGCAGGACGTGTTGTTCCTCGGCGAAGTACCCATCTTCACCGCCATCCGCGAAGGCGGCGACCGGGGAATGCCCATCGTAGTTTCCACGCCGAATCACGCGGCGGGTAAGGCGTTCAATCAAATCGCCGAAACGCTGCGGAAAAGGCTGAGTTGAAGCATGACTGATAGTCATGGCTTGGCTGAATCACAAACAAGCTGGCCGTGAATAAACCAGGTAAATATGAATATGTTAACCATCAATCCATAAACAGGTTGTCTCAAAAACCAGCAGGTAAACTCCCAAGGTCATGTCGTCAATTCATACGACCCACTGGGTGCAGATTTCCATTGCCAGAGATTTCACTTCGAATTAACTTACCCATAGCATTATTTTATAATTATGTCGAACGCTGCAAAGGATTCATCATCGGCGAACGATTTGCTGAAAAACTCTTCGCTCTACCGCGAGTTTCAGGCAGAGCGCGAGGAAATTTTACGTCACAAGTGGATTGAGTCGGAAAAGGCCGGTCGCGACATCGGTTTTGAGCAGGCGCTGACGGATTGGATCATCAAGCACCGCTCTACTTGGCGAAAAAAACGACAAGCCGCCGCCACGAATTAAGTAATTTGTTCCTTTAACGCCGCCCTGCGAGGTGGCAAAGGAAACTATGAACGCTAAACGCGCAACGCGAATCGGCTCCGCACACCTGCGGAGTGGGTTCGTTTTTTTCCTTTTCAACCCGTGCTCAATTCTTAATGCTCCACTCTCAACTTGTTGCCATGCCTGAATCCACCGTCATCCTCAACGCCACCGCGATCCAGCGCGCGCTCACGCGCATCGCGCACGAGATCGCCGAGCGCAACGAGGCCGGCCCGGAGGTCGTGCTGGTGGGCATTCCGCTCGTGGGCGACGCGCTTGCGTTCCGGCTGGGGAAAATTCTTTCGGAAATCTGGAAATTCCCGGTGCCGGTCGGCACGCTCGACGTTTCAATGCACCGCGATGATTTGGATCAGCGCGTCGCACCGACGATTCATCCGACCGTCATGCCGTTTGACGTGACCGGACGGACGGTGGTGCTGGTGGACGACGTGTTTTTCACCGGCCGTACCACGCGCGCGGCGATGGATGCGTTGAATGATTTTGGCCGGCCAAAAAAAATCCAGCTCGCCGTGCTGGTGGATCGCGGCCACCGCCAGTTGCCGGTGCGCGCGGATTTTGTCGGCAAAAACGTGCCAACGGCTGTCACGGAAAAAGTCCGCGTGCGGCTGGATATTCCCGGCCAGCCGGATGATGTCATTTTGGAAAAATAAATGAGCTGGAACCGCAAACATCTGCTCGACATCGAATCGCTTACGGCGGACGAAATCGTCACCATGCTCGACACGGCCAAGGCGTTCAAGGCGGTCGGTGAGCGCGCCATCAAAAAGGTCCCGGCCTTGCGCGGCAAGACCGTCGTCAATCTGTTCATCGAGCCGTCCACGCGCACGCGCATCAGTTTCGAACTGGCCGAGCAGCGGCTGACCGCCGACATCGTGAATTTTTCCGCCGACGCGTCGTCGTTCAAAAAAGGCGAGACGCTCAAGGACACGGCACGTAATCTCGAGGCGCTCAACGCCGATTTCATCGTCATCCGCCACAGCGCGTCGGGCGCGCCGCATTTTCTGTCGCGCGTGGTGAAGTCCAGCATCATCAACGCTGGCGACGGCGCGCACGAACATCCGACGCAGGCGCTGCTCGACGCGTTCACCATCCGCGAGCACAAGGGGAAGATCGCCGGGCTGAACGTGACGATTCTCGGTGACATCCTTTACAGCCGCGTCGCCCGCTCAAACATCTGGGCGCTGACCAAACTCGGCGCGAAGGTGACGCTCTGCGGGCCGTCAACGCTCGTGCCAAAGACGTTTGAGCAGATGGGCTGCCGCGTGACGCATGACGTGGACGAGGCGCTGCGCGATGCCGACATCATTCATCTGCTCCGCATCCAGCACGAGCGCCAGCGCAAAACGATGTTTCCGAGCATCGGCGAATACACGAGCCTTTTCGGTCTGAACAAGGCGCGGCTGGCGAAAACAAAACCCGACGCGCTCATCATGCATCCGGGACCAATCAATCGCGGCGTGGAAATTGACAGTGAAATTGCCGACTGCGGTCGCTCGTTGATTCTGGAGCAGGTGACAAACGGCTTGGCCGCACGCATGGCGGTTTTATTTTTGCTCAACGGCGGCAAAGGCCCGCAGGAGGTCGCGTAGTTTTTTACGCCGTGGCCGGATTGAGTGCCGATTTGGCCGGCAAATTTTTAATTCCCCGCTGACGCGTCGTCCAGGCGCTGAATCTTTCCAGGTAGATATAAACCACCGGCGTGATGTAAAGCGTCAGGCATTGGGAAACGACCAGACCGCCGACGACCGTGAGACCGAGCGCCCGGCGGGCTTCGCCACCCGCGCCGAGACCGAGCGCGATGGGTAGCGTGGCCATGAGCGCGCACATCGTGGTCATCATGATCGGGCGGAACCGCAACAGGCAGCCTTCATGGATGGCGTCGGCGGGACTCTTGCCTTGCACGCGTTGCGCGTTGATGGCGAAGTCAATCATCATGATGGCGTTTTTCTTCACGATGCCGATGAGCATGATGAGGCCGACATCCGCGTAGATGTTCAGATCCGCTTGTGAGATAATCGCTCCCAAAAATGATTTGACGCCATTGGCATTTGCCAAAAGGTGAAGGGTGTTTGAATTCCAGCTAAAAATAATCAGCGTGATCAGTGCTCCAAATCCCGCCGACGGCAATCCAGATAAAATGGTAATCGGATGGATGAAACTTTCGTAAAGACAGCCGAGGATGATGTAAATGACGAGAATCGCGGCGATGCCCAAAAACAGCATTCCTTTAAGCGATGATTGGAAAACCGCCGCCGAGCCCTGGAAGCTGCCGGTGATGGTCGCGGGCAGATGCATGTCGGCTTCGATATTTTTCAATTGCTCAACCGCCGTGCCCAGCGCGACACCGGGTGCGAGGTTGAAGGAAATCGTCGCGGACGGCAACTGGCCGACGTGGGAAATTGTCGTCGGCCCGAGGTCGCGCGTGAGCTTGGCGACGGCGCTCAACGGAATCAGCCGGGGTGCACCATTGGTGTCCGTCATGGAACTCGCAATGTAAAGTTGCGCGAGCGCGCTGGGTTCAAGCTGGTATTGCGGCTCGACCTCGAAGACGACCCAGTATTCAGCCACGTCGCCGTAAATCGTGGACGACTGGCGTTCGCCATAGGCGTCGTAAAGCGCGTTCTCGATTTGTTGCGCGGTGACGCCAAGCGCCGAAGCCTTGTCACGGTTGATCTCCACCGTGACCTGCGGGTTGGCAATCTGCAAATCGCTCGTCACGTCCTGGAAAATGTCCTTCTGCTCCGCGATTTTTTGCATCAGCACCGGCGTCCAGTGAAACAGCTCCTTTGTGTCGGTGTCCTGCAGGCTGAATTGATACAGCGATTTGGTTAGGTTGCCGCCGACGCGGATGAGCGGCGGGTTTTGCATGTAAACCTTGATGCCGGGAATTTCCGACAGCTTCGGGCGCAGCTCCTGGATGATTTCGTTCGCGCTCAAATTGCGTTCGGACCGGTCCTTCAGGCGCATGAACATGCGGCCGTTGTTCAAGCTGGCGGACGAGCCGCCCGCGCCGATGGCGGACATGAAATTTTCCACGTTCGGATCGGCGGCGACAATTTTGGCGGCGGCCATCTGATGCGCCTTCATCGAGTCAAACGAAGTGTCCTGCGCCGCCTCGGTGATGGCGAAAATCTGGCCGGTGTCCTCGTCCGGAAAAAATCCCTTGGGAATGACGTAAAATAAAAACAGCGTCGCCACGAAAACCGCCAGCGACACCAGCATCGTCGCGCGGCGATGCCGCATGACGGCCTGCAAGGAGCGGTCGTAGCGACTGAGCACCGCGTCAAAAAAACGCTCAAATAAATTGTAAATCCGTCCGTGAACCTGTCCATGCGCCGCGCGCACAAACCGGCTGCACATCATCGGCGTCAGTGTCAGCGAAACAAAACCGGACACCAGCACCGCAACCACGATGGTCACAGCGAACTCGTGAAGCAAACGTCCGAGCAGGCCGCTCATGAACAAAACCGGGATGAACACCGCCGAAAGCGACAGCGTCATGGAAATGATCGTGAAGCCGATTTCCTTCGAGCCGTTCAGCGCGGCCTGCATCGGCGGCTCGCCGTTTTCCATGTGGCGCACGATGTTTTCGAGCATCACAATCGCGTCGTCCACTACGAAGCCGACGCACAGCGTCAGCGCCATGAGCGACAGATTGTCGAGGCTGTAACCGAGCAGCGACATCGCCGCGAACGTGCCGATGATGGACATGGGCAAAGCCAGGCTGGGAATAATGGTTGCCGACAAATTTCGCAGGAAAATAAATATGACCATCACGACGAGGAACACCGTCAGCATCAACGTGCGTTCCACATCGGACACGGATTTGCGGATGCTCTGCGAGCGGTCGAAAAGAACGTCCAGATGCACGGCCGCCGGAATCTGCTCGCGAAACTGGGGCAGCAATTTCCGGATGTTGTCCACGACCTCGACCGTGTTCGCGCCGGGTTGGCGCTGCACTGCCAGCACGATGGCGCGCGTGTTGTTATACCAGCTTGCCACCTTGTTGTTCTGGACGCTGTCGGACACGTTTCCCAATTCCTGCAATCGCACCGGATTGCCGTTGCGATAGGCGACAATCATCGGCCGAAAATCCGCCGCCGTCCGAAGCTGGCCATTGGCCTGCACAGTGAACGCCTGGTGTTTTCCGTAGAGCGTGCCGAGCGGCTGGTTCACGTTGCCGGCTTCCACCACCTGTTCGACCTGGTCAATGCCGAGGCCGTAGGCGGCGAGCTTGTTGGGATCCACCTGCACGCGGACGGCGTATTGCTGCGAGCCGTAAACGGAAACCTGCGCCACGCCGTTCACCATTGAGATGCGCTGCGCGAGCATGTTTTCCGCGTAATCATCCACCGACGACAACGGCAGCGTCGGCGACGACATGGCCAGATAAATCACCGGTGAGTCCGCCGGGTTGACTTTCTGGTAAGTCGGCGGGCTGGGCAGATTCGGCGGCAGTTGTTTCGCCGCGCGCGTGATGGCCGCCTGCACATCCGCCGCCGCCGCGTCAATGTTGCGTTCCAGCGAGAATTGAATGGTGATCTGTGCCGACCCCTGCGCGCTAATCGAGGACATCGAATCCACGCCCGCAATGATGGAAAATTGTTTTTCCAACGGCGTCGCCACGGACGAAGCCATCGTTTCGGGACTCGCGCCAGGAAGATTTGCCGACACTTGAATCGTCGGATAATCCACGCTCGGCAGATCGCTCACCGGCAAAGTCGAGTAGCCAATCAGACCGAACAACAAGATGCCCGACATGACCAGCGTGGTCATCACGGGCCGGCGGATGAACAGTTCAGGAACGCTCATGGCGCGTTGGTGGTGGTAGCGGTCGCCGCAGACTGGATGGAACTCTTGACGTTCACCGAGACACCGGGCGTGAGCCGCAACTGTCCGTCCGTCACAACCGTCTCGCCGGCCTGTAATCCACTTTGGATCACGGTCTCACCGTCAAACGCAATGCCGGTTTTCACGGGGCGTTCTTCCACCGTTTGATCCGGCTTCACGATGTAAATGAACTGGCCGTTCTGCCCGGTCTGGACCGCCTGCGACGGCACGACCACGGCGTTGGTCAGCTCCGAAAGCGTCATCGTTACCTGCACAAACTGTCCTGGCCAGAGCGCGTTGTCGTCGTTGGGAAACGTCGCCTTCAACAAAATCGTGCCGGTGGTCGTGTCCACCGAATTGTCGATGAAAGTCAATTCGCCCTGCGGCGGCTGGCCGGCGAGATTTTCATACGTCGCCGTCACGGCCAGCGGCTTGCCGTCCATCTGTTTTCTGATTTCCGGCAGATATTGTTCCGGCACGGCGAACGTGACGTAGATCGGATGAACCTGGTTGATCGTCAGCAAAGTGTCGTCCGGTGCCTTCACGACGTTGCCTTCGTGAAATTGCAGGCTGCCCGTTCGCCCGTCAAACGGCGCGCGGATGGCGGTGAACTCCAGATTCAATTTGTCGGACTGAACCGTTGCCGCCAGCGTGTCCCGGGCGGACTTGCTGGTGTCGAATTCATCCTGCGAAACCAGTTTCTGGTCGAACAATTTTTGTTCGCGGTCGAACTGGATTTGCGCGTTTTCCAACTGCGCCTGGTCGCGCGCCAGCGCCGCCTGCATCGGCCGCGGGTCAATCGTGAACAGCAGATCGCCCTGTTTGACTTCCTGGCCTTCTTGAAAGGAAATTTTGCTGATCACGCCGCCGATTTGCGGCCGGATGGTGACGGACGAATACGGCATCACATGGCCCACCGGCGGCGGGTCAATCCGCACCGGCAGGTTGGTCTCAACCGCCTGCGCCACCAGCACCGGCACGCCTGGGGTGGTCTTGGTGGATTTGCCGGGCGAACACCCGGCTGTCAAAACCGCCGCCAGCGTGGCCGCCAGAAAACCGATTTCGAAATAACTAAAGAAATTTTTCATGCACTTATTGCTCCTTCAACGCCGAATTATTAGTTGGCTGCCCGCCGGTTGAAATGCCACCGCGAATTTTTTCAAAAATGCCACTCGCTCGCGCATGAATTTTGCATCGGAAACCGGCCGGCCCATGATCAGTTCCGTCAGCTGCGGGAACGCCGCCGGAAACATGGTCAACGACCGCATGGCCAGCATCACATGACGCGGATCCAGGTCGCTGGAAATCTGGCCGCGCGCCTGCCGCTGCCGGATGCGTTTCAACCCGCCCGTCACCGCCGCGAGCCGCTGTTTGGCGTCAATCAGCTTTTTGTCCGCGTCTTGCAAGGCCTCCCATTCCAGCATCCGCACCCAGTCCACGTCCTTGCACGCGGCCTCAAACCAGAAGGTCAGGCTTTCCGCCGCATCGCCCGACAAGTTTTCCGCCCAGGCCTGCCGCTCGGCAATTTTCCGGCGCAGCACCGCCTTGAACAGGTCTTCCTTGTCGCCGAAGTAATGGTAGAGCATCCGCTTGTTGATCGCCGCCCGGCGTGCGATCGCGTCCACGCGCGCCCCGGCGAAGCCGTGCGCGGCAAATTCTTTCAGCGCGGCGGACAGGATGCGCTCGCGCGTCCGTTCCGGATTGCGTGTCGCGGCGTTTTCAGTTTTGGCGGGTCTGGCCATGCGTCCGGTATAAGTAACCATCAGGTTACTTGTAACGCAAGTCCGAATTTCGGCTCAAGCGCCGGTGGAAAGGGGGGGCTTTTCCTTGTGCCAGCCGGTGCTCTGCTCGTAGGCATGAGCAAGTTTCAGCAATGTCTCCTCGCCAAAAGGCTTGCCGAGCAACTGCAAACCAATTGGCAGCTTTGGGTTTTTCGTGAAACCACACGGGAGGCTGATTCCGCAAATGCCGGCGAGATTGCAGGAGATGGTGAAGATGTCGGACAAATACATCTGAAGCGGGTCGTCGGATTTTTCACCGATCTTAAACGCCGCCGTCGGCGTGGTCGGCGTGACGATGGCGTCCACCGTTTCAAACGCCCTAAGAAAATCGTTGCGGATAAGCGTGCGAACTTTTTGCGCCCGCAAATAATACGCGTCGTAATAGCCACTGCTCAAAACATAGGTGCCCAAAATGATCCGCCGCTTTACCTCCGGGCCGAAACCGGAACCGCGTGTCTTGGAATAAAGTTCAATCGGGTCGTTGCCGTCAATTCGCGCGCCGTAACGGATGCCGTCGAACCGCGCAAGATTCGCCGAAGCCTCGGCGGTGGCGATGATGTAATAAGTCGCGACGGCGTAAACCGTGTGAGACAGGGAAATTTCCACAATCTCCGCGCCGAGTTTTTCATACTGCTTCACGGCGGCGTCCACGGCGGCCTTCACCTCCGGGTCAAGCCCGCCGATCATGTATTCCTTCGGCAATCCGAGTTTCAACCCTTTGATTTTTCCGTCAAGTGCAGCAACGTAGTTTGGCACTGGCACCGGCACGCTGGTGGAATCGCGCGGATCCACGCCGCTCAAAACGCCGAGCAGCATCGCCGCGTCGGAAACATTTTTTGTGAACGGCCCGATCTGGTCGAGCGAGCTGGCAAATGCGACGAGTCCATAGCGCGAAATGCGGCCGTAAGTCGGCTTCAAACCGACGCAGCCGCAGAGCGCCGCCGGTTGGCGGATGGAGCCGCCGGTGTCCGAGCCGAGCGACGCGATGCACTCGTCGGCCGCGACCGCCGCCGCAGAGCCACCGGATGAACCTCCGGGGATTCGGGTGATGTCCCAAGGATTTTTCGTCACGCCAAAGGCGGAGTTTTCTGTGGAGCTGCCCATCGCAAATTCGTCCATGTTCAGCCGGCCAAATACAATCGCGCCCGCCGCCTTGAGTTTTTCAATGGCCGTCGCGTCGTAGGGCGAAATGAATTTTCCGAGAATTTTCGAGCCGCAGTTGAGCGGCTGATTTTTGACGGCGAGCACGTCTTTAACCGCAATTGGAATTCCGAGCAGGGGACGGTTGGCACCGGTGCCACTTTGAGAAATGAGTTTGTCCGCCGCGTCCGCCTGCGCCAGCGCGTCCGCCGTATTGTGGCTGATGAAGGCGTGGATTTGGCCATCCACGCGGGCGATCTGGTCAAGGCACGATTGGGTGACGTCGCGGGCGGAGATTTCACGTTTGGCGAGCTTCGTGGCGAGTTCCGATATGGCGAGTTGGTTGAGCATCGGAAAATTACTCGACGATTTTCGGAACGATGAACAGGCCGCCGGCCTGCTTGGGCGCGTTGCGCAGCGCGCCATCATGCGGAAGCGACGGGCGGATTTCATCGGCGCGCGTGACGTTGACTAGCGGGACGGCGTGCGCGGTCGGTTCGACATTCGTCACGTCAAGCTCCTTCAACTTTTCGATGTAGCCCAGAATCCCGCCGAGTTGCGCGGCAAGTTTTTTTTCCTCGTCGGGCGTGAGTGCGACGCGCGCCAGATGCGCGACGTATTTGACATCAATTTCAGCGGCAGCCATGCGCCAGTTTCAAGTTTCAGGCTGCAAGTTTCAAGTTGAAACGCTGACGGCCGTTTGGTGAAGGCCGGAAAAATTCAAATCACAGATTTGGAATCGAAAACGACGTCATTCCTCATCAAACTTGCGTTTGACGAGCGCTTCGATCTCGGCGATGGCCTGGGGCGCGTCGGCGCCGGTGGCGAGGATGGTCAGCTTGCTGCCGGGGCCGGCGGCGAGCATCATCAGGCCCATGATGCTCTTGCCGTTGATTTTTTCGCCGTCCTTTTCCACGAAGATGTCGCA
>Ga0302320_10007751_pt1 | contig 23574 bp, 24 predicted proteins | sample Bog_T0_3_FD_202130 | JGI IMG/M metagenome (GOLD analysis project Ga0302320, IMG submission 202130) | Peat permafrost microbial communities from Stordalen Mire near Abisko, Sweden - Bog_T0_3 | ecosystem: Environmental > Terrestrial > Soil > Wetlands > Peat | place: Sweden: Abisko, Stordalen Mire... | reverse complement strand
GTCGCAATCGCAGACCGAACGCGCGCCCGAACCGATCGCGGTGGAAATCGTGGTCGAGCGTGCGCCAGACCCGGCGCCCGTTGAAACCCCGGCTCCGGCCGTCGATACGTCGCCCCCCGTCGTGGAGACGCCGCCCGAACCCGCGCCGACGCCCGTGGCGGTCGAAACCCCGGCCCCGGCGCCGGAACCGGTCGCGGAGACGCCCCCGCCGCCCGAACCCTCCCCCACGCCCCAGGCGGTCGAAACCTCGGCCCCGGCGCCGGAACCGGTCGCGGAGACGCCCCCGCCGCCCGAACCCACCCCCACGCCCCAGGCGGTCGAAACCCCGGCGCCGGCGCCCACCCCCACGCCGCCGCCGGTCGCGGAGACCCCGCCGCCCCCGCCGGTAGCCAAGGTCGAGCCGCCCAAACCGGCGCCCTCCCCCGCGCCGAAGAAGCTCGACCGGCCGCCGCAGACTCCGGCCAAGCCCAAGCCGACGCCCCGACCGACGGCGTCCGCCGCCGCGAGCGCGGCGCCGTCGACCCCGGTCCGCCCGCCCGCCGCCGCGAGCGCGAGCGTCGGCGAGTACCGCGACGCCGTCTACGCCCGCCTGCGGTCGCGTCAGCATTTCCCCGAGGCCGCGCGCGAGTCGGGCGCGCATGGCACGGCGGAGCTGACCTTCACGCTCGACGCGACGGGCCAATTGCAGGCGGTTTCGCTGTTGAAATCTTCGGGAAACGCCGAACTCGACGCCGACGCGCTCGCCACCGTCCGCCGCTCCGCCCCGTTTGCGCCGCCGCCTCCGGGCGCGCCGCGCGAATTTCCCGTCAAGCTCCATTACGCCTTGCAGTGACCATGAACCTTCTCTCCAGGCCTCGTTCCCGATGGCTCGCGCCGATGGCGCTGGCGACGCTGATCGGCATCGCCTCGCTCGGCTCGGCGGGCGCGGCGGATACGATGGAGATCAAGGTCGGCTATCTCCATCTGCAACCGTCGAAGACGCGCCTGTCGTTGATGGACGTTCCGGCCGACAACGACGGCGTGGCCGGCGCCGAATTGGCGACCGAGGACAACGAAACCACCGGCCGCTTCATCGGCCAGAACTACACGCTGGTGACCAAGACTTTGCGCGCCGGCGACGACGTCGCGGCGGCCGTGAAGGAACTCGCCGATCAGGGCGCGGCGATCCTGATGACCGACGACGACGCCGACGGCGTACTCGCGGCGGCCGAGGCGGCGAAAGCGCGCGGCCTCACGCTGCTCAACGCCGGCGCCCTCGACGATTCGCTGCGCGAAAAGGATTGCCGCGCCAACGTCATCCACGTCGCCCCGACGCGCTCGATGCTCGCCGACGCGCTGGCGCAATATCTGATGACGAAGAAGTGGCGCAAATGGTTGCTGATCGTCGGCTCCCACGAACATGACAAGCTGTTTGGCGATGCGCTGCGCCATGCGGCGACGCGGTTCGGCGCGAAAATCGTCGAGGAGCGCGAATTCAAGGACACCGGCGGGGCGCGGCGCACCGATAGCGGCCTGGTCGAGATCCAACGGCAAATGCCGGTCCTGACGCAGAGCGCGCCCGACTACGACGTGCTCGTCGCCGCCGACGAGAGCGAAGTGTTCGCCGGCTATTTGCCCTATCGCACCTGGGACGCTCGCCCGGTCGCCGGTTCCGCCGGTCTCGTTCCCACCACCTGGGACGCCTCGTTCGACCAATGGGGCGCCGTGCAATTGCAGAGCCGGTTCACCCGCAGATTTCACCGCTTCATGACGCCGCTCGACATGCAGGCCTGGACCGCGGCGCGCATGGTGGGCGAAGCCGCCTCGCGCGCCAACAGCGCCGACCCCGCCAAGCTCGTCGCCTTTCTCAAAGGTCCGGACTTCGCGGTCGCCGCCTTCAAGGGCCAGAAGCTGACGCTGCGCGATTGGAACTTGCAATTGCGTCAGCCCATCCTGCTGTTCGACGGACGCAACACCGTCTCGGTCTCGCCGCAGGAAGGCTATCTGCACCAGTTCTCGCAACTCGACACGCTCGGCTACGACAGACCGGAAACCCAATGCAAACTCGACTGATTCTCAGCCTTGCACTGGCGCTCGCCGCTACGCCGGCGAGCGCCTTCGTCGCCTTCGTCTCCAACGAGAAAGGCAATAGCATCTCGGTCGTCGATCTCGACAAGATGCAGACGGTCGCGACCATACCGACGGGCCAGCGCCCGCGCGGCATCGCCGTCTCGCATGACGGCAAGTCCGTCTATGTCGCGCTCGGCGACGACGACACGGTGCAGGTGTTCGACACCAAGACCTACAAGCTCATCGGGGAATTGCCGTCGGGGCCGGACCCGGAGCAATTCGCGGTCGATCCGACCGGAAAATTCATGTTCGTCGCCAACGAGAACGACGCGATGGTGACCGCGATCGACATCGACAAGCGCGAGGCCCTGGGCACGATCGGCGTCGGCGTCGAGCCCGAGGGCATGGCGGTCAGCCCGGATTCGAAGACCCTCGTCTGCACTTCGGAAACGACCAGCATGGCGCATTTCATCGACACGCAAAGCCACGCGGTCACCGCCAGCGTCCTGGTGCCGCCCCGCCCGCGCTTTTCCGCCTACAAGGCCGACAGCTCGGAAGTTTGGATCAGCTCCGAAGTCGGCGGCCAGGTGACGATCCTCGACCCGGTTTCGCACGCGATCAAGGCGCGGGTGAAATTCGAAATCCCCGGATTGCGCGCCGAACAGATTCAGCCCGTGGGCATCAATCTGACCAGGGACGGCAAGCTCGCCTTCGTCGATCTCGGCCCCGCCGACCGCGTCGCCGTGGTCGACGGCGTGACGCACGAGGTGCTCAAATATCTGCTCGTCGGCCAGCGCGTCTGGCATGGCGCCTTCACTCCGGACGAGAAATATCTGGTGGTCGCCAATGGCGTGTCCAACGACGTCTCCGTCATCGACGTCGCGGCGCGGAAAGTCATCAAGTCGATCCAGGTCGGCGAATTGCCCTGGGGCGTCGATTTCGCGCCGAACTGAAGGAAATGTCGATGCGGCCGTTACAGGACGATGAAAAGCCGACCCTTCCGTCATTGCGAGGCGAAGCCGAAGCAACCCAGGGGCCGACAAACCGCGGCCAGCCGCCTCATCTTGAAGCCGTCGGCGCGCGGCCCCTGGGTTGCTTCGCTGCGCTCGCAATGACGGCGGGGCATTTGTCTGAATATGTGCTCATGATCGTCAATGCTCTGTTCTCTATGTCGCGGACGGGCGCCGCCCTTATCGCGCTGGGGCCGGCGCTCGTGTTCGCAAGCCCAGGCCATTCGGAAACGCTGCGCATCGGCGCGCAACTCACCGGCACGCTCGGCTGGGAGCTCGCCTATATGAAGGCCCATGGGCTCGACGCGGCGGCGGGGCTCGATCTCGAAATCACCGATCTCGCCAACACCGAAGCAGGCAAAGTCGCCATCGCCAGCGGCGCCGTCGACGTCATCCTCTCGGACTGGCTATGGGTTTCGCGCGAGCGCACGCTCGGTCACGAACTGACCTTCGTTCCTTATTCGACCGCCCTCGGCGCCGTGATGGTCAAGCGCGATTCGCCGATACAGAAACTGTCCGACCTCCAGGGCAAGTCGCTCGGCGTGGTCGGCGGTCCGCTCGACAAGAGCTGGTTGTTGCTGCAGGCCTACGCCAGGCGCGACGGGCTCGATCTGGCGTCGACCGCGAAGATCGCTTTCGCCGCGCCGCCCCTCATCAATCAGAAGCTCGGCGCGGGCGAACTCGACGCCGCGCTGCAATTCTGGAATTTCTGCGTCGATCTGCAGCAACGCGGTTTCCGCTCGCTGATCGAAATCGCCGAGGTCGAGAAGGCGCTCGGCGCCTCCGGGCCGGTCGCTATCGTCGGCTTCGTCTTCAACCAGGATTTCGCCGCACAGCATCGGCGCACGTTGCAAGCTTTCCTCGACACGGCGCGCGCGGCTCGCGAGGGGCTCGGCAAGGACGCGAGCGAATGGCCGGCGATCATGAAGCGCATCGGGCAGAAGGACCCCGCGAGCGCCGAACTGTTCCGCGCCCGCTACGTCGCGGGTTCGCCGAATCGTCCGCTCGGCGAGGAACAGGCGGACGCCCGGATCCTGTTCAAGTCGCTCGCCGCAATCGGCGGCGCCGAACTGGTGGGCAACGCGACGGAACTCGACGCCGGCGTCTATTACGAGCCTCGGTGATGGGGCTGAATTTGGCCTGGCGTCTGCTGTCGCTCGCTTTGTTGCTGTTGTGCTGGCAAATCGCCTCTACCGCCTCGGGTGGAAACAATCTTCCGGCGCCTTGGGAGGTTTTGCAGCGCATCGGCCAGGAAGCGCGCTCGGGCGCGCTCGTTCATCATATGGCGATCACGCTGGGGCGCGTTGTCGCCGCCTTCGTCATCGCCATGGCGCTCGGCTCGGCGATCGGTTACGCCATGGGGCGCAATCTGCTGGCAGACCGACTCGGCGATCCCTGGCTCGTCTTGCTGCTCAATCTGCCGTCGCTGGTCATCATCGTGCTCGCCTATATCTGGATCGGCCTCAACGAAGTCGCCGCGATAGGCGCCGTCGCGCTCAACAAGCTGCCCAATGCGATCGTGTCGCTGCGCGAAGGCGCCAAGGCGCTCGATCCGCAATATGACGAGCTCGCGGAAGTGTTTTCGCTGCCCGCCTGGACGCGCCTGCGCCACATATTGGCGCCGCAATTGGCGCCCTATTTCGCCGCCTCGGCGCGCTCGGGTCTTTCGCTGGTGTGGAAGATCGTGCTCGTCGTCGAATTGATGGGGCGCTCCAACGGAATCGGCTTCCAGATGAACGTCGCCTTCCAACTGTTCGACATGACCTTGTTGCTCGCCTACGCCCTGCCGTTCGTCGGCGTGATGCTGGCGATCGAATTCCTGTTGGTGCAACCCTTCGAGCGACGTGTCTCGCGCTGGCGACCCCGTGCGGCTTGAGGTCGCGATCGAGGCCAAAGCCTTTCGCTCCCCGTCCGGAGGCCTGCATCAGGCGCTCGGCCGCCTGGCGTTTGGCGTGCCCGAAGGCGAAGTCGCCGCGATCGTCGGCCCGTCCGGCTGCGGCAAGACCACGTTGATGCGCCTGATCGCCGGCCTCGACCGCGATTATGATGGCCGCGTCACGCTCCGCCCTGGCGACCGCCTTGGCGTCGCCTTTCAGGAGCCGCGCCTGCTGCCATGGCGCACGGCGGAGGACAATGTTCGCATCGCCGCGCCAAACGCGACGGAAGCCGCGCTCGGCGTCTTGTTTCAGCGCTTCGGCCTCAGCGAGCATCGGCGCCATTTGCCCGGCGAACTGTCGCTAGGCCTGGCGCGGCGCGTATCGCTGGCGCGCGCCCTGGCGGTGGAGCCCGATCTGTTGTTGCTCGACGAACCCTTCGCCTCGCTCGACGGCGCCACGCGCGCCAGTCTCGTCGAAGCGGTGGCCGAGATCGTCGCTTGCCGTGGGATGGCGACGCTGTTGATCACCCACGACATCGACGCGGCGATCCGCCTCGCCGACACGATTTACGCGCTCTCGCCGCGTCCCGCCACGATCGTCCGGCGCGTGCGAATCGACGCCCCGCGCAGCCGCATGAGCCCGCAGGCCGCGGCGGCGCTCGCCAGGGAAATCGGAGCGCCGCCGTGAGTCCATCATTTCGTGCAGCCGCTCAAATTCTTCTCTTCGATGGTGAAGACGGAGCCTTGTTTGATCGCCACGTTGGGCACGATGCAGCGGCGGCCGGTCTGATCCTTGAACTTCACGTCATAAACGCCCGTCGCGACGTCGGTAATTTTCAGCCGCTCGTCATGATCGACCGACTGGTCCGAATCGTTCACGGTCTGATCGGGTCCCCAGTCGTTCTTGCCGGGGCCGGAGAGTTGAAACTTGGTGATCGTGTTGGCGGTCAGATTCCAGAACTGGGTTTCCTTCGCCGCCGCCATCGACAACAAGGCCAAAGTCCACAGGCCCGCCGCCACAATCGTTGCTTTTGCTCGCAAGAGCGCCTCCCCGCATCCGCCGTCCTGATTTGCCAGGAGCGGCGGTTGACAATTCGACATCGCTGCGACGAGGTCAAGTCGACCAACGAAGCATGACCCGTCTCGAACCCGGATCGGCGACGCATGAGAGCTCCCATTTCGTCGCCTCCGGCGCACAGGACCGCAACATGAGCGCTTCCGCCGAACCGGCTCTGAAGGTGGAAGGCGTCATCCATTGGTACGGCGCGCGCGCCGCGCTGACGGACGTGACGTTCTCGGTCGCGCCGCAATCCTTCACCGTGCTTCTCGGCCTCAATGGCGCGGGCAAGTCGACGCTGTTCTCGTTGATCACGCGGCTCTACGCCACCCGCTCGGGGCGCCTTTCCATCTACGGCGCCGATGTGGCGCGCTCGCCGGGCCTCGCGCTCGCCCAACTCGGCGTCGTGTTCCAGTCGCGCGCGCTCGACGCCGACATCTCGGTCGAGCAGAACCTTGTCTATCACGCGGCGCTGCACGGCATCGGCGGCCGCGAAGCCCGCGCCCGCGCCGCGGCGTCGCTGGCCAAGGTGGACCTCAGCGACCGGCTCGGCGACAAAGTCTCCCAGCTCTCCGGCGGGCAGGTGCGGCGCGTCGAAATCGCCCGCGCCCTTCTGCATCGGCCTCGGCTGTTGCTGCTGGACGAGCCGACGGTCGGACTCGACATCCGCGCCCGCGCCGCGATTCTGAAACATGTGCGCGCGCTGATCGCCCAGGAGCGCGTGGGCGTGCTCTGGGCGACCCATCTGATCGACGAGGCCGAGACCGGCGACGACGTGGTGATCCTGCACAAGGGCCGCGTGCTGGAGACCGGAACGGTCGCTGAAGTCACCGGGCGCCAGGGGGCCAAGGATCTCTCCGGCGCCTTCTCGCGACTGACCCGGGACGAAGGCGACGAGGGAATGCGATGACAATGGCCACAGGCTACGTCCCGCCGCGCCTGGGCTGGCGCCAATATGGCATCTGCCTTTACGGCATCGTCTGGCGCGAGGCCTTGCGCTTCGTCCATCAACGCGAACGGTTCCTCTCGGCGCTGGTGCGGCCCCTGGTGTGGCTGTTCATCTTCGCCGCCGGGTTTCGTCAGGTGCTCGGCGTATCGATCATTCCGCCCTACGAAACCTACGTGCTCTACGAGGTCTACATCACGCCCGGCCTGATCGCGATGATCCAGTTGTTCAACGGCATGCAATCGTCGCTGACCATGGTCTACGACCGCGAGACCGGCGGCATGCGCACCTTGCTGGTCAGCCCTTTTCCGCGCTGGTTCCTGCTGACGTCCAAACTGCTCGCCGGCACGATCGTCTCGATTCTGCAAGTCTACGCCTATCTCGCGATCGCCTGGTTCTGGGAAATCGAGGCGCCGCCGGTCGGTTATTTCACCATCATCCCCGCGCTATTGCTGAGCGGCATGATGCTGGGCGCGCTGGGCATGCTGATCTCCTCGCTGGTCAAGCAACTGGAAAACTTTTCCGGGGTGATGAACTTCGTGATCTTTCCTATGTTCTTTGCGTCCTCCGCGCTTTACCCGTTGTGGCGGGTGCAGGAATCCAGCCCTTTTCTCTATTATGTTTGCCAGATCAACCCCTTCACCCACGCGACCGAACTGATCCGCTTCGCGCTTTACGGCCAGCTTTCCGGGCTGTCGCTGGCGGTCGTCGCCGGTTGCGCGGTCATTTTTCTGGTCGGCGCCGTGTTCGCCTACGATCCGGCGCGCGGCTTTCTGGCGCGGCGGGGCTAGCCAACCCGGGAGGCACTAAGGTACTATTCGGGCGGAGCCGTGGGAATGTTAGGCGTTTCGCTTGCGCGCAAGGTCCGACATAAATCATGCGGCGCCACGCGCAGCTACCCTTGGGAGGTTCATATGGCTTGGTCTACCCCCGTCGTCGTCGAAGTTTGCCTTGGCATGGAAGTCACCAGCTACGCCGCCGCGCAAAGCTGAACTCTACCGCCGCGCCGCAATTTTATTCGACGCGGCGGCCTATTTTTTGCAGCGTCCGACCTCCAGTCGCCTCATCGCCGGACGGCGATTCATTGCTGAAGCGCTTAGGCTGCGTCAGCAAATAGAGGAATCAGCTAGCGGGTTTCATGGCGCCCTAGAGCGGAATCCGATCAAATAGGATCGGCTCTTGTCATCCGCGCTTTCGCGGGGATGACAAGTCATATCGCGCGGATGCCGCCCTAGCTGTCCTTCCGAGCGTGAGCCGAAGCAACCGATGGGCCGCGTGATGTGGCCCATAAGTTGCTTCGGCTCACGCTCGCAATGCCGGTGCAGCGTTAATTTTCTGACGGACCCTTAGCCAAAAGCGGCAACGGTCCCTGTCGTGGACGGATGATGTGGTAGGCCATGATTTTGGGCCGAGTTCATCTTTACGAATGCGGGAGCCCGAGGCGCGACTCGTTGTTTACGTCATGTTGCACCGCATCAAATAACGAGGCGCCGCGCCAAACATTGCTCGCCCAACACCCTCCCGATCGGCCGACGAGAAGTTGCGCTGTCGCTGAAGACCTCCTCTGACCGTCGTCGCGCGGCCCCGCGCCCGAACGTCCGCTTCGCCTCGAGTCCTTCAACGAAGTCGGCGCGGCGCCCGACCTTCGTCGCTGGCGCCAAAGTACAATACCGAAAATTGCGATGGCGGCTAATGGTCGCGACCAAATGTGATGAGGCGCGATTGCATGGCGAGCCGCGGCCGAGCGGTTCGACGGCAATCCCGGTCCCTGGGAGGAGCCGCAATGAAGTTGGTCGCCATTTCCATCGCAGCTGTCGCCTGCCTTTGGACGAGCGCCAGCCCCAGCTTCGCGGGCGACGCCGCCGCGGGCGAACAGACATTCAAAAAGTGCAAGGCCTGCCATCAAATCGGCGCGACGGCGAAAAATGCCGTGGGTCCCGTGCTCAACGGAGTCGTCGGTCGTCCGGCGGGAAAGATTGCCGATTACGCCTATTCCGACGCCAATAAGGGCTCGGGTCTGACCTGGGACGAGGCGACCCTCAGCAAGTATCTGAAGGACCCCCGCGGCGTTGTGCCCGGCACGAAGATGACGTTTCCCGGTCTGTCCAACGATTCCGACGTGGACAACGTGATCGCCTATCTAAAACAATTCGGCGCGGACGGCACGAAGATGTGAAACGGGCGGAAATCCAATGACAATCGCGCGCGGAAAATTGTTCGAATTGGTTGTGTCCTCTCTCAAACATCGGTGGCGCCAAAGTACAATAGCGGCGCCTTTGGCAAGAGGCTAATCGTCGCACAGTAAAGGAAATCGTTGGGGCGGAAGACAGATGCAAATCAACCGAATTCTCATTGGCGCGGCGCTGCTCGCGTCTCTTGCCGGGGCCGTCGGTGGGCACGCTTTCGCGCACGGCGACGTCACTCCTCAGCCCGTCGACACGACCGGACTCGAACCCGTCGGCGCCGATTGGAAAGAGACCAATCCGTATCGCGGCAATGCGTTGGCCTTGAAGATCGGTTCGTCGGGCTTCAATCAAAACTGCGCGCGTTGCCATGGGCTACAGGCGGTTTCTGGCGGTATGGCGCCGGATCTCAGATATCTCGACAAGGCCGAGGCGGGCGACCAGTGGTTCCTCAATCGCATTCGCCACGGCTATACCCAGAACGGCATGACGAAAATGCCGGCATTCGAGGGAATTCTCAGTCAGGAGGCAATGTGGGCCATTCGCACTTATCTCGACTCGCGCTACGACGGCGATTGATCGCCGGCGCCTTGGGCGTCGCGGTTGCTTGTTTGGCGCCCATTTCCTCGGGGCTGGCGCGGCCGTTGGACAAGGTAAGGGAAACCGGCGTTTTGCGCGTTGCGGTGTATCAGGATTACAAGCCCTATTCCTGGCGGGAGAACGGTCGCGCTGTCGGCATCGATGTCGAGATCGCCGACGCGCTGGCGAAATCGGTGGGCGTGCGGCTCGACCTGTTCGAACTGAGCGCGGGCGACGACATCGGCGATGATTTGCGCAATGGCGTCTGGCGCGGCAGCGTGCTCGGCGAGTCGCCGGGGGACGTGATGCTGCACGTTCCCTACGATCATTTGCTCGAGAAGCAGAACGACCGCATCGCCTTGTTTGGTCCCTATCACGTCGACGGCATGGCGATGATCGTCGATCCGGCCAAGGCGGCGTCCGCGCTCGATCTCTCCTTGTTCGAACACGAAAAGGTGGCGGTCGCGGTCGGCACGATCGGCGACATGGTGATGATCTCGACGCACGACTACGCCTACCGCAACAACGTCGTTCACGAACGCGATCTGGAGCGGGCGGCAGGCGATTTCGAGAAGGGCGCAACGTCGGCGTTCTACGGCGAAGCCTCGGCGTCTCATGCCTTTGCGCGCGCCGGCGAGCGACCGTTCGCGATCGTCTATCCCAAGACCGGCCTGGCGGCGGACTGGGCGATCGGGATGGCGGTGAAAGGCGATTCGCGCGACCTGGGTTCGTATCTGGAGGTGGCGTTGAACAAACTGACCGACAGCGGTGAGGTGCAGAAGATCTTCGCCAAATATGGCGTGGATTGGCGCAAGCCCGACGCGACCAAATAGAATTTGCGATTTTGGCCGGCGAATGGTTCGCCGCGCCGAATGCGCGCCCAAATGGCGCGTTTTCGAGGACACGCTTGCTGGCCGCGAGCGTAGTAGGGAGGAAACTATGTCTTCGCATTGGAAGATCGGATTGGTTTCGCTTGCGGCGATTATGGCCGCGACGGTTTCGGTGCGGGCGGACCCCGTAACCGACGAGATGCTGCTGAAGGACGCGACGACGCCGACTTCGGTGCTGACCAACGGTTTGGGCCTTCAGGCGCAACGTTTCAGTCCGCTCAAACAGATCGACAAGACCAACGTCAAGTCGCTCGTCCCCGCCTGGTCGTTCTCTTTCGGCGGCGAGAAGCAGCGCGGCCAGGAGTCGCAGGCGCTGGTTCATGACGGCGTAATCTACGTCACCGGCTCCTACAGCCGCATCTACGCGATCGACGCCAAGACCGGCGAGAAGATCTGGGAATATGACGCGCGCCTGCCCGAGGGCATCCTGCCGTGCTGCGACGTCGTCAACCGCGGTCCCGCGCTCTATGGCGACAAGGTCTATTTCGGCACCCTCGACGCGCAGATCGTCGCGCTCAACGCCAAGACCGGCAAGGTCGCCTGGAAGAAAGAAATCGAAGACTTCAAGGGCGGCTATTCGATGACGGCGGCGCCGCTGATCGTGCCGACCAAGGCCAATGGCGCGCTGGTGCTGACCGGCGTTTCCGGCGGTGAATTCGGCGTCGTCGGCCGCGTCGAAGCGCGCAGCGCCGAGACCGGCGATCTCGTCTGGTCCCGTCCGGTGCTCGAGGGTCTGACCGGCACTTACAAGGGCAAGGACACCTCGATGACCGGCAAGGTCAACGAGAGCTGGCCGGGCGACATGTACAAGTTCGGCGGCGGCGCTCCCTGGCTCGGCGGCACTTACGATCCGGAAACCGGCCTCGCGTTCTTCGGCACGGGCAACCCGGCGCCTTGGAATTCCTGGATGCGCGCCGGCGACAACAAGTGGACTTCGTCGCGCATCGCCATCGACCCGGAGAACGGCGAAATCAAGTGGGGTTTCCAGACGACTCCGCATGACGGCTGGGACTTCGACGGCGTCAACGAGTTCATCTCGTTCGATCTGAAGGACGGCGACAAGACCGTCAAGGCCGGCGCCACCGCCGACCGCAACGGCTTCTTTTACGTGCTCGATCGCACCAGCGGCAAATATCTGCACGCGACGCCGTTCGTCTCGAAGATCACCTGGGCCAAGGGCATCGACGCCAACGGCCGCCCGATCTACAACGACGACGACCGTCCGGGCGATCCGACGAAGTCGGCCGATGGCAAGGAGGGCAAGGAAGTGTTCTCGGTTCCGTCGTTCCTCGGCGGCAAGAACCAGATGCCGATGGCCTATTCGCAGAACACCGGCCTGTTCTACGTGCCCTCGAACGAATGGGGCATGGACATCCACAACGAGCCGGTCGCCTACAAGAAGGGCGCGGCCTATCTGGGCGCGGGCTTCACCATCCACACGGTGTTCGACGATCACATCGGCTCGCTGAAGGCGATCGATCCGGCCGACGGCTCGGTCAAGTGGGAATACAAGAACCGCGCTCCGCTCTGGGGCGGCGTTCTCACCACCGCCGGCGGACTCGTCGTCACCGGCACGCCCGAAGGCTTCCTGAAGGTGTTCGACGACAAGACCGGCGAACAGCTCTGGCAGTTCAATGTCGGAACCGGCATCGTCGCGCCCCCGATCGCCTGGGAGCAGGACGGAGCGGAAATGATCGGCGTCGCGGCCGGTTGGGGTGGCGCGGTCCCGCTGTGGGGCGGCGACGTCGCCAAGCAGGTCAAGGACATCAACCAGGGCGGCTCGTACTGGGTGTTCAAGCTCCCGCAGAAGACGGCGGCCAACTAAGCCCCGTCCTGGGCTACGGGGGCGACCCCGTAGCCCTTTTTTGCCTTGAGCCTCGACTTGAACCGATGGTCGTATTTGCATGACCCGTTTCCTTATCGTCGACGACCATCCGCTGTTTCGCGAAGCGCTGCAGAGCGCGGTCAGGATGGTGCATTCGGACGCGGACATCTACGAGGCGACGTCGATTGAAGGCGCTCTCGACGTGCTCGCCGCGCACGACGATTTCGATCTGGCGCTGCTCGATCTGTCCTTGCCGGACGTCAGCGGCTTCGAAGGGTTGATCCGCATTCGCGCCACTTTCCCGAAACTGCCCGTCGTCGTCGTATCCGGGCACGAAGAACCGGAATTGGTCAGGGACGCCATTTCGCTGGGGATTTCCGGCTACATCACGAAATCGACGTCGCGCGGCGAACTGGCGCTGGCGATCAGCGAAGTGATGAACGGCTCGATCTATACGCCGAAATCCATGCCGCGCATGCGCGACGCCGCGACCGGCGCCACGCAGGAACAGCAAATCCTCAGACGGCTCCGTGATCTCACGCCGCAGCAGCTGGCCGTGCTCCAACTCATTCGCGCCGGGCTGCAGAACAAACAGATCGCTTTTCAGCTCGGGCTCGCCGAGACGACCGTCAAGGCGCATGTTTCGGAGATTCTGCGCAAACTCAACGTTTTTACGCGCACGAACGCGGTGATACAGGTCGCCAAGGTCGATTTCGCCGCGCTCACCGCCCGCGCGTCAGGCGAGCAGATAAGCCATTAGCGATCGAAGCTCGGCCGGCTTTATCGGCTTGCGCAACAGCTCGTAGCCGCGCTCGGCCGCCACCGCCGCTGTCGCCTCGGAATGGTCGGCGGTGACGATGAAGCCGGGGATCGGAAACCCCAGCACGCTCTGCACGTCGCCGATCACGTCTACGCCGCGTTCGCCGTTGTCGAGGTGCATGTCGGCGATGATCAGATCGAAATTCGGCGTTTGCGCGTCGGACGCCGCGAGCGCTTCGGCGCGCGAAGCCGCCCATATCGCCTCGCAACCCCAACGCTCCAGCAGCCCCTTCATCGCTTGCGCCACCGGCGGATCGTTCTCCACGATCAATATGCGGGCGCCGCTGACGCCATAGCTGATCGGCGCCGCGTAGAGCAGCCCGTTTTCTGGCGTTGGCGCCGGGGGCAAACCCAAGGGAATGCTGATGGCGAAGGTCGAACCGCGGCCAAGGCGCGAGCGAAGGTCGATCGTCAGGTCCAGCGCCTGCGCCAGCCTGCGCACGATCGCCAGCCCCAGGCCGAAACCGCCATAATCGGCTCCACCCGCGGCGCCGCGCTGGAATTCCTCGAAGATCGCTTCGCGGCGATCCGCGGCAATGCCGGGTCCAGTGTCCATCACGTCGATGCGCAACCGATCGCCGCGCTTTCGACAGCCGACCAGGACGCCGCCGGAATGGGTGTAGCGAACGGCGTTGTTCACCAGATTTTGCACGATCCGCTTCAGCATCAGCGGATCGCAACGCACGTATGCGTGGCACTCCAGAACCTTCAACTTCAGGCGTCGCAGGAGCGCCACGGGTTCGAGTTCGCGGCGCAGCGGTTCGAGGATGGTCTCTATATGGAAAACGGAGATTTCCGGGCGCATCACTCCGGCGTCGAGCTTGGCGATGTCGAGCAGGGTGCGGATCAGGTCCTCGAGACTCGTCAGCGCGAGGTCGACTTGTTTGACCAGCAGGGTTTGCTCGGGACTGGTCTCCAATTCCATCAACCCGGAGAGGCTGAGCTTGGCGGCGTTGAGCGGTTGCAACAAATCGTGGCTGACGAAGGCCAGAAACGTCGACTTGAAGGAATTGGCTTGATCGGCCAGCGCTTTGGCGCGCTTGAGCTCTTCGTTGGCGCACTCGACGTTGCGCAACGCCGCCTGCAATTCCTGCGCCCGGCTGCGAACGGTCTTTTCGAGCGAAATGGCGAGTTCGAACAGACCGAAGGCGTTGGTCGGTTGATTCATGCCGCGTTCGACGCGCGACATCAACGCCGTCCTGATCTTGTTCAGCTTGGCGTTTTCGACGCGCAGACGCTCGAGCTCGTCGCTGGCCTCGACGATCATTGCGGCTTCCGCTTGCCCACCGCCACGCCGGAAAACGTCTGATTGAGATGCATCGACTCGTATTGTTCGCCATAGGTGTTGAAGCCCACAACCTTGTGCCTGACGTAGAGATCCTCCATGTCGCGGATGATCTGCCGTTGTTCGGCGTCGAGCCGACGATGCAGACAATCAAAGCCGATATATACAGAGATTTCGCCGAGTTCCGCTTCGGTGTCGCGGAACATCTGCTCGACCACGCCGAGCGTGTCCAGCCGCCCGGCGGCGGTCAACACCAGCCCCTCGTCGATGGCGCAGAAGAACGTGAGGGAGCCATCGTCGTTCACGCGTTGAATCGAACGGGCATAATAGTCGCCCCCGACGCGCACGATGACCGGATGGGCGGCGAATACGTGGCCGTTGAGGTCGGATTCCAGCACGCCGACGATGCGCGCATATTCACGCGCGGCGGGCTCGGCGTTGAGCTCGCGCACTATGCGCTTTTCGACGTCCGCCTCGGTGACCACCAGTTTTGTCGACGTCGGCGCGAAGCTGTTGCACTTGAAGGGCCGACACGGCAGCTCGGTGCTGACCAGCAGCAGCACCGCCGCGTTGCGATGCGCTTCGCCGTCGAACACGACCCAGGTTTCCCCGAACGCATCGCCGTCGCCGGCCGAACCGCCGACGACAGGAATGTCGTCGAGGCAGGCGCCGATCGTCGAAACCAACGGCTCCTCGTGCAGACAAAGTCCGTCCACCAGGAGCAGGCCGAAGCGATTGCGACCGAGCGCGCCGTCTTCGAGTTCGGTCAATACCGTGCGGGCCTGACGGATATTGTCGCGGACGCCATCGAACTGAAGCGCGTCGATGTCCTTGATCCGGCTGGCGACGACCGAGAAATCGCGGCTGCGGAACGCCATGGCGAGCATCCCCCCGTCGCCGATGCCTCGGGGGCCGAGTTCCCCGGCCGTCGTGCACCCGAACACGGATGTGCAGGGAAAATGTTTCGCCATCGCGGTCGCTATCGCCCGCGCGTCGTATTCGGACGAGAAGAACGCGACTATAGCGCTGTAATCCTCGATGGGCAGTTGAAGGCGCAGATTCCCGGCGGCCTCCTCCGCATCCCCGCCATGAGTATAGGCGATGCGGACAGGCTCGTTGTCGGTCGCAACTTCGCTAACCCGGCCCAACGGCATTTCCCTTCAGCGTTTCCCTTCGAGCCGCGTCCGCGCCGCTCGTCTTGATCTTGTCGTTATTTTATCCGCGACCGGCGCCGCGCGCAATGCTTGCGGCAGGGGGTTCCCCCCTTAGTCCTATAGCGCGCCCGCGAACCGTGGCTAGTTTCGCGCGCGGGAGGACGCAATGCGAAATACGGCGCGCGCGTTGATATGCGCAATTGTTTCGCTTTGGAGCGCCGCCGGCTGGGCGGGGCAGCTCAGCCGCGGCGATATCGAGCGGTTTTTCCCGCGGCCGTTCATCGTCGGCGAGAAGGACGACGCGCTGCCGATCTGGCCGATTTTCAAACAGAACGCCACGACCGACGAGTTGATCGCCTACGTGTTCGAATCGGCCGATCTGGCGCCGATTCCCGGATTTTCGGGTTCGCCCATCGATCTCCTGGTCGCGTTGACGCCGGAGGGCGGGTTCCTCGACGTGAAGGTGATCGCCCAGCACGAACCCGTCTTCGTCGATGGCCTCGGGCCGGAGCCTCTGTTCGAGTTCGTCAAGCAATATCAGGGCAAATCGCTGAAACAGGCGATCAAGGTCGGCCCTCCCGGCGGCGCCGGCAGCGGCGACGCGGCGGTCGCGGTCATCGACGGCGTCGCCAAGGCGACCGCTTCGGTGCGCATCCTCAACGAATCGCTGATGGCCTCCGGGCTCGCGGTGGCGCGGGGAAAACTCGGGTTTGCGCTCGGCCGCGATCCCAGCCGCGCCGCCCGCGTGCGGCCGGACGTGTTCGAAAAACTCGACTGGACAGGTCTGCTGGCGAAGGGCTACGTCGAACATTTCGTCGTCAGCAATGCCGCAGCCGAGGCGGCGTTCAAGGGGACTGACGCGGAGGGGCTAGACCCGGACGTCCGCCTTCACCCGGAGGCGGCTTTCGTCGACTTGTATCTGGGCGAACTCGACCTGCCCGTCGTCGGGCGCAATCTGCTGAGCGAGGCCGTCTACGACCGGCTCGTATCCGATCTCGACGGACGCCGTGCGTTGCTCGCCATCTCCAGCGGGCGGTTGAGCTTCCGCGACGAAGACTTTGTCGAGGGAGCCGTGCCGACGCGCCTCGCCTTCGCGCAAGGCGGCGCGCCGGTGGAAATCCGCGACTTCGCCTGGCGCAAGCCCTTCGCCGCGCCGGACATGCCTCGCGGCGACGTCAGTGTGCTCACCGTCAAGGCGCAGACCGGTTGGGACCCGGCGACGCCGGCCGCGTTCTCGATCCGCGCGACCCGCGAAAAGGGCCAGATTCTGGCCGAGCGCGTCAGCCACGACTTCGCGTTTCCGTTCTCCGTTCCCGAAGGCCTGCTGATCCTCCCGTCTCCGGAATCGGCCAAGGGCGCGCTGGGGGTTTGGCGGGACCGCTGGGTCGACGTCGCGGCGATCGCGGCGAGCCTCGCGCTGCTCACGGCGGCGCTGTTTGGCCAGGACCCGCTGACATCAAGGCCTGCCCGGCTCGCCTGGTTTCGTCGCGCTTTCCTGGTGTTCACGTTGGTGTTCATAGGTTGGCGCGCGCAGGCGCAGCTTTCCATCGTCACGCTGATCGGTCTGACCCGCGCGGCGCGTGGCGAGGGTTCGCTGACGTTCCTGCTCTACGATCCGCCGAGCCTGATTCTGTGGGGCTTCACTCTGGTCTCGCTGGTCGTCTGGGGGCGCGGGACGTTTTGCGGCTGGCTGTGTCCGTTCGGCGCCTTGCAGGAATTCTCCGGCGATCTGGCGCGCCTCCTGCGCGTTCGACAGGTGAGGATACCGGCGAAGCTCGACGCGAACCTGCGTTGGCTGAAATATCTGGCGTTGGCGACGATCCTGGGTTCGGCCGTCGCCTATTCCCCGCTGGCCGAGCGCTTTGCCGAAATCGAGCCGTTCAAGACCGCCATCACCCTCGAGTTCGCCCGCTCGGCGCCGTTCGTCATTTACGCGGGCGGACTGATTCTGGGTTCGATGTTCGTCTACAAATTCTTCTGCCGCTACCTCTGCCCGCTCGGCGCGGCCTTCGCCATGCTCGGCCTGCTGCGCCGATGGGACTGGATTCCGCGGCGAACCGAATGCGGCAGCCCGTGCCAATTGTGCAAGACCAAGTGCCGTTACGACGCGATCAAGCCTTCGGGTCAGATCGTCTATCACGAATGCTTCCAGTGCCTGGATTGTGTCGCCGTCCACAACGACGTCCGCCAATGCGTGCCCTTGGTTTTACGGGCCCGTGGGCGAGCATTGCCGATCCGAAAGGCGGTCGCGAGATGAACCTGCCCTCTCTTACCCGGCGCGGGACGCTCAGTCTGGCGCTCGGCGCCGCCGCCGCTTTGGTCGGCGCGCCGATGTCCGTCTACCGCCGCCTGGGCGTCGCCTTTGGCGCGACGGTCTCGATCAAGCTGCAGGCGCCCGACGCGGCGACAGCCGAAGCCGCGTTCGCCGCCGCCTTCACGGAAATCCGCCACATCGACCGCGTCGCCAGTCTGACCCGCGAAGACGGCGACCTGTTCCGGCTGAACCGCGACGGCCGGCTTGACGCGCCCGATCCCGCGCTGCTCGAAATGCTGCGGACCGCCGACGCGATGCACGCGGCGACGGAAGGCGCTTTCGACGTCACGATCCAGCCGCTCTGGCTCGCATTCGACGCGGCGGCGAAGCGGGGAGTCTGGCCGAGCGACCGGGAGATCCACGAGATCCTCGATCGTGTAGACCAGACCCAGGTCGCCTTTGACCCGGAGCGCATCCGCTTCGCGACGCCGGACATGGCGATCACGCTGAACTCGCTGGCGCGCGGGCTCGCCGCCGACCGGGTCGGCGCGGCGCTCGGGCGGATGGGCATTGCCCACGCCTTCTTCGACACCGACGTGCTCGGCGCGCGCGGCGCGCGTCCCGACGGGACGCCGTGGCGCGCCGGCCTCAGGCATCCGCGTCGCGACGCGGCGACGCTGGGCGAAGTCGCGCTGAACGGCTGTCTGGCGACCTCCGGCGACTATCAATATTTCTGGTCGCCGGACTTTTCTCGCAACCACATCGTCGACGCCCGGCGCGGCGTCTCGCCGTCGGCGTTCTCCTGCGTCAGCGTGCTCGCCAAATCCGGCCTGACGGCCGACGCGCTTTCGACCGCCGCCTTCCTCGTCGACCCCAACGCGGCTGTCGCGCTCATAAAGCGCTTCAGCGCCGAGGCGGCGTTCGTCGACAAGACCGGCGGCGCGAGCGCCACTTCCCGCTTCCCCATCGAATGGAGTTGATGACCTCATGCGGAGGTTTGCCCTCATCGTCTTCGCAACGCTCATCTGCGGCGCCGCCTTCGCGGAAGACGCCGACGACGGCGAGTTGAACCCGCAATCGCTGACCATCGATTATTGGGTGAAGAAGCTCGACGAGAAGCCGTTCAACTCGATGATCTGCACCTACGGCTACCCCGCCGCCAAAATGGGCTGGCACGACGCGGCGCGGAAAATCTTCGAGAAATGCTCGGAGCGCGGCGTCGAGGGCGCGATGCCGTGGATGTCGTGGACGGAGGAGAACGGCTACGACAAACCCGCCGACCCCGCCAAGGCCGCGCAATGGGACCGCCGCCTCGCCGAACGGGGCAATTCGCTCGGCGCCTTGAACTACGGCCTCGACCTGCTGCGCGGACGCGGCGTGGCGGAAGATCCGATCCAGGGCCGCGCCTATATCGATCGCGCCGCCAGGGGCGGCGACGAAACCGCCACCGAACTCGCCGCGCACGGCTACGACTGGCAGAGCGTCACGCCGTCGGCGGACGCGGATAGGTACAATAAGTTCGCGTATTGATTTCGAGGCTTGGGGAGGCGAGGCGCATAGGCGTCAGGTTCAGCAGGCGTTTTCCGTCTTGCCGGGGCATCGACCTCTGGACGTAACTGGAATGCCTCGGAATGGGGCATCACGCCGCGAAATGGGGCGCCGGGACGGCGCCCGACGTCGCCTCAAAGCTTTTGTCGCAAGTTGAACCAAATCCGACACGTTTTTTTTGCCGAGCTTCTCCGAGGATTCCTTTGATACTGATGGCCGTCGAACGATATGCACGCTCGGTAAACCAAGTCCCCCGTAGATCTCTCCCGCAGCTCCTGTAACTCCGTAACTCAACGGAGGGTTGCAATCCAGTCCAGCAAAGGTGCGCGAGATGAACGTGGGCGAACTCCTGGTGGCCAAGGGACTGATTTCCGGGGCGGAAATCAAGCGGGCGCTCGAGCATCAGACGCACAATGGCGGTCGTCTCGGGGACAGTATCGCCGCCCTAGGCATGCTGACCAAGGAACAGATCGACAAAGTCCTGGATGAAGCGCCGCAGGCGCCATTGACGGCGGCCGCCACCGGCATCGATCCCGCGATGCTGCTCGAATTGGCCATGAAGGGCATGTACACCGAAAAACTCGAGACGGCGTCGCAGATCGCCGAGGCCCTCAAACTGTCCAGCAACATCGTGAACCACCTGCTGCAGGAAGCCAAGGAACGCAAATTCGTGGAGGCGCTGGCGCTGGCTTCCGGAAGCGGATCCATGACGGAATTGCGCCTGTCCCTGACCCGGGCCGGGCGCGACTTCACTGACGAGGCGATGAAGCGCGGACAGTATTTTGGCCCGGCGCCGGTGTCGCTCAAGGACTATCAGGATCGCATCCAGCGCCAGCGCGTCACCAATGAGCACGTGACGCGCCAGAGGCTGGAGGAAGGGTTCGCCGGCCTCATCATGACGGAGCGATTCCTGAGCCGGCTGGGGCCGGCGATCAATTCAGGAAACGCCATTCTCATTTATGGGCCCGCGGGCAACGGCAAGACGACGGTCGCCGAGATCGTCGGCAAAATATTCGAGAACGTCATTTACGTTCCCCACTGCGTCGATCTCGACGGCGAAATCATGAAGGTCTACGATCCCGCCATTCACCGCAAAGTCGCGGTCGAGTCCGAGCAACAAGGCGTCGCCAACGTACGCCGCAGCCGCGTCGACATGCGCTGGGTCGCCTGCCATCGGCCCATGGTGATCACGGGCGGCGAATTGACGATCGAGATGCTCGATCTCAAATTCAATTCGATCGCCAAGTTCTATGAAGCGCCTCTGCATATCAAAGCCCTGAACGGCACCTTTCTCATCGACGATTTCGGTCGGCAGCGCGCCAAGCCCGAGGACATCCTCAACCGCTGGATCGTGCCGCTCAACAGCCGGGTCGATTATCTGACCTTGCATACCGGCAAGAGCGTGATGATCCCTTTCGACGAAATCGTGATTTTCTCAACCAACATGCATCCCGACGATCTGATGGACCCGGCGTTTCAGCGCCGCATCGGTTACAAGCTGGAGACCGTCGAACCGCCGGAAGACCTATTCCGCAAGGTATTCGACGGCATTGCCAACAAATCCGGCCTCGAGCTGACGGACGAGTTCTACAATCAGGTGCTCGACCGTGTCAGGGTCAACGATTCGCCGCTGGCTTTTTTCCAGCCTAAATTCATCGTCGACCAGGTGCTCGCCTCGTGCAAGTTCGAGGGCACGAAACCTCAGTTCAGCAAGGTAAATGTCGACGACGCGCTCGCCAACCTGTTCATCAAGAAGCCGGACGGCAAGATGTTCGGGGTCAAGCGGAGCTAGTGGCGCGGCGGTTCGCTCGACCGCCGGGAAACCTCGATAATTTCCAGACGCCCTCCGCGCCGCGGTGACCTAATGAGACGACGCGCCCAAGTCTCCCGCTACTTCCCCTCGGCCGCTTTCCCGACCACCTCCGCCATCCATTGCCCTGGCGTCTCATGCGCGCTGGCGGCGGCGGTCGAGACCGCGCGCATCGTCGAGGCGGACAGGGGCACTTCGGCGAGAATTTGGTCCTGCGCGCCCGATTGGGCCGCCGCGATCCGCAGTTCCAGGATCTTGTCGAAACGCGTCAGTTGCGCCCGCTTTTGCGCGTCGGTGCGATTGGGTTGTTGGACGACGATGGGACAATAGGCGGCGGTGAGACCGTTGACGAGCGACGGGAAGGAAATGCCGGGTTGATCCTTCCGCACCCGCTGGACGATCGCGTCGATCTTGTCCGCCGTCGTGACGTCGTCGGCGTCGAGCGGAAAGTCGCCGCTCTTCCAGTCCGGCAGGACCGCCGCCACTCCCCCCGCGCCCATCACGGGACATTCGATGGCGGACGCCGCCGCCGGAAAGCAAAGGAGAGGCAACGCCATGCCGAGGGCGCCGATCAGCAGGCCGCTGACTCGCCTCGAGCGCCGCGGCGATTTCGATGAACGATCCATGGACTTAGCGTCTCCCAAACTGTGGGCGGATCGGGGCAGGTTTGCATGAGCCATGAAGCCGGGGGAGATGTGGAAACTACGCAGCGGGAATTCGGCGGGACGGGTCCGAGGCAACAGCCCGCTCGGGGAAAGCGGGCCCAACACCCGGGGAGCGGACCGTCATGATTTTCGGCTTGCGTGGCGCGGGTTCAGCCTCGATGCTCGTCGCCGGCCTCGCCACGCGCGCCGACGCTCATCCCTCCAACTCGACGCCTTTCTCCGCGCACCATTCCCGCAGCGCCTTTTCCGTCGCCGCGTTTTCGTAAGCATACCAGCCTTCCAGCCGGCCGATGCGCTGCAGGAAATCCTTGAACCGTCGATAGGCGCCCTTGCGCGAAAAAATCCTGTAGATCTCGTCGAAATGGTCGGGGATTTCGTCGCGGGCGAAGGACATAACGAGACGCGTGCCAAGTTCGAGGTCGCGCTTGTTGGGCAGCCGGACGTAATCCTCGGACTCGTCGATGTCCTCGGGCAATTCGTCGATATCGGCGAAGTCGGATCGGAGGCAGGTCTCGCCGGTCTTGGTGTTGAGGAAGGCTGCGGCGCTTTCGTCGCCCTCGGTTTCCAGCAAGGCGCTCTCGAGATCGCTGAACAGCACAGTCATGACGGAACTCTGTTGGCCGTCGCGGGTCGTCAACCCAGCGCGGAAAGACAGCAAAATGGACGATCCAATGGCAACCGGACGAAGCGCCGCGTCGAGGCGGCCCGTCAGGTCAAGCCAGCTGCCGGCTCTGCCGCCGACCTTGTCCTTCGAGGCCCCTTCGGGGCGCCTCAGGATGAGGTCGGCGGAAGGACGGAGGCAAGAACCTTCAAATGGCGCTCATGCGGGGTTCACCCCTTCTGCGACCGCACCCAACCGATATAGCCGCGCACGTCCGCCGCCGGCTCGGTGTAGGCGTCCCCCAGCGCCGCTTCGATGCGCGCCCTGTATTCCGCGACCCACGCCGGAAATTCGTAGTCGATGATGGCGGGGAATTCCAGGGTCGCCGCCAGACGGATGTCGGCGATCGAACAATGGTCGCCGCCGATGAACGGCTTGCCCGACATATAGAACGAATGAAACACGCCGAGCGGGCCGGCCATCGCATCCGCCGCCGCCTTTTGCGCCGCGGCCTTGGCCTCTGCACTGGCGTCGCTGGCGCCGACCTCGCCCGCATATTGCGGGAAGCCGAGCGCCGGATAGGTCGCGCGCGCGACGTAGGGATAGAGCGTGCCGACGATATAGAACATCGCGCTGTCGATCATCGCGCGCGCCGCGGGCTCTTTCGGATAGAAAGACTCGAGGTCGTGTTTGTTGCATAGGTACTGCATGATCGCGCAGCTCTCCCACATCACGCCCTTGGGCAGGTCGTCGGTCTCGACCATCGGCGTCAGGAACGCCGGATTTTTCGCCGCGAAGGCTTCGGTTCGCGTCTTGCCGTAGGCGTCGTCCTCGACGAAATCCAATTTGGCCGCGCGGACGAAAACGCGAGCGCTCATGTTGTTGACGCTCGGCTTGATGACATGAAGTCTGATTGGCGACATTTGGTCCTCCCTGAGTATCGTTGGTCGGCCGTTTTACGTCACCCCCGGCCGTAGGGGTTCTTCGGCGAGCGGTCCGCCGAAAGGCTCTTGGTCGATCGCA
>Ga0302320_10007749_pt1 | contig 23576 bp, 22 predicted proteins | sample Bog_T0_3_FD_202130 | JGI IMG/M metagenome (GOLD analysis project Ga0302320, IMG submission 202130) | Peat permafrost microbial communities from Stordalen Mire near Abisko, Sweden - Bog_T0_3 | ecosystem: Environmental > Terrestrial > Soil > Wetlands > Peat | place: Sweden: Abisko, Stordalen Mire... | reverse complement strand
CTGCCGGTGGCTTGGCCGGTCATCCGGCCCTCTCGGCGGCGAGGGTGTATTCGGCTGCCTCTTGCCCGCCTTGACCGCGGAATATGATGAGTTTTTTGGACATGGTGTTTAAACCTTTAGAAGTTCGCGGCGGTCTTTTTCGATGCTGCGGGAAAGGAACGGGTTGGCGATAAGGAGGCTAGAGTCCTTCGTCATGATTTGGACCCTGGTGCCGGCGGCGTCTGACAAGTCGGCTTCAATTTCTCCAAGTTCAAAAAGTGAATGAACGTAATTCGGCTCCGAGCGTTCTTTGTCGAATTCAATGATGAGGTCTATCCGGTCGGGCTTCGCCGCGGGCCGCTGAGCCAAAAATTTCCACACGTACGATTCCGTGCTTCTGGCAGACCGGGAGCAGGCGTTCGCGGAGCGCCGTCTGGGACGGAATCACGACGGGTGTATGGAGGTCAGACATAGCGATAATATGAGATAAAGGGCCTGATGGCAGGCCCTCCCTAGTCTATCGAAGCTCGTGGTTATATGTCCGGTTCGGGGTTTTCCCGGGAGGGCGGCTGTGCCGATCGGAGTACGTTGAGGGTGGCGAGGGCCTCGCTGGCGGAGGGGTCGCCGGATTTGTCGGCGTGTAGAAGGGCTTTGTATTCGGCCGAGTCCGTTGATTCTGGTTTTACTAGGCGGTGGTTGCCTTTCTGTTCGGAAAGCTCCCGGCTTATTTTTTCGAAATTGAGTCCGTATCCGCCTCCGCCGTTTTTTACGGCCTCGCGGATTTGCGTATGAATCTCGATTTCCTTTGGCAGGAGCGGACGGGAGATGACATCGAAGGGGACGATGGTCACCTTTCCGTTCGAGTCCCTGACCCGTCGACAGTTGCGCGGGTTGAGGTCGAGGATCAAGTGTGCTCCGTTTTCGCTTTTTACGACAACAGGTAAAACAGATGTGTCGTTATCGAACTCCTTCATCGGATCCTCACCTTGTGACGGAAGGGGCACGTGCCCGTGTTGGAGTGCCCAGTCGCGTAGCTCGGCTGTAGTGGGCTCGTCGTTCCCGAAGTCGACTTGCTTAAAGACGACATCGCCGCTTTCCGTTAGGGCGACGATTTCAATCGGGGCGAGTCCTGGGAAGGTCGAGGCGGCTAGGCAGCGTTCAAGGATAGGGATCTGCCCGAGTGCGTTCGCGAAGAGGTGAGCACCTATTCGGGGGTATAGCGGGCCGTCATTTGTGATCGGCATGATGTCCAGCATGGCGGCGTTAATGGGGGCGACCTTGTAGACGAAGCCCGTACCGTCCTGATAGGCCTTTGATTCGCTTCCACTGCCGTAGAGCACCCATTTGGGTGCGGCGGGCGTATCGTCAGCGTGCTGCGCCAAGAATGCTTTTACTTCCGGCCCGACATTTTCGGAAAAGACTTTTCCTGTGAGTGTTTTGGCGACTTCACCTAATTTATCGTCCGACAAATTGCCGTCGGCCCAAAGGTCATAGGCGTTTTTTAAGGTATTCCTCTGCGTTTCTGGTGACGCGGTAAGGAGTGGAATACTATCTCTTGGAATGAGTGTAACGAGCGTTTGAAAATCTCGTACTAGGGTTGCGATGGGCGGATTGGTTTTATCCAATTCAAGCATTAGTACTTTGGCTGAGAGCAGCCGGAATATAATGACCCCTTGGTCTCTGGGGCTTAGTTCTTTGAAGGGCTTATTTGGGGCGGGGTACGATAGCCTGAATTTTGGGTTTTCCACGAGACGACGTAGCTCCGAGCCAATTTGATGTAGCCGCTGGGCCTTTTTGGCTGCTGGGTGAGGGGTGGTCTCCGTCGTTAGAGGGTCTTCTTTTAGAAGATATGACGGGCCGTCGAAATAGATATCTCTGTTCACTTGGCTTGGCCTTCGTCAGCGCCGAGGCCTAGGGACAATAGGAGTTCGGCATTTTCTCGGTCTTTAATTTCGTGTAGGCAGGCTTCTGCAAAGGGAGTTAGCGCCGGCATAACGAGGATATGTGCTTTGAGCAGTCTGTCCTCTGCCCTTATCTCCGCCGCCTGCGCCCGAATGATTGGCGCAAGGATGCGTCGGTGCTTTGGTTCTTGGGCGGATGGCATGTTTATAATATAGGGAAAAGAGGGGTTTATGGCAAGGTCTCCGTCCTTCAGGCGGGATGCCGGTTAGAAGCCACATGACTGCGAATTGTCCTTGATCGGCGCCTGGATGCGTCGGTGCTTCGGTTCTGGCGAGGAGGGCATTTTAGTAATGTTTTCCGCAAATGAACGAGGAGTGCTTCGGCTGCGGTAGGAGCCGGGTGATATCGGAGAGGGTCTCTTCGACAGAGATTTGTTTAACGCCCGCAGGCAGGGCAGGACGCTCGATGGCGTCCCATTGTTCTTTGGAAAATGTATTCATGATGACGAGGGCGACAGGGCGGCTGTCTCCTTTGTGTTTTGTGTCTATGCGGAAAGGGATTTCCGGTCCCGATCTCTCCCACTTGAACGTTGATTTGATCCGTGCCTACGGCACCGGATCCGTGGATTGGTTCGGTAGGATTGTGAAAGGAAAGCCCCGTGTGGGGTATCCGGTCCATACTCCGTTTTGGTTAGTGAGTTCGATGTTCGAAAGATCGAGCTCTATTGCATCGCCTACATTAATTTGCGGCTGAATAGCCGCGTCGACCCACAGTTTGATTTTCCTACCTGCAAAATAGCGAGGCGAGGCTATGGTAAACTGGTATCCCTCCAGGACCAAGACGTCTTTCTTGCCATCGACGGTAGTGATGTCGTTTGGCCAAGTGGCGACCGCGACCATTCTTCCCGGGTGCTGAACGGCAACGTTACTTTCTCGATGCGCGCACGCTGACAGAGCGAGGAGAGCGACCATTACCAGGACTGAGCGCATTGTATTGCCGAACCCTAAGCTGAGCCGCGCCGGAGGGGTCGGCTCCGGCGGACGTTGGAGTGGAGGTATTGCATGGACCGAGGAAAGGAATTCATGACGGAGGGCGGTAGGTGGCTAGCTCAGCTTTGATTATGGCGAGATCGGATTTTGCGATTGAGCGTCGGCGTTCAAGCTCGTCTGGCTCGACTTCGTTATAGTCACAGGTGTTTCTATTTTTTCGAAGCCTGTCTAGGGCGTTCGCTGCATCGTCTTTGACGAAGAGCAATTTAATTTGGATTCTGTCGTGGTCTTCGACCGTACCTTTTTTTGTGTATTCGCGGTTTACGATTACCCATTCGAGCACGATGTGGAAGGCTGAGAAATAGTAGCGACTAACGGCCGTTCTTAGGGCCGTCTGTTTTAGAGGCCAACCGGGGTTTTGAAGCGCCGAAGCGGAAAGGGTGTCACCCAGTTTTTCGAACAGCGCCGGATCGGGCTTCACGCAGCGACCCTATTTAGGGTCCTGTAGTCGCAGTCGAGGCTGATTTTGCCTCCGGCGATGGCCATTTCGCGGATGGGTGTCGTCTCGCGGGTCATCCTGACTGCCTTGCGGACCAAATCCCCGAAGTTTTCGGGGTAGATCTCGGCCCGAGCCCAGAGGACCAACTCATCGGCGACGATTTCCGGGTCCTTGTAGAGTTCGAGGGTGAACTGCGTACCCTTCGGAAGGATGCTTGTAGCATTTTGAAGAAGTTTCGTCACGATGTCTTCGGCGCCATTATGACGCCCGAGGAATCCAGCGACCTCTTCCTCATTTTCAAAGAGGACGCCTTGTGAAGCTAGTAGGTTGGAATGTGAAAGTGTGATCATGGGTATGTGGGTTAGGTCATCCTCAAATTTTTTGAGGATGAGTGATTTTTCGATCACTGCATTTTTGCCGCGACGGTCATCCCAAGTGATAGACCATGGGGTGTCAGGGCGGTGCGTTGCTTTGGCTACCTTATCGACATGAACCGACAAGCATAAAGCAAGGACAGTTAAAATTGAGGCAGCGTAAACGGCTTCGATTTTTGGAAATTCAAAGGTTCCGGGGATTGGCTCATAGCGCGGGAACGGGTCTTTTGGGAAGAGTCTGTAGATGAAATCGCAGACCGGCCCATTTTCCCATGCATATATCTCTTCGTCAAATAAGGCGTTTCCGGTTGTGACGAGATGATGACCTTGGGCGAGATAGAGGAACTTGTGGAGTTGATACGGGTTCAAGGGTTTACCCCTGGCGGCGGCTTCCGCTAGGAAGGCGTCAGCGACCAATTTGACCGGGATCGACATACCCTAATATGGGATAACCGAGGCCTTACGGCAAGGAGGGGTTTTCCCTACCTTACCGCAGTTCGTAGATTTCTACGAGGGCGATGCCCGTGGATGAGTTCGCTCCTGCGACTTCGGCGGTGTAGTTGCCGGGCGGGAGGGTGACGACCATTGCGGAGTCGGCTGAGCCGGCGGGGAGGGCGAATGCTCCTGTGCCCCAACCGGAGTTAGTTTTCGCCGGGAGGCTTGGGGCCTCTTTCTTTGGGGGGTTCTTGGTCGCTCAGGAGGAGTGCTTCCAGAATGCGTTGGGTTTCGATGGCGGCCGGGACGTTTTGGCGGACAGCTTCTTCTAGGGATATGAGAGTGGGGAGGCGCGAGATTGGATTTTCCGGTTTTGTTTCTAGGGATTTTTGTTCTTCGCGGAGGGCGTTGTAGAGAGGATGATCCCTCTCCTTTTCGTAGAGTTCTTTGCTTATCTGTTCGAAATTGGGGTGGAGGTCGATGTCCCGGCAGACGATGTTGATTGTTGTCTGTAGGGGCCCCGGGTTCCCTTGAAAGTCAGCCATGGCCTCCTTGGCGCGTTCGCGGAGCGTTTCTGGAGTGATGAGTTTTTCCAAAGCGAGCGCGTAGATGTCGCGCCGATCATTTTCGGAATATCGTGCCAATTTTGAGACGGCGAGGTCAACCGGGCTTAGTACCCGTAATTCGATGAGGCGTTTTTTCCCATCTGGGCGCGGTTCCTTCCATTTTTCGTGGATTACGGCATCCTTTACGAAGTCCTCGTGGAGGAGGGCGAAGGACGTGTTGTAGTGCGTGTCGAAATAGATGAAGGAGTCCTCGCCGTTTCGTTTCCGGTAGGCGACACGTAGGTCTTTTGGGAGAATGAGCCTCGCCGAGAAATCGGCGTCGATATCTCGGGTATAGCGGTTGCCGCAGTAATAATTTGCTGCCATGCCTCCGGCGAGACGAGCCTGGATGGGTTGGCCCGTGTAACCGCTTTCTCGGAGGGCATCCTCGATCCTCTCGATCAGGGTGCATAGGGCTTCGGTTAGCTCTGGGTGGGCTTTCATGGCCGCATCGTTAACGACTTTTTGTAGTCCATAACGGCGTCGAGCATGGGGTAGAACCGTTCGGGTTCTAGTCCGGAGGCGTGGAGTACGTCTAGGTCGCCTGGGTAATGTTGTCCCCATGTGTTGGCCGTGAGTTCACGGGCGACATTTTTTAGGCCTTTGTAATGGTTGGCTTCGGACCCTGCGGTTAAGCATTCCTTTAGGAGTACTGCGGCAGCCGCCCGGTGTAGGGGCAGGGAGCCTGTCGGGTGGGGTTCCATGAGCCAGTCCATGGCGGCGAAGGGGTTTGTGCCTTCTTTGGCCAACTGGAGTTGCGTGGCCGTAAAGTCCAGAAGGCGTTCCTCCTCCTCGCGCCCAAGGGGCGAGGCTTCGTAAAGGGTCTTGTGTGTGTTGCTGTCCATCTTGGTAATATGGGTTATAGGGGCGGAGCTGGCAAGGCCCTCCCGCTTACCGGCCGGGTCGCTCAGCGAAACGGGGGTAAGGTGCATGATGAGGTCGATGCGTTGGGGCCTGTCAGCTCGAAATCGGCTGCGCGTATATTACCTCAGCTCGTAAATCTCCACCAAGGCAATGCCGGTCGAGTTGTTCAGGCCGGAGACCTCGGCGGTGTAGCCGCCTGGGGGCAGGGTGACGACCATAGCGGAGTCGGCGGAGCCGGCGGTGAGGGCGAAGGCTCCGACTTTGGCGGAGATGGGCGCGGTGAGGGGCTGGACAACGATGTTGGAGGTTGCGCCGGGGCCCGCGACCGGGGCATTGCCCCAACCGGTGTTGGTGGCGATGATTTGGGCGTTTGGCGATGCTGTATTGTAGAGAGTCAGCACGGGCTGAGCGAGTACGCCCGTGAGGCTGAAGGCCGTCAGGATCGGGCCGTCGGCGCGGATGACGACCGTCTGAGGGCTGTTGCCCCCGATGACGAAGCCTCCGATCAAGATGTTTCCTCCGGTGCCGACGAAGACGCGAGCCGAGATGTTGACGAGGCGGTTTGTGGGCGCTGTGTCGTCGGCGTCGTAGACCTCAGCGAGGGCGACACCGTTATTCGTCGTGGCGGACACGATCTGGGCTGTGTAGGGCCCGGGAGCGAGGCTCTCAAACAGGGCGGTATCATGGGATCCGACCGGGGTGAGGGCGAAGGCACCCACTTGGGTGAAGATGCTGTCCATGTTGGTCGCCCATCCGCTTGTCGTGTCGACCAAGACGGCGGGGTTTGTGGCAACCGATTTCAGCGTGAGCGTGGGATCGGCAAGGACGCCCGTGAGGCCGAAATTCGTGAGCACCGGGCCATCGCCGCGAATCAGAACCGCTTTATTCGAGGTTCCCGTCGTGGCAAATCCGGCAATGAGCTGGTTTGCTCCGGTCTGCGAATAGGCGCGGGCTGAGAGATTCACGAGCCAAGCGTCGGTTGTGACCGTGAGCGTGCCGGCGTCCGTTTTGGCGGATCCGGCCGAGTTTGTGACGAGGACCGTGTAGTCGCCCTGGTTGGCGGCTGTCGGGTAGACGATCTCTGTGGCGCCTGTAGCGCCAGCGATCGCGACGCCATTAAGCTGCCACTGATATGAAGTGGGGCTGCCGGTGGCGGTAGCTTGGAGCGTGATCGGCGCTGAGCCATTTGTAACTGAGCCCCCCGGGAGCTTTGTAGCGACTGATACGGACAGCCCCGCAGGAGGAGCCTCTAGCGCAGCCGCGATGAGCCCGATGTTCGGCGTGCCGATACCCGTGATGCAGTCATACGTTGGTCCCACATTGAACGCACCGTTCGAGTCGAGCGTGCCTGCGGGCAGGGTATACATGGGTAGTCCGTTAGGGTACAGATTGTTCGGGTTTTCACTGGAGTAGTTCCATGTGACGTAACCTTGTGTGACGTAGTTCATGGCACCTGTCCCTGCGAGAGGGTAGAGAGCCTGTGTTAGGAGACCTACGGGCTTGTGCCCGTTGGACTGAAGATTTTGGTTCAGGATGGCGCAAAGGGCCGCCCAAATTGGGGCGGACTCGCTCGTTCCCGCTGCACCTGAATCGGCCTGGTGTAGGTAGGTGTAGAAGCCTCCTATGATGCCGCTTCCATTTGCTGTTGCTGCAACGTCGGGAACGCACCTTTTTGTGGTGGAGGGTATTCCGGGGCCAGTTTGCCAGCTTGGGGCTGCAAAAATGGTACTGATGCCTCCGCCGCTCATTGCGTTGTTGTTTCCGTTGAGGATGGCTGTTCCGGAGTTGTTTGTTATCGAGGCCGTGGGACTTGTTGCTGCGGTCCATGCAATTTCCTTGGTTACACCCGTGCAGGTGGGATAAGGTGGTGGATTGTTGCTGTTTTCTAGTCCTCCTAGAATCTGTTGGGTTCCTCCGACTCCGACAACGTAAGGATCGGAGGCGGGGTATATCACAATTCGTGGATTTGTTGATTGGTAAACGCCCCCGGTTTCAATTGTGGGGTTGCTGCCGCCGTCGCCGGATGAGGCGAAGGTGGTAACGCCCTGTGCGGCGAGGGCCATGAAGTATTGGGACATGGCGGTGTCGCTGGAGTTTTCTCCTGTTCCAGAGCTGTAAGTGAGCTGGTGGATGTTCGGGTACTTCGGAAGATCCGTGAGGACGGCTTCGGCCGTAGAAGCGTAATCCGCGACGCAGTAGACGCGCACGGTTGCACCTGGGCAGAGCCCGGTGACTATTTCGGTGTCCATCGTGACTTCGCCTCCGGCGGTGAGACCGGGGCCATCGTCCCATGTCGGCGTGCCGGCAGGGACGACGGTTACGTCGGCGAGTGTGTGCCTAGAACCGATCTTCGCCCAATATGCTGTGAGATCTGCTAAGCTAGGAGCAATGTCGAACCCGAAGATAGCGATGATTTGGCCTGTGCCGTCACCGACGCCTGTTGCACCGTAGGTGTCTAGGAATAATTGTGGGCCGAATGTGGCTTCGGACGCGTTGATTGCGTTGTACGTCGTCATTGCCTTCGGATGAAGGTGGGGCTGAAGCTTCAGCACGCCCGCGACATTTCCGGCGATTTCGTCCGGAACGGAGGCGGGTGTGACGGCGGAGGTGAACTCTTTGCCGTTTTCATCCGTGACCCTAGCGAAGCGGGTTTGGAGAGCTGAGGCGAGCTGAGCGACTTGGCCATGGGCCTGGACGCTCATGTGGGTGAGATTCTCCTCGTCAACCGTGAGGCCATTGGCCTGCGCCCAGAAGGCGACTTTCTGCCACGACTCGTGAGTCGGGTAGTACTTCTCGGCCATCTCCTGCGGCGAGAGGATCTCGCCCGCAGCGATGCGTTTGGCGAGCTCGTCCTTATTCCTGAGATTCAGGACCAGCATTGCGGGCGCGACGGCCGCCGACTCTTCTGGAGTCAGGGTGCTGCGCACAATGTTGGGGGTCTGTTCACTGATGGACGGAACGACGCGAGCGGCCGTGGCTGCCGGAGTGATAACGAGGGCCAGCGCAAGGGTGAGAAGCGCGAGCGTTGACGATTTTGAGGTTCGGTGTCGGTAGGCAAAGGGGGTATTCACGCGGGAATTAGGGGCTGTCTGGCGACAAAGTGAGAATCCGAAAACTATGATATATATAGGCCGTGCTGGAAGGACTTTCACAGATTCTCTGCCAGCTCGAGTGCTTTTTGGGCTCCGTAAAACCCCACCTTCATTTCCACGCGCCCTGCCTCTTCAGGCAATCAATCGGATGTCGGTGTGTCAAGCACGATGGGCTACATGTCGCCCCACTCCATAGACTGTAGAAGCTAAGATCATGGGCCCTTTATGCCCGGCTTACGTTACGTTCCAAAAAAGCGCCACGATCGCAACGCTTGTGGGCGGATTGTGGCGCAGTTTCGTACTCAACAGAATCTTTCCCAGGAGGATCTCGCGGGAAGAATGGCCGCAGTGAAATGGCTGGCCTCGAGGGATATCGTTAAGCGGATCGAAAACGGGGAGAGGGAAGTGACGGATAAGGAGCTGAAGTTACTGGCGAAAGCCCTCCGTGTGCCCGTGGCGGTCCTTTTCGAGCCGTGAAATACTAATGTGGTGATTGCCCTGTACGAAATGGAATTCATCTGCTCGTGAATGTCAGTCGAAGAGCAATGGGAAGAGAGTAGGTCAACTGAAGAAGCAATTGTTTAAGAATTCCTAAAACGATCAGTGCATTAGACTTCAAAGGGTGTTTGGTGACCGTCAGCCGAGAGCAATAGGCTGTATGAAAAGGAAATCGTTTCAAAACGGGTGAGCAGGCGACTTGTAATCGCCAGTCGGAATTGAATCCGGCCGCGGATTCAAATCCGGGGTATGCTTACCGGGGCTTAAGGGAGCAATCCGCTAGGTCTTCAATTTCACCCGGCTCTTGGCACGGTGGTCTGTCCGGTCCTAGCATGGTCGCCCCGAACATGCCGTGACCTGCCGACTCTGCCAACAGCCGAAGCTGCTCCGAAGCTCCCACATCATCCGGGAGTTCGCCGAGGCGCAACGGCAGCGCTGCGCACCAAGCGGACCGACGAACAAAGGCAGTTGATCCAATGGCGAACCCAGTAATTCGGAACTATCTGGTGGCATTCATCGACCTGCTTGGCCAACGGAAGCAAATGGAGGGACTATTGTTCATTCCGCCGCGCTCTGAGGTTGCCGCTCGGGAGGATTTCCATTCACGGATCATTCGCCTGATAGGTGCCGTTGCCTTTGTTCAGCAGAACATCTCCCACATCGCGCAGGCATCCAACAGCCACCACCTCGAAGCCTTAGAAGGAGCAGATCCGGCCGTACAAGCACAGTTGCAGAAGTATAGAGCAACAAATGTCTCTTACCAGCCGTTCTCCGATGGGATTGTTCTCTATTCGCCTCTTTCGCCCGACGGGCATTATCCGCTCGGAAGCGTCTACAGCCTCCTGAGCGCTTGCTCGTCGATCATGCTTCTCACTCTCGACAAAGGGTTTCCCATACGCGCCGGCATAGCGATCGGTGCCGGCTGCAACCTCAATGACGAAGGCGTCTATGGCCCTGTTGTTGCCGAAGCCTATCGATTGGAGAGCGAGGTCGCGAAGTACGTTCGAATTGCTGTGCACAATGAGTTTATTTCCTGGTTGGATTCCTTCGAGAGCAGGGAATACCTGTCGGAAGAAGACCGTAGAGTCGCAACCGCTATGGTTGCAAAGTGCCGAGAGATGGTGACCGTCGATCATGACGGTGTTCTTGTCTTGGACTTTTTGAGTCCTGCCACGCTAACTTTGCTGGGAGGGATCGAGGCCAATGCTCAACCGATCGCCGGCATGCGGGTCTTCGTCAGTCAGATGGTCGCCAAATTCACTCAAGAAGAGAACGAGCACATTTTGGCCAAATACAAATGGCTCAGTCGGTACATTGACTCTCGATTGTCAGGTAGCTCCGGCCATTAGTGCTCCTAAATGGACCCGTTGTGGAACACTAGGGACAACTAAAATTAAGGAGAAGCTCTCAGCTATGTGCCCGTGAACTTCCCGGTTCCTATCGGGGTAGGTTTAAATTGAACAAGGCACTGCCAATATCTAGAATCCCACTACTGTAGAAATGAGTAGACATACAGCTACCATGAAGTTCTTCCAGCGCTTAACGTTAGCAATCGCTTGGTGTATCGCTGCCGTCTCCGCACGAGCGAATCCACCCACGCACTTAGGCAATTCGTTTGTCGTTTTGAGTACGTATTGGCCGACCGGTGGTCTCGTGTCCGGCCAAATCCTCTATCTCACTCCCAATGGGACCTGCGAGCTGCTATCGCAATGCAGCACGGGATGGCCATCCACTATATCACTCCAGTTTGCGCCGTCCTCGTCGGGAACGTACACCTATGAACTCGCGCCCGGAAACCCAAACGAGGCGACGCTGAATCTCAACGCTCCGGGCCTCTTCGCGACTGCAATGAGCGAGACTCTGGATTTTCAAGGCGACACTTCGGGCGGCGGACTCACGCTCGGCTTTAGCTTTTTCCTATCTTCCCCGAACGGGTTTCTCACCAATGCCAGCAACCGGGTCACCCTAAGGGCCGGCGACATTTCAACGACGGGGTTTGTGATAGAAGGGAGCTCGCCGCGCCTCGTCCTCGTACGGGCGGTCGGTCCTTCTCTCGCGAACTTCGGCGTCAGCCCGGTTTCGAACAACCCGAAGCTTGAGCTGTTTTCGAGTTCCGGAGCGGCGTTGGCGGCCGGACAGAATTGGTCCTTGGTTACCTATTCGTCCTTAGAGCCTAACCTGCCGCCGGGCCCGAACGGCGCTCCGCCGACTGCCACTTACTTTTCCCCTACCCAGTTTGACGCTCAGGCGATGAACTGGATCTTCAGCATCGCCGGGGCATTCCCGCTCAATGCCAATTCGAACGACCAGGTCTTTTTTGGGATGCTGCCTCCGGGCGCCTACACGGTGCAAGTCAGCGATACCACTGTCGGTGCCGGTGGAGGCACCGCCCTGATCGAGGTCTACATTCTTCCGTATTCGTCATGAGGTCCATCCATGGGAGAATAGGAGCTGCGGTTGTTTTTCTGGTGGTCGCAGCATTCGCCGGATTGCCGGCAAGGGCGCAGAATTTATCTGCCACTGTCCCTGTGGGAACCTTACCTGCGAACATCGCGGTAAACCCGCTGACGAACAAGGTCTACGTTGCAAACCAGAACAGCGCCAACGTGACGGTGATCGACGGCACGACGAACGCGACGACCACCGTCGCAGTGGGCACCAATCCCAACGCCATTGCCATAAACCAAGTGACGAACCAGATCTACGTTGGAAACCTGGGCAGCAACAGCGTGACGGTGATCGACGGGGCGACAAATGCGACCACGAACATCCCTTTGGCAATCGGACCGTATCCGATAGTGGTGAACCCGGTGACAAATAGGGTCTACGTCGGAAGTTCCAACGGCAACAACGTGATGGTGATCGACGGTGCGACGAATGTGATCACGGCCGTCGCCGTGGGGATCATTCCCACCTACGTTGCCGTGAACCCCACGGCGAACAAGATTTACATCGCCAGCGGAAGCGGAGACCACGTGACGGTGATCGACGGCGCGACGAACGCTATCACAACGGTCGCCGTGGGAACCAATCCCGGTCCGATCGCGGTGAATTCCACGACGAACCAAGTCTACGTTGCAAACATGGGCAGCGCCAGCGTCACGGATATAGACGGGGCGTCGAATTCGACGGCGACCATCGCGGTGGGGAGCAATCCCCAGGCAGTCGCGGTAAACCTGCTGACGAACAAGGTCTACGTGGGTAATTGGGGCAGCGCCAACGTGACGGTGATCGACGGGGCCACAAACACAACTGCTACCATCGTTACGGGAGTCGGTCCCTCAGCCTTCACCGTGAATTCGGCGACCAATCAGATCTATTTCTCCAATAATAACGGCAACCTTACGGTGATCGATGGGGCTACCAGTGGGGCTGCCACTGTAACGATGCCTGCCCCAATCTATCTTATCGCCGTGAATTCGGTCACGAACACAATCTACGCCGTAGAATCAGGCGCCAATTACGTGATCGTATTCAATGGGGCGACGGGGGCGACTGCCACCATGGCGACTGGAGCCGGTCCCACGGGCATTGCGGTTAATCCGGTGACGAACAAGATCTATGTTACGAACGGCGGTAGCGCCAACGTGACGGTGATCGACGGGGCCACGTATGCTGCAATTACCGTGACCGCGGGAACCAATCCACAGGCTGTCGCAGTGAACCCGGTGACGAACAAGGTCTACGTCGCGAACAGCGGCAGCAATAACGTGACGGTGATCGACGGCGCAACAAATGCGACCAGCACCGTGGCGGCCGGAACCAATCCCCAAGCAGTCGCAGTGAACCCGGTAACGAACAGAATCTATATCGGAAACTTCGGCAGCAATAGCGTGACCGTGATTGACGGAGCCACAAATGCGACCGCCTCTGTGGCTGTCGGAACGGGGCCCGATGCGATCGCGGTAGACCCGGTGACGAACAGAATCTACGTCGCCAACAATGGCAGTGCCAGCGTGACGGTGATCGACGGGGCCTCGAGTGCCGTCACCAACGTTACCGCAGGAACGGGTCCCCAAGCCATTGCGGTGAATCCGGTGACGAACAAGATTTATGCCGCGAACGGCGGCAGCGCCAACGTGACCGTGATTGACGGGGCGACAAATGCTACGACTGCCGTCACGGTGGGTGCCAATCCCTCTGCCGTTGGGGTGAACGCCGTGACGAACAGGGTCTACGTGGCGAACAGCGGCAGCAATGACGTGACCGAAATCGACGGGAGCACAAATTCGACGACCACCATCGCAGCGGAGAATGGTCCCGATGCGATCACGGTGAACCCCGTGACCAACCAGATCTATGTTGCGAATTCAGGCAACGGCAACCTGACGGTGATCGACGGCGCGAGGAACGGGACCACATCTGTCGCGGCCGGCCCTGGACAGGCTATCGCCGTCAACCCCGTTACGAACAGGATCTACGCTGTAAATCGGGCCGGTGCCTACGTCGCAGTGATCGACGGTGCAACGTATGGGAGCGCCACCGTGACCGTGGGGACCACGCCCTATGCCATTGCGGTGAACCCGGTGACGAACAAGGTCTACGTGGGAAATCAGAAGAGCTCCAACGTGACGGTGATCGACGGGGCGACAAGCGCGACCACCTCAGTCGCGGTAGGGATAACGTGCCATGAAATTGTGGTGAATCCGGTGACAAACAAGGTCTACGAAATCGATGACAGCGCCAATGTGACGGTGATCGACGGCGCGACGAATGCGACAAGCACGATCGCCCTCGCTGTAGCGGGCCCCAACGGCATCGTTGTAAACCCGGTGACGAACAGAATCTACGCCACCCATGGGGACGGCAGCACGAGTGGAGATTTCGTGGCTGTGATCGACGGAACCACGAATGCGATCATAGCGACCGTCAACCCGGGAAACGGCCCAGTTCAAGGGGGGCTCGGCGTCAACCCAGTGACAAACAGAATCTACGTGTCGAATTACAACGACAACACCGTAGCGGTAATCGACGGCGTGACGAATGCAGTCATCGCCACGGTCCCGGTGGGAACCAGCCCCGAGGGTCTGGCGGTGAACCCGGTCACAAACAAGATCTACGTCGTTAGCTACAACAGTAACTATGTTACGGTGATCGATGGGGCTACAAATGCGTCATCCAATATCGTCGTAGGTGATGCCTACATCATCGCGGTCGTAAATCCTGTTACAAACAAGGTATACATCACGAATCAGGTAGGTTATTTGACTATGATCGACGGGGCTACAAACGCTACCGCACTTATCGACGGTGGGGCTGCGAGCGTCGCGGTGAATCCCGCCACGAACAAGATCTACGCCCCGGAAGGCAACTCCAACAACGTGGCGGTTTTCGACGGCACGACAGGAGTGAAGATCGCGACCATCGCGGCAGGGAGTGAAACCATTGCCGTCGCAGTGAACCCAGTGACGAACCAAGTCTACGCCGCAAATTACGGGATCAGTTACGTCGGTACCACTGTGACGGCGATAACGGAGGCACAGGTGCAGACGGTGCCGTTGAGTGTCAGCATTACTCCTCTAGCTGGAAACCAGACCTCCAGCGCAACTCCCACCTTTAGGTTCACTGCCCAGAGTTCTTTTGAACCGACCGCTCCACCACCCCAAGAGGTATTTTTCCAGGTGGACACGTGTCAGGGGGCATGGACCCGGGGCACGGGCAGCGGCTCGTCGTTTACCGGTACGACAGCACCCCTACTGCCCGGATTTCATTTCTTGTACGCCTATGCTGGTGATGGGCAGGACGCAACTTCGGTTCAAGCCGACTCGCCTCTTGTGAGTGCCATCACGGCGTACGGATTCCTCGTGACGCCGCAAGCGGCCGGCTCCCCGAGTTTCACATCGCAGCCTGCGAGCCAGACGGTCAATTCCGGCCAGAGTGTGGCGTTTTCCGTTGCGACGACGGGCACCCCGGCACCGACTTACCAGTGGTTCTTAAACGGCACAGCGCTCGCGGACGGCGGCGGCATCTCTGGCTCCTCAACTTCCACGCTTTATCTCAGCGGAGCATCGGCGAGCGCGGGAACCTACACCTGCACCGCATCAAATGCTGCGGGTAGCGTGAGCACCAATAGCGCGACCCTGACGGTCGTGAACACCTCGACGCCCGGGCGGCTCATCGACATTTCCTCCCGAGCCTCCGTGGGCACCGGGGCCAAAGTCCTCATTGCCGGCTATGTCATTCAAGGCTCCGACCCGTTGCCGGTGCTTGTTCGCTCCTCCGGCCCGGCTCTCGTCCCCCTGGGCGTTACGGGCGTCATTCCCGACCCGCAACTCCAGCTTTACAGCGGCAGCACGGTCACCGGCAGCAACGCTGGCTGGGGCGGCAACGCCCAGATCGCTTCGACGGCGAATGCCGTGGGGGCGTTTGCGTGGACCAACCCCGACAGCAAGGATTCGGCGTTGCTGGAGACCCAGAACCCTGGTGCCTATACCGCGATCACTTCTGGGGTGAGCGGAGATTCTGGGGTCGCCCTAGCCGAAGTCTATGACGCCACTCCTTCCGGCACATGGAATTCGTCCCTTCCGCGGCTTGGGGACATCTCCGCCCGAGCCTTTGTGGGAACAGGCGGCAACGCCCTCATAGCCGGTTTTGTTATCGGCGGCTCCACCGCGAAAACGGTCCTTATCCGGGCCTCCGGCCCGGCCCTAACCTCCCTGGGCGTTACGGGCGCGCTTCCCGATCCGCAGCTCCAGCTCTACAGCGGCGGCGCGGTCATTTACAGCAACGCCGGGTGGGGCGGCAATGCTGCCGTAGCCGCCGCGGCAAGGAACGTGGGCGCCTTCACCTGGAGCAATCCCTCAAGCAACGACTCGGCGATCCTAGTGACGCTTCCGCCCGGCGCCTACACAGCCATCGTTTCCGGTGTAAGCGGTGATACGGGCGTGGCTCTTGCCGAAGTTTACGACGCGCCATGAGTCGCATCGCGAGGTGGCGCTTTCATCTTGTCGTGAAGCTAGACGCTGCCTTTCGGGCCAACTGTCTAGGGGCCGCAGCTTGTCACTAAGAGGACCGTTTCTAGAGCGGTCCTTTTCCGGAAAGGTATTAGTTTCCACCGACAGGCGAACAGAAACAGGGAAACCTTTCAGCAGGCGAGATGGAGCTATCGGCGCTCAAGCTCGTGGGATGAAACTCTGTGAGAACATCATTCAATGAGTCGCCGCAGTGAAATCAGTAATTGTTCCTCAATGTAGGCACCAGCAAACAACAGAATAAGTCCAAGGATGACTCTAAGATTTTGTATGATTTGCATCCGGCGGAGGGAATAACGAGTATTTAAAGCAGAGACGAAATTCAGCTAATGAGCGAAAGGGGCTTAATCCGTTCAGCTTTTTCGGCTCCGTATCAGAACTCGATCGGCGGCAGACGAAAATCTCACTTCTTCTCGGCAGGTAATTGCCATCCAACGGACTCGCGTGTGAGCAAAAATGTTTCGCATTGGGGAATTGGCACCTCGCGTCTCGTGGTTGTCTTTTTAATTTTCGCAAGAGCGTGTGGCAGATCGGACGTTCCCACCCAGACGCAGCTATCGTGATGAGGGGACGACTCGGGAATAGTCATAAAGGTTTCGCACGTGTAGCCGTGCAACCATGAGTCCAGTTCCGTCGATTCGAAAACAGAACCAGGGGCCGGTCGGAGTATAACGACCAACAATTCATCTGAGTACGTTTTAAAAACCAGAACATTGTTAATGGGGGAAAACACATATTTGGACGGGATTACCCGACAATGTAATCCCGTCAAAGGCACATCTGATGCGGGTACAGCACTTGAGACTATCAATGCTATTAAAAGATATTTCACCGCAAGAGAGGCAAAGGCATTCATGAATTTGTTAATCAAAGGACTAGTAGAGGCACTGAGTGTGGAAGCTTTTGGGCCTGGAACTCCGGTGCGATCACGGCTGCGTCAGGTAAGCTTCCGTCGAGGACGCCTTTGCCGATTTTCAATCTCGTGGCGGGAGCGTTCGACCGTGAACAGCGCGCGGTCCACTAGAAATTCTTCAGTTGATGCAAATGTGATCTCCTCCGGGGAAGCGATTAGCAAGACGCCATCACACACACAAACTACAGCTTCGATCTCGAGAATTTCACCGTTGATTTCATCCCACTCGGTGACGATTGGTTCGACTATTAGATTCCTTTTAAAGTCTAATCCAGAATTGAGAACCAACGCCTGTTGCATTGCCTCTCCGGTAATCCAAACGATACTTTGTTGTAAATCGGCTCGCCGAAGATTCTTGGGTTCAGTTCGGGCTGTTGCTTCAAGGACAGCCCGAATATCCGGAGAAACAATCCAATCGAGTAGAAATCTATCGCGACCGAGTCGCTGCATCGAGATGGCGGCGCGACTTCGAGTCACTTTGCGAATCTGTGCCCTATATTCTTGTTCGTGTGTGAATTTGAAGCGGAATGAGATCGGTGATTTCTTCTCGGTATTGTCCGGCGTTGTCGATCGTTGTGGATCTTCCGCGATCTCAGCCGGACAGGTCAGTCCTACTGCCGTAGCAAAAGTACTTCGCTCAGCGAATGGGAGTTCTTGCCATTGCTTTGTCCCGTAGGTTTCGAAGAAATTCAAAATGGCAGGAGGCGTGTCGAATAGCTCCACGACTCCGTTCCAGGAGTCTAGATCCTTAACAGCTATTTCGAGCCCGGCAATGAGCTCTTGTTCCCGTTCGAGTACCGCTTCGACAGCCTCGAATCCCGGCCGCCTCTTGGCAGATGTGCAGCGCATCGCGTGCTTCCAGGCGAATGCCACTGCCTGATGCAGATTGAACAATTCTTGCCGTTTGATCTCTTGAACGTACGGGGCGTCTTGTGTAGATTGTACGTACCCTTGGGCCATGAATGCGTTGTTGATGCTAGAATAGCGGGCTTCCAACTTTTCAGCGTCTGCCACGCTATACTGGCTATGTATCTCCGTAAGGAGTTTCCTTAGGTCAGTTCTGCTCTCCTTCAAAACATGGCACCGGAGTTGCATCTCATAACGAGACTCCAAAGGGCCGACATCTGATGGGAGGAACCCGTTCGCCTGAAATGAGGCGGTTCCGTTTTGGACCCATGCCGAAGGACAGTACTCGACCAAGTCGAAGCCGTGCCTGTAATTCCACATGTCGATCCCTACAAAGCGGGGGTCCCTTATGAATTGGCTTACAAAGCCACAGGACGCTTTACCGCGGCAGAAGCGATACCGCCGGATCGTGGAACCCAACTCGTCAGACCTCAGGATTAGTGCGAACGTTGGCTCCTGACCCTCGATCTCTAGTAAGAATAGGTTCTTCTCTGTGGGCATAGTGCTCCCTTGTTGTCGTTCTGACTATTTGGAATTATGCGGCTCTTAGCAGAAAGTCGGCGGACTGACAGCAGCGAGGCATTCCGACAGTCCACTCGAAAACCCGAATGGTCCGCGCAGACGGGCAAACGTACGCTATTGCTCCCCAATACCGGTCGAATCCTCCCCGCATCTCCGCGAGCCCGCGGGCGTAAAGGCTGAGTTGAAACAAATGGTCCATACGGTGAAATTCGGGCAGACCTCGATTCACGAACTTCACTTCGATCACGCCACTCGAGCGGGGCCCGCCAGAAACAAGGAGATCGCAGGACCCAACAAACCGACCGGTCTCTTGGATGTGCCAATCCGTCCACACTCTCTGAACGCCAATGTCCGACATCCAGTCTCGGATCACACACGCGTAAGGCCAAAACCGACGGTCAGCCCATTCACCTCTAATCAGAGCAGAGATGGCTGCGTGTGCGTTTTCTCCCTCATCAATTCCGATATATGGAACCCTGGCTCCTTTTATATGAGGGCTTAGTTCGAGGTCGTAGGAACTGTCCGGATGGGCACCCGCAAATGCCCGATTTAGAGCCCTCGTGGGGGCGTTGCGTACTAGCGATGTAACACTGGTCATAATTATCTCCTGTCGTTGAATTGACAGAAGTGTCAAGCGCTCTACACGCTCCTACAACGTAAAAATTGACACTTCTGTCAAGAAGGTGTAAGCAATTGATGTGCAAAATACACCGGAAGTAAAAAAACGATTCCCCGCGGCTTTGGACGACTTGGTCCAGAGCCTCGTTGATCGAGGCGCCTTTTATGACCGAGGCTCGGTTGCCGACTTTCTTGGAATTAAGCATCCACGCCTTATACGGCTCCTGAATGGCAAAAATGTCGCCGGGGCGCGAACAGTAGCGAAAATCTGTTCCCACCTCGAGCGCAGGGATGCAAGTCGCCTCTTGGAGGCGTACCTTCGGGACGAAATTGAATTGGTCACAAAATTGGCCAAGGAGCAGGGCGCAGACGAATGGGGTTCCGATAAGCTGGTTTTGGTGGAAATGGCGTAGTAGGGAAAATTCCGAACAGACGTGGCTGCATCGGGCCTTCGGCCCGTCGGCTGCCACGTTTTATTCATTGATCTGCCTACGGCGATTTGCCTGTGGTGCGGTCTTTCGCGTCCCCCGCCTTTTCGAAAGAGATGCGCTGTTCGATATGAAAGATAATCCTTCACGGCACTCTCCAGCGGCCGCTAACAAACAATTTTGCTTTGTCTCAATTCACGGCGACGAACTTACAGTATCCGACGATGGATCGACTACCGTTCTCATCAAACGACGGGTGCCGGTATGGGCTAAGTTGCCAATATGGAAGATCCAAAATCCCTTCGCCGCGCGAATGTTCGCATTCGCCTTAAAAATCGGGTTCTCATTTTCCGTCGAGCGTTTCCTCGATCCTGTGAAGGATGTCTGGGCTCCGGTGCTCGTGCTTCGTCTTGATGTCGGATCGCAGACCCTTTCGTACTGCGAAGTAGTGGTCGAATGGGACGACTGCGCAGATTTCTTTCGGCGATTCCCTGATGTGGATATTCTCGTGACGGCCTCCCGGATAGTACGACGTGACTTCCCAGGTACGGCTGACGCAAAAGTAGGAGGCCGCAAATGAAAGCTTCCGATCTGTCTTCTTGGAGATTCTTAAGCGAAGTACCGCTTGATTTGGGTTCTTGCTTGCAGCCAAGCTTAGATGAAGTCGTCGCATCGAATACAGACGGACTTCGCCTTCAGAAGAGCAGCCCTGAGAACTTCTACTTAAGTTGCAAGGAGCCGAGCGGCCAATGGCTGCTGCGCCTCTATCCAATTGCCCCTCAGCTTAGGGAGTTTCTAGCAAGTACAAAAGGCGGTGATGTTCGCATCTTTTACTTTCACGAGTCGCTCTGGGGCCCGGAGATTCTGGGATTGAATACCTCCACTTCAATGTGGCTGGCTCTTCGAAAGCGGCCTGATCCCATCGTGATCGCGAGTCTGCACATGCGGTTTCGACCGCCGGTGAGTGTCACGTACCCGGAATCTATGTGAGATGGTTGTTAGTCCTTCCAAGGCAGCCTTTGGCTGCATGCTCGGCAGGATGAACATTTCTTTTCTGAATTCCTTTTTTTTCGGGTTCCAGTCGTCGGTCTGAACTACCGGCTTGCGTGTATTGGCGCCATTCGTCGAACACGTTTCAGCGGGATAACCGCTGAAGGATCCGCTGCGTCCTCATGCAGCCATACTATGACAATAATCAAAGACCTACCAAAAACGGCGTATACTCCAAATCGGTCCCGGCTGGGAAGAGTTGAGGTGGCACGAGAGCTAGAGCGTATCCAAAAACTCGCACTGGCAGATCAAAACGACGGAAGTCGAATTCCCGTGATAATCGGGGAGGTGACAACGTACTGGTCATTGGGACTGTGCAAAACGTCACCCGCTTTCCTGGAGAGCGGCACAGGTCCATCGACAGGCGTCAAACGGTTGCACATCTATCTCCCGAATGAAGGTGTCATTTCCGTTTATGATAAGCGGGATCGCAACACATGGGAGCGCAGAGCACTTCTGCCGCTGACTGATCCCGAGAGGGTATTGGCAAGCTTGCCGAAGAAGGCACTGGTCCCGGAGGCGTCGACTTCTTTGGCTACACCGGCGCAGTTGAGTGTGATTCGTAAGAACCTGGATCTTTCGACAGATGCTCCTCTTGAACCCATGACCGCGGCTTCTGTTTCACGAATGATAGATAGGCTGACGATTGAAAAGGACATGGTCGAGCTGCATGCCGATTCCAGGGAGTGGGCATCGGGTCCGATCCCGGAATAACCTGCTAACGGAAACTGAACCTAGACGCCGGCGCCTTAGATGGTGCCGGCGTCTTTCTTTTACTATGACAAAAGACAAAACAGTGGCGTTTGTGCCAATTGACAACGAGCAGCTCAACTCGCCTCCGAGCCAGTTGTTCATCGCAGAGAATATGGCAATCTACCGGAACGAAATTGTCTTAGCGCTACGGAAATTCACTTCGCGAGAAATCGCAAAACTGGCACTTGCCACGGATTTAACCGTGAGCGATCTCCTGGGACCAAAGGGCAGGCTCCGGGACACGCTGTGGATCGAGTTCCGATATGCGATAGTTGAGGAACCCATCGCCCTGAGGCTCGCGTTCCAGGGCGTTGCAGCCGATCCGGAAAGTCACGATAACCGGGCCCTCGTTCGAAAGCTTAAGTGCCTCGATCCTGAGCTCGCACATCTATTGGCGTGGGTCGTAGTCGCGGTGACGAAGTCCGAATTACTTGATAAGGCAATTCAAGGAGCCATATCGGATAATTTCTGCTTAACGGAAATCGAAAGTGCTATCAGCCCAGTTGACCAGAAACCGGGGCCACGCGAAACCGTCTCATTCGAGCATCCCGTGAGCGAAGGTGCGAATAACAATTCTCAGGAGTTTGTAGGCAGCTTGGTCGGTGGATCGTCTCGAACACACCGATGAGCTCAAAACGAAGCACCGTCCTATGGGGAAGCCGAGGGATTACTGAGAAGGAAATCGAAAGACTTCTGGCCGCATCTTCCAATGAAATGAAGATCCTTTTAATATTCGTTGTCTGCGCGAAAGTGCCGCTTAAAGCACTTTTGAACCTACAGTGGCGGCACATCGCCAATGACCGGCTCAGGTGCGCCGATCCCAAATCTCGGAGTTTGAGGGTAGTCAAAATCGGGCGCCCACTAAGGGTATGCTTAGCGGTTATGATCCGTGGGGACCCCCGGGACTTCGTGTTCCCACGATACATAGGCACCCTTGGCTACTTAGATGCTCATATCGAGTTCCTCGATGCGCTGCACAAAGCCGCTTTGCAGGGGCCTGGGCGGAGCCTAAGCACGTTCAATTGGACATTCGGAGGGTGCGCAGCGACAGGGAATTAGTCTTTGCTATGGTCCGCAATTATCCTGCGAAAGGATTTCCATTCGCCATCTGTAAGGTCGCCTAGCTCTTTCAAGATTACCGCGACCGCCACCGAACGCTCTAAGCCGGAGTCAGTCCAAAGTATGCCGCGAATTCGCGAGCCGGATTTCTCGATGGTACCCGTACTGGATATCCAGCCAGCGAGGAGCATTTTTTGGAGTAGAGTTTCCAACGAATCCTTGGGCCGCATAGTTCAAGGCTGGGAGGGGGAGGAAGTTCGACAAAGGCAAACGATTGAATACGGGTTTCAACGAGGGAGGGGGCTCTTCGAGCATCTAATTTGGGCTTTGCCCTTGAATTTGGCCGGTGCACAGGGCACATTATGTGTGTCGCGATAACCGACCCGCACACACTTACCTGTGGGCTGTGCTCCCGGTAGCCCTTTGGCTTGGAAAGCGTGGAGTGGTCCGACCCTGTGGACCTAAAAGGAAGTTGGTGCTTTGGGTGGCCGCCTAGCGGTCATCCTTGCGAGGGGTCAACGTCGGGACCGAGGTCAACTGGTCCCGAGCGCGAGCCTGCTCCCGGTGGCCACGTTTGGATCCAATGCGATCACTCCTGAGTGCCGGGCAAATCAGGACCAACATCCATGGTTTCGACCTCTTCCAATCCTAAACTCGGCAGTGAAAAGCCGAAGTGTCTCATCTATGCTCGCGTTTCAGACGAAGAACAGGCGAACAAGACGTTTTCGTCGGTCGACGCCCAGTTAGCTGGTGGGCGGCGGATGGCAGAGGACGAATCCCTTAGTATCATCGAAGAAATTGCCGATGAAGGCGCATCGGGGAAAAACCTGAACCGCCCGGGCATGAAAAAGCTAATTTCCATCCTAAAGACGGAGCGCATTTCGGTATTGATCGCTAGTCGGCTGGATCGCCTGTCTCGGGACGCTGTACACACTGAGTATCTGATCCAGCTTTGCAGCGAGAGGGGAACGAAGATCCAATTGCTTCAGCAAACACTGGATGAAGAAACCGCATCGGGGCGGATGGGCCGCAGAATGAATTCGGTCTTTAGCCAATACGAACGAGAAGCGATCGGCGATCGGGTACGTTACAAAATTGGCGAACTTGCCCGAAAGGGTA
>Ga0302320_10007748_pt1 | contig 23577 bp, 20 predicted proteins | sample Bog_T0_3_FD_202130 | JGI IMG/M metagenome (GOLD analysis project Ga0302320, IMG submission 202130) | Peat permafrost microbial communities from Stordalen Mire near Abisko, Sweden - Bog_T0_3 | ecosystem: Environmental > Terrestrial > Soil > Wetlands > Peat | place: Sweden: Abisko, Stordalen Mire... | reverse complement strand
AGACGAGCTCGCCCTCACGGGTGACTTCGAACGCGCGCCCGCGTTCGCTTTCGGTGACCAGCGTATTGCCGTTGGCCAAGCGTTGGACAAAACCCTGCGATAAGGTGTAAAAACCATTCGCCTTATATTCCCATTCGATCTTCATGGATCGCGGGTTTAATTCGATCACTCTGGAGAATCCGCGATAACGGCCGTTATCAAAAATAAGGATATTCCCGTTGGCCAACATCGTCGGCGCGTGCTGGCCTTCCAAACCATCGGGGATATCATTGGCGATGCATTTCCAGACGACCTGTCTGGTGTCCTGATCTAAAATAAAGACCATGCTGCCGTGACGAAAACTTACAAGCCAGTTGCCTTCCCTAAAACGGGCATCTTTTTGACCTGAAACATTCTTGGGCAGAAGCTGGAAGGCATTCAACCGGTAATAATCATAATTCCCACCCCAAGGTGTCGTATCTTTGCGTTTTGCCGATTCCGGCAGGAAAAATATTTTAGGGCGGTCCAATTCCAGGGGACGGTGAAAACTCTGCAGATATTTAAGATTCTCCCATGTGGACCAGCGCATCAGTTCACGGCCCTGCAGGTCGAATTCCACCACCACGCAAAAATCGACCTTGCGGCCCCGGTAAAGGTGCATTTCCTTGGTCAGGGTCATGATCGTTTGGCGCGGCGTGTCTACGATAGCATGATGAATGGGAAAATCCTGCTCCCAGATCACCTGATCATCGAAGGTATACATCCCCCACTGGCGCGACTCATAATATTCCTGGGCGACATAGCGCTTATCCGGCAGGAACATTCCTAGATAACGCGATCTCCATTGCCTTAAAACCTTGCCGTTGATGTCGATCAATTGCCCGTCGAAAAGGTTGTGGCCCGGGGCTATTTTGGAGGGATCATACAGATGCGCCCCCGAAAGCTTCTCGTCGAAACGGGGCTCTTCTAATTCACGGAGTTTTAGTTTTACTAGATCGGAAAAAGACAAAAGTATTAACTCCCCCTGCCCCCTCTTTAAAAAAAGAGGGGGTTTATTTTAACAACGGGTCTATCATATCCGCGGGATACCTGGTCATGCGATAGATCTCCTGCCGCAGGCCCCATTTCTTTTTGTCGGTGGAATTCTTTTCATTCTGCCGGTCAGGATGATAAAACTCCCAGACTACCTTCTTGTCCGGCGTTAATTCAAAGACGTGCCCTTCTTCGGCTTCGGTCACCAGAACATTGCCGTTGGGCAATTGCTGGGCATAGCCTTGAGAAAGCGAATAAAAGTTCTTGTCGCGGTATTCCCAAACTACCTTAAGAGTCACCGGATCTAGTTCCAGCAGGCGCGACCATTTGCGGTAACGGCCATTGTCCAGCAAAAGAATATTCCCGTTAGCTAACATGGAGGGCGCATGAGGTCCTTCCAGCTTATCCTTGACCTGGTCATAGATCGCACGCCAAAGGATCCGGTGCTTGTCCTTCCCTAAAATAAAGACCATGCTCCCGTGACGGAAACTCAACAGCCAATTGCCGGGTTGGAAAGCCGGATGACGGGATTCCAGGGGTGTCGACGGCACGATGGACAGGGAATTCAAATGGTAATAATCATAATGCCCCCCAAAAACGCTTTTATCCATGCGATGGTCCTGAGGGATAGGAATACTGGCAGGCATATCTAGTTCCAATTTCTTATGAAACTGCTGAAATTCCGCCAGATGGTCCCAAAATGAATACCGCTGTAATTCATGGCCGTCTTTGTCATACTCCAGGACCACATCAAATTCCACATCACGACCGTTATACTGATGCACTTCTTTGGTGAAGGTGATGATCGTACCCTGCGGCGTTAAGAGCAATTCATGATGGATGGGAAAATGTTTTTCCCAGACCACCTTGTCATCCCAGGTATAACGCCCCCAAAGAGGTGCTTCAAAGTATTTCTCGGCATAATAATCGCCGTTCTTGTCGATCGTGCCCAGATAAATGCTCGACCATTTCTTGACGACATGGCCCTGATTATCCATGAGCTTGCCTTCATAAAGATCGTACCCGGGGCTGACACGCGCGGGATCAAGCGTATGGGGCCCTGAAAGTGCCGGATCAAATCGGGCCACGGGCGGCTCATAAAAAGCACTGAAGATCAAAAACCCCAGGCCAGCCAAAACAATGAAGATGCCCAGGAGGAACAGCGATCTGTGCCTGCGCCACAAATATACGGTGCTCCTCCAGATAATATTGCGAAAAAAATGGATACAAAAAGCAGAAGCAAAGGCAAAAAAAGCACCTAGCCCTGCAATAATGGAACTGATCAGATAGCCGCCGGTCCCGGGGTCAATATAGGCCCAGGCATCCTTGGGATAAAAGAAAAAACCGATCGACAGCAGGGTCACCAGAAAAATCATATATGAATTCATATCATGGCGTCCCCAACATTGCAAATAAAAAAGTATCTTAATATAATTTTGACTTTACACTATATTGCAATTATATTTATATAAAATGGTCATTTCTAAATTCAATGTTCAGAAATATTACCGTGACCTTAGCATCAGGCATAAACTTTTACTGGGATATGCCGCCTTTTTTGTTTTCTTCCTTCTGCTGAGTTTCATGCTCCTTTATCCCCTTATCCGTAGGACCCTTGAATCCGATATTGAAGGCAACCTGAATAATTCAACCAAAATGATCTCGAATACGGTCCGGGTCACGGCCGATGCCTCCATTAAGAATTATCTGCGTGCGGTCGCCGAAAAAAACAAGAATATCGTTGCTGAAATATATTACGACTACAAACAGGGAAAATTCAGCGAAGAAGAGGCCAAAAAACGTGCGAAGTCGATCCTGTTAAGCCAGCATTTGGGCAAAACCGGATATATCTATTGCCTCGACAGCCACGGGATCATCCAAGTCCACCCAGTTACCACGCTCCTGGGGGCTGATCTGACCAAATATGATTTTATCAAGAAACAATTAAAAGATAAGACCGGCTATATTGAATATGACTGGAAAAACCCGGGAGAATCAAAAAAAAGGCCCAAGGCTTTGTATATGACTTATTTTGAACCCTGGGACTGGATCATTTCTGCCTCCTCGTATAGGGAAGAATTCAACGAACTCGTCAACGTCGATAACTTCCGCGACAGCATCCTGTCGATCCGCTTCGGGAAAACCGGATACCCGTATATCATGACCTCCAAAGGGATGCTTATCCTTCATCCCTATTTGCACGGAGACATCTATAACGTCAAAGACTCCGACGGAAGATACTTTATTCGGGAAATGTGCCGCCAAAAAAGCGGAAGAATAATCTATTCGTGGGCTAATCCGGGCGAAAACAAACCGCGCAAAAAACTGGTCATTTTCAATTATATCCCCGAATTCGACTGGATCGTCGGCTCATCGGGCTATGAAGAAGAGTTTTACGAACCGCTGATCCATATCCGCAATATTTTTCTTACTGTTTGTATCGCCGCGCTGATCGTTTTGTTCCTGTTAACGCTCCGCTTCTCTTATTATATCGTTGATAACCTCAACAAATTGATCCGCGGATTTCAGTCCGGCAGCACCGGAGATCTGACCATACGTATGCCTAAATCTTCTTTGGATGAATTCGGAAAACTGACCGACGGCTTTAACAATTTCATGGATAAGCTGGAAGCCTCCATTTCCAAACGCAAACAAGCCGAGAAGATCCTGCTGACGACCATGGTCTCGCGCGACTCTTTGATCAAAGAGGTTGATGAACGCAAACATGCCGAAGAAGCCATGCAAAAATCCAAGGAAGAGGCCGAAAGAGCTAATAAGGCCAAAAGTGATTTTCTGGCCAATATGTCCCATGAGATCCGTACCCCCTTAAATGCCATTCTGGGTTTCAGCGATCTTTTGCGCTCAACCAGCGTTGATGACAAACAAAAAGAATACCTTAACACTATTACCACCAGCAGCGATATATTGCTTTCGATCATCAATGATATTCTGGATTTTTCTAAACTGGAAGCCGGCAAGGTCCAGCTGGAAAGCATTGATTTTGATCTGGGGAACCTGGTGAATGATGTATTTAATATGACCCAGATCCGCTTTCAAGACCAAACCATCGAAAGCTACATTGATTGGGACGTCCGGGTCCCGCACTGGGTCAAAGGAGACCCTACCAGGATACGGCAGATCCTATTGAATTTCTTGAATAATGCCGCCAAGTTCACCCAGCACGGGTCCATAGGTGTCATTATCCGCCTGGAGCAGGAAACACCGCAAGGACCGGTCGTTCAATTTTGTGTGAAGGATTCCGGCATCGGGATACCTGAAGATAAAAAACACTTTTTATTTGAATCCTTCAGCCAGGTGGACTCCTCCACCACACGCCGCTACGGCGGCACCGGTTTGGGCCTGGTCATCTGCAAAAAACTAGTAGATGCCATGGGCGGGAAGGTGTGGTTTGAATCGCAAGAAGGACAAGGCAGTCAATTTTTCTTTACGGTCCCTTTTGCTTTAGGTACGTCCATGATCGATCAGGCCATTGATCCGCTTTCCAAAGCACAATTATTGGATAAGACCGTACTCTGTGTTGATGACTACAAAGGATCTTTGGAGATCGTAGCCCGCTACTGTGCAGAAATGGGATTAAAAGTGATCAAAGCTTCCAGCGCCGAAGAAGCGCTGCAAAAATTAAACGCCTGCACACCCGAAGGCATGCCCGATCTGATGCTCAGTGATGTCAGGATGCCTGATATGGATGGATATATCATGGTGGAAAAGATACGCAGTAATCCCAAGTATGAAGCCATGAAGATCGTGGCTACAACATCCGACGTGCGTATCGGCGGCGCGGCGTTTGCCCAAAAAAAAGGGTTTAACGCGTATTTGCCCAAACCGGTCACTCGTCAAGATCTCCATAAAGTCATTAGCACGGTGCTAGGCGACCGACGTTCGGTCCCTGCGTCTATCATCACCCGTCACATGGCCAATGAAGTCAGCCTTAAAGGGATCAGGGTCCTGGTGGTTGATGACGTCTTCTCTAATCAACAATTAATGAAGGCGTACCTAGGCATGTTTGGCTGTATCAGTGAATTTGCCGATAACGGTCAGGAAGCCATCGACAAGATCAAAGTCGGTTCTTATCATATCTGCCTGATGGATGTCCAGATGCCGGTATTGGACGGTATTGAAGCCACCAAGATCATTCGCGCCGGGATCAGTCAAGGCCTGCCCATCATTGCTTTAACCGCCGCTGTCATGAAAGAAGACCTGACCAAAACCCAGGCTGCAGGCATGAATGATTTCCTCACCAAGCCTTTGGAGATCAACAAATTGAAATCCATGCTTTTAAAGTTTATTTAATGTTCATGAAAAACTTATGGTAATAGCGCAAGACTTGGGAGGGGTTGGTTTCAACCGGGGTCAGGAACAAACCGCAATTCCTAAAGAATAATCCCAGCGACGGATACGAGCAGAACACAGATATCGGAACGGCAAAAAGCAGCGGAAGCACGATGGCAGAGACCCACCAGAATAATGTTTTATTGACCGCATAGGCAATGCCCCCCCAGACCATAGCGCCGACCATTCCCGGCCAGTAGGCCCCAAAAGCCTGGGCAAATGAGGTCTTCTTCGAATGCCTCGACTGACTTTTCCAGACTAATTTCTGGCCCAGCAGATTCAACACCACGTACCAGGCATGAAAGATCATCCTCAGCGGCGCCAATAATGTTGAAAACACGGTCTCCAGGACGACACTGACCGACAAACGCATCAGACCTCCGAACCGTGCGGATCTTTCGGGTGAGAGCATGATCAAAAACACGCTCAGGATCTTGGGCAACAGCAGAAAGGCCGCCGTGACCATCAGAAGGTCCATGGATAATTCCCGGTAATGGACCGGCCAGTGCGGAAAGAGTGTGCGCTCGGATGAAAAATAAACTACCGTATGGAAAAAATCTGCCACGGCATGGACCGTCATCAAGCATAAAAGCAGAAGCCATAAAAATGACGAAAAATAAAAAAGATTTCCGTTAAGGAACAGGATCCGATGGCCGAAGGTTATCCTCTTCATGAACATCAGTCTCAAATGCTGGATATTGCCCTGACACCAGCGCCGGTCCCTCTCCAGTTCCTCAAAAAGGCTGGGTGGCAATTCCTCATAGCTGCCCTCCAATTCATAGGCCAGCCACACCCCCCATCCGGCACGGCGCATCAAAGCGGCTTCAACGAAGTCATGGCTTAAGATCTCGCCGCCAAACGGTGGCCCACCGGATAAATTAGGCAGCACGCAATATTTCATAAAAGGAGCCATACGCACGATCGCATTATGTCCCCAATAGCCGGACTCATCCAACTGCCAAAAACGCAATCCCGCAAAGAACAACGGTCCATACACATGGCTGGCAAACTGCTGCAGGCGTGATATCAAACTGATCTGATTGGCCGCCATCGGTGCGGTTTGAAGGATACCGATATCCTCCTGGCCTTCCATCACATTGACCATGCGCACCAGAAGATCGCCTTCCATCAAACTATCGGCGTCAAAAATGATCATATATTTATACTTACTGCCCCAACGCCGGCAGAAATCAGCCACATTCCCGCTTTTCTTGTGGAGGCGCACCTTGCGCCGTCGATAAAAGATGCGGCCAAAACCGTCCACATCGCGGCAAAGATCCGCCCAGGCAGTCTCCTCCATCAGGATAGCCGACTGATCGACGGAGTCGCTTAAAATATACATATCAAATCTTTCCGACTGTCCCGTAGCTTTAAGAGATTCATAAGTGGCGCGCAACGCCGAATAAATGCGTGCCATTTCCTCATTATAGACCGGCATGATCAATGCCGTGCGCGTCTTAAGATCGATCGGCTGTATGGACTCAGGCAACGGGAGCTCATTATCTTTTTTACATAGAGCCACTAGAAATCCGAACATCACCGTCCAAAAATTGAACGAAAGCCAGCCGAACAGGCAGACAAAAATACTGATAATACACCAGGAGAGCATGGTCAGCCCTTCGGCACCAAGAATGGTCTTGAAGGTCGAGCCGGCCATAAAGGTAGATACCGCCACCAGAATAAAAAATATGCTGCGACGGACAGCAAGGACCCTTCGGCGATGCCGCTGGGCCGGCGATGGACTAGCTGCCGTGAACAGCCTGTGCGCCATAGGGGTTCGCTGCAGGGGAGGTTGTTTATGTTTACGGATCATTGCAGGTAGGTATAACTCCAGGTCTCAGTCACGGCAGAACCCTTGTCCTTAAGAAAAGCCCGAAACTCAACGGCAGGCTTCTGGTTCGGAAGTCCTAACCCGATGGTCTTGGGAGCATCCAGCGCCACGTGAAGGACCAGACGCCAGCCGCCGGTGACCGTATTTCTGATCAACTGTGAGTCGGTCAAATGCCCGCCCTGACCGATCCAGATATCAGGAACAGGAACGATATCCTTAAGGGCTGCTGTTTTAAATGCATCCCCGGCAAATTCGATAAAGAACATCAAGCCATCGGGCTTCTTCATGATCCGGGTGGCCTGCACGATCCCCTGAGCGCAACGCTGATGGGCGGCAGAATACCAATCTAACGTATAGTCATATTTAACAGAATCCCCCCGCTCAAAAGCCCGTTGAGGGACCCAATAGGCCACAATATTATCATTATACTCACTGTCTGTCGGGATCTGCACTAATTCCAAATGTCCCTCACCCCAGTCGCCTTTTGGAGAAACCCACACACTCGGCCTGCGGTCGTAACGAGCCTCAAGGTCCTGGTAATGGTCAAAATCAATGTCGCGTTGCAAGAGTCCGAAACCCAGCGGTAAACCGCCGCCAAAGGCATTGACCAATAAACGGGGCGGATTGACCAGCGGATGCCAGATCCATTCACCTGACTTAAGCGTCATTTCAAGGCCGTCAGAATCGTGGACCTCCGGCCGAAAATCATTATCACGAACAACGCCCGTGTTCTTCCCATAAAAGAACATGGAATTCAAAGGCGCGATCCCGATCCTTTGTATATGTTGACGGATAAAGATCACGCTCTTAACCTTCAGCCGTGTGGCTTCACCCGGCTCCACCGTAAACTCATAGGCCCCTGTGACACTGGGGCTGTCAAGCAGGGCGTACACGATGATCCCCTTGGCCCGAAGAGTCGGATGCACAATCCAAAATTCACGAAAGAACGGAAATTCCTCGTCCGAATCCTCTGCCGTGTTGATGGCAAGCCCGCGGGCCGATATCCCGTAGGTCAAATCCCGACCTAACGCCCTAAAATAACTGGCCCCCAGGAATGCCACAAGTTCATCGGCATATTTTGGAGTATTGAGCGGATAATGAATGCGAAATCCGGCAAATCCATAATCACCGGAAAGATCTCCCTGATGAACATGACTGCCATAATTAAAAAGATCAGCAGAAAATGGAAATTGATGCGTCCCCCGTTGATCAACATAATGAATGATCACAGGATGCTGATAGAGAAAACCAGGATGGAAAAACTGAACGGAATAAGGCTGTGTGAGCCAAAGACTTCGGGTAGGGTTAAAACGGATATCCCGCCATTGATCATACCCCATTTTTTTAAAAACATCCGGCAAGGTCCCGGCAGGATCTTCAAAAGACTTCTTGGCCAAAACTTTGGCCCGCGCCACCACGTCTTGAAAACGAACCCGCTTCTGCGGCCTGTCTGTGTCCAAAGCCGCAGCCAACGATACGCCGATCAAACAAAAACAACAAATAAAACCCAACACCCAAGAAATCGTTCTTCTCTTTATTGAGATCATTTTAACTGTCCCATATACAATAAATGATAAAGAATATAGAGTTTAAATTTACCATCCTTAGGAATTAAGTCAAGAACTACTGCTGCGGATAAAGATCAAAAATCAACACCCGCTCGGGCGCCGATCTCAGTGGTGCTGTTCCTATCTTCCTGATAAGACAAAACCGGATAGCCATCGGCGAAGATCTCAGAATTTTTGGAAGCTTTGATCTTCCAATAGCTGACATACGGCTCAAAGAAATAATTAAACCGACCTTCTTCTTTGACAATCTTAACGCTGCCCTTTAAGCCATGGCCGTGTTGCAGGGTATTCGCCAGATTAGGGGCCGCAGGATCAAGATCAGAAAAATAATCAGTCACCCGTCCCCAGGCTAAATAATCATACTCGCCGTTGATATCTATACGCCAGCCCTCAGAAGGACGGAGAGATAACGTTGCGCCAACCGGTATATATAAATATTGGGTCTGGATATTAAAACCGGCATCTCCATCAACATCGTTTTTATTCTTTAATTGGTCATAATACCAGCGGTAGCCGGCACCGACATAGCCGGTCAGCATATTTACACCAAAATGAAGATCTTTCCCCATCCAAAACCTGGGTTCAACGATGTAATTATTGACATCTTTGACCTTATCCCCATCATGATAATTGTAATCCATATAGCCATAGTCCCCGTGAACGTCCAGGTGTACCACGTTGACCGGCCAGTTTTCCGCTTCCGGGGCCCGATAGGTGTACGCAGTATAAAGTCCGGTAAACTCACCGCTCTTTTTATAATCCTGAAGATCCCCTGTTTCCTTAAAAGTTGAATAATAATCTTCCTGGCTCAGCTCAAAGGTATGTGCTTTGGGATAATAAGTCATCGGAGCAAAATAAACAGGGGGTTGGCGAAAAACCAGCGGAGCATTATTGGCAGAAGTTTCCGGGACAAAAGCTGCCGCTAAAGCAGGATCCGCCTTTTGAGCGATCATGATCTTTTGAGCCGGAACTACCGCTGGGACAGGGGCCGATTTTACTTTAACATCCGCCTCTGCCGATGGCTCGGGCACATTTAATTGATCGATGGCTTTTTCCAAAGCATCCAATCTCTTGCCATGGTCCTGTATCTTGACTTCCAGATCATGGACCTGATTTAATGCCTCTTGGGTTTGAGCTTCACGGGCTTGCTCATCTGAAGAATTACTGTCCTGCGCCAAAGACTTAACCGCCCCGGACAGGCTCAAGGCACTCAAAAAAAGAACGAAAAGAGACGCTTTAAGTTTAACGTTCATGCTTATCCCTCCCTGAATCAAAATATGAAAACCCCTCAACTATCTATAAAACATAACATATTTGAGCGCATTTTGCCAAAAAACACCGCTTTCGCTTTCGGGTCTGATCATATAATATCAACGATTTTATCTTTATATTGCATGTCACCAATGCTTGCTCTAAAAACATTCAAATACGCTGAATTAGAATGAGTATTCACCGCATCCTGATCGGCATATTCTTCATAAAACAAAAATTCTCCGGGATTTGAAACGTCCTGGAACAGACTGTAAAAAAGGCATCCTTTTTCTTTTCTGGTATTTTTAACTAGGCCGGCCGCTTGTTCTTTAAAATTCTCAATTGATCCATCCTTAATAAAGAACCGCGCTATAATTCTTTTTTTCATTGCTGCTCCTTTGAAGTATTTAGTTTATACCCACAACGCTCATCTCCGGGCCAGGACTCCCCCCTAGCGATCTTCTGGCGGATCGGCACACAGGTAAATTCCTGTCCGGACAACGTGTGCCATTGGCCAAAACGACGATCAAAAACCGTACAATAGAATTTATCACCCGGATCTTTGCGAAGATTTTCACAGTGGTCATCCAACGCGCCGCAACAGGCCCCGCAACGGGTGCATCTGGCTTCCCAGGCCCCCATCTTGACGGTCATCCAGGCATCATAACGATCGACATCCGGCATTTGTAGGTCCTGCCTTAATCAGGCTAATTCCCAAACACTTTTGGTGGTGGCCTTAGCTTTCTTTAACAGGCCTCTGGCGCGTAATTGCGTCGCAGCCCAGAGAAGATCCTCGTGCCAGGTAAAATGAAGATTCCCGCTATTTACCAGATCGTTTTGATGGTTTTGCCAAATATGTTCACGCACTTTAATGATCTTTGCCGAGCCATTCAATTCTTTGAGAGCCTCAATGATCCAATCACAGAGATCTTTTCTGGTTTTCATAATATTTTCCCCTTTGATCCCATTAACAACCGACGATTCACTACGCTTTTCATCTGAAAATCATACCTCTTCATGAACAGATCAAGCGTCGCTATGACGTACTCATAAAGCTCTTTGCCTTTAGTATAGTCAGCATGAGCGATAAAATCCACCCTGTTCGCCTTAAGCAGATTTTTACAAACCTTCAAGCCCTTTTGGCTATACGGCCGGTAAACAGCAATGGAACGGCCTCCGTTCTTCTTAGTCAGGGTCATGGCGGGCACGTCTGAAAGTCCGTCCCCGATATAGATCATATTTTCAAAAGGGATAGGCCGATTTTCTTCCGGCATATGTTCGTTAATACTTTCGTTGATATTCTCCATCCCCTTATTGATCCGAAACAAATACTGCGTCTTAATAGTATCAGTGACCAGGACTTTCGGCCAGATAGGTCTTCCGCTGTAATCATAGTGATATTCCGAACCGAAAATATTATAAAATTCTTTGCGAATACTGACACCCTCAAGGATCTCCTTTAATCCGGCGGATATGATGTAATGCCTGACGGTCATCCGGTTCCTGGAGGCCTTCTTCACATAACGGTTGATCTGGGCAAAAAAACCTTTAACTCCCGGAAAATATTCGATATTGTGGCCGCACTGCTTAAAATATTCCTTGGTGATCAGCTTCTGACCGTCTTCAGCCAGGTCCTTGAGCTTACGCATCCAGACAAGATTGCTCTCAGCATTCTCTTGCCTGCTCTCTTTCTCAACCTCACTCCAAAAAACTCCGGTCTTTTCTACTCCTAAGTTCGGTAAAGCTGTATAGTTTTGCATGCTTCGGGGGGAAAGTGTTTTGTCAAAATCGTAGATCAGCGCTATGATGTTTTTAGGCATTATTCCTGCTTTCTTTTCTTAAAGAACCGATAGATCATGATGATCAACAGGACCGAAGCCGCCACACCTATAAAGAATGAATGTTCAATAACAGCACCGCCAAACTTCCTGCCGAAGTAATAGGCTATTCCCACCCACCCTCCTGCCCACAAAATTGCTCCGAGCATATTAAATGCCGCAAACTGCGGCCACGGCATTCTGACCGTTCCCATTATAAATCCATTAAGCTGTCTTAGCCCCAGTATAAATCTGGCCACCACGGTGATATTATTCCCATAACGCGCAACAAAATCCTCAAGCATCAGGAACCGTCGTTCATTAACGAAAACATACTTTCCATATTTAATGACAAAACCTCGTCCGCAATAATATCCAATAGCGTAACTAATATTGTTAGCAACAAATGTGGCCATCACACTGAGTAACACCACCCCTAACGGATTTAACAGACCCTTAGCCGCATAGAGCCCTGCGACAATGATTAAAGTTTCACCGGGCAGCGGCAGGCCTAAGCTTTCAAAAAAGACACAAAAGAACACCGCCCAATAGCCGTAATGATTAATGTAAGGTTTTACTATTTCAAGGAAATGGGTCATCGAAAACTCCGGAAAGACTATTGACGCAATCCAACGATCAGTTTCACAATATCCCCGCGGGTCACAAGGCCGACAAGTTTTCCGTCGTGGACAATCGGAACGCGACGTTTACTGGGATTAGCAAGAAAGAATTCACATACCTCAATGGCTGTTGTCGTGTCTTCAAAAGCAATGACCTTGTGGGTCATAAAATCCTCAACCTTCTGGTCTTTATTAACACCTCCCTCAACCAAAAGCCTAAGGATATCGAATTCTGATAAAATACCCACCAACCCGCATGTGTCATCAACAACAGGGAGTCCGGTAATATTATGCTTAACCAAGAGCTGAGCCGCTTCATAAATTGAAGTTTCCTTACTAACCGTGACTATTTTGGTAACCATGACATTTTTTATCGGCAACATAGCACCCCCACTTTTTGTTTAGACCAAATAATTAGCCGTTGATCAGTTCCTGGCACCAATTATTTGGGCACTAATTATTTTAAAAGCCATTAAAAGCCCCCTCTAACATCTGATTCTTACATCCACAGCCTGTCACTTTTTGAGTTTTGAAACCTTGGGTTTCAAGCCCTCGCCTGACCCATCCTGCGACAGTAAATGTAGCCAGGGTTGTTCCCGGTCCGGACAAACGTGCCAGCCCGGCAAACACCTTTTCTGTCCACATTTCAGGATTCTTGCGAGGTGAAAATCCATCTAAAAATAAGGCATCCGCCCTTGGAATTGCCAAGCCCTCACGGGCTATGCTTTCCAAACCCAGAATAATATCTTCAAAAATAACGGTCAGCCGCACCCGTCCCCGGTCAAAATTAAACACCCCCACTTTATCCGACGGAACCTGATAATTTGCGATCAATTCATCCGCCTGTGGTATAACTTCGGCCCAAACGCCCAATGCTCGTTTAAGTTCGAGAACCGCTACAGGATATTTCTCAATAGATAAAAAATTTAACACCCAAGATGCCGGAGCGTGCGCCTTCCATAGCTTCCAAGCCACACAAAAGACCAGCCCTGTCCCAAAACCGGTTTCAACAATGGTGAAAACACCATTGACTGTCCCATCAAGTTTTTTAAAACGTTCTTCTAAACGATTTCCCCCGCAAAAAATATACAAGGCATCTTCATACCCGTTCACGGCACAAAAATACATGTCGTCGAAAATAACAGAATACGGTGTGCTTTGACTGTCCCACTTGATCAAAGAAGAAATCATTAAAACCTTTTCCCTAATTGTTCTACGCCTTTGAGACCATTTCGACTTCCCAAGTATCAGTGACCCACAGACCCGCGATCTCATGCTTAGGCCAATGGCTTCCTAGACGTCGGACAGCATCCGTGATTTGCCGGCGATGGATCTGTTCATCAACCGGATTGCCACGGCAGTCATCATGCCCAACGACAAACAATCGAGTCGATCTATTAACATTCACCGAAACAGCGATACTCCGTAAAATTTCTCTGATGTCCTCTTGGCCCGACAAAACAGCATCCATCCCGGCTTCAGTAATGACATCAACAAAATCGACAGGATAATTGGCTTTGATCCATTGCAAAACGGGCAATTGCACACGCCCATCCATACAGTTCAAACAGGTTGCTCGTCTATCCACGCCACCACCTTTTTTCTCTACAATGAATAATTAGTGCCTGGCACCAATCATTTCCAATTATTTTTTAAGGATAAATAAATTGGACCGGGGTTTGCACATCCGGATGCAGGCTTTTAGACACCGGACAACTACGGGCAGCAGTCTCAAGAATAGCACGCTTTTCAAAAGGAATGCCCGGAGCCATATGAAAAATAACACTAATACTGCCAATGCGACGCACCGGAGATGTAATCATTTCCTTGCTGACATCAACAGTGGTTCCTTTAAGATCAATCTGATGCTGCCCGGCCACAATACCCATGATAGTAAGCATGCAGGAACCTAAGGCCGAGGCCACCAAATCCGTAGGTGAAAAAGCCTCACCCTTGCCCTTATTATCTTTAGGCGCATCCGTGTTAATAACTGTGCCCGAAGGCTCATGGGTCAAAACACAACGCAATTGCCCTTCATAGACGATCTTCATTTTAACCATACTGTTCTCCTCGCAATTCAAACTTTACGCATACCATTAACCATATCATAAACTTTATTTGCTTCTTTTATATCGTAAAATACCGGAGCTCCCTGACCATAGTAAGAACCAAAGAAATCCATCCCAGTATTGCCATACATGGCAGATGCAGGATTAGAATTACCAAAACTCACAGACCCCACACCTTTAGAATTTACAGTTTTGTTAATGCTTGGAATTCGATCAATAAATTCGGCTTGAACCGTTTTATTAAGAGTATTAGTTACAACCACCACTCTCTTATCTGTCACAAAATAATAAGTTCTTTTTTTCTTATAATTTTTAAAGATAAAACGACCGAAAGTAATATAACCGGCAACGACAATAAAAATTACAGCAGGAAATAACGGCATTATTCCTTGTGTTGTTCTTATATGACTTTTTAATAATGTTGAACCAATTCCAAAAACAGCCATGCCTGCCCACAATAACGAAAATGGGACCAAGAATAGATCTGCTTTACTAAAAAGAATGGATGTTTCAGGCTGACCGGACCACACCACTGATTCATTTTTTAGAAGCTCATCTTTCAATAATTCATTCATTAGCTCCTCCGTAAGCTTTATACCACATTTTCGTTAAAATAATTATACCCTCCGCCTGTGATATTGCCCATACATTTCAAAAGAAAACCCATCAGTCATGAACGACCGATGGGCTTCATATAATCCCCGATAAAATATTACTTCTTAACCTTTTTAGCTTTCTTCTTATTCGCGATTTTATCTCCCATGATAAATACCTCCTCCCTTTTATAAAAGACCCCGATAGGGTTCTGACCCGCCATTAACGGCCTTCAAGAATGCCGGAAACTTCCGGGAAGGAATGGTCATTTCAGTGACCTTTTCATTTGTTACATCCTCAAAGATCATCGTCATCCCCCGCTTGCCATCATCATCTGTAAAATGCTTGATGTACACGCTAAAATGCGCTCCCAAATAATCCCATTCTACCAGATCTTGCAGTTTAGACATAATCCTCTTCCCTTAGTGCCGGGCACCATTTATTTTGGACAACTGTTTTTGCAGATCCCAATTGGCGGGTTTCAATCCTGGCGTAAACCAGGGCGAGCCTTTCCTGATCCAGTCCTCTCGAAACCGAGCCATGTCCCTTTTTCCTTGAAACCCGAATTCAAAACCACAACAATGACAGATCTCATATGATGGCGAACCATTTTTGTCATACGCAGCTTCTTTCAAGCCGTTAAATCCGCAGACCGGACAAATATAAAAAGGGTCTTTCATTGTCTCATCCAGTAACGCATGTCAGTTTTGAAGTAGGTCCGGATCCGACCGCGAGGGGTCATAACCGCAAATTCCCCGGTCGAAATGCGATAATGCAAAATGTCGCCGTTGGGCCTGATTTTCTCAGAAACATCATTCCCTGCCGGAGCATCCAGAAGGTTCCGGGCCTGGTCAAGGTATTGGCCGATCGTGATCGCCCCGAACTGCTGCCCATGCTTCTGGTAGTGTGCTTCAAGCTGACCCGGAGCAAAATCATGGGCTTGAATCTCAGCGGCCGCACCTTTCCGAACTTCTTGGGGTGTTGACAAAACGGCATCTCTGGAAGAACACGAAAAGGCGCAAAAACAGAATAAAAAGAGGATACAAAACCGACTAAACTTTTTTAACATGCTGACCCTATCCCCTAGAAACTGCGGGTTTCTTTAGAATTTAACCTGCATTTCACATCTGAAAAAGATCGCAGCATCTTTATTCAAATACATATTCCCCGGCACAAAATACTCTCCCAAGATATAGGCCGTTACATTCTTATTAAACGCATAGTCGAACCTTACCTGCGGCAAATGCCCGCGATCCCGGCCACGTCCTGAAAAAACCGTACTGGCAGGGACCTCGGTGTTGGCTCTAAGATAGTTATAAAAAAAACTGACCTTGGATCTTTCGGTTGGTTTTACCGCTATAGAACTTCTTAGCATTTGCAAGTTGGTCCAATAAGCCAGAATGCCGGTTTCGCTTTTATAACTAAGATTATAAAGTTCCGAATACCATGGAGTCCTTGAAAACAACGGGTCCCAGGATTCGTCTTTACTTGTGGAACTATCATCCCCGGAAAGATAAACCATACCGACGCTAGCAGTCGGAGACCAGGTGATATCTTTAAAATCCCTGTCCACAAAAGCATATCCGCCCAAGCCTTGCCTGTCATTGGCCCCGTAGGTACCGAACTGGTAGGCCAACTGTCCTCTTAAAGTAAAAGGAGACAGGTCGTATTTGGCATACGAGCCGAAGGTATTGATAGTGCCCTTCTGGGCCTGATAACCAACCCCATCCTGACCTTCTCTTTTGTAAATATAGTAGCTTTCTAAAGCCAATTGCTGGATAGATCTATTCTTTAAATACAATACCCCAGCCGATTCCTGGCTGGTCGTTAAACTCGTATTGATCTTTTCGCCGTTGATGATCGGCAGCCATTGATCTGAACGCGGATCATCAATGTAAATCAAATCCAGGCTATTGGCTGTATCAACCTGCCAATTAGCTTTGGCGGCGTTAAAATAATAGGACCTTGAGCCGTCATTAGGAGTCCCGTCCGCAATTAAGAAGCCTTCTCCATAATCGGTCAGGTCTTGGCGGCCCAGGCGTAAACTTACAGGAGCGTTAAAAACATGATTGGCATCCACATAAAGATTATCGAAAACCACCTCATTGATATCAAAAGGATAACCCTTCGTAGTCTGTCCCCAAGCTTTACTGCTGGAAGGCGCATAATAGGTGTACGATTTAAATTCATCGGTCAACCGGGCATACACACTAAAATCCTTGCTAAAACCAGCCTGCCCCCACAAAGAAGTTTTAAACCTAAAAAAACTACGATTATCCAGCGCGTCATTGTTCATATCAAAAATGTTTTTCCACAGTTCATACCTAACACGTTCCGTGGCTCCTCCTGTTAAAGCTAAATCGGCGGAGGCTTTTTGAAGATTCAACGAACAAACTAAAAAGGCTATGAGCAGTGCGATCTTTGATTTTTTGAACACAATCCCCCCTTTTGTTCTTGAATGATCAGTTTTTCTAATTGCTGTACTGTTTTTAGGAATAAAAATAAATGATGGGGCACATTGTAATTATAATGCATTCCCACTTTAAGCGTATAAAAAACTCGAGTGTTTTTACCCAAAGAAAAACCACTTCTTAGGACTTAACATCCCTTAAAGTGGCTTCATATTACTTTTGAGTTCAAATTATTGCAGATGCTACCGATGAATAAAATAAATGGCGGAGAAGGAGAGATTCGAACTCTCGAGACGCTTTCACGTCCACACGCTTTCCAGGCGTGCGCCTTCAACCACTCGGCCACCTCTCCGTACCAAAGCTTTGATCTATAAATTCACGACACCATCGTACAACTTTTGTCTTTGTTCTTTTAGACGATCATCTTCCAGATATTCATCATACGTCACCCCCAAACGGTCAATGCATCCGTTTGACGTTAATTCTATAATGCGGTTCGCGGCTGTCTGGACTAGCTGATGATCGTGTGACGAAAACAAGATCGTTCCCGGGAAGCTTTCCATGCCCCTATTTAATGCCGTGATCGCTTCCAGGTCCAAATGATTGGTCGGCTCATCTAAGATCACCACATTCGCCCCCGTCAACATCATCCTAGCCAACATGCAGCGTACTTTCTCCCCGCCCGATAGCACTCTTACACTTTTTAAACTTTCTTCCCCGGTAAAAAGCATTCTTCCTAAAAACCCGCGCACAAAATTCTCGTCCTTTTCCTCCGAATACTGGCGAAGCCAATCGACGATAGTAAGATCCATATCAAAATATTTATTATTATCCCTGGGGAAATACGTCTGGGTCGTTGATACCCCCCATTTGAATGCGCCGCTGTCCGGCTTTAATTCGCCGACCAGGATCTGGAATAATGTGGTCTTGACCAAATCGTTAGGGCCGACAAACGCTATTTTATCACCTTTATGGGCATGCAAAGAAAAATCCTTGAACATTAATTGCCCATCGATGGATTTGGTCAGATTCTCAACGTGCAACACGTCATTACCGGCCTCACGCTCGGGTTTAAAATTAATAAACGGGTATTTACGCGAAGACGGCTTGATCTCGTCTAAGGTCAACTTTTCCAGGATCTTTTTACGCGAGGTCGCCTGACGCGCTTTGGAAGCGTTAGCCGAGAAACGGGCGATGAAATCCTGCAGCTCTTTACGTTTATCTTCGGTTTTCTTATTAGAATCCGAACGCTGCCTTAACGCCAATTGACTGGCCTCGATCCAGAAACTGTAATTTCCTGAAAACATCTGGATCTTACCGAAATCAATATCGCAAATATGCGTGCAGACTTTATCCAAAAAATGACGGTCGTGGGAAACCACAATAGCCGTATTCTCAAAATTGATCAGGAATTCCTCAAGCCACAAACAGGTGTCTACGTCCAAATGGTTGGTCGGCTCATCCAGGATCAGGATATCCGGATTGCCGAACAAAGCCTGGGCTAAAAGCACGCGGACCTTTTGGGAACCTTCCAGCTGTTTCATTTGCTGCTGATGCAGATCTTCACTGATACCCAGATCGCTCAAAAGTTTACCGGCCTCAGAATCAGCGTTCCAGCCGTTCATCTCGGCAAATTCAGCTTCGAGCTCGGAGGCACGCAAACCGTCCGCATCAGAGAAATCCGGCTTACTGTAAAGCTCATCCTTTTCTTTCATCACCTGATAAAGCTCTTTATGCCCCATCACCACGGTCATTAGGACTGTGATCTCATCAAAGGCGAATTGATCCTGCTTAAGCACAGAAATGCGCTTGCCGCCGGCAACACTGACCACACCGGTAGTGGTGTCCAAGTCCCCAGAAAGGATCTTTAAGAAAGTGGACTTGCCGGAACCGTTGGCGCCTATAATTCCGTAACAGTTGCCGGGATTAAAGGTGATATTAACCCCGTCAAACAATATACGTTTGCCGAATTGAAGTGATACATTACTCGCAGAAATCATAAAAACCTTTTCTTAAATACGCCAGATTGAACGCGAATTATAGCATAACGATCCATAAACGCAAATTAGATTTCTTCAAAGGTCAAAAAGCTTACCTTGCATATTTGGTCAAATAGTGCTACTCTTTACACTTGCAGTTAAAAATAACATCTTATTAGAAAGTACAACATGTCAGATAAAGAACATAATTTTTTCGGTCTTGGTATTGCCCCAGCTATTCTCAGCGTCATCGAACGTTTGAAATTCACCGTTCCTACTAAAATCCAGTATCAAGCCATTCCTATCGGTTTGCAAGGTCAGGATGTCATGGGTGTTGCCCAGACCGGTACCGGCAAAACCATGGCTTTCGGTATTCCTGTTATCCAGCGATTAGCTCAGATCAAAGGTCGGGCTTTGATCGTTGTTCCCACCCGCGAATTAGCCATACAGGTTGATGAAAGCATCCGTAAGATCGCCTCTGCTTTTGGTATTAAAACGGCGGTCCTGATCGGCGGAGATCCCATGGGCAAACAGATCCAGGCTTTGAGACTTCTGCCTCGTATTTTAGTCGGGACCCCCGGGCGTTTGATCGACCATATGGAGCAGAAAACCATCAATTTAACCGATATGCATATACTTGTTTTAGATGAAGCGGATCGTATGTTGGATATGGGTTTTGGACCGCAAATCGCCTCTTTAATGCGCCAGATCCCCGCAGACCGGCAGACCATGCTCTTTTCTGCCACCATGCCTGAATCCATCATGAAGATCGCTAAAAGTTATATGAAATTGCCGGTTCGCGTTGAAGTTGCGCCCACCGGTACCATGGCCGATAAGATCACCCAGGAACTGTTTATTGTCCGCAAAGAATTAAAAAATGAACTTTTAGCCAGCGTCCTGGCCCAATACAAAGGTTCAGTGCTTATCTTCTGCCGCACCAAATTCAGCTGTGCCCGTCTAAACAAACAGATCCGTAACATGAAGCATAATGCTGCGGAGATCCATTCAGACCGTTCTCTGGGACAACGCAAAGAAGCCCTGGAAGGTTTCAAACGCGGGAAATACCGTATTTTGGTGGCCACTGATATTGCCGCACGCGGCATTGACGTTAAAGGAATAGAACTGGTGATCAACTTCGACTTACCTGATGATCCTGAAAATTATATCCACCGCATCGGCCGCACCGGTCGTGCCGGATTTGACGGACATGCCATATCTTTTGCTACCCCCGATCAAAGATTGGACGTCAAGAATATAGAGAAACTGATCAATAAGAGCCTTCCTGTAACGGACAGCCACCCGACCATACCTTTGGAGAAATTCCACCAGCCTAAGAGTCCTGTCATGGCTTTTCAAACACCGCGCCGTATGCGTTTGCGCCGAAGATAGCGGTTAAGGGCGGACACAAGGTTCGCCCCTACTGGGTCCTAAGCCAGGTTTTGGCTTCCGGGGCCAGATTGGATCGCTTCCTCAACACAATGTACTCTTGATCCTTTTTATTCAATTCATCGCGGAGTTTCTTGACCTGCAGATAAGCCTGGGTCGGAATAGTGGCGCGTTTCAAACGATACGTGCTTTCTTGGGTTACCGTGTTCTCTCCCCTGGTATACTTTGTACTGACCTGCATAAAATTCATTTCCAGATCGTAATCTGACGGCACAAACTCCACCTTCAATCCATCGGGAATGTGATAGGTATTGCGGTTCCTGATCAAAGAATTCGTAGGCACAAAAATGGGGTACCGGCGTTTATCTTCGGAGAAATCGGGCACGTCCCCCTGCTGAGTTTCCCTCACCAGGATCATATCATTGACCATTGAGTATGCGTTAGCGGCACTGTATTTAAAATCAAACTCCACCGGGCCATACCGGTTTTCCAGCCCCTTGACATTGCGGTCAGTGATCTTGCCTCCCTGGGCAAAGGTCGCCTGCAGATTATCAAAGAATTTCTGTTTACTGCTATCGTTCGTTGAATGCCAGCTGCTCTTGAAATCCTGGGAAGCTTCCACCGGCATTTGCACATGCACTTCATAATCAGCGGAACCATCCTCAAATAACGTGACATTGCTGACAGACACCACCGAATGGAATGATTCATCGGCAACCGGAAGGTGATCAAAATGATACGATTGAGGTTCAATGACCAGCACATGGGCATTGTCATAACTGGAAGGCAGCTCGCCTAGATCAAAGCCCTTGGTCTGCGGGTCCACAAAATATTTCTGGCCGGCAACCGTGATCTGCAGCATGACATGATCAAAAGCCGAAGGATTGGGCAGACTGTGCTGCGGATCTGAGTTGAACTCCCCGCTAAATAAACAGATATTGGCATCTACCCCTATTATTTTGAACATTTGACGGACTAAAAGGCTCAAATCCTTGCAATCCCCGTAACGATTATGAAAAATGGCATTCGTCGGATGCAATTCCACCGTATGGTCACCCAGGCTCATCGCCACATAACGGAAATTGTCCTGGATAAATTCAAGGATAGCGCGGATTTTATCTTTAAGATTTGTTTTCGGGGCTACGAGAGCCAAAACACAGGTAGTAATCTCCTGATCATCCACTGTATTTTTATCGATCAGGCCTCGATACCAGTCTGCCACCTGTTTCCAGTCACTCATGGACGATAACGACAGAACACCGATAGTCCAGTCTGAAGGCGGCATAAAATCCTCGTCTTCACGAAAATCCGTGTCCTCAAAAACAAAAGAATATTTGACCGCACCGTTATTTTTCTCGATCACCGGCTGAGTGACATTCCTGTACGCATGGAATAGAACTGGTTTATTGACCGGAAAAACAAACGTATACCGGGCATATTTGGTGGGTATTGACGGGTATGTCACATCATCCCAGAACTGCCCGGGGATCTCCTCCTGCATGACCCTGGTTTTGACCCTTACGTCGATCACCGAGCCAATATCGATCTTGGGAAAACTGATGACCTTAATACGCATATCGGTATACAGCGGCGACTGGTCAAAGGCCGGCAGGTCCTTGATATCGGTGGCCGCGAATTTTTTGCCGTCCGGAGTCTCCACAAAGGCTTTGATATCGGCGATCTCTTCACGAGATTTATTATAATAAATAGGCCACTGACCTAAATTCTTGGCTGCTTCCTTCTGGATCTTGACCCGGGCATGATAATCCTCATCAAACGACCAGTCATCATGAAGTGTTGTGTCTGTTTCGGTTAAAAGTCCGATATACGGCTGGTCCGCATTACCTTCTTCCCAGGACTTGGGGTTGACCTGTTTTGATTCTATATTGCTTAAGGCCTGCTCAACGGCGTGACTACGGTCCAACTCGGGTGTCTGCGCCCGGCCTACAGAAGAAAAAAGCAGGAACACCATTAATATAACAAATGAAACCGCCCGTGTTTTCATAAATTGCAAAACCCTCTCGTCCATTAAAATATGCCGTTGTAATAACGGCTGTTTGAGGATAATCCCCTCCAGGGTCGTACAGCGGCTTAAAGCCACATACATCTGCCCATGCGAAAAAGTCCCCCAACCGACATCGATGATCACTTTCTCAAAGGTCTGCCCCTGCGATTTATGAATAGTCACCGCCCAGGCTAACTTTAGCGGGTATTGATTAAAATAACCGATGATCCGGGACGCCAGGGCATTGGCCACATCATCAAAATAATACTGGTAAATTTCCCAGGTATGTTTCTTAACATCAACCACTTCCCCGTTGGCTAGTTCGACCTTGATGACATCCTCACCCTCGTCATTGGAAACAATGGCCATGACCTTGCCCAACGACCCGTTGACCCATCGTTTTTCAGGATCGTTGTTAAGCATCATCACCTGAGCCCCTGATTTCAGTTCAAGGGTCTCGGGACTGGGCAGGGATTTGCGGTCAAATTCACCGGATATCGCCCCCGGATACATGAGGGGTTTACCTGATAGATTTTCTAGACGCTGATTGTTAACCTTCTCGGCCAAAGCATTGGTGGTAGTCAATACAATATAAAAATCCTCCGGCATCAGCTGCTGGGCCGGTTTAAAACGGCGATTTAATGCCTCCCATTGATGTTCTTCAAGATTATCGTCCCTGACCGCG
>Ga0302320_10007747_pt1 | contig 23579 bp, 29 predicted proteins | sample Bog_T0_3_FD_202130 | JGI IMG/M metagenome (GOLD analysis project Ga0302320, IMG submission 202130) | Peat permafrost microbial communities from Stordalen Mire near Abisko, Sweden - Bog_T0_3 | ecosystem: Environmental > Terrestrial > Soil > Wetlands > Peat | place: Sweden: Abisko, Stordalen Mire... | reverse complement strand
TCGCTTTTTACTGCGTTTTCGGCACGACTGAAGTCGTGCCCTTTCGCGACGAATTCAAACTGACCCACTACCCGAGATCTTATGGCCCCTGCGTTCTTCGGCCGCAATCGGCGCTCCGTGAAGTCACGGCTTAATGATGGTAACAAGCAGCGCGGACAGGCCGTTCCATGCGATCTGGATGCCGATACAAAACAAAATGAATGCGACCACGCGCAGAATTCCGTGGGACGTGGAAGGCGAGATCATCCTGGTGATCTTGGGGGCATAGGCATAGCAGAAATAGCAAAGCACGCTGATGACAACGACCGCGAGAAACACCGCAATGTGCGCCATGATGTCGTGGGTCAGATTCTTATCCGAGATGTGCGCGGTGACGGTCAGCAGGGCGACCAGCGTCCCCGGCCCCGAGGTAATGGGAAACGTGTACGGGTAGAATGCGCCTTCTTCCAGATGGCTTGTATCGGGTTCGCCGCTTTGGCCGGTTTCTTCCTCTTTGTGGCGAGAGTCGGCGCCGGCGCTTCTCTCGTTCAAGACCTTCCATCCCATGACCGCGACCACGATTCCGCCGGAGAGTTGCACGATGGGCAGAGAGATCCCGAAGAAATTGAGGATGGCCGCGCCAAGTACCTCAAAAACCGCAAGGAGGATGACGTTGTTGATGGCTATGCGGCGGGCCAGCGAGCGAAGGATCCTGGGGGGCGCGTCGCCGACCAGCCCGAGAAAGACCAAAGCTGACCCGAGAGGGTTGATGAGCGGCAGAAGCACGCTGAGCGCGATAAGAAAGACTTTCCAGAACTGCAAACCTGAGCTCCCTGGATGCATCTTAATTGCTTCATTCAATGGGTGAGACGAGAAATGGGGCCATCTGCCCTGAGGCTGAGCCGGGCCTTCGGCTCGAATCATGCGCTTTGCCCTGTGAAACGCGCCAGAAACGCGGCTGCTATTCTGGTTTTGACGGCAAAATCGCGATGAAAGCAGACATGAACACAATCGATCGCCCGCTTCAGGCGCCCTCTGTGCGCACGGTGTGGCTGCTATTCGCAGCCATTTTTGTCACAGTTTACTTTGCCTCGTTGTTTTCGCCGCCGCTGCTGGACGACGTGGACGCGGCGCATGCCCAGGTTGGCCAGCACATGGCCGAGACCGGCGACCTGATCACGGGCAAAACCAACGGGATCCGCTACATTGAAAAACCGCCGCTGCCCTACTGGTCGGTAGCCGCCATGTACAAGATCTTCGGCCAGAACACCTTTGCCACGCACCTGCCCAATGCGCTGGCCATGCTGGCGCTCACCTGGCTTGCGTGGCTGTGGGCGCGGCGCGCCTGGGGCGATCGCGCGGGCTTCTATGCCGGCCTGGGCGTGCTTACCTCCGTCGGCTGCTTTCTGTTTACGCGCTTCATCATTCCCGAGGCGATTCTGTCGCTGTTTTTGCTGATTGCCCTCTATGCGCTGATTGCGAGCCTGGAGGACGACCGGCCGCGCTTTATTTATTGGGCGTATGCCGGTGTGGCGCTGGCCACGCTGACCAAGGGACTCATCGCGCCGGTATTTTTCCTCGGCGCGGCGATTCCCTATCTGCTGCTCACCGGGCAATGGCGGCGCTGGAAAGCGCTCAAACCGTTTTCGGGACTGCTCTTGTATTTCGCCATCGCGGCGCCGTGGCACATCGCGTGCGGCATCGTAAACCACGATTACGGAAACCCCGTCGGCAACCATCCCACCGCCGGCAACGTTCACGGATTCTTCTATCAATACTTCATCAACGAGCACGTGCTGCGTTTCTTCAACCAGCGCTACCCGCACGACTACAACAAAATGTCGGGCATGTGGTATTGGCTGGCGCACCTGGTGTGGATCTTCCCGTGGAGCCTGTTTCTGCCCGCCGCCGTGGTCCTGGCATGGAAGACGCGGCGCATGTGGCTCAAGCATCTGCGCCACGATGCCGGCGACACGGTTAGCTTTTACCTGGACAATGCAATGCGCGAAGACGTGGGAACCTATGTGCGGCGCGTGAAGTTCCGCACGCGCACCATCTGGCTGCTGAGCCTGTTCACCGCGTGGACTCTGCTGTTTTTCTCCATCTCGACGAACCAGGAGTACTACACGTTCATGGTGTGGCCGCCGCTGGCGATGCTGATCTCCGGCGTGATGGCGGATGTCGAACTCCGTCGCGGCGCCAACGGCGCTCCCGCGCTCTCAACAGCATGGCTGACGGGCGCGCAGGCAGTGTTTGCCGTGATAGGCGTGGTCTCAGCCGCGGTGCTGGGCTGGGGATTGTGGACCTCGCGCAGTCTGCCCTACGTGCCCGACATCGGCACTCTGCTGGCGCATCGTGCGGTGGGCGCCTACACCCTTTCCATGTCGCATTTGTTCGACCTGACCGGTGAGTCGTTTGCGGCGCTTCGTCTTCCGGCGGCGCTTGCAGCCATCACATTATTGATTGGGCCGGCGTTGGGATGGCTGCTGCGGCTGAAGGGAAAACATCTTGCGGCCACGGTGAGCGTGGCGCTGACGATGACCGTTTTCTTCGTCGCCGCGCACATCGCCTTCGCACGCTTTGAGCCGATGCTGAGTTCAAAACAGATGGCCGACACGGTCATGGCCAAGGGCTCGCCGAACGACACCTTGATCGTATACGGTGAACAATCGTCGGCTTCGTCGGTGATCTTCTATACCAACCACTTCTTCAGCGGACGGCCGGCGATGCTGGTGATTCCGCGCTGCGGGCAAAATGGCGAGGGGACCACGCTGCTCTGGGGCTCCTGCTATCCCGATGCGCCGGATATCTATTTAAACGATGCGAAGCTCCAGGCGATGTGGGGCACAGGCCCACGCAAGTGGATCTTTGCCGAGGATCCGTGCCGCCACAATTCCAAGGATCCGAGTCCCAAGAACTTCGAGGGTCAGTACTGCGACAATGATCACAATGTGGAGCACACACTGGCCGGAAGCGGACATCTCTACGCAGTGCAAACCCTCGCCGACAAAACGTTGTGGACGGACCGGCCGCTGCCATAACGCAGTTGTGAGCGGCTAGTGGTTAGGAAACAGCGGACAGTTCCTGGCTCGCAGTTCTCTGGGTATCGCGCGCTGACCCAAGACAAACTCGCGAAGAGTGCATTGGTCGTTGCTCCCGGTTGGGTAGCGCTACGATTTGCGCGTCGGTGTGGAACGAGGAGGAGCGACAGGCTTGATCACGTGCGTTTTGCGAATCGGCACAATAGCCCCTGCCGAGCCGGGCGCGGCCTGCTGAAAACGGGCCAGCATCTCCGAGCGGACGTACTCGACAAAGTTCTGCATCTGGCGGTTCATCTCTTCCATGCGCTCGCGCATTTGCAATATGATGCCGATGCCGGCGATGTTCACGCCGAGATCGCGGGCCAGGTTGAGGATGAACTCGAGGCGCTCCAGATCATCATCTGTATAGAGGCGCGTGTTGCCCTCGGTGCGCGAGGGCTTCAGCAACCCTTCGCGCTCGTAGAGGCGCAACGTCTGCGGATGAATCTCATACATCTCGGCCACCGCCGAGATCATGTACGCGCCTTTGGATTTGCGTTTCGTGGCCATCAATCCGCCAGTCTGAATCGTGCGTCAGAGAGCATGTGGATAATCGGCTCGGACGCCGGTTCTTTCTTCAGATTATCCAGCACGTCGTTGCGCAAACTAAGCTGCATTATGATGTAATGCTGGCCCGCCGGTTTTGTTAAATCACTACCGATCGTAAAGCACGTGTTGTTGCACGCTTCGATCCACATCTGCGTAAACTTGGGGTCGTCCGCCATAGGCGCAGGTAACTGATGGGTGATTCCCATGAGTGCGAGCAGGTCGATAGACCCGCCTTCATAAAATAAGGTATCGTAGTTTTCTTCAGCATCATCCCATAACTGCTTCCAGGAAGCGGCCATTGCATCCGCCGCTTTCATCTTGAACAGGATGCTACTGGCATTGGGCTTGCACCATAGACCATAGACCTCCGCAACGCTTTTAAGGTAATTGATCAATTTCACCGATCCCACATTGTTGATCGAATGATAATCATTGTCGAGCATCAAGAAATAGCAAGCGACTGGAAACTTCTGGGAAGTCGGGCGTGTAGATTGTTGTGGAGTTGAATACGCCAATGGCCCACTCAGTCCAAAAATGACCAGCATCAAAGCGGCTAAATGAAATTGCTTCGACTTGATTCTGAATATTGCTGTCATATACGTGCCTTCCTAGCAATCACACACTTGGTCGACGCTCACAGCTTCTCGAACAACTCCTTGCGCGGATCGTCGGGATTGAGCTTTCCCAGCTCGCGCATAATTTCGCGGCTGCGCTCATCGTTCAGATGCGGCACCACGACGGTGACGGTGACAATCTCGTCGCCACGCTGCCCGGGGTGCTGCGAACTCTCCACACCGCGCTCTCTCATGCGCAGCTTTTGTCCGCTTTGCGTGCCGGGTGGAATCTTCAACTGCGCGCGCCCGTCGATGGTCGGCACTTCAACCTTTGCCCCCAGCGAGGCCTCCGCCACCGTCACCGGCACGGTGAGCAGAATGTCGTCGCCCTGGCGCGTAAACACCGGGTTCGGCCCGGTGCGCACGATGAGAAACAGGTCGCCCGCCGGGCCACCGTTCACGCCGGCATTGCCCTTGCCTTGCAGACGGATGCGCTGGCCGTCACGCGTGCCCGCCTTGATGCGGAATTCCACCGTCTCCGTGCGTGTGACTGTGCCTTCGCCGTGGCAGTTGGCGCAATCGTTGGAAGCTTTTCCGGTTCCGTTGCAATTCGGGCAGGTGATGTTGAACTTCATGCGCCCGCCCATCTGTGTCACCTGGCCGGTGCCGTGGCACTCGGGACAAGTCATGGAGCCGCCGGTGTGCGCCTGGCCGTGGCAGGTGGGGCACACTTCCTGGCGATTGATCTGGATGCGCGCCTGGCCGCCGCGAATCGCCGTCCAAAAATCGACTGTGGCCTGGTATTCGATATCGGTGCCGGGCTGCGGGCCGCGCGGCGCCTGTGGATGCTGCGCCCCCGAAAAGATGCCGGAGAAGATGTCTTTGAAGCTGCCAAAGCCCGCAGAGCCTGCGCCCTCTCCCGCGCCAGGGACGCCGCCCGAGAAACCGTTGAAGTCGAAGCCGCCAAAGTCGACCGGCGGCCGCGAGCCCTCCCGCTGCTGACGCCCGTAAGCCTCGGCCTGCGCGGGATCGATCTGGTCGGAATAGAAACCCACCTGGTCGTAAATCTTGCGCTTCTTCTCGTCGCTGAGGATGTCATTGGCCTCGGAGATCTCTTTGAACTTTTCCTCAGCCTTCTTGTCGCCGGGGTTCACGTCGGGATGGTATTTGCGCGCAGCTTTCCTGAAAGCCTTGCGGATCTCGTCCTGCGTGGCCGTCTTCTTGACGCCGAGCATCGCGTAATAGTCTTTGTTGGTCGTTGTGGCCATTTTCTTATGAACTCAATCTCCGATGAATACCAAATGCGGATCCTTTATCTGTCTGCAATTCCGCCGGTCATTGCCTACGCGCTCATTCTAGAAGCCGCTAATGTCTTAAGATCGCTTCATGCCACCGCGCGCTTGCCGTTCCCGGCTTGCCGCTGGTAGCCGGGTCGGGGCCGAATTTCTTTGAGAATCGCAGATTGTTCAACGTCGGCGGCCGACTCCAGATCGTAGTCCATTTGCAGCCGCATCCAAAATTCCGGCGTCATGTTGAAGTAGCGGGCCAGCCGCAGCGCGGTGTCCGCCGTGATCCCGCGCCGCTCCCGCACAATTTCGGAAATCCGCGTCACCGGCACGCGCAATGCCATGGCAAGCGCATTCGCCGAAAGGCCCAGCGGCTTCATGAACTCCTCGCGCAGCATCTCGCCAGGATGCAAGGCCGGCATCAGTGCGCCATCTTTCAACTCAGACTTAGTGGTAATCGACAATTTCGACCTCGTAGGCATCGCCATCGCTCCATCGAAAACAAACTCGGTATTGCTCGTTGATCCTCAGACTCCACTGCCCTTGCCTGTCGCGCTTGAGCTTCTCCAGCACATTTCCGGGCGGCTGGTAGAGCTCCTCAACCGCAGATACCGTGTGAATCTGGCGCAGTTTCCGCAACGCCACCCGCTCAATCGCCGCATAGTGCCGGCTGTGCCGGTGATTGAAAACCTGCTCGGTTTCTTTATCGGCGAACGATCGGATCATGCTTAACGTTTAGCGTAACACGGAAAGCGAAACAGGCCAGCTTCATGCAACGCGAAGAGCCTTTTGCACAGCCTTTGGTTCGCGATCGATAACGAGCAGATAAGCCCGCGTCGGCCCCTCCGGCACGCGCCTTCCCTGCTCCCAATGACGAACCGTGTTGACGCTGAACCCAAAGCTGACCGCGAACTCTTGCTGTGTCATTCCCAGCCGCCCGCGAATCGCCTTCACGTCGATCTCCGGCGGAATGTGGACAACAAAGGTGCCCTTCTTTGCCCTGCCCTCCGCAAAAGCCAAGGCCTGTTCCAGCCCGCGAATCATGCTTTCACCAACTCTACTCATCGCAATTCTCTCTCAAGAACGAGGATGCACCAGAGCCAGACAATTTTCATCGCCAACAGCGAATGCTTCGATGCGCTCCCGCTTGTTGCGCAAGAGAAAGTCGATGCGCTGGGTGGTGCAGTTGCCAATCCGAATCCAGACAACCTTGGGCGGAGATCCGAGTAAAGCGCTGCGTTGAGCGTAGTCGGAGTCCTTCGAGATAATCGCGAATCCATTCTGCTTTGCGAACTGCCAAATCGCGGCATCGGTCGCGCCCCGCAGGCCGCACTCGATGACATGCCGCGATTCCGGAAAAAGATCTTGAAGCGCGCCTGGCAAGCGCACCGAGAGATTCTCGTCGAACAGCAGCTTCACTGCGAAACGATCTCGAGACGGCGATCGGCATCGGCCGCGTAGGCCAGGCTCGCGCGGATGTCGGTCTCGGTCAAATCCGGAAAGTCGGCCAGAATCTCCTCGTGGCTCATCCCGCCCGCAAGATAGTCCAAAACGTCGTATACGGTGATGCGCAGATTGCGGATACAGGGCTTTCCGCTACGCCGTTCTGGATCAATGGTGATGATCTTCGAATAGTCCATGGATAGCTCCGATCCCCTTTTCGTTGCTCCAAGTATAGCGCGAACGAAATACTACGCTGCTACGTCGAACCGCTCAATCTTCGGCCGCTTCTTCCGCGAGGCGTGCCAGATGTCGTAGCTCATCTGCAATTCGTACCAAAGGCTGTCGTGCGTGCCCAGCGCCGCCGACAGCCTCAGAGACATTTCGGCGGAGATGCCCGCCGCCCCGTTGAGAATACGCGACAACGTCGTGCGCGAGACATGCAGCTTCTTTGCCGCCGTGGTCACGTCCATATCGCCCAACGCGTCACGCAAAACCTTGCCCGGATGTGGCGGATTGAACATTCTCTGCATAGCAACTCCTAATGGTAGTCCCGATAGTCGACCAGAATCGCGTCTTCCTTCTCGAACGTGAAAGTCAGACGCCAGTTCCCGCTCACCTTCACAGCCCAATGGCCCTTCAAATCGCCGTTAGCTTGTGTAATGACCATCCCGGCATGTTCATATCGGCAGGCGATTTTGCAAAATCCAAAACCTGGAGTCGATTCGCGAGCTTTTCCGCGTGCGCAGGATTGATGCCCGCCTTGCTCCCCGTCTTGAAGAACTGTTCGACGCCCGCGTGCCGGAAGCTCTTGATCACCCGTTAAGTGTAGCGCATCACGCATCACGGGGCAACGGCTTTGAGCATGCCATCGAGTATGCTTGAAATCATCGAGGTGTACATGCTGCTGATACGTTTGCGCGTTTCCCTCTGCATGGCCGCTTGCTTCGTCGCATCTTCAACCGCACTTTGCGCCGGCACAATCTTCACCGGCGTCCCCTCAAATACCTCGCACGTGCTGGCGGACGTGCCGGTCGCCGCGAGACCTCTAACAATTCCCCAGGACATAGCGGTCGGCATGTTGATCTACAAGGTCACTCCTGAATATCCCGCCATTGCCAAAGCCACCCGGGTATCCGGAATGGTGACCCTTCAAGCCGCAATTTCCAAGACGGGAGAAATCACTGATCTTCGCGTTGTTTGCGGCCCGGCGCTTCTGCAGCAAGCTTCGCTCGACGCCGTGCGGCAGTGGAAATATCGGCCCTATCTTTTGAACGGCAGGCCGGTCGAAGTGGAAACCACAATCAAGGTCATATTCACCCTGGGCGGCAAGAAAAAGATGAAATTCAGTAAGGACTCCTGCCCTGCCGAGTAGCAATCCCGGTAGACAGTGCGCCCTTACCGCAGAAGCGCGCAATCAGTTCGTGCAGACATCTCGGGGTGGGCGACTTTCAGTCGTCCACCCCGAACTAACTGCGCCAGCTCCGCTTACTTCTTGTCGTCCACGTCCACATACTCGGCGTCGATGACTTCGCCTTCCTTCTTGGCTTCGCCGCCGGCTGGTTGGCCGGTGCTGCCATCCGAAGGTCCGCTCGATGCAGCCGCGCCGGGCGTCGGCCCTTGCGCCGCAGTCGCCTTGTAGACCGCCTCGGCCAGTTTGTGGCTGGCCGAAGTCAGCTTTTCGTTCGCCGACTTGAGATCCGCCGTCGAGGGCGATCCTTCGAGCGCCTTCTTGGCATCGGCCAGCGCCGACTCCACGTCGGTCTTATCGGCCGCAGCCACCTTTTCGCCGCTCTCCTTCAACATCTTCTCGATGTTGTAGACCATCGAGTCCAGAGAGTTGCGGGCCTCGATCTGCTCACGCGCTTCCTTATCTTCGGCAGCGTGGGCATCGGCTTCCTTGGCCATCTTCTCGACCTCTTCCTTCGAGAGACCCGAACTGGAGGTGATGGTGATGCGCGTGTCCTTGCCCGTGGCGTTGTCCTTCGCCGTCACGTTCAAAATTCCATTCGCGTCAATGTCGAACGTGACCTCGATCTGCGGCACGCCGCGCGGAGCCGGCATAATGCCGCCCAGCTTGAACTTGCCCAGAGTGCGGTTCTGCGCCGCCATGGGCCGCTCACCCTGCAGCACGTGCACCTCGACTTCAGTCTGACTGTCGGCCGCCGTCGAAAACGTCTCTGTCTTCTTGGTCGGAATGGTCGTGTTGCGCGGAATCATGGTCGTCGCGACGCCGCCCAGCGTTTCAATCGACAGGGTCAGCGGCGTCACGTCCAGCAGCAGCAGATCCTTCACATCGCCCGACAGCACGCCCGCCTGCACGGCCGCGCCAATGGCGACCACCTCGTCGGGATTCACGCTGTGATTCGGCTCCTTGCCGAACAGCTTCTTCACCAGTTCCTGAATCTTGGGCATGCGCGTCTGTCCGCCCACCAGCACCACTTCGTCGATATCGCCCGGCTTGACGCCGGCATCGGCGATGGCCTTCTTGCACGGCTCAATCGAACGCTCGATCAGGTCTTCAACCAGCTGCTCGAGCTTGGCGCGCGTCAGTTTGCGCACCAGGTGCTTGGGGCCCGAAGCGTCAGCCGTGATGAACGGCAGATTGATCTCGGTCTCTATGGTGGTTGAAAGCTCGATCTTGGCTTTTTCCGCGGCGTCCTTCAGGCGCTGCAGAGCCATTTCGTTGCCCTTCGAGGTCAGGTCGAGCCCGTTCTCCTGCTTGAACTCGGCGATGAGCCATTCCACAATGCGCTGGTCGAGATTGTCGCCGCCCAGGTGGGTGTCGCCGTTGGTCGACTTGACTTCAATCACGCCTTCGCCCACTTCGAGAATGGAAATGTCGAACGTGCCGCCGCCAAAGTCGTACACGGCGATGGTCTCGTCCTTCTTTTTGTCGAGCCCGTAGGCCAGCGCGGCCGCGGTGGGCTCGTTCACAATGCGCTTCACGTCCAGGCCGGCGATCTTGCCTGCGTCCTTGGTGGCCTGGCGCTGGGCGTCGTTAAAGTAGGCCGGAACGGTAATCACGGCTTCCGTGACGGTCTCGCCCAAATAGGCTTCCGCGCTCTTTTTCAGCTTCTGCAGGATCATGGCTGAAACTTCGGGCGGGGTGTATTCCTTGCCCTGAGCGACGACGCCTACGTGGTCGCCCTGCTGGATGACTTTGAACGGCACCATCTTCATTTCGTCCGACACTTCGTTGTAGCGGCGACCCATGAAGCGCTTGATGGAGAAAACGGTATTTTCGGGGTTGGTGATGGCCTGGCGCTTGGCGACCTGGCCCACAAGGCGCTCTCCGCTCTTGGTGAACGCAACAATCGAGGGAGTAGTGCGCGCACCCTCCTCATTTGGAATGACTTTTGGCTCGCCGCCTTCCATGACGGCGACGCACGAATTGGTAGTTCCGAGATCGATTCCGATGATTTTAGCCATGTTTTCCTGCCTTCAGACGAATTCTAGCTCGGCTAGAATGCCATATTGAGTGTATTACTGTCAACTTATTTGATGATGATTTCATCATCGAGATTCAGGCTTTCACCCTCTTTTCAGGCCCACCCTGCTCTTTCCTATCCTTTAACACTCCTTTAATATGGACGGATTGCTAGGAGACATTTAATGGGCAGTCTGGAAGGCGCCATAGCCGCGCCCAGATATGGGTCCGTCCGTCGATCTCGATGGTGGCGGCCGGTCAGTGGGGCCGCGGACAAGATCCGCCTCCGCCTGTGGCTTCGCTATCTTGTTTTTCTGCTCTTCATGGAGGGGCTCTCTGAAGTTTTGGGCCGCCGGAGCAGTCTGCTCTCGCTTCATGCCCACCTCCGTAGCGAAGTGCCCTTGCTGCTGGCGCTTTACTGGGCCTTTGGCTTCGCGCTCCGGCGGGGAAAACTGTCAACGATTGTTGCTGCGTTGCCGATGGTTCTGGCCTATATCTCCGCCGATGTCTACTTCATCGCCTACGGAGACGTTCTGCGCGTCATCGACCTCAGAAACCTGCCTGAGCTTTTTAAAGTGCTGCATTTCGAGGGGACAGCGGGGTTGCTGTTCGCGCTCGCTCTGCCGGTTGTCCTGCTGCTCGCTTTTGTCGACTATCGCAGATACTGGCGCGCCCTCACAGTGGCAGGACTGCTGTTCCTGGGGGCTGCGACGGTGGAGTTTTCCCCGCATGCGGTCGTCTCCGGGCTTGTGATGGCGGGAGTGGAACAGATGGATTTTTCCGATGCCGAGTGCCTCGACGATAACGGCCGAGTCACGGTTCTGCTGTATTTCGAGGCGGCGCGGAGGGTAGCCATGGCGCAGACCATCGCGTACCGCAAGCGCGCCGAGGAGGACCAGCGGATCGGCGCCACTGCCGATTTCATCCGCGCGAACGGCAGTCGCCACAACGTGTACCTGGTTGTGCTCGAGAGCTGGTTGGACCCAACCCTCCTTCGCGGCGTCACCTTCTCCAGAGATCCGCGGCATCCCGATTACGCGCAGTTGGTTGGCGAAAGCCAGGGGTTTTCCATCTCGCCCGTCTTTGGCGGCCAGACCGCGCAGGCGGAGTTCGAAGCGCTCTGCGGCGTGCCTGCTTTGTCGCAGATCTCCTTTATTGAATTCAACTCGTTCAGCGGGCATCCCGCGGGTTGCATGCCCGCAATTCTGCGCCAGGCTGGATACGCAACGTTCGCCAGCAACGCGTATATGCCCAACTACTTCAACACCATCAAGGCCTATACCGGAATCGGGTTCGACAAGACCTACTTCGCGCGCGAATTAGCCCCCGATCGCGAGACCTACCTGACGGCGGAGAACATATCAGAGAACGAGGATTTCCTTTTTGACGGGGATCTGTTCGACCAGAATCTTGCCTTTGTGGCGCGCACGCTCAAGGAGCATCCGGAGCGGCCAATCCTCAACTACGTGTTGACCATCTACGGCCATGAGCCGCACGATATCGACACCGATCTGCGGCCTCTGGTCCTCAAGATGAATGCGCCGCATGACGACCAGCAGCTATTGCGTGCCGCCAACCAGTATTGGTACCGCACCCAGGCGATCGCTGCCTATGTGCGCGGCCTCGTCAAGCTCGATCCCAATAGCCTGATCATCCTGGTGTCGGACCATGTGCCGCCGCTCGACAAGGGAACCGAAAGTTATAAGGATTTTCGCTATCTCGATAACATCGACGACAGCATCCACATGAACCGCATCCTCGTCGTCGAAGACGGCAAGGTGGTCCGCCACCAGACCATCCACCACTACCAGGTGCCGTCGCTCATTTACGACTATTTGACGGGGGATAAATTCTGCGGTCAGCACAATTGCGATCCCTCGGCCGGCGAGCGAAAGGAACAATACATGCTGCTGATGTCGCGCGCCGCTAGTCCCCTGTAGATCGCGATGGAACGTTTCAAGCACATCGCCAGGCTGGTGGCTACTTGCCCACCGCATCCAGGGCCACCGCCAGAACCTCTTCCGGCTCGGGACGAACGCGGAAGTCGGCGTGCGCCTGGGCGTAGACGACGCGCCCGGTCTGGCTGATGACGTATGTCGCGGGAAGAATCAGCCGCCAGGAGTTGTCGCCATTCACAAAGGGGATATTGACGAGGATGGAACGGTAGTAGTCGCGGTGGTAGTCGGGGATGGTGTAGGCCAGGCCGAATTGCTCGGCGACGGTGCAGCCCGGATCGCTGAGCACCGGAAACGGAAGCCCGTGCTGTCCCACCATGAAGTCGCTCTGGCGCTCGGTTTCCGGGCCCACAGCGGCCAGCAGCACGCCGGCTTCGCGCAGCTTCGGGTAGAGTTCGCGCCAAGCCTCCATCTCGGTGACGCAGTAGGCGCACCAGCGACCGCGGAAGAAGTTGAGGACGAGCGGCCCCAGGGCGAGCAGATCAGCCGAGCGAACCGGCCGGCCGGAGGCATCGTTGAGGGTGAACTCGGGTGCCTGGGCGCCTCCCGGCAGAATCTTCTCTTCGAGGCGGGACTCAAAGAGCTCACGGACGGCGCGCTCGTTGATTGCCATGCGCTCAGCCTGCACAAGCTTGCGTGTGTTCGCCGTGATCTCGTCGAGTTGGTCCTGGAGCGCGGTCATCTTTTCTTTGTATTCTCGCAGATGGGAATCAGCAGTCGCGCGCAGAACGCCGGGTTGGCCGAGGCGTGCGGAAAGTTGTAGCTCATTTGGGCTACAATAGGTTTATGGCGACGAATGCAGTTGTCCGATCCAGAATCGATGCCGATGTGAAAGATCGGGCCGCCGTGGTGCTTGGCCGCATGGGCCTCACCGTGTCGGACGCGGTCCGCATCGTCCTCACCCGAGTGGCAAACGAAAAGGAACTCCCCTTCGACCTGAAACCCAACAAGCTGACGCGCCAGACCATGCGCAAGACCGCCAAGGGCCGCGAAGTTCACCGGGCCAAAGACGCTCCCGAGCTCTTCCGCAAGCTGGGAATCTGATGCGCACGCCAACTTACTCGACGCAGTTTCAGCGCGACGTAAAGCGGCTCCAGAAGCGCGGCAAGGGTCTCGAAAAACTGAAACGGCTGATTGAGCTCCTGCTTACAGCGGATCCCCTGCCGCCCCAATACAAGGATCATCCGCTCAAGCACGGCTGGGCGGGTTATCGGGATGCACACGTAGAGCCCGATTGGGTGCTGGTCTATTCCGCTACGGACAAGACCGTGCATCTGGAGCGAACCGGAACCCACGAAGAGCTATTCGAAACCTGACCGTTCGAAGCTTGACGTAATGAAGCCTATTTCCCAGCCAACGGCACTTCCAGGCTTCCGATGACGCCGCTGTTGCGGTCGATGACGAGAAACTTGACGGCATCGCAATCCGGCGGCGGCGCAAGCTGTCCATGCAGGCTAACGCCGGCTTGCCTGAACTGCTCCAGCGCCAGTCCCTCCAACCGTAGGTCCACCGGGTCGAGTTGCGCTTCCACCGCAACGCTCGCGTGCATGGGAATCGCAAATACTCGCAGGTTGACGGGCTGCGTGGGTGACGCCGGCACGCCGTCGGCGGGAACCGTGAGGGCGAAGCCCGTGTTGCCCGGATGCCGCGGATGCGCCGGCTGCTCCCATGCAACCTCGAACACAACGCCGGTGTACTGTAGAGGCGATCGCATGGCCGCAAGCAGCTGATCGTAAGGTGTTGCCTGCGGCGCGGCGTCGGGATCGCTCAGCAGGTAGGCCGAGCGCGCCCTCACATGAGCCCCGGGCTTCTTCACCTCCACCTTCAGCGTGTGCCAGCCCGGCTTGGCCGTCGTGCGGTCCACGCGGAAGGCCAGCAGATAGTACGACCGGCTCTCGGCCTCGGCGTTGCGAAAGCACTCTGCGATATCGTTGTTTTCAACGCAGGCGCGTCCGCCGGTCGCGCTGGCAAAGGTGAGAAACGTTTGCTTGGTCTGCTGCTCGCGATCGTAAATAGACGGATCTTGGGTGCCAAAATGCCCCTTCCCTCGACGGCTCACATCGTAGCTGTAGTCAACGTTCCCCGAGATCCCCGTCAGGCTGATGGGATAGACCGCGACATTGGCGCCGTTCAGCAACTTCCAAAGCTGGTTGTATCTCTCGACGAACTCGTAATCGAGGTGCTGCACTGAACCAAGCAGCATGGAAGTGGGATCGAGAACCGCGAAGGGGAAGCCGGAGCTCGCCCACAGCAGCGACTTGCGCCCAGGTACGCCGGCAAAGCCGTTGGCAATTTCCGCGAGGTTAGCCAGTGTGGCCGCGACAAACCGCCATTGTCGATCTCTTGTGTAGCCGGCCTCCTCGTGAAAGTAGGGGGACGGATGCGCGTCGGCTTCGTCGTTTTTCGCCGCGTCGTCAACAATCGCATTCGCCTCGATGGAGACCAGACGCTCATCGGTGCCGGCACTGGCGCCCCGGCCTCCCCTTTTCAGCACTCTGTCAATCGCCGCTTCCAGGACTCGATTGTCCGTCGTGAATGGGTGGATCACGCGCACACCCTTCCAAGTGAGCGCCACCACCTCGATGGGTTGATCGGATGGAACGTTGTTGGAGAGGTAGCGAAGGGCTGCGTCGCGCATTCGCGCTACGTCGCCCGTTGGCGAGTTGATGAAGTCGAGCGCAATGATCGAAAGGCCCTGAACGCGGGACTTGCCGGGGCGATTCGTACAGTGGACCACTGACTGAGCTGCTGCCGGGATTGGGGCCGGGGCAGGCGGCGCAAACTCGTCGCAGCTCACGGGCTGCTGCTCAACGCCGTTGTCGAAGATGGAGAAGTCGGCGCAGGTGAGTCCGGTGCGCGGCCGGCCGCGTAAGTCGGTCACAGACGCCGGCACAAGCACCAACTCGGTGGTTGAGTGCAGGGTGGTAGTCTGCTGCGTGTCGGCCGGTTGCTGGCAATTCCCACGCGTCGCGATGGCGACAACGAAGACAATCAGCAATATATCCTTGCGCTCGCGCATGGCTTCTATATCTCACAGTCTCGCCCTCCACCTAGGAAGCGGCTGGGCAGCTAAGGTTGAGCGCGGTGAACACATCGCATTGCCTGGAAACGGACAACAGCCCGACCCACGCCTTCTCGACGCGCCCATTCGTATCAACCAGGATGATCGTTGGTGTGGCCGACGCGAAAAGGGACCTAATCGGTACCTGAATGGGATCAGAGGCAATGCCGCGTTGGGACAGGTAGCCATCGAGGGAATCCCGGTTGGCGGGACCGACAAAAAGAACCCGGAGCCGATCTGGCGCACGTGATTCGAGGACCTTGCGATAGAAGGGCATGCTTTCGTCGCAGTACGGGCAGCCTGGCTTGATGACGACTATAAGACTGCGGCGCGCGTCGGCCCATTTGACGCCTGGGATCTCGATGAGGGTTCCAGGGCTCGGCACGAGCGGCTTCCCCGGCCCACGGGGCGCGGAGTACTGTCTGTAGGCGACCCAAGTAATGGCCACCGCCGCGACGACGATTGAGACTGAAACTACCGCGTCCAATGCCACCTTAAGTCTCGACATTCCCGACCCCCATTTTCGCGTGACGGCGGTTTGGCAGTCGGCCAGCGGATCGCCTACCCCATTCGTAAGCCGACGTTGGCGGCGGTGGGGCGGTTGCGAACCCCCTGAGAGTGCTTACGACTCCTCAGCACCATGCGTCCTCGCAATCGTCGAAAACGTCTTCGCAGTTATCGACCTCATCGCTCCTCTGATACGCGCAACCGAGCGTGCAGTCGCTATCCCCGGGGTCGCATTGGCTAATGCATGCGTCATAGTCGTTGTTGGCCACGTTCAAACAGTAATTGTAGTTTAAAAGGCATTCCGTGCATGGGTCTGGCTTATAATCCGGGCCCGACCCTTGAGCATTTGTTGTTCTGGTTAGAATTGAAAGACACAGCAGAAGAAACGCGAGAACAGCTATCTTCATTCCGAATTTCATATCATCCCTCTTTCTCGGCGGACTAATGAACTTGGCCCACACTCACGGGATGCGACTCAACTCAGCGTAACTTTGCGCAACTCCGAAAATACTCTCTCCTTTTAAGGGGGGGGGGGATCTGTGACGGTCGTCACAGACGCGTGTGACAACGTGAATTACCTTCCAAACCACTGCCGGCCGCCCATTCCCGCCAGCCCCCCGCGCATCATGCTCTTGGCCATGCCCATCTTGCCCACCTGCTTGAACATCTTGGCCATCTGCGCGTACTGGCGGAGGAGCTGGTTCACGTCCTGCACGCTGGTGCCGCTGCCGGCGGCGATGCGCTTGCGGCGCGTGCCGGAGATGATCTCGTGGTTGCGGCGCTCTTTTGGCGTCATCGAATTAATGATGGCTTCAAGGCGCGTGAATTGCTTCTCGTCCACCTGGCCTGCAGCCTGCTGCATGCCGGCGAAGGGGCCGACCGAGGGCAGCATCTTTAAAATGCTCTCCATCGAACCAAGCTTCTTGATCTGGGCCAACTGATCGCGAAAATCCTCAAGTGAAAATCCGTCACCGAGCAGCGCCTTCTTGGCAAGCTCTTCGGACTTCTTGCGGTCGAGCGTGCCCTCGGCTTTTTCGATGAGCGAAAGCATGTCGCCCATGCCCAGGATGCGGCCGACAATGCGATCGGGATGAAAGGGCTCGAAGGCGTCCGGCTTTTCTCCCACGCCAATGAACTTGATGGGCCGACCGGTGACATGGCGAATGGAGATGGCCGCGCCACCGCGCGCATCGCCGTCCATCTTGGTCAGCACCACGCCCGTCAATCCAAGGCGCGCGTGAAAATCCTGCGCGGAGTTGACGGCGTCCTGTCCGGTCATGGCGTCTGCGACGAAGAGAATCTCCTGCGGTGAGAGGAGTTTTTTCAGGCTCTCCATCTCAGCCATCAGTTCCTGGTCGATGTGGAGGCGGCCCGCGGTGTCGACGATGAGCGTGTCGCAGCCCATGATGATGGCTTCGCGGCGCGCTTCTTTCGCGAGGCGCTCCACAAGCGCCGTTCCAGCGGCTTCGCCCTTCTCATCTCCCTCGTACAGCCGGGCCTCAACGGACTTGGCGACGACCTTGAGCTGCTCGCGCGCGGCCGGCCGGTAGACGTCGACCGAAACCAGCATCGGCCGGTGCCCGCCCTTTTTGAGCCACGCCGCCAGCTTGCCGGAAGTCGTGGTCTTGCCCGAGCCTTGCAGCCCGGCCATCAAAATCACCGTGGGCGGCTTGGAGGCGAAGTTGAAACGCGCGGTGTCTTTGCCGAGGAGTGCGATCAGCTCGTCGCGCACAATCTTGATCACCTGCTCGGAAGGAGAGAGCGCAGTGAGCACTTCAGTGCCGATGGCCTTTACGCGGATGTGCTCGATGAGGTCGGTGACTACCTTGAGGTTGACGTCGGCTTCAAGCAGCGCCATGCGGATTTCGCGCAGAGCTTCGGCGATGTTTTCTTCAGTGAGCGTGCCCTGGCCTCGAAGGCTTTTGAAGACACGCTGTAGTTTGTCAGAAAGGTTCTCAAACATAGGATCTCTTTCAGTGTATCGGATGAGAGATTACGACTGAGGGACGTGCCCTGCACCATTGCGGCAAAATAGCTGCGAACCTCGACGGCTCCGGGCGTTCCGATGCAAAGAAATACCTGACGGATGCGCGCGGCGGCACGTATACTTGGGCAACCTTTCCCCTCCAATTCGCTCCCCGACGCATTGGCCATCCCAGGTAAGGATGAGCCTGGGACTCACGCGGTAAAACCAACAAGAGAACGAAGAAAGAGACTCGCATGAAAAGTTTGGCAAGTGCAATCGTTTTTGTGTTATTCGTGGCGGTTACCGCGTGCAAAGGAGCGCCCTCAAACCTCCTGATCGGAACCTGGGTGCTGGACAGGAGCGGCGCGGCTCCCAGCCCGTACTGCCAGGAACCGATGACGTATGACGAGAAGACTCGTACGATGCCCGATGTCAACGGCAAAACCAACACCATCCCGGTGACGTATGTGGCGGGAGAGAGCACTACCTTTCCTACCGTGGTTTATGTGATGACCGACGCAGGGATTACTTACCACACGACCTTCCGCTTCCTGAGCAAAGACAAGATGATTCTGGATACCGCCTTGCAGTGCCCTTATGTGAGGAAGTAAGGCGGCACACATTAAACTGAACCCGAGGAGCGGTGATGGCGGACGGTCGCGAAGAACGCGAGGAGCAGAAGAAGCGGCGCGAAGAGGAAGAGCGCAAAGATCAGGAAGACCGGCTCGACCGGGAACGCCGCGATGACGGAGAACCGGAGCGGGGCGGGTCGTAGTCCGGCCCTTCCGATCAGCTTCAATCGGAGTTGAGTTCAAGATTCGCGCCAGGGAGCGATCCGCAAAGCCACTCGATGATCGGCCCCCAATAGGAGATGTGCGGCTTGTGGAAGGGCTGGTTGTGCCTGGTGTTCGCGACCACGACGACCCCGGCTCGCGGCTCGCACCAGCCTGCCAGTTCGTGCGCCATCGCAATGGGAAAGAGCCGGTCTTTCTCTCCATGGACGATGAGTACCGGCAGCTTGCACGCGGCGAGGGGCGGTTGCGCATTCCATATGGGCGGCACCAGACCCGTAAGGTGACGGGGAATGCCGATCGAAATCGCTGCGTGACGAAAAGTAGTGAAGGCCTCGCAGAGAATCAGGCGGTGGGCCGGAACCCGATGAATCGCCGCCGCGGCCACGCCGCTGCCGAGCGAGAAGCCAAGGACCGATAGCGGGAGGTCCGGCACTCTCTCCCGAAGCGCGCCGAAGGCTGCGATCGCGTCCAGCTCAAACCGATCCCAGTGGAGCCGGCCTTTGCTTTTGCCGTAGCCGGAGTAGTCAAAGACAAGCGAAGCGACGCCGTGTGCGGCAAGAAGCTGCTGCACGCCAAACCACTGCTCCACAGTTTCGCCAATGCCATGACAAAGCAGCACCGCAGCCTGCGCGGGAACGCGGGCCGGCTCGACAAATACCGCGTCGAGACGATGCCCTGCTCCGCGAAGGTTGTGGCGCGAAGCACGTTCGTCGATTCCTGCCGGAACGCGGCCGCCTTTTGTCCATCCCAGCGCATGGTCGCGGAGAATCAGGAGCCGGCTGGTGAACGCAAGAGAAACCGAAAACGCAACGCGGTGCCAGTGGTTGGGCGGGCGCTCCCCGGCGGCGGGTGTCTTGCCTGCGCGCATGCGTTTCTCCGCTTCTCTCTTCACCGGGGTTCTCTCGTCACTGCGTGGGCGCGATGAGATATTGCTCTAGCTTGCCGTCGGGATACGTGTACGTGGTCAGCTCCAGACGGCGGGCGGGGTAAACGATCTCAAAGGCGCGGAACGTCATGCCGCCACGCAACTCGCTGCTGGTTTGGCGCAGGCTGAGCGGCTCGCCAAGCGGCGCGAGACTCGACTGGAAGTCGGCGATGGCCTCGGGAGTGAAGTAGTCGCTCAAGTTGGGCGCCAGCAGCGAGCGGTCGATGCGACCTTGCAGCAGGCCGTGATAGATGTCGAGCGCCTGCTGCTCGGGAGCGGTGAGCGGATAGCCGGCCACGATCGGCGCGGCGAGGTGAGCGATGGTGCCCGCGGCGTTCACAGCGTCCTGATTGGTAAGCACAACCACCGCCGTGCCATCGTCAATCAGCACTTCGTTTTCCGACACGAACCCCGACACCTCGCCTCCGTGCTCGATGGAGCGATGGCCGTTGCGCTGCCGCACCTCGACGCCCAGACCGTAGTGCGAGCCTTCGCCGTTCTTCAGCTTCACCTCTGTGAACATAGTTTTGTAGCTATCCGGTTTCAGAATCGATTGTGCGATCAAAGACTCGTCCCACAGCGCCAGATCGTGCGGCGTCATGGCCAGCTCGCCCGCCGCGAACATCCAGCCAATGCCCTCCTTGGGCGCGACGCGCAGCGGACCGAGCCCATGCCGGTAGTAGGGCGTTGCATCCACCTCGGTGAGCTTGATGGCGTCGGAGTTCCACACGGACTTCATGCCGAGCGGGCGAAAAATATTTCGCCCAAGAAAGTCCCAGTAGTACTCGCCAGAAACCACTTCCACGATGCGGCCGGCGATGACGAAATTCGTATTCGAGTACTGCCACTGCGTGCCGGGCTCAAAGTCGAGCGGCTTTTTGCCCCAGGCGTCGATGATCTGCTGCGCGGATTCTGGGCCCTTCATTGTGGTCATCACGTAGTCTTCGGGCCAGTAGTCCTGGTAGCCGGATGTGTGCGAGAGAATTTCGCGGATAGTCACTTCATCACCGCGCGTGAGGCCGGGAATGTATTTGCCGACGGGATCGTCGAGGCTCAGCTTGCCTTGCTCCTGCAAAAGCAGAATCGCCGTCGCGGTGAACTGCTTGGAAATAGAACCGATGGAGTAGCGCATTTCGGGCGTGGCGGGGACGGCAGGAGACGAGGCGGTCGCGATGCGCGCACTGCCGTAGGCGTGCGTGTAGACGAGCTTGCCGTGCTGCACCACGGCGATAGATGCCGAAGGCACGCCCGTGGATTCGAGCACCTGCGCAGCGATGCGGTCGACCTGGGTGCGCAGTGCGGGATCGATGGTGTCGATGGTTTGGGCGCGTAAGCCAACCGCGGCGAAAACAACGAGAGCGGCAAAAGCGAAGCGAGATGGTTTGAGCGGCATGATGTCTTGAAATTCCTCTCAAGCCGCATGGTAATTGATCGGCATTATGCAGTGCGCGCGAGGGTCAGTACGGTAATGTCGTCGTCCTGGCCAAAGTGCTCCGCTGTGCCAGCGATTTGGTCGGCAGATTGGCAGCTCATCGCCGCGGTGCGATCGAATCCGAGCAGCGCGCCGGTCTTGTCGCGGGCCTCAACTACGCCGTCGGTGAGCAGGGTGAGCTGTTCGCCGGTGGCCAAATGGAAAATGCCTTCGGTGTACGTTGATTGAGCCGACAGGCCCAGCGGAAAGCCATTGTTGAGGGTCAGCTCTTTGCCGCCAAGATAAGGCGCGATGTGGCCCGCGTTGGCGATGGTCAGTGTGCCGTTCGCATCCGCGCGCAGCACCAGGCAGGTGGTGAATCCGCCGTGGCTGCGCCCCTCGATGGATCGGTTCAGCCCCGCCAGTAGTTGCGCGGGACTGGTTGTGGATTCAACCAATGCACGCAACGTTCCCACCAGCAGGCTCACGGTCATGGCAGCGGGCATCCCCTTGCCGCTCACATCGCCAATCGCAATCAGCACGCCGCCATCGGGCGTCGCAAGAATCTGGTAGAAATCTCCGCCCACCTCTTCAAACGGCTCGTATACCGATTGGATCTGGAAGCCCTGGATAGACGGCGTATTTTCCGGGATGAGCACGTGCTGCACGACGCGGCTGGCGGCCAGTTCAGCGGCGAGACGCTGCTTCTCGCGGCGGTCGTGGATAAGGTCGCGCACGAAGATGACCAGCGTAGCGACTCCCAACAGGAAGATCGTCGTCGTCAGAACTGGCCACCGCCAGGGGCCGATGGTCACTACCAGGTTTGTCCCGGTAAGTTTTTGAAAGCTGGTTGACTGCGTCAAGCGTATGAGGGTAAAAGCGGAAAACACTGCGGCCAACACTCGGTCGCGGGCGTTGCCATGGCGAATTCCCTGGATGATCAGGATCACGAGCGTTACTGCGGGAAGGTCGATTGACCACTCGCCGACAAACGCCATGGAAGGGAACCATACGGCAATCGCGGCGAAAAGGTAGACCGGCCAGAAGAGACGTGTCCAGCGGCGATGCGGCACCCGCATTGCCTCGCCCGCGATCTCGACCAGCAATGCCGCGGTGATGGTTCTCAGCGACAAGAAGAGAGCGTGCCCGCCGAAATACTCGATGTTCTGGTGAATGCAAACAATCACGTAGTAGAGGCCGAGGTTGAGAAAGACGCCATAATCGGGCGCGGCGCGCCAGAGCGCCAGGAACGCGACCCCCAGGCAGCCCAGCATCGCGGCTTCGATCACCATCGGGATATTTTGCACCTGGTCTGTGAGCGGCACGGGCGCAAAGAGCTGATGAAACAGAGGCACTCCCGCGCCCAGAAAAAGAGCGGCCGTCATGCGGGGACCATCCTTTCAAGAGTGAGGGCAGTTACCGGCGGAACGCAGGCTACTTTGAGAGGCGAAAATGCCAATATAGGGCGTCCGCGGGGAAGCATTGAGCAACTATATCGCATCGGCATACGATAGGCTGGTTCAGACGTGTGGCAGTTTTTCACGCGAAGGGGCAGCCGCAGACGATGCAAAAGCTGATTGACGGGCACAAACGGTTTCTCGCCGAAGTCTTCCCGGCGAAGAAGAGCCATTTCCACCTGCTGTCGGAGGGCCAGACGCCGGCGTGGTTGTTCATCACCTGCGCCGACTCGCGCGTGGTGCCGGACCTGATTCTGGGCACCGAGCCTGGCGATCTATTTATCTCGCGCGCCATTGGAAACGTGGTGCCGATCACCAACCAGGATGTGGATGGCGTGACCGCGACCATCGAGTACTCCGTTGAAGTGCTCAAGGTGCGGCATATCATCGTGTGCGGCCACTCCGACTGCGGGGCGATGAAAGCGGCACTCGATCTCAACAGTCTCGAAGACCTGCCCAAGGCGCGGCGCTGGCTCGATCACGTGAAAGTGGCGTTTGCCTACAAGCAGCCAATTAATCTCGCCGACGGCGACAGCGCGGAACTGGCGTCGCTGATCCGCGGCAACGTGGTGGCGCAATTGATGAACCTGCACGCGCAGCCGTCGGTAGTGCATGCCGTGGCAGAAGGACGGCTCACAGTGCACGGCTGGTACTACGACATCCTCACCGGCCGCATCGAGGAGTATGACGAGAAGCTAAGGAATTTTGTGCCGCTGGCAAGGTAGACAAGCAACCAACTAGTTGATAAACTAGCTTGGATTGAATCGTTTGGGGTGCACCATGACAGAGATTGGGCTTTTCGAAGCAAAGACCCGGCTCTCCGAACTAGTGCGCCAGGCCAGAGCGGGCGAGTCTTTCATCATCACGCAACGTGGCGAGCCGTCCGCAGTGCTGGGACCGATCCGGCATAAAAACCGCCCCGATTCGAGACGCATTGCCGAGGCAGTCCGGCGCTTGCGTGAGATGCCGAAGATTCAAGGCGTATCTCACGAGGAATTGCGTTCCTGGATAGAGGAAGGCCGCGAATGAAAGTGCTGGACGCCTCAATGGCTCTGTCCTGGCTCTTCCCACGGCTGGATCCGGCAGAAGCAGCGCTGGCTGATCAGGCACTGGATGAGTTGGACCATGAGGAATTCACGGTGCCGGCAATTTGGTACGGCGAAGTGGCAAACGGAATTCTCCGGG
>Ga0302320_10007746_pt1 | contig 23579 bp, 15 predicted proteins | sample Bog_T0_3_FD_202130 | JGI IMG/M metagenome (GOLD analysis project Ga0302320, IMG submission 202130) | Peat permafrost microbial communities from Stordalen Mire near Abisko, Sweden - Bog_T0_3 | ecosystem: Environmental > Terrestrial > Soil > Wetlands > Peat | place: Sweden: Abisko, Stordalen Mire... | reverse complement strand
GTCCTTGCTCATGAAACTTCTTGCTGATATGGGCACTAATCATTTTAGCCTTTTCTGTAAAGTTCTCTCTTGTTATGAAGCCCTCTGGGAACTTAACCATTACGGAATCAGTATCTCCATAGACTAGCACCGCTCCAAAGTCTGTGATTACGATGTTCAAAGCCTTGCTAATTGCTCCTCGTCCGGCAATGGTAGTAGACATTCCTCCTTCGATAAACGAAAATTTTCCCGTTTTCATTCCCATAAAACCATACTGAGAGTTAGCCGAAACTTTGACAGCCATTTGCTTCACATTCCAAATATCTCCCTCCATCTGGGCATCATTCATCTTCTCGATCGTTTCCTTCAATTCAATGTTTAGTTTTTCTAACTCTTCCTTACTAGCCGATTGGGTCTCGTTATCAGTTATTTTACTTTTCAGTTCGGTAATTTGCTTCTTCAGCTCTTCGACTTTCACCTTAAGACCCTTAGCAATACCATAGTTCTTATCCATCTCTGCTTTGTATTCAGAACGAAGCTGGTTCAACTTAACAACGATTCTCGGCAAAAGGCCTTTGTAAGTCTTCTTGTGAATATATCTAAAACGATAGTTCTTGATCTCAATTACTTCTCTGGTTTTCTTGTCAATGATTGGAACAGGTCCTTCGACAACGTGACAATCTTCATCCTTATAGCGACTACCATCTTTTTCTTCATTGATGAGACTAGTATAACAAATGTTATTGGCGTTCATTTCTGATGGATATAAACTAGTAAAATCGAAGGTCATTACGTCTTCATAAATACCGGCAATTTGATCAAAAACTAAACCTCCAATATACTTTCCTGCATTCCAAATCTTTCGAGAATTGACATACATTCCATTTTCGACGACATTGGCATATAAACTACAGACACAACGAATCGATTGTCCTTCGGTATACAACTGGATAGGATTGGTCTTCATAACCGACGCATTAGTATGCAAATAGACAGACATTGACAGTTTGTCATAAAATCTTTCAGGAAGGTAAATATCCATTAGTAGATAATTCATGATTTGATCCATTCCCAATTTATCCTTTTGAGCAAAGATTCTAAATTGTTCTTTATATTTCAATTCAACCTTCATCTCACCATCTGGTAACAAGTTTTTAGCAACTTCTTTCAACTTGTAGCTGTTGAGCTTCATCTGCAATCGAATTAAATAATACATATCAACATCAACTCTGCTTCCAACATAATTGGGCCAAGTCGATCTAAAGAACTTCCAATCTTTCTTTCTGAATTGGTTTTTCTCCCATCCCTTAATTCTTGATAGATTAGGGCATTTTACTCCAAGGATTTCACATCGCTGTTCAATATAATCCCAATCGAATCCTAGACCATTAAAACTAACAATGAAAGTTGGATCAAGAGTTAAAAGCAGTTGGAAGATACTTCTCATGAATTGCACTTCATCTTTGCAATAAATATAAACGATTTTTCCATGCTTTTCGTAAGCTTTATCATTGTTAAAATCGCGAAGCTCTCCATAAAGTTCATGATCCCAAATAACAATCAAATAACTTACAACTTCGCCCTTTTTGTCCTGTAAATGTTTAAAGACTCTATGACGGAATCCTATCGCATACATGCAGTCTGACAATCGCGACGCCTTAGGGAAACGAGTAAAGATCGCTGAAAAACATTCAGCATCGAAAGTAACAGTCGATGGTCTCGGATAGCCTAGTCTTAAAGCAAACTCTTTTGGCATCATCTCTAAATTCTTCCAAGGAATGACAAACTCTTTGGCAAGAGTTGTTAAACCATCGTTAAAAACCTGTTTTCCCCCATTAGCAAACATCCAGGAACATCTTTCAAGGTTCTTTTCAACAATCAACTTCTCAATGGTGGGAATACGATCAGACTTTCCATTGTGATAGGCCTTGGCATTGATAGTTATACCATTCAACATTTGAATCTTCCTATTTTCTAGATAATCGTAACACAAATCCATTGCAGCTTCTAGTGCAAACATAACTTTGTAAACTTTATGTTTCTCCTCGTTATAATAAAACATCGGTCTTCTCTCTTCTGCAATATAACCCTCTATAATTCTTGGGAGCTTTTTCAACGCATTTAAATAACCCTTTTGCTTAGACTTTTCAATAACATACGACCTTAAATTAGTGTTAAGAGCGTCTATAATATGAGGAGCATACTCGGCTTCATTTTCAACAATATCTTCTATTTTGATATAAAGATGGGGCATGTAATCTTCGATTATCCAACAAATATTATCATTGTGTTGATCGTGTCCCCAGATGAATATTCTATATCTCCTTGTACCATATTTCACTTCTCCTGTTAATTCATCTTCAGTCTTTTGTGCATAATCCATGCCCTCCCAACTATAGGGAATATTTAGTCGTTGCTCCATTTTTTCATTTTAGGTTTAAAGATCAATAAAAGATCGTTTTTCGAAAATCCAAAAATCAATCATTAAATTCTATATCCAATTAAAATAATAAAAAGATGGAAAATAATAATTTAGGTCTAGTCAGAAGAATAATAGTTTCTCCTTTATTTCTAACTCAATCTACCAATCAACAACAAGAAATTTTAAACAAAGTGTTAGAAACCGGAGAAATAACACAACAAGAATTAGTTAAAGTTATCAGAGAAGAAATAGATAGAAAAATGCTTGTTAAAGGAATTGAGAATTTTGACTATACTACTTTTCTAGATTTTATTCTGACTGGAAATATTAGAGGAGAAAAGCTTTTAGCATTGTGTAGCGGCTCTAAAAAATTAAATGAATATTGTAATAGAGGTTTCCAATTAGTTAATGCAACTGGAACAGAGATTGAGAAAGAAGTGCAAGATCAATATCTCTTTCGGTTGCTATTAAATAGGATGAGAATAAGAATTCCTTTAAGAAAAAGTCCCAGACAAGTTTACATTGAAAAAACAGTTGGAGGTAGAGTTTACAGCTTTGGTAATAATGATTATGGACAATTAGGATTAGGTTATAGAAATGAAGGTGGTTTAAATATACCTACTAATATTTCTAATTTCAATCATATCATTCAAGTTGCTGCTGGTAGTGATCAGACTCTTTGTTTAAATGATCGAGGAGAGGTTTGGACATTTGGTTTCAATAATAACAGAATAATAACAGTAGGAGAAATTGAAAACAATAATACTTTAGTTCCAATTTTAATTCCCGACTTGATAAATATCATCGATATCCAAGCTGGAGCAGAACATTTTGTCTGTCTAAATAATAGAGGTGATGTTTGGTGTTTAGGGGCTGATGAGACAGGATCTCTTGGTTTAGGAGATCTTGATACTCAGGTTCCAGCGATTATTAATCCTTATTTGAAAAATATTATAGAGATTAGTACTGGCTATGGTCATACTCTTTGTTTAGATACTCAAGGGAAAGTTTGGGCATTTGGAGACAATCAATATGGTCAATTAGGTTTTGGTGATACTATAAACAGAAATATACCTACCATCAATCCTAGTTTGAAAAATATTGTTAAGATTTCTTGTGGTGGTGGTCATACTCTCTGTTTGGACAATCAAGGTCGCGTTTGGAGTTTTGGACAAAATAATGATCACGGACAATGTGGTCTAGGAGATAATACCATTGGAGATGTTCATTCTCCAACTCTCGTTCCAAATTTAACCAACATTGTTCAAGTTGAAGCTGGAGATTCTCATTCACTATGTCTTAATGATAAAGGACGGGTTTGGGCTTTCGGAAACAATACTTCTGGGCAGTTGGGTATAGGATCATTGCCTGTAGTATCCTATCCAGTTTTAATTCAAGATTTGGATGACATTATTCAAGTTAGTTGCGGTAACGATCATTCTCTTTGCTTAGATGCCGATGGTTGGGTTTGGTCTTTTGGAAATAATGAAGATGGACAATTAGGATTAGAGGATAATAAAGATAGACGTACTCCAAAAGTAATTCTACCCTTAAATGATACCATTTCAATAAATTGTGGCTGTTCTACTTCTTACTGTATTAGAAGGCAGTAAAACTTTCTCGGTACTGAATTTATAATATAATTTAATATATTATAAATTGTGAAAAAACCTTAATAGCTGTCTTCTTCGCTTGATGATTCTTTAACCTTTTTTCCATTAGTCTTTTTACTAGGAGATTTTGCATTAGCTTTCTTTTCTTTATTTACTGTAGCTTTGACATTATTGTTATTATTTATACTACTAACTTCCTTTTGGAGTTTTACAAAGTTTCCTTGCATGTATTGGCGAGCTCTTTCTAATTCTTCTTCATCTTCACTAATTTCATCGTCGTCTTTGTGAAGATTCTCTTCTGCCTTGTTGTAATCGATATTAGTAATCCACAAATCATCGGCTTCACTTCTTTCCCAATGAACAATATCTTGCCATGCTTCAGTTATTTCAATTAAAGTATCCCAAAACTTCCAAACGGTTGCTTTTTCCTTCTCAGTCATTGCTCCTTTAACTGACCACAGAGCTTTAAAAAATGCTACATCTTCTTCTGGTGCACCAGGATAAATTCTTTTATTTTTGATAAAGAAATCGGTATTACGAGTTTTTAGATGCTTTTTCATTGGCCAAACATAAGTAATATAATATTTTATTATTCTTTCAGAACTCAATAAAGTCATAAGAAGATTACTAATAAAATCGATCTTAAAGGTAGAGTCCTGCCAGATTGGTTTAATTTTACTATTACCTTTCTTCTTTGCTTGTTCAATCTCCTTCTTCTCGTTATCTTCTAGATCTTTAGTAATAGCTCTAACATAAATAGAAAATTCTTTAATAGTTTGCAACATTGCATCTTCTAAGCTTTCTTTAGTCTCTTCCCCACTTTCGCTTTCGCCATCATCGCTTCTTGCTTCTTCACTACCAGAATAGACTTCCTGCATCTATCTTTCCTTCCTCTCTTTTTATTTGGGAGCCTTGTTTTATTTTTAAAGTCTTTTTCTTATAAGTGTTTTTTGTTTAAGTCTTTTTCTTATAAGTCTTTTCTTATAAGATTCCTTCACTCGCTTCATTTTTAATTTATTGGATTTTATATTTTTCTATCGTGTTAGATTTTTATTCATCACTTTCTTCTTTGTCATCTTCTTTTTTGTCTTTAGACCCCTTTTCCATGTTGAAGAGCCCCTTGAAGACTGATTTAATATCAAAGCTATCTTTGCTAATAGTGTTTATCATGTTTTGCATGGAATCTCTAATAACATCATCGCCAATCAGATCTTGGACGACTCCTCCTATGGCATTCTTATCGATCTTGCCATCTTCAGTTTCCATGTTACCCGCATCTTTTCCTTCCAGCTTATCTGAAACTCGTCCCACGATTGTCCCAACAAATTCCAAAAAGTTAGAGCCGGTACCCTGACTATCAGGTTCAAAATTTTGGCAAATCGTAAAGACTCGTTCGAAATCTTCTTCGGGACAAACGTGTTGGATAATATAATAAATGCTAGCATCAACATTATCAATAAGTTCAGCATTATACTTATTTAGATTTCTATACATCTCTGAAATTCTTAAAGTAGCAGCACCACTTTCTCCAAACACGATCTCAATATCTTCACCGTCTATAAGGAATTCCATGTTTTCTTTCAACAATTGCTCTCTCGAATCAGTGTAAAATTCTTCAAAGGTTTCCTTCAAACAATCTTCTAAATTTTCTCTTTGTTCACCTTCTTTCTTTCTAATAGCATCTAAAACACTTTGAAAAGCTTTTAATCCCGGATCACTAGCATAAGTAATCGGTTTGGCTTTTTTGCCCTTTTTACGCTTAGAATTTCCTTTGGTCTTTCCTTCTTTTTTACGTTCTTCTTCCTCTTTTTCATCATCGGGTCCTGGCATTTTAATATATTTTAAAGAATCTAATAAGTCTTGAACTCTATCAATAAAAGGTTTCTCTTCTACTTCCTCATCACTTTCCTCTCCAGTATTATCTTCACCATCTGAGTCATCGCTCTCGTCCTTTTCCTCCTTCCCCTTCTTTGTTTCCTTATCTTTTTTCTTTAATTTTTTCTGTTTCTCTTCTATCTTTGCCGGTAGTTCTTCCATTTAAATTGAGGTGAGATCTTGAAACTCTATTTATTTTTATTTCTGTTTTTTATTGTTTAAGTCGTTTTATTTAATCTTCTTTAGAGTTTAAATGACAAAAACTTAATACTTTAATGGACAAATTACAGACAACTTAAAAGTACAAAAATAAAAATAAAATTTTATCTTTCAGAGAAGTTAAAAAGTGATCTTGAACAAATAATATGAAAAATTCAACCATTGTGGGTTAAAAATCTAAACAAAAAACCTAAAATGGAAAACCCTTACGAAGAGGATAAAGAAAGAGTGATTGAAAGGAATGAAAAAACTGAAAAATGTTTAGAAGAATTTAGGGCCAAATTAGAGGAGTTACATCCAGACGTAAATGTTGATCTTATCCTACAAAAACCACTAATCAATACTGATACTATTATTTCATATGGTATTATAGAGTTTGTCAAAGTTTTACGAAAAACAGATGAAAAGAATCAGGATAAAAAAGAAGGAGATTTTATATATTATCACGCCTTTAGAAAAAGAAATACAGTAGAATTTGATACTATTATCAGAGGATTTGCATCGAAACATCAATTGTTCGATATGTTATGTTTGTTATCTCAGGACGAGAGGGATAGGATTTTGAAATACAGTTTTGATACTATTTGGAATGACTACTGGGTAGATCATGATGATAGAGGTTATAGCAAAATTTACAAGAAGGCTAAAGAGAAATTTCCAGAGACTCTAGAACTACTTAAAATTGTTAATAAATATATTCCTTGTAAATTAAACGTTCGCCCTCTTATTTTTCCTAAGGGTAGAAAAGGAGATAAGGAAACTTCTCTTCAAGCAGCCCTAAGAGAAGCCCAAGAAGAAATCAAGGTTCCTTTTACTCCAAGAGGCAACAAAAAAGAAAAACAACAAAACATAGAAAAACAACAAGAAGGAAAGGATGGAGAAAAAGAAAATAATGTCTATTTTAATGATCCCATTATTAGGCATTACATTGGATCGGATGGTAAGAAGTATACCGATTATTACTATCTCTGGAAAAGAAAATCTCTATATAAATGTCCAATCCAAAAATTACTCCCGGATGGCTCTCATAGAAAACCGATAGAGAGACTAAGAACTGAAACAATCGGTCACGAATTAGAATCTGATATCTGGATCGAAATACCGATCTTCGCTTCTAAAACTAAACAATGGGAATGGGAGAACTCTATTGATCCCTATGCTCGTTATGGAATGTTTCATCGTCATTTCAAAATTCTCTTAGAGATTCATAGTCGCCTCACCGAATAATAAAGAAAACTGATTTAAAACTTAATTAGTTTTAAATTAAAAACATACAAGATGGCCAGCAAACGAATAAAGTCAAATCTTGAAGAAATGAAAGACTACCAAGACGATTTCTTCATTATAGCCGATCCTAATGACAAGTTTCATTTCAAATGCTTAATGAAAGGTCCAAAAAATAGTCACTATGAAGGAATCATGATTAGAATTTATATTAGATTTCCTCATGACTATCCCTTCAAACCTCCTAGTTTTATATATTCACCTGCCTTGTTTCATCCAAACATTACAAGAACATTGCCAATCGGAATAATAAACGAAAAAATATTAGAAGGAGGGTTATTAGAATTTCCTCTACTTGGAAGAGATTGGTGTCCGGCTTATGGCCTCAGAGCCGTACTAATTCATATTACGGCTTTGCTTTATGAACCATACTACTGTCAAGATGAAAATAAAGACGATAAAGGAAAAGATGAAGCTGATGCTGCTTATTTTGAGTCACAAATCAAAAAGAAACAAAAACCTGCAAATGAATATGCTAGAGAGCTATGGGATGATAAGGAAGCTATGAGATTATTGATTATTGAATCTTTGCACTTAGATGATCCCCATTATCTGGAACTTTTAATGAAGATTGACGAGACTAAACAGGAACATTTTTACCCCTTTCAATCAAATGAATTAATACACAAGAACATTGATGAAATGACACCGGAAGAAATCGATCAACTATTTAAGCTTCAAGAAACTTCAGAAAACAAATAAAACTTATTATAATCAAGAAAGCGTTTGAATGTGACAGGTGCCCGTTTAATTTCAGAATGGAATCAAATTAATAATGAATATAATCCGAATAAAAATTAGTCTGGCTTGATTAAAAATGAAAAACTTATTTTTGTTATTTACAGTTGAGAAAAGGATTAGTTGGAATGGATGTTCCAAGAGTAATTGAGCCTCCTAAGTTATGGCGATTAAAATCGTTACCCGAGGATGAACCAGATGATAGATTTTACACCAATGAAGGCTGTCGATTCTCACCGCATTATTTTTCTTATGATGGTGGAAATGATGCTACTGAGTATGTTGTAGATCCATGCGCTACCAATAAGCTTGAACTTTTTGTAGTGCCAGATAATCATCCAGCATATCCCGGAATGGGTGTGAAGGCTCTTGAGGCATTACCGAAAGGAACAGAGATCGGTTACTATACTGGCATCATTGCACCTAGTTGGTTTCTAGAAGAGGATGATAACAATGCTTATGTCATGATAGCTAGTCCAAAACCTTATAACTTAGTCATCAATGCTAAGCGAGTAGGTAACATTCTACGTTACGTTAATGATCCTCGCGGTAGTGGTCGTAAAACCAATGTAAAATCAGGATGGATAACTAGAGGTCGTGATCCAAATAAGTTTTATTTCGTTTTAATGATTGCTAAACGAGATATTGCAGCAGGTGAAGAACTACTTCTGGATTACGAAGATGGTAATAGTGACTATTGGAAAGCCATGTCAAAGCACCACCAGCGAGTTGGAAAAATCATTGATCTAACCGTTGACGAGATCGTTCCTGTCAAAAGGGAAAGACAAGAAGGAAAAGAGGAAGAAAACAAAAATGCAAAAATAGAGGCTTTACCTAAAAAGCCTAAACAATCGGTCGGAATTCTTACAGCATATCCAGATCAATTAACCTTGGATGATTTACTATTAAGAAAGTCTAAAAAGAATAAGGAAGAGAAGTATGTTGTAAGAATACTAGAACATCCGGATTATGGAAGACGAGAAATGAGATTAACTTTGATAGAAGGTTATTACTTTGTATCGCGTGATTTTCTTGATACTCATGAAATTTATTATGGTGATTTTATTATTTTTAGAAAAGGTGATCCTGTTTGGTATACTTTAATTAAAGATAACCATAATGATTATAAATTCAAAACTAATGGTAATATTCATGCTGCACTATACGATTCAATTTCATTAAAATATAATTTATGGAAAGACGTAACAAAAGAATGATCTTCTATGTATGTCTTAATCAATAGGAAATAAATAAAGGGTTAAATTTGATTTTATGATAAAATCAAATACTTCATTTTTAATTAAGATGTATGTATGCAATTATTATTCTCCTTCGGTCTCACCGTCATCACCATTCTTAAAGATTTGAATAAGAGGATGATTGTCAGGAAAGACGGTTCTTACAATGTTGTTTTCTTCCAATACTCCAACAACTTCATAATGATTTTCATTGAGCCAGTATAAAACAATATTCTTTCTACCTGGCTTAATATGAGAATTAGCATTTCCAAAATGATAGATGTCAGGATCAATTCCTCTCATAATATAAACGTTAGTTTGAAGTTGATCACCTATGAAACCCATCAATTGCTGATCGATCCAATAAGTATTATCGCTTATGGCAGTTTTAATGTTCTCATAGGAATAGGCAGGATATTGAGATGTCTTGAAAAACCCGTCTCCAATAGCATCATGAATTTCTCTAGTATAGTTTGCGCTCATATCTTTTCTAACTTGAGTAACAATATCTTGTCTTGCAGCAACAGTCGTTTCTTTGTAATCCTTATAGAAAGCCCTTAAAATTCCGTGAACATAACAAGAACCATCTCGAGGCACTCCTATTCTTACAAGATTTCCAGCAGAGACGAATTTTGTTGATTTGAGCTCTTGAGGATCTTCAGTGGAGCTCAAGGGTCTTAATGCTCTATCACCTTCCATCTTTTCTATTATTCTTTTTCCAAAATTTTCAATTTCAATTTTTTCTTTTAATTTTATCAGATTTATTTCTGGATTGTTTTGAGCCGCAATTCGCACTTCTTGTTCCAACGTCGGAATAGAGTATCTAAACTGTAAAAGCTTGAACATTGAAGAAAACCAATATTCTTCTTCAGAAAGGAGAGTCTCTTCATTAAGATATCTTTCGTCTAGTAATTTAAAACCATTATCATTCATAATTTGAACAAACTCTCTCAGTTGAATTAAATATTCGTACTGGCCTCTAACAATTCCCCCTTCAATCTTAATAAAAATCTTTCTACAAGATGGATCTGGTGCTTTAGAGATCGTTATGTTTTTAGTTTTGATCGTGTTGTAGGTTGGTATTTCTTCAGTTTGAGAGGACGATGAAGTTTGCATTGAATTTAGAAGAAGTTCTCCATCGAGAGCAACAACCGAAAAGTAGCCTCCTTGGGTAAGAAAAGTCTTGACCGTATCGATCATTAATTGAAGTTTTTCACGGCTTTCATAAAAGAATGTTAGAGCATTAAACATTGTGCAACAATTGATGACACCGATTGGAATGTTTTCCAATAAATAATTAATATTTTCTGCTTGAGTGTTTATAGGTATAATATGTACTCTTTCTTGTTTAGGTTTTTCTGAGCCAGTTCGCCGATTGTTGGTACCTTTAGCCATTAATCTTTTGATGACAACATTAGTATTAGATTCAGTTTTAATCGTTTTTAAGATTGATCGCGATAACAGAGTCGAAACTCTGGAATAATGAACCAAAAGAGAGTCCTTTGTTATTGCAATTTCTTCTTGTGATTGTTGATCTGATATGTTGATTTTCATCAAATTTTCTTTCTGTTTAGCCAATTCGGCAGCTTCTTTAGTAATAATTGTCTCAGTTTCAGAAACAATAGCTGAATTGAACCTACTTCTTTCTTCTAACCTCGAAAGACCTTCTCTTAAATTTTTCTCGTCGGGTTCCACCGCATAGACAATGTCGAAAAGACTCCATTTTGAAATATCACCAAACCTTCCTGATCCAATGTCAAACAAACAAGGATTTTCGAATTTCGATACTAGCAATGATAATAAGCTCGCTTTAACTTTGTTATGATAACGTCTCATCAAAGACAAAGTTTCACCAGTTAAATCTTCAATACGAATAGGATCATTAATAAGAGACCATACATCTCTGGCCGTTCGTATACTATTGGCGTTATCTCGATCAGTTCTTTCTCGAACGGGAATGAAAGCGTAATCTAAAAACCTCTCAGAAAAACCCCATCGAAATTCAAAAATCCTTTCCAACATTGAATTATCGAGCTCAACATTACCATTCCAGGGTGTTCCCTTTTTCCCATTGAAAGGAACGTCCCGTTGTCTTCGAGAGTAGGACATAATAGTAATAACATTTGATCCATTACGTCTAACAAGGAAATCGATTGTCAAAACCTCTTTCCATTTTCTCACTAGAGAATAATTAGGTTCATCGGTATTGCCAAAATCCTGGTAAAAAGTATCTCGAGTTTCTAGGTAAGGTCTTTCAGCTGGAGTAAAAATTAAGCCATCGGTTCGCCATTTAAATTTTTTACCATTTAGACAAGTCGTTTCTTGTAGACCTTTTTCCGTTGACGAAATTCTATTTAACAAAATCTCCTCGCTTAAAGCAGAGAAAAATTCTTGAGCCACTTTCAATCTTTCAATGTTAAATTGGTTTTGATTAATTAGAACTCTTGGACGAACAATCGATGGGAGTTTTACAACGTTTTTATTTGCGATGTTCAGGAAGGAAGAAATCGATTGGCTGTTTAGTTGAGAGTAAAATTTCTTAATAACATCGTTTATTAATTCCAATCGTTTAGTGTAAGAAACATCTCGAACATCTTTTCCATCACTGGCTAAAATATCAAAAACTAGAATGTTATACTGGGGAGAAACACCAGATGTGTTAAATCCTTCCATGTATTTTTCGTCAAGGACCAATTCACAATCCAATATGTTACCATTTACTTCACTAAAATACTTTGGGTCACTAAATGGAGTTTTATCTCCTGAAATTTTTGTCATAATTGATGCGAGAGGATTAATCAAATAGAATCCGGTTGTATCCATAAAAAGAAAATAACGATTTCCATCAGCCTTCAATGCGCAATAATATCCACCATCGATTGACATTAAAGGCAAAAAGACCCTCTTAGTAGCAAAGGTTGTGATAATCTGATCATAATTGTTGTCGTAGTCATTTAATTGCATGAAGAAATCAGATTCTTGAGGTTTCAACCATGCTAAGTCATGTTTTTGTAAATCTTTTGGTTTATTAACGATGCTTTGAGGAATAAAATTACCGGATTCTGTTAATATCGTATTGAACTTGTAAGAAATTGCTTCGCTTTCGCCGGTTGTTAACAGTGAACCCGATCGATTCATAACAATTGCCAAAATCTTAATCCAACCATCTAAAAAATCCATTTGTTCTCGATTGATTTTATCAAACAATATTTCCTCACCATTTTCGTCAGTGCTTTCTAATTCGATCTCAACGGAATAGTCAATGAAAAGATTACCAACCGTTTCAGAACGAGTTATATCGATTCTACCTCGAACATTTTGGGCTGAGATTTTAGGAATATCAATTCCCATGTTTTCAAACGATCGTAAAGATAAATATATTTTTGGTGAATGAATCGGAAAAGTCCATCTAGTTCTATTTCTGGTTGTTGATTGAGTTTCAATACTGGAAAGATCATTAATTTTCATGTGTGACTCTAATGATACTCCCAATCGTGGTTGGATTTCCATGATGTTTGGAAGAATAATATATTCTCCTCCTCTTCCAGTCGATCCTTTGAAAGTCTTTTTAATTTTCATATAGGTAACACCATTTCTAGTCACATACTGAATGTTATGACTTTTATCAACCATTTGAGCCGTCGAGACCGTAGAATCTATCTCTTGGAAGGTGTTTTCTTCAATTGGAATTTCAGCTGCTTGAAATTTATTGAGAAGCCAATCCCTAATTCTTCTAAACTTATCTGCGACTTTGTTAGTGTTAGGACTTAAGAGACGAGCCTCAATCTCAATAACCTTGTCAGTGATTACTTCATTATTGTAGTCTAAAAAGTCTTGGATGAGCTCATCGATTTTAGGCTGTGAACTGAGAATAAAATGACCATTTTCCGATAAATTAGGACCTTCTTTAGTTTGTGGAACACCCGCAATAGTTGGTTGTGCCAAAATGGAAACTTGTCTTTTAGACTGATCCACTCTGTTACCATCTATCGTTATACTAGTTAATCTTCCTGTAGCACCCTTATATCCATTATTTCTGGTAGTTCTAACATGAGTACCCTTCATACTTCATATAAAACTAAAAAGAAGTATAAGTTTTTTAGTTTTTAACTTTTACAAAATTTCTTTTTCACATTTCAACAAAACAATGTGAAATTACTTTTGAATTTACTTACTCAGGGTTGTTATTTACTGATTCCTAGCTGAGAACTCTCTTACTCATTCTTTGAAATAAATTTTTTCCTCTCTTGTGCTCTAAAAGCTTCAAAGTTGGATTGTTCAACTTGATAAACTGGCTTTCCACAATCACCTTGACAAACTTCTCTGGATGGTCTTGCTTGAGGAGCAGCTTGAGCTTGCTGAGATTGATTGCGAATCTGTTTAGTTTGTTGATTAACTGATTGTTTGGAATTTCTAACGACGAATTGTTGTGTCCTAGGTTGATTAATTTGTTGCTCACTATTCTGTTGTCCTTGGATATATTCATGTTCGGTATGATAATGTTGTTGTGGTATATAATTTTCTTCTCTTGAATCATAGTGTGGTTGAACAATATCTTCTCCATTGTCAAGTTGAGCTAAAGACATATTAGATTTTACCTGAGATTTTCCGAAATAAATCTCAAATGCCTGTTCATAGGTTAATCTCTGTTTCATAGGTTTATTTAGTTGCTGATTAACGATGTCATGGAGCTTCCAGCTATGATAGAAGAGACTCACATTAGATTTGGCGTATGGTTCAACTGGATGATTTTTAATATTCTCTATGAAGTGTAATCGACACTTCTCGCAAGGTAAAGTAGTTGCCAGATTATTTAGCCATTCTACATATAACTTTCTTTTCTCTTTAGTTGTTGCTGTAGCACTTGTAAGGTGCGCATACTGCCAGTAAATAGGACCAAAGACGCCAGGTGAAAAAGACATTGTATATGTTCTATTTTATTACTATGACTTTCTTAAGAAAATTTTATATTTGGAGATTTTGTTTTTAGATCTTTTTGTTTTCAAATAATTAAAATGATCAAAATTTTAATTATTCCTAATTAATCGTTATTATAGAGCTAATTAAATATTCGAAAAGATTCAAATAAAGACATGATTCCCAAACAGAAAATAAAGAAAAATGGATTTAAAGGCTAAAAATTTGATTAAAAATAAAATTGCTTCAGAACAATGAATCAAGATAATGAGAATCTTTTCATGTCTATTTCGACACGCGAGCCCCAGGTCTTCAAGTCGGTCTCTAAGACCCTTTATAAGTACTTCACTGATTCCACTTTTATGATCAATTCTCAAGGAATTTATATACAAGAAGGTAAAGAAGACATGTCTGTCCTATTTGAATCTTTTTTTAGGAAGGAACAATTTGATAAATTTATTATTCCAAAATTTGAGGATCCCAACGCCACTATAATTTTAGGATTCTCTACTAAAGAAATGGAAAAGGCTTTAGAAGGGGTTACTAAAACTGATAATCTGAGAATTTATGTTAGGACTGACGATACCAATAATTTACATTTACATATTACTAATGAAAGTAAAGGGAAAAACAGCTATAAATTTATTAGACTGAAGAAGACCAAAATTTGTAATATTATCTCACTGTCTTATAAAGACAGCGATCCAACAGCAGTTGTTCACGGACCCCAATACAAAAAGGGAATGACAGAGATTAACAAAGCTGCTTCTAAGATCAAGGTTAGATTGAGAGCCCAAGAAAACGGGATGATTGTTGTCCCTCCCGATAATGTCCAAATTAGCGCATTTCGTGAAGTTTGGGGAAATTATATTGATGGTCAACAAGATATCTACGATGAACAAATTTCTACTGCAAAATTACACGCAGTTAGTGAATTAGCATCCATTACCAAAAACATCAAAATCTATGCATGCGGAGATGGAAAGCCTTTGAAGATAGCTTTAAATGCTGGTCAATTGGGGACTATTGCTATCTATCTTCAACCTGATCAACAGGTCAACGGTCCTGTCACCAACAATAACATGATCCAATAACCGCCTTGGCTTTTAATTCTTTGGTTATTCTATATTATACATAATCTATTATGTATAATTTCCTTCTTTTTATTCTATTTATCTCTATTTACTTTTATAAATTATTAGAGATCGGATTCTTTAGCAAAACCAACCGATCGAAGGCTTGTTACTTTCTGACTGGCTGGGGGAGTTGTGACTTTTCTAGTGGTTGGAGGTAAAGCTTCTTCTTCTTCGCCTTCTTCTTCTGTCGGAGCAGCCTCTTCAGCTGCCTCCTCTTCCTCTCCTGTAACGGCTTCTTCCTCTTCACCCGCTTCCTCTTCTTCTCCCGGAACAGGTTGCCTTGTGGTTTTATCACCAGTCAGCGAAGTGAAATCTCTCGAACTAGTTGGCCAAGCAAAACCTTCTTGGCGATTATCATTAACATGTTCGTCAGGTTGAACCGACTCAACTCCAATAAAAGTACTATCTCTTTCCTTATATCCTGGTTTGCATGCTAATACTAAAATCCATTTGTGGATAGCGTCATAACTGAGCTCTCCGTTATAGTAAGCTTGAGGCCACCTATTTCTCCACACCATCAAAGTTGGTACCCCAGATATAGCAAAATCGTTAAGAGGACTATCGACGTCTTGTTGAACGCTTTGGAAAGCCTCCATAATCTCGGTCCTTGCTGAAACATTTACAGCACCAATCACAGGACCTCCAATGGTTTGGGCTAGTTTATTCCAGAGGTCAATCAAATTTTCATCTACAGTGGCTGGTTCATAAAATAGAATGATATGACACTTGGGTGATTTGAGGGCGATCGGTGTGGCACTGCCCAGGAAGAAGTCCTCCTCTTTCATCTCCCGAACCTTGAATAATCCGAAGGCATCAGGGCCCACCAAAATTGTCTGCCCGCTCATGAATTATGATCTTAAAGATTTTAGTTTCTTATTTGTATTTTTAATACAAATTATCAAATTTTCAGAAATAAGGCATAACTTTTATTTCTTGAATAGTTATAATTCGATCTCTGAAAGTAATATACCCTTTGTCCAATAAAATCTTCTTTAAAAGTTGTTTAGTAAATGAGCGATCAGTAGAACCAATTATACCAATTCGACAAGCTATATAAGTTACAATAAGTAAGTGACACACTTCACAAAATTTTTCAGGTATATTGTTATCAATAAGATCATTTGGATGGGGATCCATTAGTGATTGACATTTAGAACAAAAATATGGATATTCTTTCATTAGGGCGTTAGTTAGATAGTATTTGGATAAAACTTTTCGAGAAAACCGTCTACACACCCTTCCCTATTTAAACTATAAATTAAATCATGATTTTCTGATGTTTCGGTTTTCTTAATAGTTGTTATCCATTCCGTGTTGTTAGAATGATCCATTGTAAAATAAACAGAATATATAGTATAAAGAACAATTCCGATATTAGAGGGAACATTGTGAATCGTAATTATATCAAAGAATAATTCTAGAATCTCTGGTTTAGTTGCTTTCTGGGCTATTGGACTAGTCATTTTATTTATTAAACGACCAAAACAAGGAGAATCAACCAGGTAGAGAGACTTTGTACCTTTTAGAATTCTACTAATATCTCCAGTTATATTATTAGATAAACTATTTGACATTACTAAATAACACTTTTCAAGCGAAATATTACAAAACTGATATCCAACGCCTTTTGCTAACTCTAAATATCTATAATAATCTCTTTTCGTGTATAATTTTATTCTATCAACGAAATGAATGAATATAAGACTGTCCCAATTTATAATTTCTCTGCTCTCTGTTTTAAGTTCTTTTTCATCGTTTCCTTTCTTTTGACGACAGTTGTCTCTGACCGTTTTTGAAACTAACTCGCAAAACCAAATAACTTCATGGGTCTTTAAGTATCTTAAAATGAGAACCCAAAGATCTCTATCTAGCCAGCTTAACGGTGATTGTTCAAAATAAATGCTCATAATTTTTAGTATTTTAATGAAAGTAATTTATTATTAATTTTAAAACTATTAACAACCAAGTAAATAAAGTGTTTCTTTTTTGTTAGATTTCAAGGTGATATTAAATCCATTTTTCTAAAGTTGATATTTAACACTTCCAATTTTTAACCTTTCTGAAAGAAATGAAAAATAAAAATTTTAAAATTAAAATAAAAACAGCTTCTTCAAGTCAGAAATGCACGCTCCGAGTATTAATGAGCTGATAGCCGAGAAACTGATAGATATGGCAGATGAGCCCGGAAAAGGTAAATATCAAATTGCTGCTTACAAAAAGGCGGCTGGTGCTATTAGGAAGTTTCCTCAACCGATTACTTCTGGTGAGTTTGCTCGTCAAAATATCGCTGGAATAGGAGCTTCGATCAAAGCAAAAATTGATGAGATTCTAACGACTGGGACATTACAGATCTTGGAACAACGACCTCAAGAAGAAAAGGATAAGAAAATTATTTTGAGAGAATTTAGAAAAATTTATGGTGTTGGTCCAAAACAAAGTCAACAATGGTACAACTGGGGATATCGTAGTGTTGATCAACTTGCAGAGATTTACCCAACCATGACCGATGCCCAAAAGCTCGGATATCAATATTACAGAGATTTTCAGCAAAAGGTACCACGAAATGAAATAGACTTCATCAATGGTTATCTTCATAAGTTGTTAGATCCTTTAAATGTAAATTTTGTTATTGCAGGTTCTTATAGGAGAGGACTAGCGGAAAGCGGTGATATTGATATGTTGATTGAAAATAATGGAAATACTCAAATGGGAAACGTTTTACAGCCATTGTTTAACTCAGGTTTAGTGATTGGAAACTTAGCAATCGGAGAAACCGTTTATCGCGGCATTATTAGAATTGGGCCACAGTTTCCAGCGAGAAGACTAGATATTCGACTGGTCAATTCGGTTGCATGGCCTTTTGCTTTGTTGTATTTCACTGGGAGTAAAGATTTTAATGTCCAAATTAGAAATCGAGCGATAGCACTGGGTGTAAGTTTGAGTGAATATTCTCTGACTGATCAAAATGCAAATAGTTATCCTGCAAAAAGTGAAGAAGAAATCTTCCAATTGTTAGGAGTCCAATACCTTGAGCCTCAGCAAAGAACTGGTAACATTCCATTGACTTTGGTTGCTCCAACTCTCAAACTTATTCCAGCGGTTGAAGCAATTGATATAACAGATTATCATAAGGAAGAAGGAGTTTGGTTCACTGTTAATTCTAATTTATACGTCTACTTTGCCGATTCTGTTTTTCCTTTTCCGATCATTGACAAAAAGTATACAATGTTTCTGCCAAACATCAAGAATATTGCAGGATTTGACTTAGACGGTACTTTAATTACTACTCAAAGCGGAGGATTTAGACGATCAGCTGATGATGTAGTTTTATTGCCAAATCGAAGAGCAGTTTTAAAATACTTTATTGATAGTGGTTTTACGATTGTAATTTTTACTAACCAATTGTCAAGAACTGAAGATGAAAAACTCTTAAATTATAATAGGGTAGTAAATGCTATAAATTTAATTAATTTGCCGATGATAGTTTTTATGTCAACTGGCAGAGATCAGTATCGTAAACCAGCAACAGGTATGTGGTTAGAATTACTAAAATATGCTCCAAGCATTGAGAAAGGATTCTATTGTGGAGATGCTGCCGGAAATGATGGAGACCATTCTGACTCCGATTTGAAATTCGCTGAAGCAATTGGCGTTCCATTCTATTCAATCGAGCAAGTCTTCAAAAACCAATAATCTCAATATAACTCTGATCCCTACAAAATAATAAAAAATGATCTTCAATTTATTTTAAATTGAAAATTAAAACTAAGATGGTTGAAGAAGATGATTGGGATCGTACGATGGAGTTGATGGAACAAGAATCTCAAAAACAACCAGCAATTATTAAACAAAATACTAAAGAGGTTAAACAAGAGGATAAAGAGGAGGATAAAGAAGAAGAGGATAAAAAACAATATCCATCGTTAATAGAAGCCTCTACCTATATCTTATTTTTAGTTAATCTTCAGAGACAAATGAGATATTGTCCATTGATTGAAGTCGATTCTCTTGTTGGAACTTATGATAAAATTTCTTTAGGAGAAACAATCACCACAAAAGGAAATAATAAATTCGCTATTCTTTATAATAATGGAACTACCGAAGTAAGAATAAATAACACTAAAGATGCAATAGATAAAATTAGGCTTGAATTATTTCCTTTTATTAGACTTCTTAAATTTGATGGTTATTGTTTAGCCGGTGGTGCAGCTCTTTGGGCAATATCAAATTATTATGATAATCCAGATGATTTAGATTTCTTTCCAGTAGTCGGAGAATTTGATGGTAGTTATTGGAAGGATGACAAAATAGACCGAGCGAGACAAATCTACCAAGGGTTCTTGGCTGAAATGATAAAATTGGAGCAAGGATTGAAGTATCACAGTCTTCTCGTCTGGCAAAATCAAAACTCTACAACATTTAGCTTTTATAGTGATCATAAAAAATCAAGACCATATAAAGACGCCAATGAAGATGATGAAGCTAACTATAAAAGTAAACATTTAAGAAATTTTAAGATCTCTTTTATTCACCGCGCTTATGATACTCCTGACCAAATTTTAAAAGGTTTCGATTTGGCTCCATCCCAATTTCTTTATGATGGTAAGAGTTTCAAATGTAGTCCGGCAGCTGCTTGGTCAGTTGTTTATGGTATTCTTCCAGTCGATGTTTCCTCGGCCAGTGATTCTTTTTACACTCGTTTACAAAAGTATCATAATCTAAAAGGATTTTCTCTGGTCTTTGCTGGCTTTAATCATCAATTAGCTTTAAAAAGAGAACAAGAGAGATTAGAAAGAGAAGAGCCATTAGGTAAGAAAATCAGAGAAAGTTGGAAAAAAGGTCTTAGAATTGATTTGCCAAGAGGAGCTTTTATTAGATATCGTGGAGAAGGAATGACATTCGAATTATCCCATGCTTTTGAAAGGAACCGGAATAACCGTTATGATAATTTTATTGACCCAGCATCCCTAGCCAAAGAAAGTGATTATGGAGATGTGGGGCAGTATGTACTCAGTAGTAATAGATTTTTTGAACTTTATGCAATGAAACAATATGTCGTAAACGGCTTAATTTACAAACGATCAAGATCTTGTGAAACGTTAGCCATTAGTTATTTTAACTTAGAGGAAATAATTAAAAAGTATTGCTCGTTTAATCAATTTAGGCCACAGTTTGAGATTGGAGAAGTCTTTCCTAATTTGTTTGGAGAGGATGCAGAAAAAGCACTATTTCTTTATTTAACTCGTAAGAAAGAGCAATTTGAGCTCTTGCTAAATAAATGGGTTCTTAAAATGGTAGAAAAATATCAAGATGCTATTAAGATAGATCAAGAAGGATTAACTTTTATTGTTGATGAACCAGGTGTTCAAACTAGAAGATCTTTCAAGCCAATTGAACTTACAGCGAGAGGTTTTTATGGAGAGTATTACAATGGTTTTACTTGTACATTGGATTGGCCAGCTAAGTGTCAAATTATTACTGCCTATAAAAAGAGAATCGATGGAAGAGAAAACAATATAGATTGTCCTCTTTTATCTTTAGGACTTGATTTAATCAGAAAAATCTTTAGAATAGTTGATTTTCTATATTATCAAGAAATTATGTTGAAACTATCGATGCTAAATAATGATAACTAATATATTGATTAAAAATGAAAATTAATTAAATTTAAAAGTTTTACCAAAATAACTTTTGGTAAATGGATGAACTTAAAACTACTAAAGGTAAAATAAGTGACTTTGATGAAGAAGACCCAAATACTAGAGGTTCAACGGATAAAGAAGACCATACAAAAACTACTGACGAGAACATTGGTTTATTAACTGGTAATAAGAAAAAGCCAGATTGTTGTGGTGGATGTAGTAAAATAGAGATTAATACAGAGAATAATCATGCTTTAGTCTTAGGAATATTTTGGTATTTGATTGTTTTGGGAATAACTTACTGGGGAATATTACCAGGGCATATTTTACATTGGCGTGATTCTGATATAATGCAATCTTTTACTGTAATTAATATCTTAAGTTTAATGGTCCTAATGCTTTTAACAGTCATCTGCTTAATTGTTATTCATAAACTTTTGAACAAAGAATTTGATATTTATAAGTATATTATATTGTGTGCAATTATTTTTGTAGCAGAAATTATAGGATCATTCGAACCACTATATGATGTTGGATTTGGAGCATCGTTTTGGTGTATCATGGCTGGAATAGTTTTTAGAATCTTTTCTAAAACTCCCAACGGTTTTCTAAATTTAGATTTTTATATTAAAGTTGCAATTGTTCTACTCGCTGTCGATTTAAACGAAGTTTTATTGATTGGAGCTAAAAGTCTTGTTGTAGGTTGGGTAGAAACGACTTTTGTTTTTCTTTCTGTCCTAATTTTTGGAATATTAGTTTTGAAGGTCGATAAAACACTTGCAATTGGAACATCGGTAGCGTTATCGATTTGTGGTGCTTCAGCGATTGTTGCAGTAAAAGATATAATAAAATTGGATGATAAGTCTAAGAAGTATATCATTATCGTTATGTCGATTTTTACAATTCCTTACATCCCTATTCTTCCGGTCTTGAGTAATAAATTTAATTTAAATAATAATACTGCAGGAGCGTGGATAGGTGGTTGTGTCGACACTACCGGGGCAGTTTTGGCATCGGCATCGCTTTTACCGCTTGAAGGTTTTCATACCGCAATTATAATAAAAATGGTCCAAAACGTTTGGATCGTTGCCTTTATTATAGGATTGTCGATTTATATTAATCGATCATTTTCATGTAGTAAAGTATGGGATTCATTTCCAAAATTTATTCTAGGATTCATATTGACAGGTCTTATAACAACGTTTCTACCAGATCCATTTAAAACTAACGTCGTTAACAATTCTTTTATTATTTCTGAATGGTTTTCCTCGATTTCTTTCGTTTTAATCGGCTATGAAATCGATATCTTTACCATTCACAAAGATTTGAATGATAATTTCCGGGTCATGATTCTCTACATCATTGGACAAGTTTTTGACACTTTTACAACCTTTGGAATTGCCTTTATCATGTTTACTCTTATATCCTGATTGTTTTTAAAAACCAATATGAATGGAAGGAAGAAATTAATTATACACTTTTGTGTATAATTTTAATCTATCAATTTATTGTGATATTTCTAGGTAGCTACTCTTTGGCTATTTCACTGACCTTGCTGTTGAGGGATCTGGAAGCCGGGATTGAAGGCGGCGATCGGAATGGCAGCTCCGCCTCCTCCACCAGCATTCAGGCTCAAGACCTGAGTGGGAACGATCGAGCTCTGAAGCTTCTCCTGCTTCTTGTTGGCCCGAGCTGCCTTTGTTGCTGCCGCTCGGACAGTCTTGCGACCCTCGGTCAGGTTGTGGAGGAAGGCACGGACCGCTGCAAGTTGCTCCTTGTGAGTAGCATCGATGGCACGAGGAGGCAGAGGAACAATGAACAAGTTGCAGATCGTGGGGATAGCATCAAAGCTGAAGTGGAGAACCTGTTGGCCGTCGCGCTCAAGAATCAGAACCTTGGGATTGTTCTTCTTGGGCTTAGCACCCTCCTTGCGCTTCTTCTCAACCTTGGGCTTGGATGTCTTGAGAGCCTCAAAGCCTTGAGGAGTGATCAACAACTGAAGAGCCTGATCGGGCATGATGTACTTCTTCTCAGTCGGGTGCTTGAGATTGTGCTGCTCGGCATAGGCCACCATCGCAGACGTGAACAAAGCACGAGTGCAAATGCCAAGACCACCAGCAATCTGGTCAATCGGGAGCTGATTGTTGCCGAGAACACCACTTCGGTTGAAGAAGAGGGTCATCGCCTGGCTCAAGTAGATGTGCTGCTCGAGACCTCCGTTGTGGCCCTTCTTGCCTCCGGGAGCTGCCTTGCGCTTCTCGTAGAGGTCTTTGTAGCGAGGAATCAACGCCAGGATGTCGTTGGAGAGACCATGCCATTCACCACTCTCTGGAGCATCCTTAGGGACATTGGCGGGAAGAGCGGGGCGAACAAAACTCGATCCCATTGCCTTGATCGAGTTGGCAATCGCCTTGACAAGAATCTCATAGCGCTCGGGAGTCCAGGGCTTGCGACTTCCTCGAATCTTGGACGGCAATTTCTGTGCAACTGGTTGGGACATCATCCTGTTGTGAAAT
>Ga0302320_10007745_pt1 | contig 23580 bp, 26 predicted proteins | sample Bog_T0_3_FD_202130 | JGI IMG/M metagenome (GOLD analysis project Ga0302320, IMG submission 202130) | Peat permafrost microbial communities from Stordalen Mire near Abisko, Sweden - Bog_T0_3 | ecosystem: Environmental > Terrestrial > Soil > Wetlands > Peat | place: Sweden: Abisko, Stordalen Mire... | reverse complement strand
CACACGCATCGCCGCCTCCATCGCCTGCCATTCCGCCATCAAGGTGAACACGGCGCTCGATCCGGCGCGCATGGAGTGGTTACTGTTGGAGCTGGCCAAGACCAGCCACCCCACAAGTTGCCCTCATGGGCGTCCAATTGCTTTGCTGTATTCTTGGAAGGAGATCCAGCGGGCCTTCCATCGCATCTAAAACACAGGTAACATGGAGAAGGTGGTAACGATTGCGCTCCCAGGAGCGCATGTTGCCCGGCGGCAGCGCAAGACCAGAGATGGTGTTTCTTAAAGCCACGGCACTTGAGTCGCGCTACCGTTTTTCTGTGCGACCTTGGGCGAGGCCAGACAAGGCACAATTTCATAGGATTCGCGGCAACGCCAGCCTGGAAGTGAGGTTTCTCTTTGACAGCAGAGCAATTGGAAGCATCGCGCGCCGAAAGGATGCGCCAGAACGGACATGGAGCGCTCACACTTGAGGACGCCAAGACATGGATCGAAGAGACGGGGTTGTGTCTTTTCCTGCCACGGCGGCAGTTTTCCTCCTCCATCGCGCCTTCTTTTGTTGAGGCAGTAGCCGGACACCAGAACGCGACCCCCGATCCGAAGCATATCGAGCTCGCCGAACAACTGCTTGTCCGCCTGGAACTGGACGATGTTGCGGTCCGGTTGAACCTGCTGGGACAGCCCGGAGAACAGCCCGACTTTGTTGTAGCAAGCTGGGTTCTGCCCTACGTGTATGCATTGAGGGGTGATCGCGACTGGCGGCGCAGTCCGCAGCTTACCGGTTCGCGGCAGGTTTCCCAACTGGCCGTGCAGACATACAAGCACCTGGAAACCGGCGACATGACCATCCCCGAGCTGAAGCAAATGCTGGGCAGGGAAGTCAGCGAGACCGCCGTGTTGCGGGCCATTACCGAACTCTGGCAGCAGCTCCGCATTATCCCGGTTATCTCCGCTCCGGGCGCGACAGCCAAGTGGCAGTTGCTCCGCCATCGCTACCAAAAGGCGATTGCCGAGGGCGCATCCACTTCGCAGGTCACAGCAATTTCCGTGCTTGCCTCCATCTACCTGCAGGCGGTTATCGCAGCCAGCATGGAAGAGGTGGAGATGTTCCTGGCTCCGCTGACTGCCCGCAGCAAGGTGCGCGAGGTATTGCGCGGCCTGGTGGCGACGCGGCAGGTGCATTCGATTTCTCTGGGCCATGCTCCGCACTTCTACGTTGCCGGAACGCTTCCGGAATTCTCTGTAGCTCCCACGCTCTATGCCAGCGCGTCCATGCCGGCATCGGCGTATTTTATGCATTCGCGGGAGCGCGAGGAGGATTTGCTGGAAGTCGAGGCGCCAGCCCCAGCCGTCTATGCAGCGCCCATCTACACTGCGCCTGCGCCGGTTGAGCCGGCCAAGCCGGTGGAAGCACATGCGGCCCGCACTGCTCCGGCTCGTCCTGCCCCGGCCCGCAAGCCGGCCAGCAACGGAAAAGCCGCGGCTCGCCCGCACTTCAGCCGCCCTTCGAGCCACTCGCGCGACCGCAAGCCGGCCCAGCCGGCTGCCAGCAGCCGCCCGCCCAGGCGGGCAAGTTCCGATACCAGGGCGGCGGCGCCACGGCCTTCGGGTTCGCGTCCCGCGGCAGCATCGCGGCCCACCGCCAGCACGCGCTGGAGTTCCAACGGCCCAGCCGCAGCCAAGGGAAAGCACAACGGAAACGGCGCAGGCGACAGCACGCGCTCCAACGGAGCTGCCCGCTCTTCGAACGGGGGTTCCGGGGAGCGCGGCGCGAAATCCGCGGCACCGGCCTGGGGCCAGCGCAACGGGCACAGCAATGGCGCAAAGCCGGCGGGCAAGGCCGCATCCGGCGGCAGCCTCTCCCGCAACGGCAGCGCGCCCCGCAAGGATGCGCGGCCGGAAGCACGGCCATCGCGGAGCACCGGCCGGAAGTCCGCTTTGACTGCGGGGGCGAAGGCGGGCAATAGCAAGCGCTACGGATTTACAGCCCGTCCCAGCAAGGAGACGAAGAAGCGCGGATGAGCGTGGACGAAGGCCTCATCAACGGTATTTCTTCCGAACGCAAGGTCATTGTCGCCATTGACGGGCCGGCCGGGGCGGGCAAGAGTACAGTTGCCCGCCATCTGGCCGAGCACTTCGGCCTGCTGAACCTGGAGACCGGCGCCATGTACCGCGCCTTCGGCCTGAAGGCCTTGCGGGCGGCACTCCCGCTGGAAGACAGCGCCAGCCTGGAAAGGATGGCTGGGGAGACCAGCATCTGCCTGGAGCCCGGCGGGGACCATAACCGCGTCCTGCTGGACGGCGAGGACGTAACTGACAAGCTTCGCAACCAGACGGTGACCGACGCGGCCTCCAAGGTGAGTGTCTTTCCGGCGATTCGCGCCTGGATGGTGCGCATGCAGCAGCAGCTTGGCGAGCGCGGAGGCGTGGTGATGGAAGGCCGCGACATTGGCACGGTGGTGTTTCCGCAGGCCAACGTCAAGATCTTTCTGGATGCAGCGCCCGAGGTCCGCGGCCTGCGGCGGTTCGAGCAGCTGGGGCCGAGTCAGACCGTGCAGCCGGAGGAAGTGATTCGCGATCTGCGGGAGCGCGATGCCCGCGACCGGAGCCGGGCCGACTCGCCGCTGAAGGCCGCGGAGGACGCAGTCTTGTTGGATTCGACGAACATGACGTTGGACGAAGTGGTGCAGACGGCCGAGGATATTGTGCTGGCAAAGCTGGGACTGCCCGTTCAGGGCGCCCAAGGCGCGTAGAGCCAAAGCTGGGAACTCCCCTGTGAAGATGGCAGAGAGATCCGCCTGCCCGGCGCCAGATGCTATAGGCTCATAGATGTATGGAAATTACCTGCACCCGCTGTCACCAGGTCATTCAGGACGATAACTGCTTCTGCCCGGCGTGCGGGTTGCCGCAACTGCTGTATTCGGCGGACAACGTGCCCGGTCAGGCGCCGTCCGAGCGGTGGACTGAGCCGGTGCGGGATGCCAGCACGGTGGACTGGAAGCGCGCCATGCGCTCGGTTCTGGCGGTGGCGATTCCATCCGGGCTGCTTTGCTCGCTGTTTTCTCCTGTCAGCATCTTTGGATTGTTGTGGATGGCAGTGGCCGCCGCGTGGGCGGTGGCGCTCTACCTTCGGAGCCAACGTCCGGCCTGGATCACCATTGGCGCAGGGGCCCGGATCGGACTGGTCACCGGCCTGCTGGGCGGCTGGATGGCTGCGGCGGCATCGGGCGTTACGTTGTTCGTCATGCGCTTCTTCCTGCACCAGGGCAAGACACTCGACGAGACGTGGCAGACGCTGATCTCTGACCAGGTGGCCGGGCAGTGGACGGCGGCGGGTGTGGATGCGCAGACGATTGCTGCGTATAAGACCTGGCTGCTCTCTCCGGAGGGCCGGGCCGGCTCCATGCTCAGCGCGATTCTGCTGCTGGTGGCGGCGCTGATTTTCTTTGCCGTGGGTGGCGGAGCGCTCGGCGCACGTTTGCAGGTGCGGTCCCGGCGGCCGCAAGTGTAGCGCCCCGCCAGACCGGGAAAACGAGCTGCTTCCAGACTCCGAAATGGCCTTTGAAATTCGCCCCATTTCTCCACAACTTGCCCCCAACCGCCAGCCCCTCGTATCATCCTGCGAGAGACAAACGATGAGCGAAACCGAAAACATGCCAAGCCTGCGCGTCAAGGGCAGGTTGATGTCCGCCTCCGAGATCGAGCGCACACTGGTGCGCCTGGCCCACGAGATTGTCGAGAAGAGCAACGGCAGCGAAGACCTGGCGCTGGTGGGAATCAAGCGGCGCGGCGTGCCGCTGGCGGACCGGCTGGGCAAGCTGATCTCCGGCATCGAAAAACGCCCCGTCGACACCGGCGTGCTCGACATCCAGTTCTACCGCGACGACCTTTCCACGGCGGACGTGCGCCCCGTGGTCACAGAGGGCGCAATCGGCTTCGACGTGGAGGGCCGGGACGTGGTGCTCTGCGACGATGTCCTCTATACCGGCAGGACCATCCGTGCCGCGCTGGATGCGCTGTTCGACCATGGCCGTCCGCGGCGCGTGCAACTGGCGGTGCTGATCGATCGCGGCCATCGCGAGCTGCCCATTGAGGCCACATACGTGGGCAAGCATGTGCCCACCAGCAGCCGCGAGATCATTGAGGTAAAATTCCGCGAGGTCGATAACGACGAGCAGGTGTTGCTTGTCGAGCGCGTCGACTAGGAAAGCAGCTTTCAGCCATCAGCCCTCAGCTTTCAGCGAGGGGCCTGTGTCTGCAAGCTAGAAGCTGGAAGAGAATGAACCCCACTGCTACTGCCGTACGCCGCCAGATTCACCCGCCCCCTGTGCCCGCGTCGCCGTTTCCCTACAACGCCGGATCGCTGCTTTCGGCATCGGACCTGAGCCTGGAGGGAATCAGCCACATTCTGGCCCGCGCCACAGCGTTGGAGAACCAGGACCCTCTGACCCGCGCGCGCATTCTGGCCAAGCGCCGCGTCGCGCTGCTGTTCTACGAGTCCTCGACGCGCACGCGCACCAGCTTCGAGCTGGCCGCGAAGGGACTGGGCGCAGACACGACGCTGGTTTCCAGCCTGTCCTCGAGCATTGAAAAGGGCGAGTCGCTGAAGGACACCGGCTTGACGCTGCGGGCGCTGGGCGCCGAGGCGATCATTCTCCGCCACAACTCCTCCGGCGCGCCCTGGCTGCTGGAAGCCGAGACGCGCTTGCCGGTGCTGAACGCGGGCGACGGCATGCACGAGCATCCCACTCAGGCGCTGCTCGACCTGCGGACGATTCTGGCGCATCTGCGGCCCGGTGTGGAGGCGGTCAACGCGGAAACCCTGGCCGGCGTCACGGTCACCATCGTGGGCGACATTCTGCACAGCCGCGTGGCCCGCTCCAACATGCTGCTGCTGCCGCGTCTGGGCGCGCAGGTGCTGCTGTGCGGACCGAAGGAGCTGCTGCCGGGGCTGGCTGCGAATGCGGGACCGGGGATCGCCGTGGAGCGCAACCTTGAGACCGCGCTGCGCCAGTCGCAGGCGGTGATGATGCTGCGCATTCAGGCGGAACGGCTGGCGGGCATGCAACTGGACCTGGAGCAGTACAAGGCCAACTACCAGCTCACCGGGCAGCGGCTGGCGACGCAGGCGCCGACGGGGATTGTGCTGCATCCGGGGCCGATCATCCGCGGGCTGGAAGTGACGGCCGGTGTGGCGGACGGACCGCAGTCGGTGATTCTGGAGCAGGTAAAGAACGGCGTGGCAATTCGCATGGCGGTTGTGGAGCGGGCTCTGACAACGGCATCGACCGAAGGAGGCCGCGCATGACGGCACTGCTCATTCGTGGCGGACAACTGATCGATCCGGCAGCCGGAGTCGACGGACTGAAAGACATTCTGCTCAAGGACGGACGCGTGGCGGAGATTGCCGCACCGGGCAAACTGAAAGCCACAAACGGAACCGAGGTTCTGGACGCGACTGGCTTGATTGTCGCGCCGGGGCTGATCGATATACACGTTCACCTGCGCGAACCCGGACAGGGCTACAAAGAGACCATCGCCACCGGCACGGCAGCGGCGGCGGCGGGCGGCTTTACATCGGTGGCCGCCATGCCGAATACCCGGCCGGTCAACGATTCGGTGGAGATTACGCGCTGGATGCAGGCGCCGGAGCGGGGAGCGTCTGTCCGCGTCTTTCCCATTGCCGCGGCCACACGCGGCAGCAAAGGCGAGGCCATCAACGACTATGCCGCGCTGAAGTCGGCTGGCGCGGTGGCGGTGACCGACGACGGCTATCCGATTCTGAAAGACAACGTGATGCGCGAGACGCTGGCCGCCGCGGCCCGCGTGGGGCTGTGCGTGATTCAGCATGCCGAGGATACGCGGCTGACCCAGGGCGCCAGCATGAACGCGGGGACGGCGGCCTTCAGGCTGGGCCTGCGCGGCATGCCGGCCGAGGCCGAGTCGGCCATGGTGGAGCGCGACATCCGCCTGGTGACCGAGCTGCGCGACGCCCGCGCTCATTTGCATGTGGCCCACACGTCGACTGCCGCGGCCCTGGCCGCCGTGCGCCAGGCCCGCCGCAACGGGCTGCGGGTGACCTGCGAGGTTGCTCCGCACCACTTCCTGCTGACCGAGGAGCATGTTGGCTTCTACAACACCAATGCCAAGATGAACCCGCCGTTGCGGGCCGCATCCGATCGCGACGCCATGATCGAGGCCATTCTCGACGGCGTGGTGGACGCCATTGCCACCGACCACGCGCCGCACGCCATCCACGAGAAGGAAGTGGAGTTTGAGAACGCGCCGAACGGCATCACGGGGCTGGAGACCGCGCTCGGTCTATGCCTGCGCTGGCTCCACAAGGATTGGAAGCTGCCCCTGGGCCGCGTGCTGAGCCTGCTGAGCGCCCAGCCGGCGGCGCTGCTCAACCTGAAAGGCCGCGGAACCCTCACCGTGGGCAGTTTTGCCGATGTGGTGGTCTTCGACCCCAAGGCCGAGTGGACCTTCCGCGCGCGCGAGACGAAGTCCAAATCGCGCAATACTCCGTTCGACGGCTGGGCCATGCAGGGCAAGGTCCGCTGGACGATCAGCGAGGGGCGCATTGCGTATAAGGCGGAGAGCGAATAGGGCGAAATTGGCAACGTCATCAAGAGAAGCACTTGCGTGTTATACTAAAATATAACTAGAGAGGGAGCCATGCACACAACAAGCCTGCGTAGAGTCGGCGGCTCAGTCATGGTGGCCGTCCCACCGGCCATGCTCGATCAGCTTCGTCTCAAAGCTGGAGCTACGGTGGGTTTGGCGATCGATGGAGGCCGATTGATCCTCGAGCCGAAGCCCAAGCCGCGCTATACGCTGGATGAATTGCTGGCGAAGTGCGACTATTCAGAGCCTCAGCTCCCAGAAGACCGGGAGTGGATCGACGCCCCGGCCGTTAGCCGCGAGCTTCTATGAAGCGTGGCGATATCTACTTAGTCTCACTCGATCCCACTTTCGGACACGAGCAGCAGGGGCAGCGTCCCGTGCTCGTTATTTCGCCGAAGGCATTCAACGAAACAACTAGGTTGCCTGTTATTTTGCCTATTACCAACGGAGGCGAATTCGCGCGCAAGATCAGTTTCGCAGTTCCCCTCGCGGGAATTCGGACGACAGGGGTGGTGCGCTGCGACCAGCCGCGCGTGCTGGACCTGCACGCGCGAGGAGGACGGAAAGTGGACACCTTGCCGCCGGATATTCTTGTAGAGGTGCTCGCGAAGGCCGTCACGCTCTTCGAATAGCGGTCTCTTTCGCAGCAAATCTCTTGATTTCACCGCGGCCGGTCGTAGTAGCCGGAGCGGATGCTGAGGGTGGCGACGCGATCCGGCATCGTCAACTGGATGCGATGAAATGTGCCGTCGTGCTTTACCGCTGCCGGGTTGTAGAGGAGGCGGTACTGGTTGCGGAGATCGGCATCGATGCTGCGCAGGTCGCTGTCGATTGCGGCTTCGGACTCGTCGCCGGGGAAGACGCGTCCGCCGGTCTGCGCGGCCAGATCCGCCAGGTGCCGGGGGCCGCTGGAAAAGAGGCTCGGGCTCGGCCCCGCGCGGAACACGTAGATGGCCGTGTTGGCGTGCTGGCAGACATCGACAACCTCTTCCAGCGAGGTGTGGCTGGCGTTGTCGTCTCCATCGGAGAAGAGCACGACGAAGTTGCCGCTGGCGGTGGGATCGATTTTGCCGAACTCGTTGAAGCAGGCGCGGAAGATGGCGTCGAACATGGCGGTGCCGCCGAGGGGGTTTTCCCGGCCAGGGACGACCTGGCGCACGCCTGCAAGCAGTGCGGACGGATCGCCGGTCCAAGGTTGGGTGAGTTTCGAGAGGTAGCCAAAATCCATCACAAAGGCTTGGTCGGCTGGCTGCCGCAGCAGCCGCTGCGTGAACCTGACGGCGATGGCCCGGTTGGCGGCGACCGTCTGCTGCATGGACTCGCTGGTATCGATGAGGACGCCGGCGCGCAGGGGCAGGTCCTGCAAGGCCTGGAACGCGAGGATGCGGCGCGGAGGCTTGCCGTCGTCGAGAAGGCGCAACTCGTCAAGCCGTAGGTCGTTGACGGGCGCACCGTGGGCGTCGGCCGCGTGGAATCTCAAGTTGACCTCGTCGACGGCGAGCTTGAAGTTGTAGGACGCCGCGCCAGGCTCGGAAGCAGAAGCCTGCGCAGCCAGGCGCGGCGCGTGGGCCAGCAGCGCGAGGCACAGAAGGCCGCAGAGAATCCAGGGTCGGCGCATGGCGCGGGGCCTTTCTGCAAGAGAGGACGCTGAGATTTAGACGCGAGTGCCCGGCAAAGGCTGCTGCGGGAAACGACCGATGGCCCGGTACACTGTACTGTTGTATCTTGTCTGCAATACGCATTGGAGGCTAAAGTGCCGTTTCTGAAATCCCTGCGCCTGGATGGGCTCCTCTCTTTTCCGCCCGGCTCGGAGGCGGTCGAGTTGCAGCCGTTGAACGTCCTGATCGGACCCAACGGCTCGGGAAAGTCCAATCTGATCGAAGGGATCGAGTTGCTGCACGCCTTGCCAACCGGATTCGCGAGCGCGATTCGTGAAGGCGGAGGGGTGCGCGAGTGGCTTTGGAAGGGGGAAGATGCCAATGGCGTTGGGAGCGTAGAGGCTCTTATTGATCTGGATCACTTGTCGCGCCACCAGTACTTTGACACGTCAGCGATGCTTCACCCCGGGATTGGTCGCCTCCGACCCGATATGCGTTATCGGGTCGCGTTTGCTGCGGCGGGCCAGCGTGTCGAGATAGCGGATGAGGCCATCGAGAATGCAGAGAAAACCGCCAAGGCGGACGAAGATGTCTATTTCTATTATCGCTATCAAGGCGGCGAATCCATCGTGAGCGCGAAGAGCAACGAGTTGCATATCATGTTCCAGAGGACCAAACGAATTCTAGATCGGAAGACTCTTAAACCCGATGAGTCAATTCTGATGCAACTGAAGGACTCGTCCGTCTATCCTGAGTTAACTGAACTTGGGCAGAAGTTTGAAGCAACCCGAACTTTCCGCGAGTGGAGTTTCGGGCGCGACGCAGAGGTTCGGAAGCCCCAACCGGCCGACCTGCCCGCCGATGGTCTCGCGCACGATTCGCGCAACTTGGGCCTTATCCTTAACCAGTTAGAGCACTCCGGCGCATGGTCCGAATTCAATGGCTACTTGAAGCGATTCCTACCTAGATTTGATCGATATAGCACACGAATCGAGGGTGGCACTGTACAGTTCTATCTCCACGAAAGTGGCCTGAAGCATCCGGTTCCCGCCACGCGGCTTTCCGATGGGACGATCCGCTTCATGGCGATCCTAGCGCAGCTGCTTTCTCCAACACCGCCGCCCCTGATCTGCATGGAGGAGCCTGAGCTTGGTCTTCATCCCGATGCCATTGCATTGCTTGCGGGCCTGCTGCAGGAAGCTTCGACGCGAACGCAGTTGATTGTCACCACACATTCGGACGCGCTTGTCTCTGCGCTGACCGAAGTCGCGGACTCGGTGCTGGTTTGTGAGTACCGGGGCGGCACGGTGCTGAAGCGGGTCGAGTCAGAGAAGCTGCGCTTTTGGCTCGACAAGTACAAGTTGGGCGAAATCTGGCGCATCGGCGAGATCGGGGGCAACCTGTGACCGAGATCGCTGTTTATGTCGAAGGCGGCGGGAACACGGTCGGCCTTCAAGCGGAACTGCGCCAGGGATTCGATGCCCTATTCAGGAATGAGAAACTTCGGGCGAGTGAAAAGAAAGTCGGCCTTCGATTCGTCTGCTGTGGCGGAAGAGACGCGGCTTACAAGGCTTTCAAGAACGCACTGAAAGTGAATAGCGAGCGTATCAACGCCCTGCTCGTGGATTCGGAGTCCGCAATCGACGCCGTTCCCGAGGATCGTTCGACGGACGCAGGTGTTCGCGTCGCCCACCTCCGCAAGAAAGAAGGCACCGGAGTTCGCGGGCAAGGAGACGGCTGGGAGATCTCCGATGACATTGCCACGCGGGTGCATTTGATGGTCCAGTGCATGGAAGCATGGATCGTCGCCGACCCGGATGCGCTTGAGGGGTTTTACAAGGCGAAGTTCTTCAAGAAAGAGAAGCTCCCGAAACGCCAGAACCTGGAGCAGGAATCCAAGGCGGGTTTATATGCGGTGCTCGAAAAAGAGACAAGGGGCTCGCAAAAAGGACAATACGGGAAGATTGCGCACGCGGGAAAACTCCTGGCCCTGATTAGTCCAGAACACGTAGCCAATCGTTGTCCGCGCTTTCGAATCTTTCGAGAGTGGCTCGATGAGTCCATCGAGAATCCGCTGGCCGAGGTGTAATTCTCAACAGGGCGCTCAGCCTTTGCGGCGGTAGAGGATTTGGAACTCGTAGCCGGGGTTGGGGGGGAAGAGGCTGGCGACGTGGCGCAGGCGCTCGGCGAGGGCCGGGGCGGCCAGGAGGGGGTACTCGCGCTCGCGCAGGTCGTGGTAGTCGAAGTCGACAGCGAGTGAGAGCATGTAGACCGCCAGCGAGTCGGAGAAAGCCGACTCGTAGTACGTATTGCGGGAGCGCTCGTCGACGATCTTCTGGCCGTTGCCTTGGCTGTCGAGAACGCGGCTGTCCTGGGCGCGGCGGCGGGTTTCCCAGGCGTCCTGGCTGGTTTCGCCGCGCACCTGGGCCTCGGCCTGCGACCAGGCAAGGGCGGAGAAGCTCTCCGGCACGCCGGCCGCTTCCACAAAGTTGTGGGCCACGTTGATAAAGAACTCGAAGGCCAAGCCAAAGCGGTCCTCGACCAGGCGAGTGGAAAGAAATACCGCCTCGGTGGAACCGAAGCTGGTGTTGCGGTGGCAGATGGCCCGGTCGCCGAGGTCGACGCTGTAGCCCGGGGCGATCATGACTTCGCCGGTGTCGGCGATGGCCAGCGGCACAAAGTAGTAGGCGCGACTGCTCAGCGCGGCGGAGAGGGTGGCGGGGACCGCGCCGACGAGGCGCTCCAGGTCGGCCTCGGAGACGCGGGTTTCACCCCATGAAGCGTAGTGGACTCCGTTGGCGGCCTGCTGGACGGTGACCTGGGTGGCGACCTTTTCCGCGGGCCAGAGTTCGATTTGTGCACCGGTGGACATTGAACTTGTATTCTAAGGCATGAGGGCCATCGAGATGACACAATCCGTACAGGCGCAACGGACCGGCGGCGGCAAGGTTCTCGGCTTTCCCCTGGAGGGGTTTGGCCTGTTCACCAGCCTGCTGCTCACCCTGGCGGCGGCGTTCTTCACCTTTTTCGCCTCCACCACGATTGCCATCTTCACGCTGCTGGGATGGAACCTCTTTGGCCACCACACGGTGGACTACGCGGACAGCTACCGGTACGTCGGGTTCCCGGCAGGGGTGGTCGTGCTGGTCATCGCGCTACCGGTCTTCGGCACGCTGTGGGTACGGGCGAAGACGCGCAGGTAGGCGACCGTCCAATCCGGGTCGGGGCGCCGGTCCAGCTTTTTCTGCCGGCGCGAGCGGACAGAGCCGGGCCGCTTCCGGAGTGGGCGTGGCAAAAGGTCACCAGTGGAGCGGTTACCAATTCGAACCAAAACGAGCACTATAGAAATCTGTAAACGAAAGCCGCGCCTCCCGATAGCTGAATTACCAAGGAGACTTCTTCCATGACGATGAATATCAATCCGGCCTCATCCAGTTCCGTAACAGCTATTCTGGGAACTCAGGGAACCCAAACCGGCAAAATTGGCTCGGCCGACAAGCAGTCCAATCAGATCCCGCAGGACCATGCCACGGTCGGCACGGTCGGAAATCTGGTGACAGCAGCCCTGCAGCAGCCGGAAGTGCGGGCAGACAAGGTTTCGGCTTTGAGGGACGCGGTCGCGTCCGGAACGTACCAAGTGGACCCGAAGGCCATTGCCGCGTCCATCCCGGCGGACGAACTGTAAGCGCGCTGTGTCGATGGCTTGAGGCGTTTTGCAGCCTCGCCGCGACGGCAGCGCCGGTCGTGTAGCGGGTAACTCTTCCCCCCTCTCTTGTTTCCAGCTCTTCGAGGGTCCCTGGCGGGGGCATGTGCGGGTTGGCGGTCAACATGGCCGCTATCAAGAGTAGAATCGATCCGAAATCTCTCCATGAGTTTTTGCCCGTTCGGAGCCATCAAGAGAGCGGTGGACATGAGTCGCCGATTTGCGCAGCATCTCGCATTGGTTTCATTCGCGTGTTTTTTCGCCTTTTTCGGGGGCGATCGAATCTGTTTGTCGCAAAGCGTACCAACCGATGTCGCATTCCTGGAATCACAGTCATACACCGTACAACGAGCACCAACGCTGCCTTTCTACGACTGGAATGCCTGTCCATTTGAAGGGTGTTCGTATCGCAAATGGACAGCAACTGTGGCAGTGGATGTTTTCGATACCTGGAAGCCAGGCCACAAGCGAATTGCGACGCTCCCCGCGAAAGCTGTAGTGACAGGCGTTACGGGTGTAGTCATCACGTACAAGCCGGGTCTCATCAGACTGAACAAGGATATGCCACAGGATAATCTTCGGCGCGGAGACGTGATTCTCACCTATACATACCGAGGCGAGGGATTCTCGGCAGTATGGTTCAAAGGGCGTTTCTATCGCGAATATGACATCTCCCTTGCCAAGTGGCCGAACGGAAGCGGTTGCGGCGGGGATCACTGCGCGGGCATCTACGTCGATCTAGGAGAAAAGGTCTGGTGGGCAAAGGTAAGAATGGAGTCTGGACTCGTGGGCTGGGTCAATATGAACAAGGCAGAATTCGAGGGAGTCGATCTACTCGCTTTCATTGCACCGGCATCACTACCAAGGCAATCGCATGAAGTGCATTCAGAGGACAAATTCGCCGGTTTGCGCCGCCCCGATGGCGCTGGATAGCAGTTTTTGGCCCCTTTCCCCACGCTGAAGCGTGGGGCTAACCACCGTTGCGCCTACGGCGCGGAAGGAATCGGAGCCAGTCAGAGTACGCGAATGCATGGGGGCGCAACGTTGCATCCGGGCGGCGATTGATGAAAGACGATTTTCAAGTTTGTTCAGGCGAGGCGCGCTTTGCGGGGGCCAAGAGAGATTTGGCGTGCGTGGGGCGGCAGGGGCACAACAGGTTGCGGAAAACCCCGAAAATCAGGTGAGGCGATATGGAGACCCATCGCTCAGGGGCTAAAGCCCGCGAATTCTATGGGGCTTATATGGCACGACTCAAGCCGTGCCCTTTCAAAACATCAATGGCCCCCGGCATGGCGGGGACTGCTAGAGGCCGGCGGGTTTGGGGTTGTCGCGGTCGTACTTGGCGAGCTTGATCTTGCTGGCGAGGCCGAGCTTGGAGAGCAGCCAGATGCCCCAGTAGTTGGGATCGACTTCGTACCAGGCCTGGCCGTGCTTGGCGGAGACGGGGTGGGCGTGGTGGTTGTTGTGCCAGCCCTCGCCGCCGCTGACCAGGGCGACCCACCAGTTGTTGCGCGAGTCGTCGCGGGTTTCAAAACGGCGGCTGCCCCAGAGGTGGGTTGCGGAGTTGACGAACCAGGTGGCATGGAGGCCGAGGGTGACGCGCAGGAATGCGCCCCACAGCAGCCAGCCCAGCGCATTGACCCAGCCGCCGGTCAGCCATCCTCCGGCGATGAGGACCAGGCCGCTGGCTACCAGCGGGATCCAGTGGTATTTGCTGAGCCAGACATGGAAACGGTCGCGGGCCAGATCGGGCGAGTAGCGATTGAGAACCTCGGTTTGCGCGTGGAGGGCGCTGCCGAAGAGGATCCAACCGGTGTGGGCCCACCAGCCGCCCTCTTTGGGGGTGTGGGGGTCGCCTTCCTGGTCGCTCAACTGGTGGTGGACGCGATGCGTGGAGACCCAGAACATGGGCCCGCCCTCAAGCGCCAGCGTTGCGCAGATGGACATGACGTATTCCAGCCACTTGGGAACCTGGTAGCCGCGATGGGTGAGCAGCCGGTGGTAGCACATGCCGATGCCGACATTGATGGCGACCACATAGAGCACCAGCATGACGATGAGTCGCTGCCAACTGAAGAAGAACAGCGCGGCCAGAGCGCCCACATGAAAGAGGACGACCACAGTGAGCGTCAACCAGTTGATGCCTTCCTTCACGGTGGCAGCGCGGCCCATGTGGAGCTCAAGGCGCGCGGGGACGGCATGGGCGGTCAGCGGTGCAGAGGAATCGGGAGAAGCGGGATCGTCAGTGCCCAAGGCTGCGGTTTCAGGGGAAGGGCCGGTTAGAACTGATGCCATATTTGGGGAAGATCCTTCGTAGGGTGGCGATTCGCCCACTCTAGTCCGATTGTATAAGAGGTCATGCACAAACCAGGCGCGGGCTGCGCGGTTGTCGCGAAATCGGTACGATTCCTGTCCCAAAGTGAGCAAGATTGATCCAAAAGAAGGATTTACCCTGGTTCGCCGCGGGCGATTTCAGGTGAGGGCTGCAAGGAAGAGGGGGCTCTATTGGCTGCTCGCCTGGCTGAACTCGCCGCCTCCGGTGACAAGCAGCTTCTCGGCCCGGCCGCGGAGGATCCGATAGAGCGCGAACTGGCGCTGGGTGGCGCCGCGCAGCTCGAAGAGCAGCTCGCCGCGGTTGTCGGCCAGGGCGTCGACGGCATCGACCAGTCTCATGCGGGGCTTTTCGTCGAGGTGAGCGCCGTCGGTCACGTCTTTGAGCAGGACAAGCGCGTTGCCGTAGAGGTCGGGCTGGGCGACCAGGGTGACAAACTTCTGCTGCGCCGCAGGGCCGCCGGTGTGCGCGCTCAGGACCAGGGTGGCGCCGGAGCCGTAGGCCAGCTCGAAGACGCGGAATTGCTCGTTTTCAAAAGGCGCGGGCGGATCTGGCGGCGGGGCTGGCTTGGCGGTCTTCCGGGTCGTGGCTGCGCGCTTTGCGGCGGGCTTGGCCGGCGGCGGGGGCGGATTGAGGCCCAGCGCGTCGCGGGCAACGTCTTCGAGAGCGGCCTTCATTTTGGCTTCGTCGTCCGGATTGGACCAGGCGAAGTTCCATGGGTGCGGCGGATGGGGCTTTGCATCGGAGACCGCGACGGTCTGCTCCAGATCGGGCGGGAAACCCATCAGGCCGGGAGCGATGTCGATGCCAGGGCCGCTGGATTTGCCGCGCTTCAGGCGAGGGCGGTCGGGGTCGGTGTCGCCGGGGATGGATTCAACTTCGCCCACGTCCGGTGGGGGTTTCTGCTTGCTCTTCTTGAGCACGGGCCGATCCGGGTCGTCGGGTGGGGTACTGCTTCCCGATCCGGCGGCGGTATCGGGACCCGAGGTTTTGCGATGGAGCGTGGGACGATCGGGATCGGAGTCCGCGGCGGAAGCCGCTCCGGTGCCGGCGCTGTCGGCGGGAGCCTGCTTGTGGAGCACGGGGCGGTCGGGGTCGCTGGGCGCTGCCGGGGCGCTCGCATCGGCGCTGCTGGCCGAACCGCTCGACGGCGTTTCGTCCGCGTGGTGCTTGCGGTGCAGGACGGGCTTGTCGTCATCCTCGCCCTCGTCGTCGATCTTGAGTTTTTTCAGGTCGCTGGCGGAGGGCTTGCGCGGCGCGGAGGGCAGCGGCTTCCATGTGCCGAAGCCGACCCACGAGCCCTCCTGCTGGCCGGCGTTGCCAATGTCGAACAGGCCGAGAGGCTGGCCGTCCTGCTGGAGCTCGTATTCGACCTCGGGCGTGAGCGCCAGGGGTTGTGGCCGGGCCAGGTAGATGCCTCCGTCCTGCAGCGTGCCGGCATCGAGCACGGCAACGGGAACCAGGCGGCTGGCCTTGGGATTGCCGACCTCGCCAGTCCACTCCAGCACGGCGATGGAACGGAGCACGGGGCTCTCCTTGGTGTTCTTCGCGACCTGGCCGGGGTATTGCGCAAGGGCCGGCAAGCCGGCCAGAAGGCCAAACGCGAAGGGCAGAACTGCCGCGGCTCTCAAGAATCCATGGACCGGGGGCAATGACATGTGCCGGCTGCTTCGGGAATAATCGAATCTGTTGGCCACGCTACTAAGCATACGAGGAATTTCCCCATGGAACTGAACAAGAAAGTTGACGACTTCACACTGCAAACCGACGAGGACAAGACAACCAGCCTGTCAGCTTATGCCGGCAAGCCGGTTGTACTCTTCTTTTACCCGAGAGCGGACACGCCTGGCTGCACGATCGAGGCCTGCGGGTTTCGCGACACGTTCACCAAGCTGCAGGCGGCCGGGGCCGTGGTGCTGGGGATCAGCCGGGATACACCCAAGGCCCAGGCCAAGTTTCGCGCCAAGTACGAGCTTCCGTACACACTCCTTGCGGATGTAGACGAGAAAGTTTGCAATCAGTTTGGCGTATTGAAGGAAAAGAACATGTATGGGAAGAAAGTGTGGGGCATTGAGCGGACCACGTTTGTGATTGGCCCGGACCAGACGCTGCTGCATATTTTTCCCAAAGTGAAGCCGGAAGGGCACGCGGACGAGGTGCTGGCGCTGCTGTCGGAATGGAAAAAGACGCACAAGTAGGATGGATTCAGACGCCCCATTTTTTCCGCACCCTTATAACGCCTAGGTTGGGACCGCACGAATCTGGATCCTGCCGATTCTCCCGGCAGCGAGAACTACCGAGGATGAAGCTCCGGGTACGCCCGGGCGATAAAGTCATGAAAATCATAGCGATTGAAGAACACTTCCTGACACCGGAGGTGCGAGCCGCCTGGTCGGCTCTGCCTCCGGAAAACCGCGACGGCGCTCAAGGCCTCCATTTGGGAGAGATTGAAGATCTGCTGGACGATCTCCAAGACCGCCGCATTCAACTCATGGACGAGGGCGGAGTCGACGTCCAGGTTCTCTCCCTCACGACGCCCGCCCTTCACACGCTCGATGGCAAGCAAAGCGTCTTGCTTGCCAGGCGCACCAACGATCTGATTGCCGCAACCGTCGCTCGCCGTCCAGACCGGTTTCAGGGGTTTGCAACTCTGCCTACACCTTCTCCACAGGAAGCCGCACTCGAACTCGAGCGCGGCGTGAGAGGCCTTGGCCTCAAGGGCGCTCTGCTGTGTGGTCGAACGCTGGACAAGAACCTCGACCACGCGGATTTTTGGCCCATCTTCGAGACGGCTGCCCGCCTAAGCGTGCCGCTGTTCATTCATCCGCAAATCCCGCAACGTGCCGTACGCGATGCATATTATTCGGGCTTCGGTAGCGGAGTGGACATGGCGTTCGCGACCTTCGGCTTGGGTTGGCACTACGAGAGTGGAATTCAGTTTCTGCGCTTGATCCTGGCCGGGGTATTCGATCGCTTTCCGGAGTTACAGATCATCCTCGGGCATTGGGGAGAAGTGGTTCTGTTCTACACCGAGCGCCTGAACTCTCTGAACCGAGTGGCCAAGCTCCAGCGACCGGTCGTGGAGTACATGCGGCAAAACCTCTATGTGACGCCCAGCGGGATGTTTTCGCAGGAATACATGCAACGATCGATCGAGATCGTCGGCGCCGAACGGATACTGTTCTCGACCGACTACCCCTACCAATACCGTCCGGGCCGTAAGGCGCGAACATTTCTGGAGGAAACCGCACTGACGCCAGAGCAGAGGAAGGGCTTCGCTTCCGAGAACTGGGAGAGGTTAACTGCATCCATTGCATAAGGCGTGTGGCCGAGGCGCATTCAACCCGCGGCTGAGCGAGACCGCGGCTTCCCCAGACACCCAGCAACCTCCACGAGAGCGACAGATTGAATCATTCCCCAGCAATGCCCGGACGACCGCTTCGCCGCGCCTTCTTCGAGGAGCGGCCGGAGCGGGTTGCGCCGCGGCTGCTGGGGAAGGTGCTGGCGCACCGGACGAGTGCGGGGGTGCTGGCGGGGCGGATTGTCGAGATTGAGGCGTACCTGGGGCCGCACAACGACCCGCCCGATCCGGCGGCCCATACCTACCGCGGGCCCACGCCACGGAATGCCGTGATTTTTGGTCCAGCAGGTCATGCGTACGTCTACGCGATCTACGGCCGATACTTCTGCGCGAACATCTCGTGCGAGGTGGAGGGGAAAGCCGGCTGCGTGCTGCTGCGGGCGTTGGAACCAATGTGTGGAGCAGACGCGATGGCGCTGAACCGGGGGCTGGAGCCCGGCGCTCCGTTGCGGGAGCTGACGTCTGGGCCGAGCCGGTTGTGCCAGGCGCTGGGGCTGACCCGGTTGGAGCACAACGGGCTGGATCTGGTGGATGCGGCCTCGCCGCTGCAGGTGAGGGACGACGGCGCGCCGGAGGTTGAGGCGCTGGTGACGGTGCGGATCGGCATTCACGAGGCGGCGGACTGGCCCTTACGGTTTGTGGCGCCGGGGAACGGCTTTGTCTCCGGGCCGAAGCGGATGCGGTGAAGTTGTGTTGGAAGTTGGGTGGCCGGGATTCTTTGATGGATTCAGCAGGTCAGCGTGCGCTGCGCGCACGGAGCGAGTCAGCGGGGACATTGGCAGGGAATGGCTTTATGCCGCCGCGCATGCAGTTTTCAAGCAGTCTTCAGCAAAAACTCAGTCTGGCTTGCGTAGGATAGTTTTCATAGGAAAATATCTCAAACCCACCCAGGAGAATCCCGGCTTGAAACAGCCTTCCCTTTCCCTCCCTGCGGCGGCTACGACCCTGCTGATGGCAGTGGTCCTGGCCATCGCCAGCGTAGCTCAGGCCCCGCAATCCGCTCCCCCGCAGACCCCGGCGGGTGCGCCGCGGCCGCCGCGCACCTTTCCCGCCCCCACCAACCTGAAGGTGCTGCCCAAGAACCTGACCGGGCAGCAGGTCCACGACATCATGGAGCAGTGGGAAGGCTCGCTGGGCGCGCATTGCAACACATGCCACACGGCAGACCCCAAGGACATTGGACCGAACGGCCGTCCGCGGCTGAACTTTGCCGACGACTCGAAGGAAGAGAAGGCCACGGCCCGGCTGATGTACAAGATGACCGAAGACATCAACGTGAACTACGTGTCCAAGGTTCCGAATTCGGAGGCGCCGGTGACCTGCGGAACGTGCCATCGCGGGCACCTGGGCCCGGAGCCGTTTACGATTCCCGACGATGACGGTCCGCGTCCGCCGCAGGGCACAGCGCCGGCTGGGGCGCCCCAGCCTCACTAAAAGGGGCCGTCTTCGGTCAGGGCTTCCAGACGAACGTGGCCACCGCGCCGGCGGGCAGGGTGGTGGCCACGGTTTTCTTGTGGAAGCCGATGCGGAGATCCTGGCTGGTGACTCCAGCGTTGAGCGTGTAGAGCACGACTGTCCCGCTGGGATTGCGGAAGGCCACGTCTTTCAAGCTGGTTCCGGCGGGCTCGCCGGAGGCGATGCGGACCGCTCCCGGCTCAAGGAACTTGCTGGCCTGTCCGAGCACGTAGTAGTCCAACTCGGGCTTGACCACGGGCTTCTCCGGGTTGGTGAGGTCGATGGTGACCAGGCCGCGGCAGGTGTCGCAACCGCCGACCACCGGGCCGTGGTTCTGGTCAGTGGCCAGAGCCCAGAGCACGTAGCCCCTTGACCAGTTGCGGGTAACGGCAATCAACTCGGCTGCCTCTTCGGCAAAGATGTTGCCCGTCTGCCAGGTTCCGCCGCTGGACTCGGTGACCCACTGGTCTTTCTGCGGAAACTCCTCGTGGTTTTTCGTCATGACGGAAGGATCGCCGCCGTAGTGGTGCCAGGCGGTTCCGGCGGCCAATGCGCCGGCCTTGGGATCTTTGAGGACGGTTTCGGGGTAGTCGGGGCGGTCCCAGTTGTGGTCGTAGGCCATGACCTTGGGCTTGAGGCCGGCGGCAGCCAGCGCCGGACCGAGGGCATCGCCAAAGAAGGCAGCCTGCTCGCTGGCCAACATCTGCATGCCGCCGTAGGTGGGCGGGGCGAAGAGCGGTTCGTTTTGCACGCTGAGCGCCCAGATGGGAACGCCGGCGGCCTGATAGCCCTGGACGGTCTTGACCAGGTAGGCGGCGAAGGCGGGGTAGAACTCGGGGCGCAGGCTTGAAGGCTCTTTGGTTTCCGGGTTCGAACCCAGCATTGAGCCAGAGGTCTTCATCCAACCCGGCGGGCTCCAGGGCGTGAGCATCACCTGTAGGCCGGGGTGGAGGCCGATGGCCTTCTTCAAGAGCGGCAGGATGTACTCCTGGTCGTGGGCCAGGGAGAAGTGCGCGAGGCCGGGATCGGAGACATCTTTTGGCGTGGCGCAGGTCTTGGAGGTCTGCTGGCACAGGTCGTCGAAGGAGTAGAAGGTGACTGCCAGGTCGGAAGAGCCGACGGGCTGGCGCAGGATGCTGAGGCCGATGCCGTCTTTGCGGCTGAAGAGCGTTTTGAAGGCGGCGTCAGTCTGCGCCGGGGAGGTTTTCTTGGCAAAGAGCCAGGCGGCGGAGTCGGTGAGCGACGCGCCGAAGCCGTCGATCTGCTGGAATCGCTGGGCGTCGTCGACGGTGATGAGCAGCGCGGCTTCACCCGGAGCGGCCTTGCCGGAAAAATGCAGGGGAGCGTGGGGCGAGAGAGTTTCCAGCAGGTCGGGCGTGGTCTGGTAGACAGAGACCGACTGCGCCGAGGCGATGGCGCCGAGAGCGGAACAGAGTAAAAGGGCAGTACAAACCGGCAAATGCTTCATGGAACGCTCCTTCAAGCAGAAGGAGAATCGTAGCCGATGGGTCTGCCTGGGTGAAAGGGCAATCGGAGGTCCGCTAAAGGCTGCGGGTGTAGCGGGACTCATTCACGGTCACGCCCCAGATGGGGATGGTTCTGCGGGCGCCGTCGGAAACCCAGCCGTCGTTGCGATAGAACCGCTCCGCCCGCAGGTTGCCGTCCAGCACCCACAGCGCGGCCTGCGCGAAACCCATGGCGGCGAGGCGGGCGCGGGCTGTCTGGATCAGCGCCAGGCCGATGCCCTTTCCCCATTGGTCCGGATCGACATAAAGGGCGCACAGCTCGCCAAAGCCAGCCAGCTCGGGGTCGCGGGCCGGCATGGTGGTAGCAAATCCGGCGATGGATCCATCGGCCTCCGCAACTAGCGTGCAGGGCTTTTCAGAGTTCACGCCGGAAAGGTCGTAGGTTGCGGCGCGGTCTTCGGCGCGCAGGCCGTCAAGATATGCGGCGGGCAGCAGGCCGCGATAGGCAGCCTGCCAGGAGCGAACATGCACGCGAGCCACAGCAAGCGCATCCGCGGGCTGGGCAGTTCGTATGGCCATGCCTCAGTATGCCACGGCGCAAGAATGGATCTGCCGAAGGCGCGGCTTGCGTTTGTGGAGTGAAGAGTGCGCCCGGTGCGAAGGGGCAACAGGCCCCGGACCTTCTACAGCATGCCCCACTGCGAGCGGAAATCGTGAACACTGTTGGGAGGTTCGAAGAGCTGCGGTGTTGCACAGTCGGGGGTGCCGTGCGTAGCCCGAACCCGCTCGCGCATCAGCTCGATGAAGATCCTCTCAATCTCAATCAGATCTGCGACGCTCAAGGGAACTTCGGAGTTTGGGAATCTGCTCATGCTCCACCTGCCTGCATTTCCTATCGGCATGAACGCAAATCCGGTCAAGAAAGTTGCGGATTTTTCCTATGCCACTTTCCGGGTGTGCGCGATGCCCCACGCAAGTCACTGCGCGCCGCGCCGGAAATCGCTGCTTTTACCGCCGGATTTTGTCTCAAGTTGAATGGCACGGATGACGATCCCCTTATCGAGAGCCTTGGTCATGTCGTAGACGGTAAGGGCGGCGATGGAAGCCGCGGTGAGCGCCTCCATTTCCACGCCGGTGGGGCCGGTGGTTGCGACCGACGCGACGATGCGAACGCCGCCTTCGACGATTTCTGTCTGCACGTCAACATGCGAGAGCTGGAGAGGGTGGCACATGGGAATGAGATCGGAGGTGCGCTTGGCGGCCTGGATGCCGGCGAAACGGGCCACCTCAAGAGGATTGCCTTTGGGGTTGGCGGGCAATGCGGCCAGCACGGCCGGGGAAAGCTCGACGAAGGCCGAGGCCGTTGCGGTGCGCCGGGTGGGCGGCTTGGCGCCGACATCGACCATGGCGGCCCGGCCGGAAGAATCGAAATGCGAGAGTTCTGCCACTTCATCTCCTGTTGAGAGGCAGTGCGGTTGGGGTCTGAAAGGCCACCGACTTGCCGGTCAGGGAAGCAGGATGCGGACGATGTCACCGGGGACCGGCCGGTGGGCTTCCTCGGGAACAATGAGGAAGCAGTTGGAACGGGAAAGCGCAGCCAGGTCGCCGGAGCCCTGCGATGGGACGAGCTGGACTTCGGGAAGATGGCCGGCAGGCAGATTGAAGTGGCAATGCGCGGGTAGAAACCGGGTCAGTCCCGGCTTGCCTTGCTTGTCCGTCTCCTCGGCCAGGCGCGCAAGGACGAAGCGGGGTCCCGGTTCGAGACGGCCCGTGAGCGCGCCCAGCACGGGCGCCGCAAACAGCAGAAAGGTCACGGCGGAAGAGACGGGATTGCCGGGAAGCCCGAAGCACTTCATGCCGTTCTCGTTTTTGGCGGTGGATGCGCGCTGGACTGGCAGTTCGCCGAAGACGAGGGGTTTGCCGGGCTGGATGCGGACACCGGTGAAGTGGAAGCGCGCGCCGGCGCGGGCCAGGGCCGGCTCAACCAGATCGAATTTGCCGGCCGAGACACCGCCGGAGATGAGCAGCATGTCCGCCCCAGCGGCCTGGGCAAGCGATTGATCCAGAGCGAGGGCCGTATCGGCGGCAGCGGGCAGAATCCAGGGTTCACCGCCGGCCGCGGCAACCAGGGCAGCCAGCATGGGCGCATTGGAATTGCGAATCTTGCCCGGCGCGGGCTCGGCCTCGACGGGGACCAGCTCGTCTCCGGTGGCAAGAATGGCCACGCGAGGGCGGACAAAGACAGGGAGCGAAGGCAAGCCACAGGCCGCGGCCAGGGCAATCTGTGCGAAGGCGATGGTGGTTCCGACGGGGACCAGTTCGTCGCCGGCGTGCGCCTGAGCGCCCTGGGGAACGATGTTTTCACCGCGGGAGAGCTTGCGCTCGGGAAGGAGACGGACACGTCCCTCGGAGAGCTCGACGTGCTCCAGCATGGCCACGGCATCGGCGCCCTCGGGCACGGCAGCACCGGTCATGATCTCCCAGGCGGCTCCATCGGGGAGCGGGCCCGTTGGGGGCTGTCCGGCATGAATGGAGCCGGCCAGAGGCAAGAACTGATGGGTGGAAATCTCTCGAGCCCGGCAAGCGAAGCCGTCGCGGGTGGAGCGGTCAAAGGGTGGCTGGTTGCGATCGGCGCGGATGGGCTGGGCGAGGACACGGCCCGCAGCCGCATCCAGCGCAAGGCGCTCGATCGCAGGGCGTCTCCGCGCCAATTTTGCCGCATGGGCGGCAACCAGGGCGGCGGCTTCTTCGTAACCGGGCAGGCCGGAACTCATGCATTGGATTGTAGAGGGTCGGGGCGAACTGGAACACCTGCGCAGGGACGACAGGAGACGCAAAGGGCGCCTGCCGTGGCAGACGCCCTTTGCTCAATACGGTAAGAGGCCCGGTTAATTCTTCTTCTTCGAAGGCTTGTCGGCCTTGTAGGTGGTATCGATGGTCTGATTGAAACCGGCCAGGATGCCTTTGACTTCACCGGCGTAGGGACCGTCGGGGGCAAGCTGGAGGTACTTCTGGTAGGCCTCCATGCATCCCGGAGGCGC
>Ga0302320_10007744_pt1 | contig 23581 bp, 14 predicted proteins | sample Bog_T0_3_FD_202130 | JGI IMG/M metagenome (GOLD analysis project Ga0302320, IMG submission 202130) | Peat permafrost microbial communities from Stordalen Mire near Abisko, Sweden - Bog_T0_3 | ecosystem: Environmental > Terrestrial > Soil > Wetlands > Peat | place: Sweden: Abisko, Stordalen Mire... | reverse complement strand
CAAGTAAGTCAACTGAGAGAGCGTTGCAAGCTTCGCAAGCCCGTCACCTGAGACATGCGTCTCTTCAAGGTGCAGCGCGCGCAGATGAGTGAACAGCATCAGGGTGTCGAAACATGCGTTAGTTACAGCGGTGCGGCCCAGTTCTACCTCAACAATATAAGGCGCAAATCTTTGGAACTGTGCTAATTGCGCGTCGCCAAAGCTGCTGGCCACATCAACTGTATAGAGAACGAGCCCATCTTCTGGCTTGCTTGAGAACGGAATCAGTTTCGCACCTTGGGCTTGCTGCATATTACGAATTTCAGGCATCAAAGCGCTGTAGTCGCCTACTGGCTGAAGCGGTAACTCGGGGCTTTCCTCGCGAATTGAAACTCCCGCGACAGCAGTCGTTGTGGGCGAGGCCCCTTGCTGAATCCATGCTTTGATCCGCGCGATCTCTTCTGCTCGCAGTGGAGGTTTACCCTCCGCGGGCATGAACTGTTTGTGGTCCGAAGGAAGCGTGATGCGCTGGAAAAGCAAACTCTTGTCTGGTTGCCCGGCAAAGATGACTGGGCCATCCTGGCCGCCGTTCATCAGCAGATCATAAGAGTCCAGCCGCAAGCCGCCCTTTGCGTGGCTGCCGCCGTGGCAGCCGACACAGTTTGAATCGAAGATGGGATTAATATGTTTCGCGTAGAACGAATTCGCTGTGGGAGCTTGTGTCCCCAGTCCGCTCCAGCGCTTCAATTCAGACGGCATATATTGTGTCAGGTAGTTGCTGCCATGCGTCAGCGTTCCGCCTTGGTGAGCCGTCCAAATCAGAATCAGTATTGTGCAACTGAGCAGCCCTGGATACGCATATGGGACGGCATTTCCCGACCAGGCCGGTCGTGCCAACAGACAAACAAGTGTTCCAATCGTGAGCGCGATTCCGCCCGCCATGTGTCGCGTGACCACGATCCCGGAATCGCCGCCGCCATAGGCGAGAAGCCAACCGAGCACGAGCGTCAACACGCAACTTGCAAACGCGAGTCCAAGCACAAATCCCGCCGCTTCGCGCAAAGGAGGGCGATATACGCCGGCAATCTCGAGCACGGGAATCAGCAGAAGAAGGCCGATTGGGAGATGCAATGCGACCAAGTGAAATCGGCCTAGAAAGTGTTCCCACTCTGCATGCGGACGGCCATCGAGTTTAAAGGTCCAGGGCAACAGCACGAGCGCCACGATGAAAACGAGCGAGGCCATCCATACCACGCGAGTGGTCTTGTCTTTCGGTAGGCACCTGTCGGCAAACGCAGCCAGCCACGAATTCCTGCTCACGCCAGCAAACCCTTTACGACACTTGCAGGGACAGGCCCCGTCAACTTTTGATCGAGACCCTGGAACTTGTAAGTCAGCTTGTTGTGGTCGATGCCAAGGCAGTGCAATATTGTCGCATTGAAGTCACGAACTGTAACAGGGTCTTTCAAGACGTTGTAACTGTAGTCATCCGTTTCACCATAAGTTATGCCGGTGCGGATGCCGCCTCCCGTCATCCATGTTGTATAACAGCGGGGATGGTGGTCACGACCGTAGTTATCCGCCGAAAGGCCGCCCTGGCTGTACACGGTGCGACCAAACTCGCCAGCCCAGACAACGAGGGTGTCATCGAGCAAGCCGCGCTGTTTCAAATCAGTGACCAGCGCATAACAGCCCCGGTCAGTCTCGCCGCAGATGATGGGCAGGATGCCGGTCACGTTGTCATGCATGTCCCATCCGCGCTTGTAGACTTGCGTAAATCGTACGCCGCGCTCGGCCAGCCGGCGGGCCATCAGGCAGTTATACGCAAAGGTTCCAGGCTCCTTCGCTTCGGGGCCATAAAGATCCCAGGTTGACTTAGGTTCTTTGCTTAAATCTGCAAGTTCCGGTACGGAAGTCTGCATGCGATAAGCCATTTCGTATTGAGCTATCCGCGAATTTGTTTCTGGATCGCCGAGTTCTTCGTAGGTCTGCCGGTTGATTGCGTTCACCGCGTCCAGCATATTGCGGCGGACCTCGCGATCGACGCCGTCGGGGTCGGTGAGAAAGAGCACCGGATCGCCGGACGAGCGCAATCCCACCCCTGCGTACTCCGAAGAAAGGAAGCCGCTGCTCCATAATCGTGACGAAACGGGTTGGTTATTTTCCTTGGTGTTCAACTTGGTTTGCAGCACCATGAATGTGGGCAGGTTGTCATTCATGCTCCCGAGTCCATACGACAGCCATGAACCCAGGCAAGGCTTACCAGCGTTCATGTTGCCAGTGTTCATGAGCATGATGGCCGGTTCGTGATTGATCGCTTCGGTGTTTGTCGACTTGATGATGGCGAGGTCGTCGGCCATTCGTCCGGTATACGGCAGCAGATCGCTCACCCATGTGCCTGTCTCGCCGTGACGCTTGAATGACCAATGCGAAGGCGCAACGGGGAAGCGCGCCTGGTTTGCCGTCATACCTGTCAGTTGTTGTGCACCGCGCACCGAGTCGGGAATGTCTTTGTCGTAGAGGGCCGCAAGGTTTGGTTTGTAATCCCACAGGTCAACCTGCGATGGGCCGCCGGACATGAAAAGGTAAATGGCTCGCTTGGCCTTGGGCGCAAAATGCGGCAGCTTTAATGCGTTACCTGATTGCTGGCTGGGTTGATCGTAAGAAGACGCATGGGCATCTCCGCGCAATGCACGGTCACCCAGCAAACTCGCCATGGCCGCCCATCCCAGCACTTTTCCTGCGCGCCCGAGAAAGTGACGGCGCGTCTGCAGCTCAGCCCATTCTTGTTTCAGCTGCGCCGGGACAGGAAGGTCCAATACATTGTGTTCGTGCTCGGTATCGGTGCATAGCGGATGTTGCTTCATCTCTTCGACCTCAATTACTTCGTTATCGTTTCATCCAGATTGAGCATCTCGCTGGCAACCATGGTCCACGCCGCTAGTTCGGTCGCCGGGATCGATGCATCGCTCTTCTTCTCGCCCACATTCACCAAGGCATGAGCTGCTTTCGGGTCCGCTGTGTAATGCCTTTCCATCTGCGCGAACGAATTTTGGAGTGTTGCAGCCATTTGCGGAGGAGGATCATGCGCAAGCAATATTTGGCTCATCAGATTGATGCGCTGCTCCGGCTGCTTTCCGCCTTCTTTGATGACTCGTTCAGCAAGCGCTCGTGCAGCCTCAACCCATTGCACGTCGTTCATGGTTACCAAAGCCTGTAAGGGCGTATCGGTGCGCTGGCGGCGCGTACACACCACATCGCGCATCGGTGCATCGAAAGCATCCATATCAGGCAACATCGCCATGCGCTTCCAGTAGGTGTACATGCTTCGCCGGTGGAGCGCGTCGCCTTTCTGCTGCTCGTATACCAGTGTGTCACTACCGCCGATACCGATCTGCTCCCATATATTCGGAGGCTGATAGGGCTTCACGCTGGGCCCGCCGATTTTATTGACGAGCAGGCCGCTCGACTCCAGCGCGACGTCGCGCACCATCTCCGCATCCATGCGGAACCGCGGGCCACGCGCGAGCAGCAGGTTCCTTGGGTCACGGGTGAGTTGATCCGGAGTCGACTTTGCACTCTGACGGTAGGCCGCGGACATGACCATCAGCTTGTACATGTGCTTGATGTCCCATCCGCTTTCTCGAAACTCGACAGCAAGCCAATCAAGCAGCTCCGGGTGCGAGGGACGCTGGCCCATGATGCCGAAGTCCTCCGTCGTTTCAACGAGACCTGTTCCGAAGATTTCGTTCCACATGCGGTTGACGGTTACGCGCGCAGTGAGCGGGTTGTCCGCACTCACCGTCCACTTCGCGAGGGCCAATCGATTGTGCGGTTCGCCGGCCGGCAATGCGGGAAGATAGTGCGGCGTGTTCGCCTCCACCCTCTCCGTGCGCGCCGTATAGACACCGCGCGTCAATATGTCCGCGTAGGCTATCGATGGCTTTTCCCAGGAAACCAGCGTGAGGTCGCCGCCTTCGGATAACTTGTCCAGTTGCGCATTCAACTGAGTGATCTGGTCCCGAATTGTTTTTGCAGTCCGATCTATGTAGTTAAAGTAGAATTCGCTGACCATATGCGCTTCGTCTGTGCTCCACTTATCAGCGGGCTTGGCAGCTATTTCAGTAACATAGTCCTCGAATGGCAACCGTTTGGCTTCTTCCGGCGAAAGCGCACGTCCATAAAGGCGAATGTCCTGATAGCGTGTTTCACGGGACGGATTTGCTTCCGGATATCGCCAGCCCAGTTGCATCGGAGCCTGATTGCGGATCGTTGACTGCGCCAATGCATCAACTACGACTTTCGTCTCGACGGGCGCACCGTTCACATAGATCCTTACTCCAGATGCCTTGCCCGAGCCATCATAGGTAAAGAAGATGTGGCGCCAATGGCCATCCAATCGCAGAGGGTCGGCAGTGGAGACCTTGATTGCGACGAGGGGGGTTGTATCCTCAGCAGGCTTTGGTGCAGCAGGCTTGGCTTCTGGCTTCTTTTCTTCCTTCTTCTTCGGAACTTCTTTCTTGGGCTTCGGCTTGTTGGGCGCAAGGTCTTTGGCCGTTAGATCGGCAGGCGTGGGAAATTCAAAAGCTTCCTTCAGAGGCTTGGGCGCAGGCTTGTTTTCCTTCTCGTCCTTGTGGATCGCAAGATCCTTGGGCCCTTGATTCACAAGGTCGACGCTGATGGTTCCCTTTGCAACAGAGATATCCCAACCTCGATTGTGCTGGGTTGTATCCATCTTCGATAAAAGCGTGCCGGATTGGTTGTCCTGCGAGTAGTTGGGTGCAGAGCGCATCATGAACCAGCCGCCCGATGAGAAAGCCTGGCTGCCTTCGTAGTCGCCTGTCTGGCCTAGCAAGATGTGCGTACTCGTGTCCATGCGGAAGTCCGGCCAAAGCCACGTTGTCTCGCCCCATTGCGGTTTGGACTTGCCAATGGGAAAGCTGGCCGGTTGCGGGTTTGGGGCGCTGTTCTTGAGAGTTTCGCCGCCACCTTCGTCCAAGCGGAGGCGTAGTGCGAGCTTATTGGAGGAGACGGGTTGCGGCAGGTTCTGACGTGACGCAAGCCACTTGCCTACAAGTGCACGCTGTTGCAAATGCAGAGTGCGCAGCCGTTCGGCAAGTTCGGATCGTTTTGCCAGTACACGGTTGTACTCGTCTTGATTTTGCGGCCTGGGGATGCGCGTGACTGGCGCCCAGACCGGGCGATCATCGTTGAATGGCTTTTCTTCAAGGTTATTGAAGAATGCACTCAGCGCATAGAAATCCTTCTGTGTGGTGGGATCGTATTTGTGATCGTGGCACACGGCACAGCCAACAGTGAGTCCCATAAATGCTGCGCCATAGGCTTCGGTACGTTCGCGCGCTATGTTCACGCGCAGCTCTTCAGGAATGGTTCCACCCTCGTTGCTGCTTACGCCAAGGCGAACGTATCCGCTGGCTATAAGAGGGTCGAGATTCTTTGCCGGCAACAGGTCTCCGGCAATCTGTTCCATGGCGAATTGGTCGAAGGGCTTGTTGCTGTTGAAAGAGCGAATCAGATAGTCGCGATAGGGCCAGATATCGCGGCTGTTGTCGTAATGAAGTCCATAGGTATCGGCGTAGCGAGCATAGTCGAGCCAGTAGCGTGCGCGCTCTTCGCCGAAAGTCGGCCGGGCCAGCAACTCATCAACGAGGCGCTGATAAGCTTGCGGTGAAGTGTCGTTTTGGAATGACCGAACTTCGGCTGGAGTGGGCAGCAAGCCTGTCAGGTCAAGCGTTACGCGGCGGATGAGAGTTGCTTTGTCAGCTTCGGGGGAAGGTTGCAAGCCTTCCTTCTTCAGACGCGCAAGGATGAACGCGTCGATTGGGGTTTTGGCCCAGCCGTCATTCCGGGAAACTGCGGGAACAGGCGGCCGGACAGGCTTTTCGAATGCCCAATGGGGCCGATAGATCGCGCCCTGCCTGATCCACTCTTCGAGGACGGAAATATCCGCAGCTCTCATTGGCTTGGCCTCACCTTGGGCATTCTGCGGCATCAGATGATGAGGGTCCGTTGACTCGATTCGCTTGATGAGTTCGCTCTGTTCCGGATGGCCGGGGACGATGGCGTCGGGGTGACCGGGGCGCTTCCTGAACGCGGACTCCTCCAGATCCAGGCGCAGGCCTGCTTTGCGCATCTCCGGGTCCGGTCCATGACAACTGAAGCAGTTGCTGGCTAGAATCGGCTGCACATCCTGGTTGAAATCAAGGTGCTTCGAGATCTCCACAGCGCCTCGGCTCGAATGCCTGTTGTGGCAGCCGACGGTGAGCGCCAGCAGTGCGGAAGCAAGCCACAGCGAAGACGACCAATCAATCTTCGCGCGTTTGGAGTGGGCGCGTCCTTCAGAATTCGCCGGGCTTGGAAGAATTGCGCGCAATCGAATCCACCCCTCCCGAACCTGACCTATCGGGGGCCCGGATACGTGCTACATCATAGTGGACTCAAAATGGAACAAGCAATGGAAATGGAGGCGCACATTGCAATTTCGCAGGTGAGCTTGGCAGTTGGTGGTCTTGCAACTCAACTCAATGATCGGTCGCATCCGCAACTCAGTTCGAATATCTCCGCGAAATGCATCCCCTCGCGATCAGACAACTGACTAATCTGCTCGCGGCAACTGAACCCATCCGCCACAATCAACGTCATCGGCCCCGCCCCGTTCACCGCCGGCATCAGCCCAAGATTCGCAATAGCCTTTGACACTTCAATCTTGTTCGCCTCAAACCCAAACGGCCCTGCCATCCCGCAGCAAGTAGTGTCAATCATCTCCACATGCGCCCCAGCCTTGCGCAGCAACGCGATCTCGCTCTTGGGCCCTCCAAACACAGCCTTGTGATGGCAATGACCATGAACAAGTACCTGGGCACCCGTAAGCCGCCCCTCGACCCAATCGGGAGCTTTAGCCGCCAGCCAGTCGGCCAGCAGCCAAACCTGCTTGCTCAGCTTTTGCGCGCGCAGATCGTCCGGAAACAACTCCAGCGCCTCATCCTTGAACACACTCGCGCAGCTCGGCTCCAGGAAAATGAATGGCAACCCAGCCTCAATCTCCGGCGCCACACGATCGAGCACGTTTGCCAGATATCCGCGCGCTGTATTCAGCAGTCCGAAGTCATAAAGCGCCCGCCCACAGCAGATATGCCCCTTGGTAGTCTGCACGCGAAATCCCGCCTGCATCAGCACGCGCTCCGCCGCATGAAGCGTCCCAGGGTGGTAGTAGTTATTCCAAGTGTCAGCCCATAGGACAACCACCGGCTTGGCAACAGCGCGAGGAACATTATTCGTCTCATCGGAAACGCGAGCAGCTTTATAGCTCTTCCGCGCCAGTTGCGGCATCTTGCGCTCCTGCGCCACACCCACAAGATGCTTGATCAACGGGCTGGTGATCGCGCTGCTCAAAACCAAATTCGTCAGAGCCGGCGTAAGAGAGCCCATCCTCGCCATCTTGTCCGCAAATCCAAAAACGTAATGATGAAGCGGATGCAGCTTTCCCTTGTACTTCTGCGCCAGAAATTCAGACTTATACCGCGCCATGTCCACCTGCTCGGGACACTCGGTCTTGCACGCCTTGCAACTCAAACACAAGTCCAACGCCTCATCCACAGTTTCGCTCTTGAATCCCTCATTTTGAAGCGCGCCGGCCAGCATCTCCCACAACAGGCGCGCCCGTCCCCGTGTCGAGTGCTGCTCCATCCCCGTCGCCCGATAACTCGGACACATCACACCGCCATCTTTTTTCAGACAAGCGCCCACACCCACACAACGCGCCGCCGCATCTTCGAGCGACCCATGATCGGCCGCGAACACAAAATGAGTTTCCAGGTTGCCATGCGTGTGCCCATTGCTCTCGATCTTCGGACCGTAGCGCAGATTTTCGACGGGATCGTACACACGATCCGCATCGATGAGCTTCCCAGGATTCATCCGGTTGTCCGGATCCCAGATCGTCTTGAATTCCTTGAATGCCTCCATCAACTCAGGCCCAAACATCTTGGGCAATAGCGCAGCCCTCGCCTGCCCATCGCCATGTTCGCCAGAGAGCGACCCACCCAGCGACACCACCAAATCGGCGGCGCGATCAATAAATTCGCGAAATTTCCGCAATCCCTCAACAGACCTGAAATCGAAATTAATCCGCAAATGCACGCAGCCTTGGCCAAAGTGTCCATACAACGGACTCCGATAGCCATACTCCTTCATCAGCGCGTCCAGCTTACGCAAATACGAGCCCAGATGAATCGGCGGTATCCCCGAATCGTCCCATCCCTCCCACCGATCCGGCTCGCCCGGCACGCACACCGTTGCGCCCAGCGCCGAGTCGCGCACCGCCCATACTCTCTCCGCATCTTCGGGGTTATAGATGTGCGCCGTTGGCGACTCAGACCAGCCTTGCGCAGCCGCAGCCAGCGCTTCAGCCTTGCTCTGCGCTTCTCCTGCGTTCCACGCGCCCATCTCCACGAGCAGAAATCCACCGCCCGGCGGCAACAGCTTTACATCGTCGACAGCAAGATTCTTGCTGAGCATGAATTCAACAAGCAGTCCGTCAAAACCCTCCAAACCGATAGGCCCAAACTCCAGCACACGCGGAACCGCATCGGCAGCAAGAAACGGATCTTTGAACGCCAGCACAGTCAGTACGCGATAGGGCGGGCTTGAAGTCAGGTTCAAGGTAGCCGAAAGAACAGTCGCGCATGTACCCTCGGAGCCCACCAGGGCACGCGCCAGGTTGAAGCCATTCTCCGGCAGCAGTTCGTCAAGATTGAAACCTGACACCCGCCGCGGAATGCGCGGAAATCTTTCGCGGATGAGCCCCGTGTATCGCTCACGCAGTTGCTTGAGACGCGCATAAATTCCGCCTACGCGCCCGCCGCCGCGAATCAGCGCCTCAATCTCTTCCTCACTGGTGCGGCCCACAGTCATGCGCGTTCCGTCGTAGAGCACAATGTCCAGCCGCTCCACGTTGTCCACCACTTTGCCGCCCAGAAGCCCGTGAACTCCGCAGCTGTTGTTGCCGATCATGCCGCCAAGCGTGCACCGGCTGTGCGTCGCAGGGTCAGGCGCATAAGTAAGGTGATGAACCTCGGCCGCCTCGCGCAATCGGTCGAGCACAATGCCCGGCTCAACAATAGCGAGCTTCGCATCCGGATCAATGGAGGTGAGTCCGTTCATGTAACGTGAATAGTCGAACACCACCGCAACATTGGCGCACTGTCCTGCGAGGCTGGTGCCTGCGCCACGCGGCAGCACCGCGGCCCCGGTTGCGCGACACGCAGCCAACGCAGATTCAACATCCGCGGCATCGAGGGGATTAACCACGCCCACCGGCATCTGTCGATAGTTCGACGAATCGGCTGCATACAGCGCCCGCGAGCCAAGATCGAACAGCACATCGCCGCGGACCGAAGCCTTGAGTCGTGCTTCCAACTCGCGATGCGCGGAAAATCCCTCATGGTCCAGCGGAGGCTGATTCATGAGAACGGAAATCGGAAGAATGCTCACGCTTGAATCCTAGCCCAATTTGGAGAAAACTCGTGCACGATTGAGATCACCCGGGCATGCATTGCTTCAATGATGCGGCGAGTTCCGTCATCGAATACCACATTGCGAACCTCGCCCACTGAAATAGAGGCGATCACAATTCAGCTTGATGACTTCGATTGCGCCCAATGACTCGCCGAACAAATTCACTAATTGCCGAGTCCAAATTGGACAAGAAATTCGATAAGATCAACAGACATTCTATCTAGATAAGTTGTTTCCTGAAACTCAATATGGATGGTCCACTCAGATTACTTGCAATATCCGTCCAAACCTCCAAACTTCTGATGACCAAGTTATCGCGCCGGCCACTCTTCAACCACTATCCCCAAGTCATTCAACTGTTGAATGGCGGCTTCAACATTGCGGCGAACCTTCGGCTGCTCTTTTTTATTGGCCAGCGGCGACTCGGCCACAGCAACCACGCGACCGTAGCGCCATGCACCCGCCGGCAACGCAATCAGAGCATCCACCAGGTCCGCAGGCCGCACCTGTAACTCCTGTCGCCGCGCACCTTCCGGCCGCAGCATCGATCCCTGACCAAGCGTGCTCGGGTTTGCGTCCACCATTGTTATACGCAAATTAATCCAATCGGAATCAACTGAAATAAATGGATTAGCCCACGACCCCGGCTCGTGCACATCGACATACAGGCTCTTAGTGGGCAATGGTATCTGCGCGAGTTGAGCCCGTTGACTATCGCGCTTTTGAGCTGCAACCTGTGCGGCGGTCTGCGCCTTATGCTCAGCGTTCACGGCATTCTGTGCAACGCCCACAACTGCCTGTTCTTCTTTATGGCAAGCGACAAGGCTCATTCCTATTAGTAGCGCCAAAGTCGTATAGACGCTTGCCAATAGGTTGACTTGAACGCGCTGACTCACCGTGACAGGATAACAGTATCGGAGAACTAAGTCCTATTCGCCTTCCCATGGCGCGATCGATCGAGGCAGGTCGACTAGACAAAAACCCTTGTCATTGCCTGCTTCTTGAGTGGTAGGAAAGTAACCACCTGCTTGTGACTTAGGGGTTACAGACGTTATACGGGAATTGAATTATCCTGCGAATCTGTACCCTTGTCGTCGTATGCTCGAAAGGCACTCGATGGCCGAGTAAGGGGTACTTAGCGGTTTGCGTGCGTGTTGTGGAGGTATTAGCGTGTATTCTCAAAAATTCCGTACGATGAGCCGGGTTCTTGCCCTCGCAATTGTGGCCTCGCTACCGTGTTCGCTGGTCGCTCAGGTCGCAGCCAGTCAAGGGAAGGGCAACCCAAATGCCCCGGCGCCCAAGTGGGACATCTTTGTTGGATACAGCATCCTCGACCCCAGGGGAACGTTTTATCCCATTCAGCCCGATGGCTCAACGCTCCCTGTCTCATTCAAGCTTGAGAAGGAAGGCCTGGTTGAAAGTGCAGCCTGGTTCTTTCGCAGGAACGTAGGCATAGAGTTTGAGTCGGGTCAGCACGATCTGTTCGTCAATACCGGATTCCCCCTCACGGGTTCCAGCAACAGCGGCATTTTTACAGCTGAGAGCGGCTTGATTTACCGCTGGCCCGGCGTTCATTTGACGCCTTATGTGCACGGCCTCGCCGGTGGTGCTGATATTGATGGACCTGACCACGAGCCATACACATGGGGTCCAGTCGTTGTAGCCGGTGGCGGACTCGATTGGTATCCCCTCTGCCACAACATCGGAATTCGTCTCTTCGATGCCGACTATGAATATCTGCACGCTAATTCGGGTGTCTCCCACGGAACTCTCGCAGCCAATGATTTCGTTTGGGGTGACGATGAAAGCATCAACGCAATCCGTGTCTCCGCGGGCATTGTTTTCCGCGGTGCATCTTTCTACGGCCCCGTGGTCGGCTGCAACTTCCCTGCGCCCGCGCTGGCATGTGTGGCTACGCCAACTTCTGTATTCCCCGGAGAGCCCGTCACGGTTACTGCGACAGCTACAGGCCTAAATCCGAAGCAGACTCCTACATATACATGGTCTGGAGCAGGCGTTTCCGGAAACAGTGAAGTTGTGACTGTGCCAACCGCGGGGCTGGCGCCCGGCACTTATGCGGTGAGAAGCACGGTGAAAGAAGGGATCAAGAACGTTCAAACCGCAACCTGCGAGGCAAGCTTCGTGGTCAAGCCATGGGAGGCACCCACGCTTGCTTGCTCGGCTGGACCCATGACCGTGAGCCCAGACCAAACCGCAAGCTTTACCCTGATGGGCCAGAGCCCGCAGAACCTGCCGCTTACTTACACTTGCAGCTCCGGTGGAGTCGGCATGGTGACCATGAATGGGAACACGGCGACCTTCAGCGCCAATGGCGCGCCAGCCGGGCCAGTTACCATCAACTGCAGCGTTGCCGACGATAAAGGCCATTCCGCCGCCGCAAGCTGCGCTCTGACGATTGTGGCCCCGCCTCCGCCTATTATTCAAACCCACGTCTTGCCGCTCTGCTCCATCGATTTCGGCAGAGACAAGCAGCGCCCGACACGCGTCGACAACGAAGCCAAGGCCTGCCTGGATCAAGTCGCTCTTTCGCTGCAACAGCATCCTGAAGATACCCTTCTGGTTGTCGGTGAAGCTGCCAACTCTGAGGGCCAGGGCACAGTTGACGCACAACGCGCTGTCAACACAAAGAACTATCTGACCACGGAAAAGGGCATCGATCCCTCTCGCATCACCGTCGTGACCGGCAACGAAGGTACACAAGGCGTCGAGGAATACCTTGTTCCACCTGGAGCTGTCTACACCTCCGACGTGCAGCATACAAACGTGGTGAACGAGACGGTGGTGAAACCGCAGGAACGCAAGCCGCTCCCCATGCGGCAGCATCCCGCACATAAAAAAGCAGCGGCCAAGAAGCCGGCAGGCACAACAACTCCGGCCAAGGGAACCGATGGACCGTAATCAGAAAATTGAATGAAGGAAAAGAGGCCGACCGGGATTCCGGCCGGCCTCTTTTCCTTGTCGCTTGCAATCGGTTTCGCGAACTCGCAAAATTTAGGCAAAAATCTTAACTTTGAAGGGTACGGGCTCCAGTCCGTACATCATCACAGAAAAGTCTATGGGCTTTAGCCTCTGAGGGAATGCGACCTCATGAATCCTCACTCATCCAGAATATCGCTAAGCCGCCAGTTCGGGCGAATCACTTCCCAATCAACCCCCGAGCAATTGCATCCAGCATTCCATTCAGGAAGTTGATCGACTCAGGCGCCGAATACCGCCTTCCAATCTCCAGCGCTTCATTGATCACGATGGGAAACGGCGTGCTTTTGAAGGCCAGCATCTCACCAACCGCCATGCGCAACAGGTTGCGGTCCACCGCCGGCATCCGCTCCAATCGCCAATGCTTGGAGTTGGCCACAAGAAGCTCGTCGATCTGTTCCTGGTGCGCAATAGCGGCGCGGAACAGATCCTCCGCAAAGCCGCGCACCTCGGGCTCAACCTCATCTCCCGCCTTCCAGAATGTAGCCCGCACCTGGTCCGCAGTTTGCTTCCCGATGTCTGCTTGAAACAGCATCTGCATAGCCAGCTCGCGCGACTTGCGTCGCGTCCCGGCCGTCAATCTGCGCCGCCTTGGTTCAGTTTGCGCCGCAAACTCACCATCTCAATGGCTGCCAAGGCCGCTTCAAAACCCTTGTTCCCGGCCTTGATTCCTGCCCGGTTCAGCGCCTGCTCCAGCGTTTCGCAAGTAAGTACTCCAAAGCTGTGCGGAATCCCCGTCTCCTGCTGCGATTGGCCAATGCCGCGCGCTACTTCGTTGTAGATTGCCTCATAATGCGCCGTCTCGCCGCGCAATAAACAGCCTAGCGTCACGATTGCGTCCACATAGCCCACGCCTTCATGAGATCGGTTCGCCACCGTCCGCGCCGCCGCGGGTATCTCCCACGCTCCGGGCACACGAATCACTTCAATGTCCGCCCGCTTCGTGCCACTCCGCATCAATGCATCAAGAGCGCCCTCAAGCAGCCGCTCCGTAATCACCGCATTCCAGCGCGCCACTACAATCGCAAACTTCATTCCAGCAGCCGAGAGATCGCCTTCCACCGCAACAGGTTTTCCCTTTACCGGGTCGCTCCATGCCCAAAAGGTGAACTTGAATCCCGGCTCGGGCTCAACTGTAAAGATATTCGTTTTCCAATGTGTCTCCGTGATCGACGTCAATCGCGATTCCGCTTCAGGCCCGCCTGCATCAAGCAGCCAGGTGCGCGCCGCCTGATGCACAGAGTCCAAAGCGGTCACTTCTACAAGGACATCCGCAGTCGAAGGAAATTCACCATCCACAAACTCCAGGTTACCCAGCGGAGCTAGAAACGAAGCGCCTCGACTATTCAATTCGCTCCAACCCGCCCCGCGAGCAAAGCCCAGCACCGCAAAAAAGCTGCTCAGCCGGTCATAGACCGCTGCGTCGCCAGCAGGACGAAGAATAGAAATTCCCTTGATCATGATTTAATTCTCGCGAACACTTTCTGACTCTCTGGAATCCGGTCTGATTCGCTCGATTCCCGTTTTTGCTTCTCTTGATTCAAGTCTGATTCTATCGTGCCGGGGCCCGCGCCCTGCCGCACTGCTCTGCGGCGCCCAGCAAAAAGGCCGGCGTTTGCCGGCCCCTCCGCATGCGGCTTGATGAACGTCAGTCTATGTCGTTGAGCGAGGCTTCACAGCAATTGCCGTGGTTGGAACGACGCTGCCGGTTCCTGTGTAAGTGCAGCCTGGGTCGACTCCTCCCGCTGAAACCGGAATGCATGCGGGAAGGTTCGGCGCAATCTGCTGCGTATCTGTGGGCGGCGTAGCGCTCGTGACGCTGGTGGGAATGCTGATGTAGTGGATAAGATTGTCGCCCGCAGTTGAGACGAAGAACAGTGAGTCATCCGGCGTGAACGCGCCTGTCAGCGGAGCCGTCACAGCCGTGCTTCCATTCAGCGTCACATAGCCCACAGTCCCGGGCGCGCCGCCAGTTCCCGGAATGTAGTAAGGTAGCGGAGCCCCGGCTGTAGAGCCGTCATATGTGATAAAGGCGAGCGCTGAATTCGGCGCCGGCACAACCTGGTTGACCGCTGTGGCGCTAATCGCGCCCACCGGAACCTGGCTGAGGTTATGTTGAATCTTAAGCGGCGACAACGTCTGTACGTTCCCCGTGGTGGTCTCTGGACATTCAGCGACCGGGATCGTGACCCCAATGTCTGAAAGCGTAACGCCCCCGCCGGTCACAGCCGCACCCAGAATATGATCCCCATCGGTTGTAGCCGCCAAAACGTCGGTCAGTGCATTCACCGAGTCGCCTTGGGGGTAAAACACCATGCTGGCCGTGTTGCCGACGGTTCCCTGCGGACACCATGTATGCGCCACCGTCGGGTTGCCGCTCAAATACGCGCCCACGCCCGGGATGGTAATAGCCACGCTCTGTGCGCCAGGATTCGCCCCACCCGAAGCGGCAAGGGGGTAGCTCGTCCAGCCTGTATTGACGTTATAAACGTACAGAGTATCGGTGTGGCCCGGGCCCGCCGACGCGCTATCAGTGATGTAAAGCGTTTTCGAATCCGGCGTCCATTGCGCGGAGGTCCCCATACCGCCAAATGTCGACGAGCTAGAGGAGGAGGCGCCATAAAGATAGAAAACCTGGCGTATCTGGTCGTTGATCAACAATTGCGAGGCGTTTGGCGAAACAGCCAGCACCACACCGGGCGCGTTGGTGTCCTGCTTGGAGATCGTGTTGGTAGCTGTACTGAAGGACATCAACTCACGGGCCGAACCGAAGAAAAGATTCAGCCCGCTTCGGTCCATCACCATGGAATTCGGCACAAACGGCAACCGCACTGTTGATCCCACAGTCCCGCTAAGCAACTCCACAGGCACAAAGTATTGCGACTGGCCAGGCGATGAAAACCATACGTAATCGCTCGCTGTACCCGGCGTGGTGATCTTCACCGGATTCGAAGTAATCGACAAGCCTGTGCCATTCACGCCAGTCACATTGATGGGTGCCGGGTTGCAAGTGCTCGGCTGGCAGATTGCGAACACAGAGGCCACGCCAGGGTAGCTCGTCGACACCCCGCCCGTTGAGCCGACAGAAATGTCGATCGGGTCAGTCGATTGGTAGTCCAGCGTTAAACCGGTAATCGGATTTCCCTGCGTATCGATGACGCTTGTTGTCAGATTCTGCTGTACACCCTGGGTAATGGTCCCGGACGTCGACCCGTTCGCCAAAGTCACATTGATGGATTTTGGCGGGCAGGTTGAAAAATAACCAGCCGACGATGCGCCCTGCGCTACCGAGGCCGTAATCACCGTCGTACCCGGTTGTTCCGCTGTGATCTGATTCGTCTCACCGTTGATCGAAGCAATGCCAGTGGTGGCCAGGTTGTAGGTCAAGGTACCAAGAACCCCTGTGCAGTCGGGAATCGAATTCAGCGTCTGCCCCGGAGGCAATGGGCAGGCAAGGTTTGGAGTCGCAGCCGTAGTCACGGAAGGCGGCGCGCAAAGCAGTTGCTGCTGGCCACCGCTACCCGCGAAACATGCCTGCGAGTCAAGTTGCGCCAGTTGACCTTGTGAAAGGCAAGACTGCGGCCCGGCAAGCGTGACAGATGTGACTTGCGCGTGCACGTAGACTTCCACAGGATTCGAGGTCACTGAATTTGCCGAGGCCGTTATATAAGCCGTCCCGTAGGGCAAGCCGCCCGTATCAGGCAGCGGGTTGGGATAGTTGCAGATGGTGTAATTGGCGATGCCGCCGCCCGTGTTCCGGTTCCACGTGCCTGCACAAAGATTGCCGGTCGGTGAGATATCAACCAACTGGTTGTTGGTCGTTCCATATGTATACGAACTTGCGCTGGCAGCCGTGCCCTTGCACGTCTTGGCCTGCGGGGCGGCGACCTGCAGGGTCTGCCCAAAGGCAATTGAAAGTCCCGTCGTCTGCGGCGACAAAAAGATTGAGGCCACGTCTGTGTCCTTCAAACCGTAGCCCTGGCCGTTGCAATAATTTCCTGCCGGATTGCGCACGCAACCGGAAATTGAAATCCCGGCCGGTATGCCCACGCACAACAAACAAACAAGCGTCAAAAACCGCCGCATGAATCCTCCCCGCCCCGCCTCTTCAAACCGCGGAACGGTCTCTAGCGAATAACGTCAGAAAAATTTCGGTTGAAGCACCTTCAGAAACCCACCAGATCGAAGCCGCTGCCCTCAAGGCCTCAGCCCCACGCCACTACCCGCACTTTCGGGGAAGCGACGCCTCTCAACTCCATTCCAGCTACCACCCTGTCTCTGAAAGTCCTCTATTGTGGGCCACCTGCTTGCCCAAAGTTGGCCCACTGCCGATGAATTCCGCTCCAATGCGGCCCTTCGGCGGTACGCTCTCCCCTTGCACCCAGCAAGCGAAACCCGCTCACAAATCTCCAATGAAAAGTGTATCAGGGCAGGCCCTCACCTGAGGACACGCCTCCCGCAGGCTCCCTGTCTCCAACCCATTCTGCCTCAGCGCCATGCTCAATAGACGCCGCCAGCCCCCGTTGGAAAGCAGCAACGGCGTTCTCAACTCCCCGACCCCATATACTTCTCAAACCACTCCACAGCTCGATACATAACGTCCTTGCGATGCGCCGGATCGACAAATCCATGCCCTTCGTTCGGATAAACGACCAGCTGCGTTGGTACATGCTGATCCCTTAACGCATGCCAGAATTCATACGACTGCGGCGCCGGACACTCCCCATCCCGATCCCCAACCACTGCCAGCGTCGGCGTCTTCACCTGCTTGATAAAGCTGATCGCCGAGCTCTTCGCATACACCGCCGGATCGTCGTAAACCGACCCGCCAAAATACGGCGTCATCCACTGGTCAATCGAGTTCTCCCCGTAGTAGCTCTGCCAGTCCGAAATCCCCGCGCCCGCGACCGCAGCCTTGAACCTCTGCGTCTGTGTCACCGCAAACATGCTCATGAACCCGCCATAGCTCCAGCCCGTCAGCCCCACGCGGTTCGGATCAACCGGATACTTGGCCAGCACATCATCGACTCCAGCCAGAATGTCCCGCAAATCGCCATACCCGAAGTCCTTCCGGTTAGCCTGCGTAAACTCCTCACCCTGCCCGTAGCTGCCGCGCGGGTTCGGCTGCAACACAAAATAGCCCAGCGCCGAAAACGCAGTAGCGCTCAACCCGCCGCCACCGCCCCAGTGCGCCACCACCGCCGCGGCCGGCCCTCCATGCACCACCACAATCAGCGGATACTTCTTCGCCGGATCGTAGTCCTTGGGCAGCATCAACCACCCCTGCACGTGGAACCCGTCGCTCTTCCAGTCCAGTGAAACGCTCTTGCCCCAGGCTGGCGTCACACCATCGTTCAGGTGCGTTAGTTGAATCACGCCTTCCAGCCCCGCTGTCATCGTCGTCCCCGGCTTGGCCGCATAAACCTCCGTCGGGCGGTCGAACGTGCTCGCATGAAACACAAAGATCGAGTGGTCAGCCGACGAAGACAAGCTCAACTCCATCCGTCCATCCCCCACGCTCCCGGGAATGCTGAAGATCGGCGAACCAAAACTGGTAGCCACACTCGCGCTTGTCCTGTCCCCTTGCAACCGGAACCGAACCAACTGGCAATTCCCACCCGCCAGTTCGCTCACAAAAATATGTTCGTTGTCGCCCCACTCAATCCACGCCGGCGAAGTTGGTCTTCCTGGGGTGAGAATCTGAGGAGGTCCGCCTCCCGCAGGGACAATCCAAACATCCCCGCCCGTCGAACCCTGGTCGCTCATCAGCCCGCCGATAAACGCAATGGCTTTTCCATCCGGCGACCAACGCGGAACCGCAATCTGCAATCCATGCAGCGCCCCAGAAACCTCAGCGGGAGCCAGAATTGCCTTCGCCTCGCCGCCCAGTTCCTGCGTATAAAGCTTCGCCACCCACCAGTTGTTCTCTCCCGGCGGATCGGCCGCCACATACGCCAACCCCTTCGAATCCGGATTCCAGTCAAACTCATACACATGCAGATTGGCAGGCGTCGCAAAGGCAGGCGCAGTAGCTCTAGCCGCATCCACGCGCGCCACCGCTACTCGCTGAATCTCCACCCCATCCTCGCCAATCACGCCCGATGGCGGTTTCATTGCCGCAAGCGCCCCAGCCGCCCGCGTCGCCCCCTCCACATATAGAAAGGCCACACTCTGCCCATCCGGCGAAAAAGCAGGCGCCTCCACATACCCCTTCAACTCCGTAAGCCTTTTCGCCGCGCCTCCACCAAGAGTCTCGACATAAAGATCGGTCTGCTCGCCCGCCTTTGCGCAATCGGAGAAGAACGCCAGCCCCTTGCTGTCCGGCGTCCAGATGAACTGCCCTTCGCGGCAATGCTGATCCGCTTTGGCCGCCGTCACCCGCTCGCTTTTGGCCAGATCGTCGATCGCAGCCACGCGAATCTCCCCGCCCTCCTTGCCGTACTGTTCCCAGGCCAGCCGCTTCCCATCCGGGGAGACAGCTACCTGCCCCATCGACCGCCCTCGATTCAACCCCTTCAGTACCTCATCGATATGCGCCCGGCCAGCAGTTTTGGCCGCATCTGCGTCTTGCGCAGCGAGCTTGTGGTTGATTCCAAAGCCCGGAACAAGGGCAAAGCCGGCCAGCAGCCCGGCACGAAGGTATTTGGGAAGTGTCGTCAAAAACATAGAGAGATGCTATCAGGCAGAATTCGCAGCAAGCCAATCCTCCGCCTAAACGCGCACATGCCTTCAGAAATTTATTTTCCAAACTTTGCAGATCATTCCTGTGTTTTGGCGCACAATCCAAATAAAGAAGGTAGGCAGCTAATCTATGCGAATAATTTCTTCTAAAACGCGCTCGTTCATGGAGAGCAGAAAACATCTACATAGCACCCCGTCCCCCCCCTCTCGTATATTTTCAAGATCTTGCAGTTAATTTTGTAGATAATATCTCATCAGTAAATACATAGGCATTTAGCAGTGCTTTTCTGTTCACAACAAATCTGTCATCCTAAGCGAAACGTCCTTCAGCGGAGCCGAACGGACCTGCATTTTGAGGGCGCCCCTCGCACGAACACCCTGTCGACAAAGAGACTACCGCCGCACCATCCTATAAAGAATCAACGTAGTCCGATCATCGTCATCGAACGCCGGATAACTCCCCACCTTCTCCAGCTGATACGGGGCCAGGAGTTCTACATTCTCCGGCGCAACGCCATTCCAAGCCACATACCACCCCGGCTGATAACGCTCCAACTTCTCGGCGGCATCCTCTGTCCCATAGAAATCGTTGATAGACGGAATACCAGTCATCAGCGATATCTGCGGTCCACTAACTCCCAGAATAAGTGCCTTCTGCTCCGGGTGACTCCGTATGATATCCCGAATAGAATTGGCCGCATTGTAGAAGTCGTAGTCGCGATGAGTAAGAAACTGACTCATCATCACAACATTCGCGCCCAAGGAAGCAACCATAGCTAACAGCAAAATAATCGCCGATTTCTTGGCATCATTAATCAATTCCGCAAAGGTCAGCACCGCAATCCAGATAAGGGGAGCCAGCATAAAAAGAAAATACCGCGGCGCATAATCGTCCTGCCGCTTGAAAATGAAAACCGCCTCCGCTGCAAGCACAATCCAGGATGCCGTAAACAAAGGATTGCTCCAAAGTCTCCGCTTCCAAACCGCCGACGCCACCAGAATCAAGAGCCCCACAGGATACAAAACTCGATCAACCCAGAAGCAGTTTTGAAAGAAGCCCGAAAGAGTTGAAAAGGTCTGATGCCAATCGATATCCGGCAAGTCATTCACGCCGAAGAAATAGGTGTAGTCGCCCCCGTAACCCAGCTTCGCAACCAGCGCCGCATACCCTTTGACCAGCGCAAGCGGCACCACTCCCACCGCCACAATAACCCAGAAAAGCCCAGCCAGTCTGCGTCCCATGGCCGACCACGCAACCCACAATACTGCCGGAATCAATATTGCCGAGGTCGTCTTGGTAAGCAGCATGACCGTAACAAGCAGGGCCAACCCAGCCAACATCCAAATTCGCTTCACTGACGCAAAAGATGCCATCAACACTACCAGGCAAAATTCGAAGACAACCAGCGTCTCCAAAATCGCCAGCCTGTTGAACACAAAAGCAAATGGGCTGGCCGCCAAGAGCAATACCGCAAGCATCGCAGGCGTGTCGGATTTCGTGCTCGAATAGCGCCGCACAAGAACAAAAATAATGCCCAGCGTAGCGATTGAAAGCACTACATTCACGGCCCGCGCCGCAACCACGCTCACACCGGTGAAGTGAAACACGATGCCAAGCAGAACCGGCCATACCGGCAACGCCACCGCAGGATTGTAGTCCCCCGAAACGTACCAATGCCCCGAGATCGCGTGCATCACCGCAGCACTGCCCCACCAGCCCTCATCCGTAAACTTAGCCTGGTCGATCATCCACAGAGACCAGTTAGGGAAGTCGGCATCCAGATAGAAAAACTTTGCAAGGCTCAGCGCAGCAACCAGCGTCCAGCCAACAATCCGAAACCACCGCCCCGCCAACACTTTATCCAAGTCGATCTTCATCCAACCAAGGCCACCCTAACCAAAACTTCTCCGTGCCCCGTCGGGGTACCCGCTGGGTCGGCCTTTTTTCTGGCGCAAGGGCGGGAAACCACAACCCTGAATACGATCCTGTTGTCGTCGAACGTGCATTTTGTTTCTTTGTAGGGTGTGAAACCACGAATCGAAATTTCAATCCGATGCCGCCGCTTTATGAATCGCGAGCAGTCTTTCCAGCAACGGCTTCAGCAATTTCAAGTCCAGCGCGTTCGCCCCATCGGACTTCGCATTCGCAGGATCGTCGTGAACCTCAAGAAACAGCCCATCAACTCCCGCCGCAACCGCCGCCCGCGCCAGCAGCGGAATGAACTCCGGCTGCCCGCCACTCACGCCCCCCGCCGCCGAAGGCTGTTGCACCGAATGCGTTCCGTCAAACACCACCGGCGCCATCCGCCGCATCACCGGCAGCGACCGATAATCCACCACCAGCGTGTTATACCCAAAACTCGCCCCGCGCTCCGTCAGAAACACCCTTTCATTCCCAGTCGACCGCACTTTTTCGACCGGATGCGTCATATCCCACGGCGCAACAAACTGCCCCTTCTTGATATTGACCGCACGCCCCGTCTTTCCCGCTGCCACCAGCAGATCCGTTTGCCGGCACAGAAACGCCGGAATCTGCAGCACATCAACAGCCTCGGCAGCAATCTCGCAGTGCCCAGGTTCATGCACATCGGTCAAAACCGGCAGGCCCGTATCCTTCGCCAACCGCCCCAGAATCCGCGTACCCTCCACCAGCCCCGGCCCCCGAAAGCTCTTCACGCTGGTCCGGTTCGCCTTGTCGTAGCTGGCTTTGAAAATGTAAGGCACGCCCAAGTCCGATGTGATGCGCTGAATTGCCTCCGCCATGCGGCGCACATGTGCCTCCGACTCAATCACACACGGCCCCGCAATCAGGAACAGTTCTCCCGCCCCAACCTGCACCGGCCCGATTTCAAATGAGTTACTCACCAAGCCGATTCTACCTTGTCAAACTGGAAGCATAAATATGCTAATCTACAAATATGCGCACCAGCCTTGAGATTCCCGATGACGTCTACCGCGAGATGAAGATTCGCGCCGCCACAGAGGGAACAACCCTGCGCGAGATCATTCTGGATGGTGTCGCGATGAGGTTGCGGAACGGGACCCCGCCCGCCAAAATGGAGGGCCGGAAGCCGTTCCCCGTGGTCCGATCGAAGAACCCCGGCTCGCTGAAGCTGGGCGAGGAAGGTGTCTACGAGTACATTCCTTTTCCTTGATGTCAACGTCTGGCTGGCGCTGGCGCATGAGATCCACCCACAGCATGGCGCGGCAAAAACATGGGATGAGACATTGGACGCTGATGCGGTGCTAGTGTTTTGCCGTTTCACACAGCTTGGCCTTCTGCGGTTGCTGACGAATCCAAGTGCTATGGGCGTGGATGTGCTCACTCAGACAAACGCCTGGGCCCTATACGACGGATTCCTTGCGACAGGCAGCGCGCAATTCATGGAGGAGCCCGATGGAATTGACCCGCTCTTCCGGCAACAAACCTATCGGGACGAGGTCTCGACCAAGCAATGGGCGGATGGCTACCTATCCGCGTTCGCATTGGCAGCCGGGATTCCGCTGGTTACCTTCGACCGTGCACTGACGGGAAAGACAAAGGGAGCGGTGTTGCTTGGATAGCTCAATTTATCTGCCAGGATCTTTAGACTGATTTTCCGACCATTGCCACAGCGCTCGATCGAGCGCGCGAAGCATCGTGGGTGCCGGAAGACCGGCTTGCGGTTCGATGATGCCACTGGCCGCCAGATCCTTGCAAAAATCAAGGTAACGCTCATAGAAGCTGACGTCCTGTCTCAGATAACCGAGAGCTTCCAAAGCGCGGAAATCGATGATGGTGAACCGCTCCGGATGAATCGCAGTGAGAATTGCTGAGGCAACAGGGATACCGACGCCCCTCAATTTAGTGAGCGCCTCGATGGCTGATTTTGTCGAAGCTTCGAGGGAAGCAGCTTTGGACAAAGCAGTCTCGATTTCCTCCGCACTGTTCTTTTCCAAGTGAGGGACCACTCTCGGGGACTTCCAATAGACGATTCTACGAAGATTATCGAGATTTGAAACCGAAGTGTCGCGATTGCGAATTCGTGATCCGGCCTCGAATGCGTCCCTTTCTAGCTGCTGATACGTTTCCCCTTGCTTAAGCCAATACTCTTGAGCGAGGTCAGCAAGTTTTTCCTTCTCGGGCTGTAGTTCAAAATGATCCATGCTTCTCTCCCTAATACCCCTGACTCAAGAAGAAAGAGCGCTACTGAGTTGGGTCGCTCTTGCTACCTCGGAGGCCTCCCTTCTCTGTCGATTCTTATAACTCGCCGTAACAAATTCCCGGAACAGCGGATGCGGCTCGAGCGGCTTGGACTTGAACTCTGGGTGGAACTGGCACCCCAAGAAATACGGGTGGCCAGGAATCTCGACGATCTCTACATAAGTCGCGTCTGGCGTTGTGCCG
>Ga0302320_10007743_pt1 | contig 23581 bp, 24 predicted proteins | sample Bog_T0_3_FD_202130 | JGI IMG/M metagenome (GOLD analysis project Ga0302320, IMG submission 202130) | Peat permafrost microbial communities from Stordalen Mire near Abisko, Sweden - Bog_T0_3 | ecosystem: Environmental > Terrestrial > Soil > Wetlands > Peat | place: Sweden: Abisko, Stordalen Mire... | reverse complement strand
GTTGCCGGATCAGTTCCGCCCACTTCTTCTCCCTCGTGGTAACCGCCTCGATAGCTCTCATCCATCCACTATCGGGCCTTGCCCGCTCATGCACCAGAGGGGTTCATGTCTTGCTTACGTTGCGCCTACGTTCCGCGGGTGTAGAAGCAAAGCCCATACACTGAGTGGAAGGACATCTTGTCCTTGCCAACAAGCTTGTGAGCAATCCTGTTGACCTGGCCCCCCACCCATACCGTGTCGCCATCAACCAGATAACTGATTATTGCGGGGCCACCCGTCTTTTCGCCATCGAAATTTTCCACGCTCAGCCTGGTGAACACAATTTTCGAGTTGCAGGGTGTCGTGACATTCTGATTCAGAACTGGCGGAGACGGCATCGCGAGGTTCCATGTTCCGATCAGGGATTTGCGCTGGCAGTTTGAGCCTCCGCCACATTCCCGCTGTTGCAGCCGGCGAAAACACCAGCCAATAAGATGATCCGGCGGACCCTCCACCGGATAAAGGCGCCCGGCGAGTTGCAGCCGGCGAAAACACCAGCCAATAAGACGATGGCGCCGGCGGCCAGAAACCGTACATATCGTCTTCGATTCATTTTTACTTCCTCACGAATTAAGGAGGCGGGAAAGACAGCTCGCAGCCTTCATTTTTTTGCGGAGTCTGGAACGACCGCCGACGCAGACGCAGAAAACTTCAACAATAAATGAAGGCCGCCGCGTGCCATTCACGCCATTTGAAGTGACATGCTGCTCACAACGAAAGCGACCCTGATTCTACTGGTGATATCGGCGTCATTGCATGCGGCGCCGGTCAACGGCCTTTACTTCGGACTCGATAACATGCGGGGCTTCGCGGAAGTATACTGGTGGTTCCTCCCCGACGGCCGCGTGCTGCGCGACACGCTGCCGACGGGTCTCACCGCCGACAAGTTCGATGCTGCCTGCCGGCAACATTCCGGACTCTGCGGCAACTACACGTTGAGCGGCGACAGACTTACCCTCCAATACAAAACGGGCAATTCCGAGATCTGGAGCTACAAGCCGCTTAATGGCGGAATCCAGCTGAACTATCTGATTCTGACGCCTGTTGAAAAATACCCGGCTGGCGCTAAACTGGATGGCCGCTGGGATCGGGCATCTGCCAACGTCCACAGTTCGCCGGGCTCAAACACTACGGTCACGTATCCCACTTTCTATGCTTTCCGGCTGGATGGCACCTTCACCTCTGTCAACGCGACGGGGATCGGAACATATACCGTCGACAACAACGTTCTGACGCTTATCAGAAATGGTGCGAGCGAACAGCACATGATCTTTCCGGTCGCGGGGGGCAGTCTGAACATCGATGGCATGGTCTACCAGAAGCGGTAGCTGATATTGACGATCCGCCGCGGAAAAAACATGAAGGCTACAGACCGTGCTTTGCGCCTGCTTGTAGAGATGAGAACGGAAGAGCCCATGCAGATCGAACCGATGCAGATCGAACCCATGTTACGGGCTCTGGTCACGCTCCAGCGTACAAGTTGGGTGGGCGAACGGGATGGCTATTCCATCGTCACCTCGGCACAGTTGTGGACAGCGAAAGGGAAGATTCTGACTCCTGAGACGCTGGGCGGAAACCGATCCGGTTATGCGGGCGTTGAGTTCAAGTTTTTTGAAGTGCTGGTCGAACGAATCGTGCAGGACCGTGTTGGTTTTGCGTACAGCATCCTGGCAATCGCGAATCCCGGGGGCGGGTTGAATCTGTCCGGAGAGCGCGAGGGCAGATTCATTCTGAGAGACGGGGAGAGCGTGAAGTTGGGCACGCCGGTGTTCGATGCGGGGGCCAGTCTGACGTTGAGTCTCGATCAAATTTCACAGAGGCCGGAAGGTCGAACGGAGCAATGCTATGTATAAACAAAAGACGATTGGTTGCGCGTTTATTATTAGTGCCGCGATGGCGGTGATGTCCTTTTCACCACAGCGTCTGGAGGCGCAGGCGTTTTCGGCCCAGATTACGGGCGCCCCAACCTGGCAAAAAGGCACATCCACCGTGACCTGGAACTATTCGGGGACTCCGCCCACACAGGTGACGCAGTATGGCGTGAAAGTGGTCGCGGTATCGATGGCCGGGGCCAATACCACGTACGTACTGTCGCAACTTATCGCGTTCAGCGGGCGCCAGGCCAGTATTGCAACGAACTTTACCTACACGCAAAACACGGCACTGCAGATCGTTCTTGAGGACATGAGTGGAAACAAGATCACGACTCCGTACAGCGTCACCTTCAAGGCCCCGGTGATATCCGCCGTGCCACCCCCCGTCGCCGTCCCGGTGGCGGGCAATCCCGTTCTGGCCACTGCGGCGTGCAGCTATGTGTTCGGCCAGGGCTGCACCGGAAGTTACGCTCAATTCGGCAGCTACCTGATTGCCGCAGGGAACGTCCAGGCTTTCCCTACGCAGGCTGCCATGCAGGCCTATCTGATCAATTACGTGGGCACGACTCCCGGCTCGAAAGCGGATATTATCAATCGCGCGGCTGGAAGCCAGGCCTGCACAAATGCGATCACCGCACTAAGCGGAGCTTTCACCGCGAATCCCACCAACCCGCAGGGGAACGGCTTGTGGAATTCGTACACGCAACTGGCTTCGATGGCGCCAAGCGTAGTGAAAGCCAGGTGTACGGTACCGGCAACGCCGGTTCCTGCCGTAACACCGGCGCAACTAACCACGGCGCTGACCGCGGCATTTTCAAAGCTCGCTCAGCAGGTGCCCACCGCGGCGCAGACATCGGCCATGGCCAGGGTCACCGACCCCAGCGCTATGGAGTCCGCGGTGCGGAGCTATATTGCAACGGATTCGACGCTCAGAGGCCAGATTGTCGGCAACGTTTATCGACAGATTTTAGGCACTGCGCTGGCGCCGCCGGCAGCTACGCAGAGCCAGTTGCTGAGTGTTTACGGCAGCAAGTGGACCGCCGCCGACGATCTGTACTCATTCCTGAACGCGAATAAAGCCATTTACTTTGGAGCCGCAACAGGTCCTTCCTCTCTCACTGTCAAATCTTTCCTTTTGGTTAGCGGCCTTGGTTCGAAATGCCTCGCGGTACAGAATGGATCGACGGCGCCGGGGACGCAATTAGTCATCTGGGCGTGCAATGCTTCGGCGCCGGAACAGCAATTCACTTTCATGGGCGATTCGTCGATCCGCCCTTTCGGCAACAAATACGGTACCAGCCTCTGCCTGGATATTCTGGACGCCGCACGGGATGGCAAAACGATGGTCTCCGGCGATCACCCGCAGATATTCGCCTGCAACGGCCAACAGAACCAGAAATTCAGCTTTGCCAATGGCGTGATCCAGACGTCAAACGGCTGGCTATTCGATCTGCCGGGGGGCAACGTAGGGAGTTGGTTCGCAGGTGCCCTGAATGTCCAGTTGTATGTCCGGAATGGCGGTGACAATCAGCGGTTCGTGGCGGGGGTGGGGCTGCCGGCTGGTAATTCCGTCTCTCCGATTGCGCCTAGCGTACTGACGACAATCCTCCCGACAGGCCTGCCGCTGATCTCTGTCAATGGGTCAGCGAGTATCGTTGCACAGGGCGGGGGCAACATTGTGGCTCAGGGTGGGGGAAATATCGTTGCACAGGGCGGCGGCAATATTGTGGCTCAGGGTGGGGGCAATATTAAGTCTGCGGGAAATGACGGCATGGTGATCGTTCCGATCGCAGCCGGTATTGTCGCGCAGGGCGGGGGCAACTAGTGGCGCGTTTCGCGCTCGTCCTCTTTTTTGCTTTGGCATGCGTATCGCCGGCCTCCTCACAGGGAGTAACGCCCGATAGTACGGCCGCCAGCCTGCTCCGTGCCAAAGGAAAGGTTCTGCTCACCCAGCTAAAAGGCGATCCCACAAGTGACGCGATCGTGTTTCTCGAGGTGGGCGGCGACGTCACGCAACAACTACTGCAGGAGGTGGCAAGCTACGGGCTCGAAAACACGGCAACGCTGGACGACTGGGCCGACATGCATCGTGCATACAACGGACTAATGGCTCTGGAGATCTTTCGCAACAATCCTGCCAAGGCGGCGGCGTATGCCTTCTACAACGACGCCTTCTACCGCAGTAAGGAACTCGACTATGAGGCGGGGCTCGCCTGCCTGCGGCAAGCGCTGGAACTGGACAAGAAGGCTGGCCAGCCGCTCTATCTTATTCACAAAGCGATCGGCGACGATCTGCGCTCGCTGGGACGGTTGCCGGAAGCCATGGAAGCCTTCCGCCTGACCGAGCAGACCCTGCCAGACCCGCTGGATAAGACCGCGGCAACGCTGGGGCGCGACATAGTCGGAACCCTGCTCGCGCAGGGGAAGCGGGATGAGGCCGGGCGGCAGACCGAACAGATGACGCAACGCGCCATGCTCGCACCACCTGTCTACCAGGCACAAACGTGGCTCGCCCGATCGGACTTGTTGTTCGCGGACGAGAAGTATGCCGCCGGGATTGACGCCGTAAGAAGCGCGGTGGCGGCTACAGCGAAAACGCCGGACGCGCTGCTGCTTTCCTACGAAGCGGTGGCACAATTAGCGGGCGCGGTGCTCGACGGCATTAGCCATGTGTCGTATGACGAGGCCCTGCAATTGGCACGCACGGCCGACGCACAGATTCCAGGTTTGCCGTTCCAGGTAGTGCCTTTTGCGCAAATGGCCATTCGCGACCGGCGCCGGCTCGGCGGAGATCTGGATGCCGTGTTGCGCGAAGACGTGGCTCGTGTGGAAACGGCCCGGAAGAACGGGAATGCGGCGGAACTGAGCGCGAGTCTGCAATCGCTGGCTGCAAGCTACGCGTCGGTCAACGAAATGAGTAAGCGGGCGCTGGCGCTTGAAGAAGCCGTGGAAGCGAAAAAGAAGACGTTTCCAGAGAGCGGTCTCCCTGACGATGCCATTACGCAGCGTTCCTACATGAGCATGCTGAACGCGCTCGGCGAATCGTATATCGATCTGGGCGAGGCGGGACCGGCACGCCGCAATTTCGACGCAGCGCTGAAAGTCTACGCGTCGTTCGGCGCTGCCAAAACACTCGAAAGCCTGCGTCCCATGCAGGAGGAAGCACTGATGGGTAAGGCAGCTGCGCTAGCGCTGGACGACGACCCCGAAGGGGCGCGCGCCATGCTCGGGAAACTAGTGCTTACGGTTAGCAAAGACAATCGGCCGTATGTGCTACTGGCAGCGGGGCGTCTGGAAAGAACACTGAATGAAAAGCCTGGCGCGGCGGTCGAATACTACGAGCAGGCAGCGGCTGGGTTGCACGTAGGGCAGGATTATCGGCAGGAACTCGCCGCCCGGCTCACAGTGGTCCGTTATCTGGCGACGAAGGCTGCGGGCCGCGTGACCGATGCACACCAGAAAGCGCTGGATCAGCTGGCGGCGAGCGAGGCGCTGGCGCACGGGATGCAGTATGCGGATACCGAATGGCGTCTGGACTATCTGCACGGCGTTCTGGCGGAGAACGATGGCGAGAAGGACAGCCCGAAAGTGGCGATCGAATGCTACCGGCGCGCCATTGCGAGGCTCGACGATTTGCGCTCCGGTCTGAGCCAGCAGGAACAACGGCAGACGTTGCTCGACAACGATTCGGTGCAGGATTTATACGCCCGGCTGACTGGGCTTCTGACACATGCGGGATTGCGCGATGACGCGTGGCAATACGTCGAGCGAGCGAAAGCAAGGAGTTTCCTCGAGGCACTGCAGGGCCGCCGCGCCGCCCCGGACGCCACCGTTCCCGCCGTGGCCGAACTGGAGAAGATCGAGAAACATATAGCGGATGTGCGCTTTGAGCTCTCTCCACAAAACGAAGACATGCTTCGCGCAGCGGGACAGGAACCGGCGATGCTGAAGCTGGCGTTGAAGGACCTGGAAGCGAAGTTCGCGCTGGCTCGCGGGGAGGCCAGTCTGTCGCAATCGCGCGGCGGACAGGTGTTGTCGCTGCAGCCGCCACCGATCGCGCAAATCCAGAAGTCGCTCGGGCCACACACGGTGCTGGTGGAATACGCTTTGCTCGATGGTGAATTGACGGCTTTCGTTGTGACTTCCGCGGGTGCGGAACAGCTGACATGGAAGGCGGATACGACGAACCTTCGCCGGAACGTTCTGCGGCTGCGCGCATTGCTGGCCGATCCGCTTTCCACGGATTGGCGCCCCCTGCTGGATCAGGTATCGAAAACCGTGCTGGCGCCGGTTGCGGGGAGGATTCCGCAGGGTACCGAACGGATTCTGGTGGTGCCGGCAGCGTATCTGAATTATCTGCCGTTTCCTGTCCTTTCGCTGCCCGACGGGCGCGCACTGGTGGATGCTTATGCCGTGAATTATCTCCCGGACGCCTCGGCGCTGCTCTATCTTGGGGCGGGCACTCAGAAGCTTGGAGAGGTTTTTCTGGGAGCGCTGGGCACGGTTGCGGTCGAAGGGATGCCGCCGCTGCCCGGCACGCTGACGGAGACGGCGGGAATAGCGGCAGCCTATCCAAATGCAAGGCGTGTTTCGGGCGAAGGCTTCACTCACGATGAGGTGCAGCACGCGCTGTTGAAGGCGGACGCGGTGCATCTTGCGACCCATGGATTATTTGAGGAAGAGGCGCCGCTGTTCAGTGCCCTGTTGATGAATCCGGCAACGGGCCAGCCTTCCCGGCTTTCGCTGTATGAGATTGTAGGCATGAAAATTCGCGCCCGGCTCGTGGTACTGAGCGCGTGCGAGACGGGCGTTGGAAAGCTGCAGGGTGGGGACGAAATCACAGGCTTGACGCGGACCTTCCTCACAGCGGGCGCGGACACGGTAGTAGCGAGTCTTTGGAAGGTGAGCGACGAATCGACCGTGATGCTGATGCGCGAATTCTACCGCGGCCTGAAAAATGGCCTGAAACCGGGAGGGGCGCTTCGCGCATCCGAAATTGCTGTACGGGAAAAATATCCGCATCCGTTTTATTGGGCGCCGTTTGTTGTGACTGGCCGAAACTAAGCGCAACACCAGATTCAGGGAGACGACAATGATAGGGAAAACGATAGTAACCGCAGCGATTTTGGCTTTGCTCTGCAGTGCCTGGGCGGTGGCGCAGTTGCCCATGCCTGTCGACGCGCAGGCAATCAAACAGGCGGAAGCGGCAGCGCGCGATGCGCAACAGGATGGGAATTCGGCGGCAACGATACGCGCTTATCGGAGATGGCTTGAGTTCTATCCCAACGAGCCATCGATTCAAACCGGGATCTATCGCGCGGTGGCTCTGACATTCGAACAGGAAGGCGATGTCGAACAGGCAGGAGCATGGAACAGGGCAGCCGACAGTCTGGGCCCAGGGCAGGGTGGAACCGCCGAAGCCATCGGCGCGAAAACCCGCGGCGCCGCGGACAAGCTCGCGGCAATTCTCACCATGGTGAGCCAGTCGGCACAGGACGCTCAGGCGCTGCGGCAATCTTTCAACCCGGCGAATCCGCTTCCTGGAACGGCGGGTCCCGCGCAGATGCCAACGGCGTTTCCGCCGCAGACAGTGGGATCGCCGGGTTATCAGCCGACTCCAGTGACTCAGCCCATGCCGGGCTATGCGCAACAGCCTCAGTTTGTTCCGCCGACGGGCGCGGCATCTGCGGCGCCGCAGTTTATCGCGCAACCGGGCCAACCGCAACCGATTCCGCTGGACGCGCAGGGGAATCCAATTCCGCAGACGTTTCAGTCAGCGCAGGCCCAGCCACAGCCACAGCCCCAGCAGGTGCAGTTTCCTCAGCAGCCGATTCAGCCCCAGCCCCAGGCTCAGCAAATGCAGTACGCTCAGCCGGAACCCCAGCCCCAGCAGTATCCCCAACAACTGCAGCCGCAGCGACCACAACAGTACACCCAGCAACGCGCTCCCTACGGAGCACCTGCCGGATACGCGCGTCCGCAGCAAACCAGACGAGGCGAGGCAGCGCAATCGATCCGGGTGTTCCATGACCACTCGCGGCTCGGCGACAGAAATTATTTCGAGCCACCGTGCGGAGCGCTGCTTCTGGCGGAGACTGGCAGCCTGACTTTCACCCCGACAGGCGGCGAGGCGCCGCTGGTGATCCCGGCGGCGGAAATTCTGGAGATCCGGATGAATACCGAAGTAGCCAAAACAGCCGGCGCATTTCACATCATCACGAAAAAGGGTTTGTACCTGGGTCTGGCACCGCTGGGAGAAACCGCGGACGAAGGCCGTGCGGATGTGGATGAGTTACGCAAGCAGCTGGGCCTCGACCAGTAAGATTACCCATCGCGATCGGAGGTGCGGCGTTATCGGCGCGGGACGAAAAGCGCCGTGAGCGCCTTGGCAGCTTCTTCATCGCGATAAGCGTCTTCAGGCGACAGGGAATTGGTCTGACGCAGGAGGGACCAGTTCTTCAAAGCTCCCTCGTACATCGTGTGAGCGTTGGGGTAATCGGCGATCTTCCCGAGGCCGGCAGCGAGTGCCGCCTGCGAGCGGGCCCAATCGGAGCGAAAGATCGCATTGAGTGGCTCGAGTTGGGACCTCGTGGACGCAATTTTCTCGGCTTCGCTGAAAGCCTGCACCGCGTCCGACGGTTGGTTGAGGGCCAAATGCGAATTCCCGGCCGCTATTAAGGCGCGGCCGCAATTGGCCTGGGTATATGGATCTGCCGGAGCGGGCGCGGGCTTGCAGAGAATTATTTCCGCCTGCGTTACGTGATGCAGCGCCGCAGCTGCGTCGCCACCGGCAAGGAGTCCTTCGGCAAAGTTGCGCTCGATCACGCCGACGTCGGAACTATATTCCACGCTGCCCGGTGCGTCGTGACTGAGAGCGTGCGCCAGATTCAGTGCGCGTTCATTGTGGGTAAGCGCTTCTGAAATTCGACCGGAGCCCCGCAGCGCGGCAGCCCATTGGCTCTGCATGATTGCTTCGCGGCGGCGGTATACGGCATTCCGGGGATCTGAATCGAGCAGGTTTCACATCAAGTCGACCGCATGCGACAAGTGCGGAATCGCGCCGGCAGGGTTTCTGTCATCCAGCAGCATCTGTCCGAACCGGCCTTCCGCATTGGCGAGTTCCAGATCGACGTGGGTGTCTCCCGGTAATTCGCCGCGTACTTTGTCGATCTGCCGCAACGTCTCAGACAGGTCTTTCGCGGCATCGTTGCGCATTCCCATAGTGGTTTCGGACGAACTAAGCGACATAAGAGCTTTATAGCTTGCCTTTGCCGCGTCTATGTTCCCCGGAAACTGCGCGACCAGCTTCGCTGCCAGCGCATTCGACTCCTGGTAGTAAGCCAGGGATTCCGCGGTTTTCCCAAGATTCGCCCAGCCATAGCCGCCGTAGAGATCGCCCATGTGTTTCAGGCAGATCACAAGGGCGAGGCTGTTGTCGGTGTTATGAGGAGACTTCTCCGCGATTTCCTCGCGGAGGCTAATGGCACGCTGGTAGGCGTGGTCGGTGGCGGCAAGGTCTCCGGTCGAAAACAGAAGATCTCCGAAAGTCGAGAAGGCTTCCGCAGCTGAATTCAGGGCGGGTGTCGTTCGATCCTCCCGCAGCAGCTTTTCTGCCGCGATGGCAGCTTTGCGAGCGGTGGCGAACGCGCCCGCCGGATCGCCGAGATTGTTCTGATACTCGTTGCCCTGCACGTTGCTGACGCGAGTGTAGGCATCGACGATCTCGCGTTGCAATTGCGGCGTGTCCGCTTCCTTCGAGAGATTATCGAGGTATGTGAGCGCATCGGTGACCATCTGCGCCCTGACAGGTGTGGAACCTGGCAGGCTATCGATGGCATCCGCATAGTTGAACATGACGGAATGGGCCAGTTGCCGGAGCTCGCTGAAGCGCCGTTCCGCGCGACCCCGCGCCAGCGCCACTTCGACCAGGCCGCCAATCAGGGAGCAAAGCACTATTGTCGCTCCCAGCACCATGATCAGATTACGCCGGACGAACTTTGCCGCGAGATAAAGCGGAGCGTCGCCGCGCGCCTGCACCGGGCGCCCTTCGAGATAACGCCCAATATCGTCCGAAAACTGCGCAACTGACGCGTAACGCTCGGCAGGCGATTTCCGCAGCGCACGAAGGACAATGCTGTCCAGGTCACCTCTCGACGCGTTGTTCCCGGAGAGCTTCGGTGTGGATGCGCTCGGCCTGGGCGGTTCCTGTTCGCACACCGCCGTCATGATCGCGTGCGGCGCGCGGTTGACATCCCCATACGGAGAACGGTCGGTCAGCAATTCGTACAGGATGACCCCGAGAGAATAGACATCCGATGCCGTGGTGACGGGTTCTCCCCGAACCTGTTCCGGGCTTGAGTAGCGAAGCGTCATTCTGGCCATCATTGGTTCGGCGAGCGATTCGCCCAATGGCGCCGGACATCCACAATCGACGGCGGGGACAGGAGCGAGGATTTTAGCGATCCCAAAGTCCAGCAGTTTGGGCGTGCCCTGCTGTGTGACCAGGATATTAGCCGGCTTCAGGTCCTGGTGAATGACCATGTTCTGATGCGCGTAGTGCACCGCGGAACAGATTTGCCGGAACAGCGCGAGGCGTTGATTGATTGTGAGATTGTGCCGACGGCAGTAGTCGCCGGGCGAGACGCCATCGACGTACTCCATGATCAGATACGGCAGGCCATCGGGCCGCGCACCGCCATCCAATACGCGCGCAATGTTGGGATGCTGCAGATTTGCCAGAATTTGTCGTTCGGCCCGGAACTCTGCGATCACATCCGCCGAGTAAAATACCGCCCTGATCAGCTTGACGGCAACGCTCATGTCGATCTGGTCGTCGATGCGGATCGCGCGATAGACAGAGCCCATACCGCCGCTGCCCAGCAATTCGACAAGGCGGTAATGTCCGACAATCTCGCCAACGGACGATTCCGCGGAACGCTTCTCGGCAATCACGTGGTTCCGAAGCGCCGAACGTTGCCAGGACTCGTCTGCCATCGCAGAAGCATCTGCGACAAGTAAATCGCGAAGTTCCGCGAGGATGGCCTGGTCGTCTCCGCATCCGGACGCAAGAAACTCCGCGCGTTCGCCGGGCGGCAGGTCGGTTGCTCGTTCGAAAAGATCGCGCAGCCTGTCGTCATTCGTCAAGCGAGCCAGCCATCTTTTTCTGCAGCCATGCGCGGGCGAAACGCCAATCCCGCTCCACTGTTGTAAGGGAGAGATTCATAACCTCTGCTATCTCCTGAAAATCCAGATCGCCAAAAAAACGGAATTCCACGATTTGGGCGCAGCGCGGATAACGTTCCGACATCCGCACCAGAGCCTGATCCACTGCCAGCGTATCCAACTGCCGCGGTTCCTGCGAAGTGGGTATTTCGGCCGAATTGGCACCGTCTCGCTTGGCGGCCCGGCGAGATCGCGCATGATCCACTAAAATGCGCCGCATGAGGCTGGTCACGACCGCGATGAAGTGACCGCGATTCTGCCAGTCGATTTTACGGATTTGAGAAACCCGAAGATATGCCTCGTGTACCAGCGCGGTCGGCTGAAGAGTGTTGGCATGAGATTCGCCATTCAGATAGAAAGCGGCCAAACGGCGCAAATCGCGGTACACCAGATCGGTCACCCGGCTCATGGCGAGTTCATCTCCGTCCCGCCACAACTGCAGCCACTCCGTGACACTTTCTCCGAGATCCATTACTGGCCCGACCCCGTCGACACCAGTTGGCTACCGCTTGCGTACCAGGGCTGAAGGCGGAGGGCCGGCGAATTATTTCGGCCAGACCCCACCCTGCGTTTCCGCCAGTGATTGGGGACGACCGCTGTCAGGAACACAATACACCAATTGTGACAGGCAGACTCCATCGGCCCCCGTCTTCCCGTCGGACTGCCGAGAGACTCGGCCGGTGCAACCGGTATCCTCGGGTTGGAACGGTGTGATTGAACGCTTCGACAGCCTGCCGACCGGCAGGCGGTGCGATCCCGTTCATTCGCGCGTACATCACCATCTGTCCGTAGTGATCGAAGTTGTACGAAGAGACATCATGCTCAGGAATCGACGCACATATTGCTTAATCGGGTCTTTGGCGTTCAGATTGTCCGGAACATTCTCATGGGGGGAGTTTTCTCGCCAGGCAGCGCCACCGCGAGTTCGTTGAGCGCGAACGCCGCGTGTTTCGCCTGTCCGCCCGAAAGTCCGCGCGCCATCGAATTTACCCGGTATCGGCCACTGCGAATGCGCAAGTGCAAAGCAGCGTTGCGGTCAGAATCCGAATAATCGTCATGGGTTACAGTGTCGCCTAAAGCGAGTTCACCGAACCGGCCTGCGGGTTCAGCTTCGCTGCCGACTCACACCGACCGGGTCCCCTGTCTGGATGCGTCCCTGAGCCTGTTGCGGCTCTGGCGCGTTGGCGCGCAGTAATGAAAGCTGCATATCGCCGAGTTGCCGGCTGAACGAAGCCGGGCTGACCACCAGTCCTGCGTACCACTCCGGAGAAGACGCCGTACCCGGCTCCGATCGGGCGGCCGTCAGGGCCTGCCGGATCTCCGCTTTGCGGTCGCGAAACCATGCTCCAAGCCTGTTGCTGATCATACCCCCCTTATCGGATGTCCGACGCGAAGACTTGAGCCTTATTTTTTGGCCGCCTATGCGCCGGCAGCCATCGCGCTGGTCCTAATCCTCGAGAAAAGGCAGCACGCCACGGAGGGCGTGCAGGAGTATATAGGCGTCGAGCGCCACCGACATATGCTTGGTGTAATACAGGTCCGATTCCACCTCGCGAATGGCGTCGGGAAGATCCTTTTCCGTGACTTGAATCTGCGTCCACCCGGTCAGCCCCGGCTTGACCGTCTGCCGCTGGCGATACACGGGAATCAGAGAGGAAAGGTGTTCGGCGAATTCCAGCCTCACCGGTGCGGGACCCACCAGCGACATCTCACCCCGCACAACGTTGCCGATCCTCGGCAGGTATTCGAGATGGAGCGCCCGTATCCAGCGGCCGGCCGCGGTGACGCGGAGCGGATGATCGACGTCCGTGCAGCGCAGTCGGCTCGCCGTGAAAGGAATGCCTTTCATCCCCGCATATTGTTCGGAGATGAGTGCCGGCCCACGCGACGAAAGCCGGATGATGGCTCTCGCTGCCGCCAGCACAGGCACGGCGCATATGAACGCCACGAGCCCCAGCAGATTGGAGTAAATCGATTGCAGTGCCATGACGCCCGGGCTCACTCCGAGCTCATTGCCGAAAATGATCTGCGACGGGCGAAACGTCCGGGAGCAGACGCGCCCGCAAACCAGCTCATAAGCGCTGCCGGCTTCTCCGACCGCGATACCCTTTCGTTTTGCCGCCACCAGAGCGGCAACGGGAAGGTGCCTGCGCATCTCTTCCATGCCCGCGACAATGCGCCGGACGTGCAACTTTCCGAGAACCAACGGCAAGTCTTCGATCCGGCCCTCCACCTTACCGCCGCCCGCCACCAGGGAGCCCGGCGGATACGTTTCGGAAAGAAAGCCCGCTACGGAATAGCCCAATTCCGGGCGCGCCGCTACGGCGTCGGCGATTTCGCAAACCACGTCGTCCACCCCGAGAAAAAGAATCGGAGACACCGGGAACAGCGCTTTGAGCAGGCCGGCATAAGCGATACGCCAGCCAAGCATGGCCAGAAAGTTGATGGATACGGCGAGCAGCGTCACCCAGCGCGCAACTTCCAGCGCCGTGCCGACATAGGCAAAAGCGCCCTGCATCAGCAGCACGAGGCCGAACACGCTGCATAATTGCAGGATGAGAGAGATCCGCGACCGCCATTGCAGGTTGCGGTAAAGTCCCGTAAAAAAGCAACCTGCGATCACGCTTAGCGCCGCGATCGCCAGGCCTGCGAGCCGGCCGTCCTCCAGCCCCGCGAAGCCGTAAAAAGCCAATGCGGAACCAATGAAGCAGGCGAGCGAAAGCAGGAATTCCGATAAGACGAGGACCGAGACGCGTTCAGGTAGCAGCTTCATCGGGATGGGGTTTCAGCGGCGCCGCGATCCGGCCGGACGGTTCTTGTCATAGGAGACCTGATCTTCCCCGATCTCCCACGATACCGCCCCGGATTCGACAGCGCGCCGGCACCGCAACTCATCGCGCAACGGTGACGGTGGGCCGCGGACGCTGCTTCCTGAGCGCTGGCACTCTCGCTGTTAGACTGGAACTGAGGCTATCCAGAAACAACGCCGCTCCCGTGCCGGAATCGGGGACTCTGACGAAGTCGATCCGGTCGCCATCGGCGAGCGTGACACGCGCTTCCCAGGGCGCTCCAGCGGGACCGGGCTGACCGGCGAAATCCTCCCCCGCGATCCGCATGTGAGTGGCGATCAGGCCGAACTGCGCGGAGGTTTGCTCCACGACTCGCGCGCAATCGGCGGTGGTTCTGGCGCCGGTTAACAGCTTCTGCATGGTGCTCAGATCCAGCTGCGCCTTCAGATTGCGCTGGAAGCCGCCGCCAAAAAGCATTTTGCCTGCCAGCGAAAATTCGGCGTACCCCAGATACTGGATGCCAATCCACGCTACGGCGCAGAACAGCAGCACAATCACGCTCGAAATGGCATTATTATGAACCACGCTCTCGAACAGCGAAAAAACGGCGACTATGCTGCAGATCCCATACAAAAGCACAACTGCCTTCTTCGGCGACATCCCGCGATCCAGCAAACGGTGGTGAATGTGCCCGCGATCGGCAGTAAAGATCGGTTGCTTGCGAAGAAAACGCCGCGTGATTGCGAGGCCGACGTCGAGCAGCGGCAGCGAGAGCGCCATCAGCGGCGCGGTCATGCCCAGCAGGGTAGCCGATTTCTGCGTCCAGATGATGCCGTAACAGCCCAGCAGGAACCCGATCAGCAGGCTCCCGGAATCGCCCAGGAATATGGTTGCCGGATTAAAGTTATAGCAAAGGAATCCCAGCAGGCAGCCCGCCAGCGGTACCGTAGCCATGGCCAGCGCCATATTCTTCTCCATGAGCGCCGCCACGAATATCGTGACTGTTGCGAACATGCCTACGCCCGCCGCCAGGCCATCCATGCCATCCACCAGATTGAAAGCGTTGCAGCAGGCCAGTAGCCACAGAATCGTCACAGGAATCGTCCACCAGGCGTGTCCATGCAGGCCCACCACGTCCACTGCCAGAACGCCGCTCCAGCAGGCGATGCCCGCGGCAATCAGCTGACCCACCAGTTTCTGCCAGGCCCTCAGGCCCCAGAGATCGTCGACTACGCCAACCGCGAAAATGGCACAGGCCGCCGGCAGAACTTTCCAAACCAGCACCAGATGCTCGTCGAGAATGCCGGTCCGCAGGTCGACGATGAAGAAAGACGCCGCGTAGGACAGCGCGACTGCGATGCCGCCTACGCGCGGAATCGGATATTTGTGGATTTTGCGGCCCTGATCGGGTTCATCCACGACGCCGTAGGAACGAAAAACGTCCCGCATGATCGGTGTGAGGATCAGCGATAGGCCGAATGAAGTAAGCGCCAACCAGATCAGAGAGTTCATTGTGAGAGGTCTCCGGAATCCCTCCGGCGTTCCCGAGACTTCAGTGATACCAGATTCAATTATAACTGTGCAACGGCCGCCACGACATGTTTCACGGTACTAAAACCAACGATCCTGGCCGCTTGTTATCCTTCGCAAACAAACCTTCCGGATAACATATCGGCATGGCATTCCCCGGCGTCGACTATATGTTGTTCGATTTGCAGCTTTCGGCCCAGGAACTCCTTGTCCGGCAAACGGCGCGGCGATTCGTCGACGAGCGCGTCCTGCCGCTGATCCGCGATTGTTACCGCGACGGCGTCTTTCCCGCGCAACTGATCCCGGAAATGGCGGAGCTCGGCTTCCTTGGCGCGAACCTGGGGCCGGAATCCGAACAATATGGCTGCCCGGCCATGAACAACGTCGAATACGGGCTTGTCATGCAGGAACTGGAGCGGGGCGATTCCGGTTTGCGCAGTTTCGCTTCGGTGCAGAGCGCGCTTGTCATGTACCCCATCCTGCAATTCGGTTCCGACGAGCAGAAATCGCGCTGGCTGCCGCTGCTGCAGGCGGGCCGGGCGATCGGCTGTTTTGGGCTGACGGAGCCGGATTTCGGCTCGAATCCCGCGGGCATGCGAACGCGCGCGGTGCGCGATGGCTCCGGCTGGGTGCTGAACGGTGAGAAGACCTGGATCACCAACGGTTCGGTAGCCGATATTGCGTTGATCTGGGCGCGTACCGAAGATGGCATTCAGGGTTTCCTCGCGGAACGCGGCACGCGCGGCTTTTCCGCCGCCGATATCCATGACAAATGGTCGATGCGCGCTTCGGTGACTTCCAGCCTCGCGATGACGGACTGCCGTCTTCCGGATACCGCGATGCTGCCAGGAGCGAAGGGCCTGAAGGCGGCTCTGGCTTGCCTGACGCAGGCGCGCTTCGGCATCGGCTGGGGAGTGATTGGCGCCGCGATGGATTGCTATGAAAGCGCGCGGGCTTACACGGTCACGCGGACGCAGTTCGATGGCAAGCCGCTCGCCAGCCACCAGCTGGTGCAGGAAAAGCTGGCGTGGATGATCACCGAAATCACGAAAGCCCAGTTGCTTGCGCTGCACTGCGGGCGGCTGAAGGACGAGGGCAAACTGGAAGCGGCGCACGTATCGATGCTCAAGCGCAACAACGCGACCATCGCTATTGAATGCGCGCGGCTCAGTCGCGATTTGCTCGGCGCGAACGGGATTACGGGCGAATATCCGGTGATGCGGCACTTGTGCAACCTCGAAACCGTCAGGACATATGAAGGCACGGATCATATCCACGCTCTTGTGATCGGGGAACGGGTGACTGGCATTCCGGCCTTTCGGTAGCTTGTTTCCACAATTCCGCAACGTCTTTGAATACGGCGTGATGCCGGGGCACTGGCGTGGGGGGGGCGCCGTAGAGTGGCTACGACAGCAGTTCCAGTGCTCGAGTAAGTCGCGGGCCAATCCGGATAGCACTGAAGTCGCGCCGGTCGGTGGTCAGGACGCGGTAAACCTGCCGACGCTCCGCGATTGCGGCCACCGTTTCATCCAGAAGTCCCAGATCGTTGAAGGTCAAACCGGAGGTCATAACGCCCGGTTCTGATGGGAGCGAATCGAAAGCCGCTCGCGGCGAACTCGGTCGGTGAGACACTTTACGAAAAGCACGGCATTTGGCTCGGGGTGATGAACTACGTCCTGCCGCTCCTGATCGCAGAGGGATTCTGCACGGCCACCGACCGGAAGCCGTTCGTGATCCACAAGAGATGAGGGATTGAAATGGGCGACAACTTCGAGCAGCGCCCTTGGGGACGGTACTTGCGCTTCGACGGATACTTTACAATCGAGACCGTGCTCATTCAGGAGGGTATGATGGAGGTTTCACAAAGAGTGGATTGACGCTCCCGTCAATCCGACAAATTGAAAGCGACAAGTAAAGAGCCATCATGCCCTACTCCAACTCGTTCGGCATCGGCACCCAATTCATCGGTAAACGTGATTTCGGTTCTGACGGATCGTTCGTCACCACGGAATTCAAAACTTTCATGTTGCCCGTATACCCGATCCGAACGGTGCGTGTGATCGAGGGAGAATCTTCGACGGAACGCCACCTGTTGAGTCGCTCGTACCAGACAGAGTACAAGATTCTGCCTCAAGGAAAAGCCAACATCAAACAGGCTGCTTCTGTGTACGGCTACACGGCTTTTCATTTAACCTATTTTTTTTGCGGCGGTTGCTCTTATTGATTTGGCGTCCATCATCAATCCGTTGCGGATTGTACAGATCGGCATTGTGCTGCTTCCTGTCGGTATTCCGCTGGGCTTGCGATTCAGAGCGAAGGTCCGGCCCTCTCAGTCTGTAATAACAATGTGCCCTTGCGGATCTGGATTGCCCTACAAGGCTTGTTGTTTTGACCATTCGGAACTCCTGAGAAACCGGGAGCGAAACTTCTACAAGAAGTTCAAGTGATATTCGATAGAAGTCGGACGGCGTAGTCACACGACTCTTGTATGGCGATAGCCAACCTGCGCCCGTCCGGACGATTCCGGGCACAGAGGGCCGCGCCGTCGAACCCGTCGTTACCGCCCGCCCGGAAAGATACGTCTCCCTGAGCCCCCGATTCGTCCGGCACCGTACTAGCGTGCCTGCGCGAGTTGCCCGGTGACCGGCAAATTCGCATGAACCGGAATTAATAGCGCGTTCACCGCGGGTTCATTATCCGAATCGTCTATAGAGACAGAAGCGAACGAAACATGAGGCTTCGAAAAGGAAAAAAAGACAATGAAAAACGCAATTATCGGTATGACAATGACACTGGCGCTGGCGGGTGCGTCGTTGTTCGCACAGACGGCTCCGGCCGCGGCTTCCAGCTCGAAGACGGTGAGCACTTCGTCCACGAAGAGCACGAGCAAGAAATCCGGTGTGAAGAAGCACGCCAAGGGCACCGCGAAGACGACCAGCAAGACCGCTGCAACTGTAACGAAGTAACTCTGGTTTGCGACATTGGGTCCGTGACATCAGGGTCCGCGATATGGGCAGGTCCGAATGGCCTGCCCCACTCACGGTCTGAAACCTAATGTATCGAAAACCTTCCTCAGATAGACTCCGATTGCGCCGTTCTCCACCCGCATCATGACGCTTTGCTCGGCAAGCGCGACGGCTTCGCGTAAGGCGGCGGGGATCCAGAGCTGGCCATCCGCGGACAAGCTGGAGCAGGGGTCGCCGGCAAAATCGGACTCGATGACCGGTTCGAGGACGAGGCGGTCGGGATCGGCTTCGAGGACGTGGAAAAGATCCCAGCCTTCCGAGTCGCAATACGCTTTGATGGGTGGCGGAAACTGAATCACGCCGGTGCGAACTTTCGCCAGAAATGTGCCTGTCGGGGGAGCCATGTTCATTCGGCGGGCGATTGAGTGACCCGCGCCTTCACTGCATCTTCAGCAAACATCAATTTGATATCCGAACCCGTCGGCGCCGCGGCCGCGCTGCGCACGATGCCGCCCGCTTCATTGAGCACGATGGCGTACCCGCGCGTAAGTATAAGACGCGGGTTGAGCTGCACGAGTTTCGTGTGCGCGTTTTCGCTGCGCCGACGGGCCACGACGAGGTTGGCGCGAATAAGCGCATTGGCCCGGTGGACCAGCGTATCGAGGTGCTGGTGGCTGCGGGCAAGGCGCGGGCGCGGATCGAACTGGCGCAAACGGTCTTCCAACTGACGCCGTTTGCGATCGCGCGACGCGAGTTGGCTGCCCAGGGCGGCGTGCAGGCGGGCGGTGTTGTCGTCGACGCGCTGCATGCGACGGGTCAGGCCGCGGTGGAGTACGGAATTGGCGCGTCCGGCGGCCTGTTCATGCAGGCGGCGCGAAAGCACGGCGACGCGGTAGCGCATGAGTTCGGCGAGGCGGTTTTCGCGGTTGCGCAGGCGGTCGAATACTTCCTTGCGTTCGCAGATGATCATGGCCGCGGCGGCGGAGGGAGTGGGGGCGCGGAGGTCGGCCACGAAATCGGCGATGGTGACGTCGGTTTCGTGGCCGATGGCGGAGACGACGGGGATGGGGCTGGCGGCGATGGCGCGGGCAACGGCCTCTTCGTTGAACGTCCAGAGATCTTCGAGCGAGCCGCCGCCGCGCGCGACCACCAGGACCTGCGCCCAATTGCCGGCGGCGAAGTACTGGATGCCGCGGCAGACTTCATCGATGGCGCCGGCGCCCTGCACCTGCGCGGGAAAAAGGCGAATGTGCACGCCGGGGAAGCGGCGCGACAAGACTTCGATGAAATCCTGAATGACCGCGCCTTTGGGCGAAGTAACGATGCCGATGCGGAGCGGGTAGCGGGGGAGCGGGCGCTTGCGCGCGTCGTCGAAAAGGCCTTCTTCGCGAAGGCGGGCGCGCAGTTGCTCGAAGGCGAGCTGCAATGCGCCGTGGCCCTGGGGTTCGATGCTTTCGACGACGAACTGATACTCGCTGCGCTGCTCGTAGATATCGACGCGGCCGCGGACGAGTACCTGAATGCCGTCCTTCGGCTTGAACTTCAGGCGCATGTAGGAGAGTTTCCAGCAGACGCACTTGATCTGGGCGTCGGCATCCTTGAGGATGAAGTAGCAGTGGCCGCTGGGAGCGGATTTGGTGCCGGAGATTTCGCCCGAGACCCAGATGTTGGTGAACCGGGTTTCGAGCGCGCCGCGAATGCCGTCGCTCAGTTCGCGCAGGGAGAAAATGCGGCGTTCGGACATGAAGCTCAGGGAGAATTGTTCCATCGGGCGGGCCGTCAATTCAGTGTACGAAATACCATAAGAATGGATGCGAATTGTTTCGATGCTGGCGAGCGCGACGGAGATTGTTTGCGCTTTGGGGGCGGGCGAGATGCTCGTGGGGCGGTCGCACGAGTGCGACTGGCCGGAGTGGGTGCGGGGGTTGCCAAAGTGCAGTGAGCCGGCGTTCGATGTTTCCGGTTCGAGCGCGGCGACGGATGCGGAAGTGCGGCGGCGCATGGCGGCGGGGGAAGAACTGTATCGCGTGCATGGCGATTTGATTCGTGAGTTGCGCCCCGACCTGATGATTGCGCAATCGCACTGCGAGGTTTGCGCGGTGACTCCGGACGATTTGGAAAAGAGTGGGGAGTGTCTGCCGATGCTGGCGCTTTCGGCGGCTTCGGTGGAAGGTGTGTTGGAGAGCATCGGTCAGGTGGCTTCGAGGATCGGTCTGGAAGAACGCGGGCGCGAGGTGGTGGCGCGGGAACGCGAGCGATTGCGTGTGGTTGCGGAGAAAACCGCGGGGTTGCGGCGTCCGACGGTGGTAATGCTGGAGTGGACGGAACCGCTTTTCGCCATGGGGAACTGGGGTCCGGAGCTGGTGGAGATCGCGAACGGCGAATTGCAGATCGGGAAGAAGGGCGAGTATTCTTCGACGGTGGCCGGGGAGCTGGTGGCGGAGGCGGATCCGGAGTTTCTGGTTGTCGCGCCTTGCGGTTTCGATCTGGCGCGGACGATGCGGGAACTGCCGGTGCTGGAAAGCTATGCGTGGTGGCGAGGGCTGCGCGCGGTGCGCGAAGGCAAGGTGGCGTTTGCGGATGGAAATCGATTCTTCAATCGTTCCGGTATGACGATTTCACAGACGGCGGAGATTATCGCGGAGATTTTGCATGGCGTTACGTTTGGCGCGGCGGCTCGGGGTGAACACTGGTTGTGGATCGGAGACATGACGTGAAGAAAGTCTTGCTATCGTGGAGCAGCGGAAAGGATTGCGCGTGGTCGCTGCATTTGTTGCGGCAGCAGCCCGAGGTGGAAGTGGTGGCGCTGGTGACGACGCTGAACCAGGCGGCGAATCGCGTCGCGATGCACGCAGTGCGTCGGGAATTGCTGGAGGCGCAGGCGGAACGTGTGGGACTGCCGTTGTGGGCGGTCGACTTGCCATGGCCGTGTTCGAATGCGGATTATGAACGGCTGATGGGAGGCGTTTGCGAGCGCGCGGTGGTGGAGGAAATTACGGCGGTCGCGTTCGGGGATTTGTTTCTCGAAGACGTGCGCGCGTACCGGGTTCGGCAGATGGCGGGGACGGGGCTGGAGTTGCTGTTTCCCGCGTGGGGAATTCCGACGGCTGAGTTGGCGCGCGAGATGATTGCGGGTGGAGTGAAGGCGAAGATTACCTGCGTGGATCCGGGGAAACTGGCGCGGTCGTTTGCGGGTCGGGAGTTCGATACGGGGTTTTTGGAGTCACTGCCGGAAGGAATCGATGCGTGCGGGGAGAATGGCGAGTTTCACTCGTTCGTTTACGATGCGCCGGTGTTTTCGCGGGCTATTGAGGTGCGGGGTGGGGAAGTGGTGGAGCGGGATGGATTTGTGTTTGCGGATGTGGTGCCGGGGTAGCGACCTATATACCCATATTCTTAGCGATGGTAGGATGGGCGCGTGAAGACCACTGTCGAAATCAGCGACGCTGCGGCAGATCTTTGAAGAGGGACTGATGAAGGTGATCGATTGCTCGGTCGAGCGAAAGCCGAGGTGTCGGATGCGGTACTTATCATTCGGGGGTAAGGTGCCGCCCCCGAAAAAGACATGGGAAGAGATCCGCGCGATTATTTATGAGGGCCGCGGCGAGTGATCGCCGTCGACACCTAAGTATTGGTATAAGCTCGTTGGGCCGAATCGGGCTGAGGGAAGCGACCTATGGGCAATTCCATGGCCTTAACTTTCGCCCAATAATGCGAATGGCTGAACGCTCCGTCTGCGCGGTTGATCGGCGAAGGCGAAAGATCATCTGGCGGCGCTAGAGCGCATTGTCAGCGCGGGAAAGGTGACTGGCGGCGCAGTGCACGATGCGCGGATTGCCGCAATCTGCATTTCGCATGGCGTCACAGAACTGTGGTTGGTGGATCGCGGCTTCAGCAGGATGGCCGTGCTGCGCGGAATTCGCTTATTTCGAGCGCTTCGCGGTAGCCGAATCGCTGCCGCCGAAACCGGGGCCACCGGGTCCGCTCTGCGCCGTCTGATCGACCGGAGTGCGGGTGAGCTTCAGCTTGTCGCCTTTGAGCGTGCCTTCGTATTTCATGCGGGTACGGTTGCCATCGGAGGTGACCGTTTCAGTCCAGGTGACCTTGTTACCTTTCACGGAGCCTTCGCGGATTGGCTGCTCGCCCGATTCGCTGATGACCTTGCCGCTGAGTTTCTCGCCATCGGACGAGAGTTCCCAGGTATAACGCTGGGTGCCGCTGAAAGAATCGAATGACGCGGTCCACGTGCCATCGACCGTTTCGGCAGCGGGCGGCGCGGCGGAAACCAGCAGCGCGAAAGTCAGGGCAAATAAATTCAGGGCGATCAGCTTGTGCATTGGGGTGCTCTACGGTATCTCTATTCTCGCGAGATTCACAGGGTAATGCGGTAACACAATGTAAGTTCTCGCTGACGTTTTATTACAGGGCGAGCGCGCCGCGATAGAGCATTTCCTTCGGGTTGAAGGTGACGCGCACGAGGATTCCTTTGAGATCCAGGCCGGTGCGCACAATGAACTGCACGTCCTTATCGCCGGCTGTAAGTGGCATTAGCTCTTTACTGAAGCCGAAAAGGTAGGTGCTATTGCGCTGGGCAACTACGCCAGCCTCCACGGGCGGTTTGCCTTTTGCGGAGAGTTCCGCACCGGCCTCCAGCTTGTCTAGCGACTGGGTTCCTTCGAGACCGCGAATGCTGACGACGTAGCGTCCGTTGAACTGCGGAGGAATGACGGGGCGCAGCGCCTCGCGGATGGGCTGCGCGCTCTCCCAGATGACGGTCACCTGACCGGGCATGATCTGGCCGCAGGGCACCAGGCCGCAGGGGCCAAGCTTTTCCTCGCCGCGCCCCGGCTGGGGCTCGGTTTCGGGGTGCGGCGCCAGATTTTCGAGCGATTGGCGATATTGAGCCATGGTAGGCTTCGCCCAGGGCGACTTGGAGGCTAGTTCGGCGACTTCTTCCGCGGTCCACTGGGAGGCTGGCCGGGATTCCCAGAAATGTCCGGCTGCGGTTGTGCGCGAGAGCAGGCCCGGGGTCACAAAAGCAGCCAGACGGAGCAGGTTTCTTCGGGTTACGGGCCACCGGGAGCCCGTTTCATGTGTGAGCGTATCCATCAGTACTATGTTCTCTTCCGTTAGGCCCGCGGGACTAACGATTTCGTTATCG
>Ga0302320_10007739_pt1 | contig 23587 bp, 20 predicted proteins | sample Bog_T0_3_FD_202130 | JGI IMG/M metagenome (GOLD analysis project Ga0302320, IMG submission 202130) | Peat permafrost microbial communities from Stordalen Mire near Abisko, Sweden - Bog_T0_3 | ecosystem: Environmental > Terrestrial > Soil > Wetlands > Peat | place: Sweden: Abisko, Stordalen Mire... | reverse complement strand
CTGCTGGCCCTGGTGCTGCGCCCGCAGATCATGCGCAATGAACTGGCGCCGGTTCTGAAGACGCACCTTACCATCTCGGCGCTCGCCGTCATGGGCGCCATGCTGGCGGCGTTTCTGTTCTCCAGTTTCGCCTTGCGGCCGCTGGGAAAGCTGGGCCACATGGTCGATCTCATCGCCAAAGGTCAATACGAATCGCCCGTCGAGCCTGCCACTCCCACCAACGGGAAAGAGCCACAGGACGAGTTCAACATCGTCGCTTCCAAAGTCAGTATGCTGGGCCAGCAGTTGCGCGGCGCCCATGCCGAGTTTTCCGATCTCAAAACCAACGTCGAGCGCCTGCTCGAAGAACTCGAAGACGCGGTGCTGATCTTCGCCAGAGACCGCCGACTGATCGCGGCCGCCGGCGCTGTGGAACGTTTCCTCGGCCGCTCTCCCGATGCCCTGATGGGACTTACCATCAACGATCTTTTTCCGTCCGGTACTCCGCTGGGGCTGTTTCTGTCTCAGGCCGTGCAGACCGGCCGCATCCTGCGCAACCGCCGCGTTCCGCTGGAACCCGATGCCTCCGGGCATCCACGCTTCGCATTGCTGTCGGTCGAATTCCTCGAATCGAGCGCCGCCGGAGGCATGCTGGTGCGCCTGCGCGATCCCGAGGCAACCCGCCAGATCGGCCGCCAACTGCAGACCGCCGACCGCTTGTCCGCCATCAGCCGGCTTACCAAAGGCGTGGCCCATGAAGTCAAGAATCCGCTCAACGCCATCCTCATGCACGTGGAACTGGCGCGCATGAAACTGGCCCATCAGGACTACGATCTCGACCCGCAGATGGACATCATCACCAGCGAAATCATGCGGCTCGATCGCGTCGTCAAGACCTTTCTCGATTTCACGCGCCCCGTTCAGCTGAACCTCAGCGACATGCGTCTGCGCGACCTGATGGAGGAGATCGCCAGCCTCGCGCGCCCGCAGGCCGCCGCTGCCGGCATCGAGATCGTCGAGCAGATCCAGGTGGAAGATTCCACTATTACGGTCGACGTCGACCTGCTTAAACAAGCCGTGCTCAATATCGTGGTGAACGCCATCGAGGCCATGCCGGACGGCGGCACGCTGCGTTTCGAAGCCGTGCTCAAAGGCGACGACGCCGAAATCCGCATCACCGACTCGGGCCCCGGAATCCCTCCCGACGTGAAGGAGAAGATTTACGATCTCTACTTCACCACCAAAGAGCATGGGTCGGGAATCGGGCTGGCCATGACCTTCCGCATTGTCCAGCTGCACGATGGCACCATCGATTTTGCGAGTGAACCGGGGCACGGGACCACGTTCGTGCTGCGCTTTCCGGTCTCGGTGGCAGTGGCGTGAGACCCGCTGTTTCAGCTGCGTTAAGTTTGCATTTGATGCTGCTGGCAAGTTGCGCGCGGCAGCCGCCGAAAGTCGCCGCCACGCCGGCTCCGCCGCAGCCTGCGCCGCCAGCCCCGCGCGTCTATCCGCAAAATGTGGAGCACGCGCCGCCTGCGCAACCCATACCGCCCGATGCGGTACCTGCGCTCTCTCGCGGAGGACTCGCCATCGCACCCGAGCCGGAAACCGCGCCTGCACCGCCGGTGATCGTGCGGCGGCCCGCAGCCACCGCGCCAGCCCGACCTGGAGCCGCGCCAACGCCTGAACCGGAGACTCCGCCCGCCGTCGCCGCCACGCCCGCCCGGCCGCCTTCGGCCCTGCAGAGCCGTAACGACCGAACAAGGAATCGAGCAGCTATCGAAGCGCAAATCAGCCAGACGGCAGCCGACCTCAGACAGCTGAAATCCCGCGCACTCCCAGCGGCCGCTAATGACGACCGCGAGCGGGCGACCTCCATGCTCGACCTCGCCCGCAAGGCCGTCGCGCGGGGAGATCTGCGCCAGGCCGACGATCTCTCCAGCCGCGCTGCTATCCTGGCAAGGACACTCCTCCATGCCAACTAAATCCATTGCGGAACAACGGCGCCGGAACGCGACCGCCCTGCTTGAAGAACCCAAACTCGACGCACTGCTGGTCTCCAGCCCTCACAACGTTCGCTACCTGACGGGCTTCACCGGAAGCAGCGGCGCCGTGTTGCTCTACCGGGATGGCCATGCGGTGCTCTACACCGATCCGCGCTACGCCGTGCAATCGCACCAACAAGTCGATTGCCAGGTGAAGATTGCCAAAGGCCCGCTGGTGCGCTCCATGCAACGGGATATTCGCAGGTGCGTGCCGGCGCGCGTCGGCTTCGAACAGGACCACCTCACTGTGGGGCAACTCGAAGCGCTCAAAAAAGACCTCCCGATGCGGGCCGAACTGGTGCCGGTGACCGGCATCGTCGAAGGCCTCCGCATGGTGAAAGACGCGGGTGAGATCGCGCTCATTCGCGCGTCCGTAAACACCAATTCGCACGCTCTCGAAAAGGCACTGAAGCGCCTCAAGCCTGGAATCGCCGAAGCTGAGTTCGCCGCCGAAATCGATTACCAGAGCCGGAAACTCGGGGCCGAAGCGCCCGCGTTCGATACGATCGTCGCCGCCGGGGAGCGCGCTGCCCTGCCCCACGCCCAGCCCGGCGCCGCAAAAATCCTGCCGGGCATGCTTCTCATCGATATGGGCGCTTTTCAGGACGGCTATGCCAGCGATATGACGCGCATGGTCTATCTCGGCTCGGCGCCGCCGAAATACCGGCGAGCCTACCGGGCCGTGCTCGAAGCGCAGTCAGCGGCCATCGATACGGTAAAGGCCGGAGCGAAGACCAGTGCCGTCGACAAGGCCGCCCGCGTGGTCCTGCAGGGCTACGCTCTGGACCGCGAATTTGTACACTCCACAGGCCACGGGCTGGGCCTCGAGATCCATGAAGCGCCGCGTCTTGGCCGCAAGGACAAGACAAAACTCGAAGCCGGGATGGCTATCACCATCGAACCCGGCATCTACATGGAGGGTTGGGGCGGCATTCGCATTGAAGATACCGTTCTTGTGACACAGAACGGCTGCGAGATCCTGACCCCGACGAGCAAGGAATTGCGCGAGATTTAGATTCAATCCTCCTCGAGCACGCAGACATCCCGCAGGTTGCGATATTTCTCGGCGAAGTCGAGACCGTAGCCGACTACGAATTCGTCGGGAATCCTAAAGCCAACGTACGCCACGTCGACCGGGCGAACGCGGCGCTCCGGTTTATCCAATAATGCGGCGATGCGCACCGATTTCGGTTTGCGCGTTTTCAAAAGCGCCGTCAGATAATGCAGGGTCACGCCGCTGTCGATAATGTCTTCGACGATCAGCACGTCGGCGCCTTCGAGCGAGATATCAAGATCCTTCGTGATCCGTACTTCGCCGGAACTGGTTCGCTCTTTTCCATAGCTCGCGATTCCCATGAAGTCGATGAATGCGTCGCGATCGATGGCGCGGGCGAGGTCCGCCAGAAAGAAGCATGCGCCCTTCAGGATGCAGATCAGGTACAGGGTTCCGTCGGGATAATCGGCGGTAATCTGCGCGCCGATCTCGCGAATGCGCGCCTGGATGGTTTCTTCCGAGAGCAGGGGGCGGAGAGACATTAACGCTATTGTAGGGCGCTCACGCGAAAGAGATCGTCCGCGGCGGTCAGTACGGTCCATTGCAGACGCTGCGCCAGATCCTTCCTTTGGGCGAGGAAGGTGCGGACTATTCCGGCGGCCTCGGGAGAGCGGTGGCCCCAGAGCGCCGCGTCCATCCAGCGCTGCGGGAAAAAGATATCGCCAGTGCGTTGGACTTCGGGCAGCAATTCCAGGCTTGGCTGTATGAATCTCACGGCCTCCGCCGCACGCAATGGGTGATTCAGATAATGCAGCGATTCGATTGCCCAGGGCTCGTGACGGCGGTTCGCGAGTGTTCGAAGGCGCTGAAACGCCTGGTCGCGAATGGCGGGGTCGGCCGAGAGAGCGGGCATCGTAAATTCGAAACGCGCCTTGCGATCGGGGTTCACGGTGCGATCCCTCTGTGCCTTGAGGATGGCTTGCGAATCAGGTACGCCGCGGACCGCCAGTTCGAGGGCCATAGCGATCTCGTCCGTTTCCGCCAGCGGTAAACCCTCAATCTTTTCTTCTCGTTTCCACACGCGCTCCAGCCAGTCCAGTCCGGCGGGAGTCAATGCGGTATCGCGAAAAGCGGCGAACCAGGCTGCCTTCAGACTGGCGGTCTTTGCCTGGGACAGTCCGTCGCGCAGAAACGCTTCGAGGTGGGGCGCTCGGGCGACGCGATCGCTCTGCGAAAGGAATAACCAAAACGCGCGCGAAAGATCGCCGAGCACCAGTTGCGCGTTCTGCTCGTCGTCTTCGAGCGGGAGGGCGCGTGTGATCAGATTGAGAAAGTCGGCCGGGGCTACGGTTCCTTCGAGCAACTCTTCCCACAGGTCGACCCAGGCGCTGCCGCGTGTCAAAGGATCGTGTAGGTCCTGCAGATGATTGATGAGATAACGGCGCGTATCCGCATCCAGAACGAACAGCCCATACCCCAGGCCTTCGCCGTTCGGCAGCACGTAGAGTGGACGTGGGGCGCCGCGAGCTTCAACAACTTCTGTTGAGTGGCCGGTCACGGATACCGTAGCGACGTCCGCGCGATCCTGATAGCCGAGGACCACCTTAAGACGCTCCGGCCAGACCAATCCCCGGTGCAGCGGATCGCTTTGCGTCAACGACAGCCGGGAAGACAGTTCGGTCCTGAACACCGGACGCCCGCGCTGCTCCACCCAAACGCGGCTCCAGTCCGAGACGTTCTGCCCTGACCGCATATCGAAAATATGCACCAGATCCAGCCAGCTCGCGTTCGAAAACGAATAGCGCTTCAGATACTCGCGCAGGCCGTCGCGGAATCCCTGCTCACCCACCATCAGCTCCAGTTGGCGAATCACGACCGGCGCTTTGTCGTAAATAATGTTTCCGTATAATGTGCCCGCCTCATTGAGATTGGCAAGTGGCTGCCGGATGGGATTGGCGCCCGCCGTGCGATCGACGCTGTACGCGGCCGGATAATGCGCCAGCAGAAACCGCAGATCGTGATTCACGTTGGGGAAAGACGGGTTGACGATTTTGGCCGCCATGAAATTGGCCATCACTTCTTTCATCCATACATCGTTAAACCAGCGCATGGTGACCAGATCGCCGAACCACATATGGGACGTCTCATGCGCAATAGTGCTGGCCCGCGACAGCAGCTGATTCTGCGTCGCCGATTCGTCCAGCATCATGCTCGATGCGTTATAGAGAATGGCGCCGGCGTGCTCCATGCCGCCGAACTGAAATGCCGGGATGAGCACGAAATCGAACTTTCCCCAGGGATAGGGAATGCCCGTGTACTCTTCGAGCCATTGAAGCGCATGGGCATGCAGATCGAACAGCGCGTCACGATTGCGCGCAACTTTCTGCGCATCCGTTTCGCGATGGAACATGCGAAAAGTCCGGCCGCTACGCGTCGCCGTCTCGATGCTGAAGCGGCCCGCCGCGAAGGCAAACAGGTAAGTGGGCAGCGGCGCCGTTTCGGCAAAACGAACCCGCACGATTCCGTCTCCGGCAGCAACGCGGTCCATCTCGGCGCCATTCGCCACGGCTTGCCACGCCGAGGGAATTTCGAGCGTCAGCGCGTAATGGGCCTTGAGATCCGGCTGATCGAAACAGGGGAAGGCAAGGTGCGCCCGCGCGGGCACGAACAGCGTGTAGAGAAAATCGTCGTTGCGATTGAGCGGTTCGTCACCGGCGACGAACTCGACGGCGATTTCGTTCTCACCGGCTTTAACAGCGGCCGCGGGAATTGTTAAATGGCCATTGGCAAACACGGCCTCGACCGGCTTGCCGCCGACGCGAAGGCTGCGCACCTGATCGCGCGGCTGGTCGAAATCCAGCACCACGCGGCCCGGCATACGCAACTTCAGGCGGATGGTCGCCGAGCCCCGAATGGGTTCGGTTTTTCGTTCCGGGATCCGGAAGGAAATGTCGTATTTGATTGCCGAGATGTTGGCGCTGCGTTCGCCTGCCAACGCCTCGGAAATACCCGGTCCCGGTGGAGGAGGGGCAGTCGCGGCGGAGGCGTTGGCAATGATCATGGCCGAGAGTAATACCAACAGGTCTGCGTGGGGCAGGTTGGCTATCGGCCTCCCCCGGCATGCACCAGAACTCGAGTCTACGGTGCCGGCGCCTCTACTGAAACACGTTGTCGTCGGTCCGTAGATTGCTACCCGCCCGCAGAGGCCGATTGCCAATCGGCCGCAGGTTACCAACCTGCCCCACGTGGCGCTGCGATTGAGGCTCATGGCGAAAGATCGAAAATCATGCGTCGAGCACATCGCGCAGTTTCCGGGCAAGAGATTCCGCCGAAAATGGCTTCTGAATCAACTGCGTCTCTCCGGCGAGAACGCCGTGGCTCTGGATCATATCGTCCGTATATCCGGACATGAAAAGCACTTTCAGCCGGGGATTGATATCCCGCAGTTTGTGAGCCAGATCGCCGCCGCTCATCTGCGGCATGATGACGTCGGTGAGCAGAACATCGACGCGGCGGTTTTGCTCCCAAAGGGCGATCGCGGCCGGACCCGAATCGGCGGCCAGCACGTTGTAACCGAGCCGCGCCAGAATGGTCTGGGCGAGATTGCGAACCGCCGCTTCATCCTCCACCAGCAGAACGGTCTCTTTGCCCTTCGGGCTCGAAATGGATTTGACCGTCGCGGAGTTCTCAGCTTCGGCCAGGGCGGCGGGAAAGTAGACCCTGAAGACAGAGCCCTGGCCGGGTTCGCTATCCACTTCGATACGACCCCTGGCCTGCGTAACAATTCCGTAGACCGTGGAAAGGCCCAGGCCGGTGCCTTTGCCCAGTTCCTTCGAAGTGAAGAAAGGTTCGAAGATTCGCGCACGGGTTTGCTCGTCCATGCCGACGCCGGTGTCGCGCACTTCAAGGAGCACGGTCAAAGGCTCCTGACTCTCCGCGCTCAAGTCGAGTTCATCGGGCGGAGCCACCACTTCGAGCGGTTTTTCGAGGACATCGCAGCGCAGAACGAGCGTTCCGCCCAGCGGCATGGCATCGCGCGCATTCACCGCCAGGTTCATGATCACCTGCTCCAGTTGATGCACGTCGGCGCGAATCAGGCAGGGGGCAGATCCGTAGCGTACATTTAATTCCACGTGCTCACCGATCACGCGCTGCAGCAGCCGCTCCATATTGCGCAGAAGATCGGCCAGATCCAGAACTTTGGGCTGGATCAACTGGCGCCGGCTGAAGGCGAGCAGCTGATTAGTAAGTCCAGCGGCCCGGCGGGATGAATTCAGGACCTCCTGCAGATACATGATCATGCGTTCGGCCGCCGTGTTGCCGACGCCTTCGATAGCAAGCTGTCCATAGCCCGAAATCACGGTCAGCAGATTATTGAAATCATGGGCCACGCCTCCCGCCAGCCGGCCCAGCGCTTCCATCTTGCGCGCCTGCGTCAGTTGCTCTTCGAGGATGGTACGCTCGGTGATGTCAATTCCGACGCCGCCGATCAGAACAACTTTGCCTCCCTCGACGATGGGGAACTTATACATGAGCCAGAAATGCTGGCCGTCGGGATGCGTAATCGGCTCCACAAACTCGTGCGCGTGTTGCGATTCGATCACCTTCGAATCGTTTTGCCGGTAGATGCCGGCGCTCTCCGCCGGCCAGACCTGTTCGGCCGTCTTCCCGACGATATTTTCCGGGCGCATGCGGAAATGCGTCCAGCAAGCCTCGTTGTAGTAAACGTACCTGCCTTCGAGATCCTTGATGAAGGCGACTCCGGGAAGGTGTCGCATGAAGGCGGCGAAGCGCTGTTCGCTGTGGCGCAGCGTCTCTTCCGAGAGTTTGCGCTCGGTGATATCGATTACCGTGGCGACGATGGATCCGCCGACCTCGCCAGGGGGCGGGTCCATTAAATGCACGTTGAGGAGCGCCCAGCAGCGCTCGCCATTCCTGCGGCGGTAACAGACCTCGAATTCATTCAGCCGGCGCGTCACCGCCAGCAGGCGCAGCATGCGGTCCCGTTCACTCGGGTCGTAGTAGATCTGAGGGGCGCGGACCGCCAGCAATTCCTGTTTCGAAGCATAGCCGAGCATGCGAAGGATGGCGTCGTTGCATTCCAGAATGCGGCCGTCTACAGTGGCGCGGATGATGCCTGCAAGGTTTTCGTCGTAAATAAAAGTGCTCAGCCGGGCGGCGGCTTCGACAGCCAGCTGTTGCTTCTTGCGTTCGTCGACGTTGCGGAAGGTGATTACCGCGCCGGTGATTTCCCCGCCGGGTTCACGGGTCGGCCGTGCGCCGCACTCGATCCATTGGGGACCGCCTCCACGCGGATCGCGTACGGTGTATTCCGCGCCATCCACGATCTCGCCGCGCAGAGCGCACGATAACAGGCCTTTCTCGGCTGGCAAATAGCGGCCGGTTTCCGGATCGAAAAGACGGAATATATTCTGCAGGTGATCGAGGGAGCTCCCGGGAGGCGCCTCGTAGGAGCCCAGGTAACCACTGGCCGCGGCGTTCACGAAAGTAAGGCAACGTTCCCGGTCGAAAACCAAAACGCCATATGGAATCGCGTTGAGAGCGGCTTCGAGGGCGTCCCCAGCCTCACGCACGCGGGGGGATAATGCGGGAACAAGCTCAGGCGCGGACGCCATTCGGGCACTCTCTCCTCAATGGGAATTTGAATTCGAAGTCCGATTATAGCTGCAATTATCGGCCAAAGTCGGCATACAAATTGCAACGGCCGCGGGGGGAGGCACTATGCCGGAAAAAGAGACTCTGGAGCGGGCGCGCGCGGATAAGAAGGCGGGAAAGCCCGCCAGCACCCAGGCCGGTGAGTTCGTGCGCGAGGAAATGCACCATATTGAAGAGGGAAAGCACGGCGCGGCGAGCAGGCAGCAGGCCATTGCTATCGGGCTATCCAAAGCGCGGCGCGCCGGGGTGGATCTGGAACCGCCCGCGGAAGGCAAAACTTCGCCCGCGGTGCGCAAGAAGGCCGAGCGGGATATTGAGAAGGCCCACAGCCATACGAAACCATCCCCGAAACGTTCCGCGGGCAGTAAGAAAGCTTTGAAGTGAGGAACCTGCATAGCAGGGCTGCCTGTCCGGCGACGTGCTACGCTAAAGACGACTCGGTAGCCGAACACTGCGAGTATTCGCGGGTGCCCTGACGAAGGGATAGGCTACCCATATTTTTTCTCTTTTCTTACTTACGCCTCCCGCAAATTGCCATCGGCTTTGGCCTTTTCAAAAAGGAAAGTAACCTCTGGTTGCTGTCCTGAAAGCCCAAGCAGGACGAAACCACAACACGCGTCTGCCAACCGCATCAGGGCTTCGGACTCTTCACGGCGGATTCCAACCACTTTCCTGGTCCGAATACTGAGGCGGCGAAGTTCAACTCCAAACCATCTGAGCCGCGCCCTGGGCAGGCCATCTACATAGACGGTCGCCTCTGATGGCTGCCGTGCGACCATCGCAATCGCCCTGGCAGTTGAGAGAACCGTCATGGCCATGTATGATTTCGTGTTGCTGAACGCTGAAAAATAGAGCGCGTTTCTGAACGCCTCAGCCGAAAGCACGGCCCGGATATAGGCGATACGAGAGGCATGACGAGTGTGTATCCATTTCACCTTTCCCTTGCCGCTGAGGTGCTCGATCTGTTCAAGCTCAGCCGTCAGCGCATCGCGTTCCGCCTCGCTTATGACGACAGACACAATGAACAGCCGGCCCATGGTGTCCTGGCCGGTCTCGTCCACATAACAATAGAGATTCTGTTTGGGGGGCGGCGTCATCCGCGCGGGAGGTTCTCATGGAAGAGCAGCGGTTTTGACCTTCCCGTCAAATCGGGCGCTTTCGGCAGTAAAATCGGGGACGTGAGGTTCCCGTTATTAATTACTTTAGCCTTGGGTGTGCTGATCCAGAATGGAACGGCGGCTACGCTTTCCTTGAGCGGCGCCACTATTGATTGCTTAGCCGGGAAGCGATATAGCTTGTCCAACGTACCAGTCTATGCCTTTGACGCGAGGAGATCTGCGCTGTCCTTCCGCTTCGGATGACATCGAAGTTGCGAAGCATGCATGGGCAAATTCGGAAAACCTTGTTCGTTTCGTCAAAATCGCTCCACACCTTGCGATGACCAGGAGCGGAAAGGATGGCTCATTCATGATAGTCGTTCCGGACGCCGTGGGCGAACTGGTTGTTCGTGATCGTCTCTTTCTCGCCCGGCTGCACGGGCGCACCTCCAAAGTAGCCCACTACCTCGACCCTGGCCACCCCGTCCGCATCTGATATCCTGACAAATCAGGCACCTCCGGAGTTTCCAGAAACCATGTCAGGTCATTCAAAGTGGGCGACGATTAAGCATAAGAAGGCCGCCACCGACGCCAAACGCGGGAAAATTTTTACTCGCCTCATCAAAGAAATTCAGATAGCCGCCCGCAGTGGGGGGGATCCCGAAGGTAACCCTCGCCTGCGCACCGCCATCGCCGCCGCCAAGGGCGTTTCCATGCCCGCCGACAACATCAAAAAAGCCATCATGCGCGGCACCGGCGAACTGGAAGGCGGACAGATCGACGAGATCATGTTCGAAGGCTATGGGCCGGGCGGCGCTGCCGTGCTGGTGATGGTGGCGACGGACAATCGCAATCGCACCGTCAGCGACATCCGGCACATGTTCTCGAAGAACGGCGGCAACCTCGGTGAACAGGGCAGCGTCTCCTGGATGTTCGAGCGCAAGAGCCAGATCGTCATTGAAAAAGAGAAAGCCGACGAAGACACGCTGATGACCCTGGTGCTCGAGGCGGGCGCCGAAGATCTGAAAGACAGTGGCGATTCCTGGGAAGTGATCTCGGACCCCGCCAACCACGAAGCGGTGCTCGCAGCTATACAGAAAGCCGGTATTGAAACGGTGTCCGTGGAAGCGATGGCGATGCTGCCCAAGAATCTGGTGCATCTCGAGGGCAAGAACGCGCAGGGCATGATGCGTCTCAGCGACGTTCTCGAAGAGCATGACGACGTGCAGAACGTTTACTCCAACGTCGACATCGACGAAGACGAACTCTAAGGCCAGGTGGTGAGCCGCAGATGCGGGTGCTCGGAATCGATTGCGGCACGGAACGGACCGGGTACGGCGTCATCGACAGCGACGGCCGGGCGCATTGCCTGGTCGCGTCGGGATGTATACGCTCTTCCACGCGCGACCCGCTTGAGAAACGTCTGCTGAATATCGCCGGCGCATTGCGCGGTTTATTCACGGAGTTCAAGCCCGACTACGCCGCCGTTGAAGAGGTGTTCTTCGCGGTGAATGCAAAGAGCGCGCTCAAGCTGTCGCATGTGCGGGGCGTGGCGCTGCTGACGGTGGCGGAAGCGGCGGTGAGTTTTGCCGAGTACTCGCCGCTCGAAGTCAAGATGAGCGTGGTGGGTTATGGGCGTGCGGAAAAGTCGCAGGTGCAGCGCATGGTGGCGTCGATCCTTCAGCTGCGCGAACCGATCGCTTCGGAAGATGCGTGCGATGCCCTGGCCATTGCCATCTGCCATGCTACCCACGTACCCATGCTGATTTTGGAGGCGCGCGCGTGAAATATTTGCTCCTGCTCGCCGCCTGCTTCCCGCTTGCCGCCGGTGACGCGCGCATTGTCTTTTCCAAATCGTTTCCGGGCAGCGTGCCGGCTTATGTAGAGATTCGCGTGGAAAAGACCGGCGCCGCGGAGTACCGGGAAGATCCGAAGGACGACAGGCCGCTGCAGTTCCAGTTGACCGATGCCGACGCGGCGGCGATTTTCTCGCTGGGTGACAAGCTCGATCATTTCTCGCGGCCGTTGGAATCGGGCCTGAAGGTTGCCTTCATGGGGGCGAAGACTTTTCGCTATGAGGGCGATGGCGAACCCCATGAAGCGAAGTTCAACTATTCCGAGGATCTGGAAGCCAAGACCCTGCTCGATTGGTTCGAGCGCATTGCCGAGACGGAGCGCGCGCTGATCGGGCTCGAGACTTCGGTTCGGTTCGACAAGCTGGGCGTGCAGGATGCGATCCTGCGGGTGGAGACGCTGCGCGATCAGAAACGGCTGGTAGCTGAGCAGCAATTTCTGCCTTTGCTTGACCGCGTGGTGGGCAATGAAAGCTACATCCATATGGCGCGCGCACGCGCGGCGGCGCTGGCCGAGAGTATCCGGGCGCCCAAATGACCACTCCCTCACGGTCGCGGCTCTGTAGCTTTTGTCTTGTCGCATTTGCGTGCGTCGTGGAACTGCACGCTCAGGACGCTGCCCAGCAGGAGCAGAACGAACTCAGTCAGGCGCTCACCGAAGCCGGGTCCAGCCCTGTCGATTTCACGCGTGCCCTCGAGCGCCACCTCCGGAAATATCCGGATTCGCCGCAGCGCGCCACGATCGAGAAAGCGCTGGCAAAATCCGCCATCGACATGAACGACCACGCCCGCACCCTCCTCTATGGCGAGAAAGTGCTGGCCGCGGAGCCCAACAGCGACGATCTGTCGCTGCTCGACCACGTAACGCGCGACCTTGTAGATACCGATTACCCAAAGGCTTTGGTGTACGTCAAACGTTATGAGGAAGCCATCGAAAGAATGCGCGCGCATGTGCCCGAAGGCCATTTGACCCCAGGTCAGTGGGCCGAGGAACTGGATAGTAACAAGGTGCGGGCCATGGTTCTCGAAGCGCGCGCCACCGGAAATATGGGCAAGCCGGAAGAAGCTTTGAAAATCGCGCAAAACGCCTGGGCCATTTATCCCGGTTCGGAGGCGGGCCGCGAGGTTGCGAAGTGGCTGGTAAAGCTGGGGCGCGACGCGGAAGCGATCGAATTTTATGCCGACGCTTTCACCATTGAAGACGCACGCACCACGGAATCCGAGCGGCGCCAGATCCGGCAGTCGATGGGCGAACTTTACACGAAACTCAATGGCTCGGAAAAGGGGCTGGGCGATATCCTGCTGCAGGCTTATGACAGGACGGCCGCCCTGAAACGCGACCATCTTGCCAACCTGAAGGCCAAAGATCCCAACGCGGGCGCGACGGACATTGCAGATTTCGCGCTGCCCCGCCCCGAAGGCGGCCCTTTGCCGCTGGCCTCCCTTAAAGGAAAAACCGTCGTGATGGATTTCTGGGCAACCTGGTGCGGTCCCTGCCGTGTGCAGCATCCGCTGATCGAAAAAGTGAAAAAGCAGTTCGAGGCAACCGGGAAAGTGGTTTTCCTTTCGGTCGATACCGACGACGACCGTTCGCTGGTGGCGCCGTTTCTGGACGAAATGCACTGGAACGATCCGATCTACTTCGAAGGCGGAATGGCGCGCGCCATGAACATTTCTTCCATCCCAACGATCATTGTGCTCGATGCTGCCGGGAAGATTTCCAGCCGCATGGCGGGATTTATTCCGGAACGCTTTGAAGAGATGCTGACGGAGCGGATCGCGGAAACCCTGGGGAACTGATGCGCCTGTCGACCATAATGTGTGTCGCCCTCGCGGGCCTGCTGATTATCGGCAGCGCGCTGGCGTGGCAGGCTCCCAGTCCGTTCCGCGAATATCCCGGCATCGAATACGAGAATTTTCCTCTGCCGCAGGACTATCGGGAGAAGACCGAATGGGTCTTTGCGCGGCTGATGTACCCGGCTCTGCCCTCCTACGGTTTCCGCGGCAACCCCGATTGGAAGAACGGCAACGCCAACTGGACCATCGACTATCCGCGTTCCGATCGCCACCTTTCGGAAGCCATTCGCCGCCTGACGCGCATCAGCGCGCGCTCCGTCGAGCAGCCGGTGGATCTGGACGTGGGCAACGATGTATTCAACTACCCGTGGCTCTACGCGGTCGAAGTGGGTTATTGGAACCTGACCGACGATCAGGTAAAGAAGTTCCGCGAGTATCTGCTGCGCGGCGGTTTTTTCATGTGCGACGATTTCCACGGTACGCAGGAATGGGCCGGCTTCGTCGCGACGATGAACCGCGTCTTTCCCGACCGGCCGATCGTGGAGATCCCCGACAACGACCAGATCTTCCACGTCGTTTACGATCTGAGCGCGCGTTACCAGGTGCCCGGATTGCAGTACGTGTACTCGCACAAAGTCGCCGAGAAAGACGGCTTCGAGCCCCGCTGGCGCGGCATCTATGACGACCGTGGACGCCTGATGGCCGCGATCTGCCACAACATGGATCTGGGCGATTCCTGGGAACACGCGGATAACCCGCAATACCCGGAACAGTTCTCCGCGCTGGGAATCAGAATCGGCGCCAATTACATCGTGTACGCGATGTCTCACTGAGAAGACAGCCGGGATGGCCACAGCCGTGCTTATCAATACAGCGCGATGAGGTCGTACCGTAAATGAGTTTAAAATTATCCGTTCTGGGAGTTCTGTTGGCCGTTCCTGCGTTGACGTTTGCACAGGAGGCCACTGTTATTTCGGTGCCCGCCCCGTCCACCGTTTATCACCCGCTGACGCCGCTCGAGAAAGCAGAGAGGCGCGCACTGAATGTCATAGCACCGGAAACTCTGTTCACCTCCTCGTTCAGTGCCGGAATCGGACAACTACGCGATAAACCACCGCAGTGGGGAGAAGGTGCCGAAGGTTTCGGGCGCCGCCTGGCCGACGCCGAAGGCTACGTGGCGGTGCATGATGCGATTGCGTTCGGGGTCGACGTCAGTTTCCATCTCGACCCCCGCTATCGCCGCATGCCGGAAGCGCGGTTCGTGCCGCGTCTGCGCAACGCGATCACCCAGACCTTCCTCGCCAACAAAGATTCCGGCGGCAGAATGATCAATGTCTCGGTGATCGGGGGCAACCTGGGCGCCGGCATGGTCTCCAGTGCGTGGGAGCCGAGGGGATATAACAGCGTTGGCGATGGCCTTTCGCGCGGCGCTTTCGGCATCGGTTATGACGTGGTGCGCAACGTTTTCCGCGAATTTGGTCCCGATCTGCGGCATCCGAGTGGGCACGCATCATCCGGGAAAGTCTCGGTATTAGAGGCTGCTTTCACCGGGCGATAGCCGTTTATGATCTAATCGAGCAATGCGCGTCACCCCTAAGCACATTCTCTTATTGGCCGGGTTGCTCGTATTTCTGCTCAGCGCGACCATAGCGGGCGCTGCCAGTGGCGACTACTTCGTCTATATCGGAACCTATACGAGGACTCACGGAAAGGGCATCTACACTTTCCGTTTCAATCCGTCCACTGGTAAGATGACCGAACTTTCGCTGGCAGCCGAAATCTCCAGCCCGTCATTTCTGGCCGTGCACCCCAATCAGAAGTTTCTCTACGCCGAAAGCGAACACGAAGGCGAAGATGTGGCGGGTAAGAATAACTCGGTGAGCGCCTTTGCGATCGACCCCAAAACCGGTGCGTTGACTTTTCTCAACAAGGTTTCATCGCACGGCGAAGGGCCGGCCCATATCGCGGTAGACAAGGCTGGTAAAGGATTGCTGGCCGCGAACTACCGCAGCGGCAGTGTGGCCCTGATGCCGATTCTGCCGGATGGGCGGCTCGGCGAAGTGACCGGTTTCGATCAACACCACGGTACCGGCCCCAAGCCCAGACAGGATCGGCCGCGTGCGCATGGCGTGGCTTTTTCGCCCGACAATCGCTTTGCCGTGGTGGCCGAGAATGGCGCCGACGCCGTCATGATCTACCACTACGATGCTTCTACCGGCTCGCTTACACCCAACGATCCGCCGTCTTTCAAAGCGCCCCCGGGCTATGGTCCGCGACACCTGCTGTTCCATCCCAATGGCCGGATTCTTTATTCGCTCAACGAAATGGAATCCGTTATTACCGTTCTGCAGTACGGGGCGGCCAACGGGAGCATGACGCAGATCCAGGAGGTCCGCACCCTGCCGGCTGATTTCAAGGGAACCAGCGCGCCGGCCCAGTTCCAGATTGACCGCGCGGGCAAGTTTATCTACGCTTCGAATCGCGGCGCCGACAGTATTGCAGTGCTGGCCGTCGACCCTGCCAGCGGCAAGCTAACGCCCGTCGAGTTCGTATCGACACAGGGCAAGACGCCGCGCGATTTCAATCTCGACCCCACCGGCCGGTACCTTTTTGCGGCCAACCAGGTTTCGGACAATATTGTGTTGTTCCGCGTGGATTCGAAGACCGGGCGGCTCACTCCGACCGGCCAAGTGGTGCCGAACGTTCCCGAACCGGCCTGTGTCGTGTTCGTACCTGCTCAGTAGCAGTAAGTGGGGCCGCAGACTGAAATTGCGGGCACCGTCGAAAACCACCGTGTCGCAGGTCCCGTAGCCTGGCGCGTGGGCCGCAGGCTCATGGCGACAGATCGGAAATCTGCCCCACCGGGCATGATCGGCCCGAGTTCATGGAGCGTCGGGATTAAACGACTTCCAGCCTCTCGAAACCCGCAGGCTCGGTTTGCGCATACGCTGGCTTTCCGGCACGCGCCGGTTTTTCCGCGTACATACGATGATCGGCGCGGGCAACCAGCTCGACGAGTTCCTCTTTTCCATCCCACTCCGCCACGCCGAGCGAGACATGGAGTTTGAGGGTAACATCGCCACGTCCCCCGGAGATCTGGTATTCGCCCGAGACCCAGCCCCGCAGCCGTTCCAGAATGGCCTCGGTTTCGGCGAGGTCCGCATCGACAATGACAACGAACTCGTCACCGCCCCAGCGGCCCACCACATCGGTCGAGCGGACGTGAAGCTGAAGCTCGTCGGCAAACTTCTTCAGCAGGTTGTCGCCGGCCACATGCCCGTGGGCGTCGTTAACCAGCTTGAATCCGTCGATATCCAGAACGGCCAGACAGAAGTTCTGTTTCCAGGCGATGCGCTCTTCGGCCCGGTGCTCGACTTCACGGCGGTTGGCAAGACCGGTCAGCGGGTCGGCAGCCTCGCGGCGGCGCGATTGCTCGAGCTGAGAGCGGTAACTCGCGACTTCGGCGCGCAGCTGGGAAATCGACTCTTCGCCGTCCTGCGTCATCTGCGCGGCTGCGGTCTGCAGTTCGTTGGCGCTCGCCAGCACGGACTTGCGGATACTGGATAAATCCCCCAATTTGGCGATCGACTGGAGCCGGGCGGTAAGTCCGCTGAACTGGCTGGCGTAACGCTGATCGCGGTGCCCGATAGCGGCGGCCGCGGACGCCACGGCGACCATGATCTCTCTGACCTCTTTCGCCTTGTCCTTCGAGTACTGCGCGGCGCTCTCGGCCCACTGCCCGAATTCCGCATCTACGGCCTGCCGGGTATCGCCTAGCCGATCCATGGTGACAGGGCCGGCAAGAGCTTGTTTAAGAGACTCGACGCGGGCCTGAAGATCGGCGCCCAGGTCCGGAATGGCCACGGCGCCGGCGTTTCCCATGGTCTCGAGAGCCGCCGCGTAAGCGGAAACGGCCGTCTTCGCCAGTTCGTCGGCGTGCGCATTCATGTGTTGCCTGAGAGAGATCACAGAGTAATCATATTTTGAACTGAAAGCGCAGCAATCAAAAGTACCCACTGGTTAACGCTATCCAATGGCAGGAGTGACACTCGCTCCGCTAAGTTGTAGATTCAGGTCAACTGGCCCTGGTATAACTATGCCCACGCAGGCAAGCCGGAAAAAATCGTGGATTGTGGTTCTCGCGCCGGACCAGCCGGCGGAGTACTTCGGACTTTTGTGGGATGGTGTCAACAGCGCGGCGGCGGAGATCTCATCGCTCGGAGCGCGTGTGGAATCGGTCTTCACACCTTGTTACGACGTAGCGCGCCAGAAGCAGATATTGACCGATTTACTGGCCGCGGCGCCCGACGCCATCGCCATGGTCCCCGCTCACGCGAGCGAACTTGACGACCTGATCGACCGGCATACCGCGCAACGCACCCGTGTAATTACGTTTAACGCGGACGCGCCGTTGAGCCGAAGGTCGTCCTATGTGGGACCGGACGCCACCAAATCGGGCGCGCTCGCCGCCGAGGTGCTTACCAAGCTCATGGGCGAGAAAGCGCAGGTTCTTGCGTTCCCCGGGCCGCTCGAAACCGGCAATCTGGCGGCTCGCTATGGCGGCTTCCTGGCAGAGCTGACGAAATGGCGCCCGGACGCACGCATCGCGGCCTGCTGCGAGCGAGCGGAAAACCTTCGCGAAACGGCTGTCGCACTGTTGCGGGAGAATCCCGATGCCGGCGGCATCTACGTCGGCAACGCGCGGGCTTATCAGATTGGCGCGGCTCTCGAAACGGCCGGCATGCGCGTGCCCTGCGTGGGCTTCGATAACACCGAAGCCGTGCGGCCCTTTCTGCGCAAGCGGCTGGTGTCGGCGATAATCGATCAGAACGCTTACCAGCAGGGTTATCTGGCGGTGCAGCGCGCATGGGAAGCGATCTCCGCCCGCGGCCGCATCGCGCGCTCGACGCTGATTCCCGGTACCGTGGTCTTTTCGACCAACGCCCATGACTCGGCGAATTCGGATTCGCTCAACGAGGCTTTTGAATTGCTGGTGAGAAAGCGCACCGCCCATCTGCGCGCGTCCCGCCGCATGCTCGAAGAGGCTAACCGCCAATTGCTTGAGTTGGCCGAAACGGATTCGCTGACCGGGCTGTTCAACCGGCGGAAGATTGAACAGCTCCTGACCCGGCAGCTTTCACAGTGCTCCGCGGCGGCGCCTTTTTCGCTGCTCATGGTGGACGTGAACCACTTCAAGAACGTGAACGATACCCATGGGCACGCTACCGGCGACGAAGCGCTTAAAGTTCTGTCGCGCGTGTTAACCGCAAAGGTGCCTGCCAATGCTTTCTGCGGCCGTCTAGGCGGGGATGAGTTCTGTATTCTCCTGCCGGCCACTGACGATTTGGCCGCCGCACAACTGCGCGACCATCTTCATCACGCCGTCGCCGACGCCACAGTCTCTTCGCTTTCGGGAAATCTCCGCATTCGGGTGAGCATCGGCTGTGCGACAGCGCCGCACAAAGGCGCCACTCCGCACGATTTGCTGCTGGCGGCCGATCAGGATATGTACGCGGAAAAACATCGCAACGCAACCCACCGCCCCGATTCCGCGCAATCGCTTCACCGGCTGATGTAGCGCCCTCCGCAGAGCTCATCCGCGGACGTGATAGAATCCCCCGCAGATGAGATTGATACGAAGTGCGGCAGTTGTTCTATGGATGGTTTCGGCGCTGCAGGCGGCCAAAACGCTCGATTTATACGTGATCGATGTGGGCGGGAAGGCGTCTCTGTTTGTTTCGCCCACCGGCGAGACCATGCTGATCGATGCCGGTATCCCGGCTAATGTGGACCGCATTGTGAACGCCTGCAAAGCCGCGGGCGTGAAGAAAATCGACTACATGGTGGTGTCGCACTACGATGGGGACCATGTGGGCGGCGTTCCTCCGCTGGCCGCGCAGATGCCCATCGTGACCTTCGTGGACCACGGCGCCAACGTTCAGCTGAACGCCGGGACGATCAAAAACGTGGATGCGTACAATGCGCTCACCGCCAAGGCCAAACACATCGTCGTAAAAGCCGGCGACAAGATTCCCATTAAGGGCTTTGAGGCGCTGGTGGTTATGGCGGCGGGCAAGGCCATCGATCAGCCGCTGAAGGAGGCGGGCCAGCCGAACCCGGCCTGCGATACCACGGAACGCAAGGTCTGGGGGCCGAATGCGCGCGGCATTGTCGATAACCACGACACCAACGAGAACTCGCAGGCCATCGTCCTGCTGATCACGTATGGCAAGTTCCGCATGCTGGATCCGGCCGATCTGACGTGGAACAAGGATCGCGATCTGTTCTGCCCGATGAATCGCGTGGGTACGGTCGATCTCTATATGACCGCCAATCACGGCATCGAAAACGGCAACTCACCGGTGATGGTGAATGCGCTGCGGCCACGTGTGGTGATTGAGGACAATGTGCCCAACCACGGCGGCTCGGCTGACGTTTTTCACATTATCGAAGCGGCGCCCGGTCTGGAGGATTTCTGGCAGCTGAGCTATTCGCCGAGCGCCGGGGAGCATAACAATGTCGCGCCGAATTTCCTCGGGAACGCGCCGGGCAGTCCGGGCGGCAAGTGGATCAAGGTCACTATAGACAAGGACGGGACGTTTACCGTCGCCGGCGATATAAACACCAAGACCTACAAGCCGCGCAAGTAGGTGCCCCGATACTCTTGCGAAATACACCGTAAGATGAGGGGTCATTCTGAAGGCCGTGTAAGTGAGTCCGGCCAGCAAAATAACCCAAAAAAAGTGGGTGTAAGCGCTACGCTCTGTCTTGACCTTGAGGTAAACCCTACGGCTGGTCCTCGACGACCGCCGTCAGCACTACCGGCTTCAGCGATGCCGCCGGTGGGAAAAGCGCCCAGTAGACTTCGCCAGTGAGTTCGTCGAGTTCTCCGTTCGAGGAAATCATCTTGCCCGGCGATTTCACGATGAACATCAGGGACGTTAAACCCGCGCCGCCTTTGTCGGATGTTGGTCCCGCCGCCGGATCGGGAGTTTTCGGTTTGGCTTGCGCGAATGAGGTCTCGATAATCTTAAGGGTTACCTCGCGGCGCTGCGCGGGTGTCATCCTGTCGCCGAACTGTTCTTCAAGAGCCTTCAACATCGCCGATCCGATGCGCTGGCTGGCCCTTTTCGCGGCCAGATCCGGATGCAGCATTCCAATGGCGAGCAGAGGATCGCCCGGGCCAAACATCATGGGCATCATGAGTTCCGTCATCTTAACCGCCATGCCGCGCGCATTCTCATCGGTGGCCAGAGCCGGAGGGAGAGCTGCCTTCAATTGGGCAAGATCCTCTGGCCTCGCGCTGACGGTTGCCTCCGGCGGGCCGTTCCAGCGCAGCGTCTCCCGATACTCGAACCGGTGTGGAGCGAGCCGGGTGACGGAAGCCTCATTAACCAACCAGACCGCGCCCTTGTCTCCTTTAACCGAGAGATCGCCTTTCAGCGGCATGCCGGCGGCCAGCGTTCGCTCGAAAGTAATGGTCTGATCGGCTTCTCTTTTCTCGGTGTGCGATTTCCAGCCGTCTCCCGAGGGGAAAACGAAGGCGTCCTCGATTGAGCCACCCATCTGGCCCTCTTTCTTCTCCTGCCCGGTGAGCGCAACTGTGCGGGTCCACGTACCGCCGCTATGGATTTCGGTGGTGACGCGGGCCCGCGCGCAGCCGCTGAGCAAGGCGACCGAGTAGACAAAACCGGTTACGAGAAGGGGTCGCATGACGTCGGATCGCATCTGATGATGATAGCTTGGGTCAGTAGGTGTCGCCATCCACGAGGATCAAGGTAGCGTCGTCGGTCGATTGCGAACTCAGGGAAGTCGAGCCCCAGACCACGTTGCTGCCCCACACTACGTTAGAGCCCCAGACCACGTTGCTGCCCCACACCACGTTGGCCGCATCGAGGAACAGATTGCTCGAACCCCACACTACGTTGGAACCCCACACTACGTTGGAACCCCAAACGACATTGGAACCCCAAACCACGTTGGATCCCCACACGACATTCGAGCCCCACACCACGTTCGTACTGTCGGCGAATACCAGCGTTCCGGCGGACGTAAACACCAGCGCGGGTGAAGCGGCACTGGCTCCACTGGGCGCCACGGCCGTGCTGGCCAGGGCATTGGCGATATTGAGATATCCCGCGCCGATGGTGAAAATGTCGTACTGCGCTTTATAGGTGATGCCGGTTGCCGGATCTTTGTAGCTGCTCGTCTTAGGGAAGGTGGTCTTGTCCGCGGTCAGCATGAGCCGAGCCTTAACCTGATCCGGCGTGAGCGATGGGTTCTGCTGGATCAGCAGTGCCGCCGCCGCACTGACGTACGGTGTCGCCATGCTGGTCCCGCTCATTTGCATGTAGTCGTTCGATGCCCCATTGTTGCTGGTCGCGGCGAAGAGGTTCTGGGCGATCCAGGTCGAATTGTACTTGCCGAAAATATTGTTGGATTGCGATTGCGCCGAATCGATCAGGTTGCCTGGCGCCACGAGATCCGGCTTGGCGACCAGGTCGTAGAGCGTCGGCCCCTTTGAGCTGTAAGTGGCGATCTGGTCGTCGGTCAGGCTGGTGGTTCCCATGTCTTTCGTGGCCCCCACGGTGATGACGAGCGGGTCGTTCCCCGGCGCGGAAATGGTGCCGTATCCATAAGTCGTCGTGGGACCCATGCGGCCGTAGTTTCCCGCCGCCACAACCACCACGATACCGGCATTCCAGGCCTGTTCCACCGCCTGGCAAAGCGGATCTTTCTTGTAGCTTTCAAACACCGGGCGGCCCAGCGAAAGGTTAATCACGCGGATGTTGTACTTGCCCGCCTTTTTGAAAGCAACGGCCTGTTCGAGGGCGGCAATAACCGCGCTGTCGGTGCCGGCGCCAGTGGAACTGAGCACCTGGAAGTCCAGCAGATTGACGCCCTCGGCAACGCCGTGGAAGGTGCGGGTGAAGGTAGTGTAGGGGTTGGTCGTCGAGAGGGCGCCGGAGCCGGCAATGATACCCGCGACGTGCGTGCCGTGTCCGAAGTTATCCCCCTCGGGGGTATTGGGAAGGAACACGTTTTCATAAACAACCTTGCCGGCCAGATCCTGGGTATATCCCACTCCGCTATCCATTATTACGACGCCAACGCCGGCGCCGGTCAGGCCGTATGTCTTGGCCGCGCTCGCGCCGATGGTGGCCTGCGCCTGATCGAGGTGAGCGTGCAACGTTCGGTCTGGCGAAACCCATGTTACGTTGGGATCGCTCGCAAGGTCGCGGATCGTGTTCGCCCGAACGTGATACACGCCGGCACGAATGCTGTTGAATGTGTTGCGGTGAACGCCGCCCCGGGCAATCACTCTCTGGTGATCTACGCTGGTGGGGGCTTGCTTGTACTGGACAATCACGTCCAGCTCCTCCGGGACATCCTTTCCCTGTAGATCTACTGAAAGGTTCTCGCTTTGACCCCAGCAGACGCTGCTGAGACAAAAACCCACCACAGCAGCGAGTAACGGCGTTTTAAATGATATGTGCTTCATCGGTATTTCCTCCACCGCCGATCTGCGACTCGGCAGTTACAACCCGATCGTACGGTCGAGAACCGATTTGGTTCAACCAGCCTGGTACGGGGAAGGTCATGTTGCGTCAGTTAGCAGTGAAGCTCATGACTATCGGTGAAAGGTGTCTGGCGAGATATCTAACCAACGGCCAGCGGAATCAGTAATCTGCATTTCTGAATCCGGCGGCTAGCCTTGGTTAACAGCCGCCTGCCAACTTAAAACTGACGTTTTACCCCGAATCGCAGTGTGAAGACGCTGTTTGCCGGCGCCTCTTACCCAATGGCAGCCCTCACACTGATAACCAACGGAGAGGGGGTAGCCCGGTACACGGCGCGTTGAACCAAACCGGCTTCCGCCCGTAGGATCGGATTGTAACTGCCGAGTCGGGAGACGGGCGGTGGAGGAAATTCCGATGAATATCAAATCATTCAAAACGCCGTTAATGGCCTTCGCGGTGAGTGCCTTCCTGAGCAGCGCGTGCTGGGGTGGGAATGCCAAGTTTTCGGCGGAGCTGCAGGGAAGCAACCTGCCCGCGAGTCTCGATGTAATCATTCAGTACAAGCAGACTCCAACCGACGCGGACGACCAGAACGTAACCAACCAGGGTGGCACGGTGAAGAAGA